>Ga0118677_10004423_pt1 | contig 25619 bp, 22 predicted proteins | sample AliMusrvi5mmetaG_FD_86154 | JGI IMG/M metagenome (GOLD analysis project Ga0118677, IMG submission 86154)
GTGGTACGACCTCGCGCCCATCGACCAGCAGTTGGGGCGGTGGTTCCAGTGGGTGGGGCAGCAGTCACTCGGCGGCGCCGGCACCGGCCATTGGCGGCAATTCCGGCGGGTGGGGCAGCAGTCAACGACCGGCGACCACTTCGACCGCGCCGTCGTTTTCCGGTCGACGTCCTTCTCCCGCGGCAAGTCATAGCAGCAATGCCGATCGCGCTCTGGCGGAAAAAGCGAAAATCAACGGCACCAGCTTCTCGAACCGCGCCCAGGCGGTCGATTCCTTCAAAGCGAAAAATGCCGCCCAGTATCCGACGCGTTTCAGCCGGGAACCCGCCACGCGCCCGAGCTATGTCCCCAGCACCTACAATGTCGGCGGTCGTAATGTCACAATCATCTATCACAACGGCGGCTACGGATACTGGGATCCCTTCCATCCGGGCGTCTGGTTGTTTTACGATCTCTGGATGGATCAGATGATGATGAATCAGCTGATGGCGCAACAGGGGTACTATTACGGGCGACCGAATGGGTATCCCCCCGGCTACGCCTATGCGCCACCGATCTATGCGCGCCCATTTCCCTGGGGCTGGTTCATCTTCTGGACGCTGCTGGGCATCATCATCATCTGGCACTTTGCCCGTCGGATGCAGCAACCGTATTGAGAGCCGGAGTATTGCTACCGCAAAGGTGCAGAGAAAATTTAATGGTAACCATTCAGCCTGGTAGTCAACGAGCAAACTTTTTAACCGCAGATTTCGTAACTATTCCGGCCCCCTGGCGCGCGAGCGTCCTCGCGAGCACTCCGGTGGTTGAGTAGACTACGGAGGGTTGTATCGAAACCACCGGAGTGCTCGCGAGGATGCTTGCGCGCCAGGGGGCCGGAACGCTGACTCACCTTGACGAACTACTGCAATGAAGCGATCGGCCGGCACGGGTGACGACCGCTCTCCCGGAACTGGCCTCTTTTACTAACGCATGGCGCATAAAAAAACCCGGCGCTCCGCTTGGAGCGCCGGGTTTTGGTTACGGGGCGGTCAACGCTTTTTGTGCCGCCGTGATTTGGTTTTCTCTTCGGGTGTCTCGCTGCCCTCGCTACCGTAGTTATCATAACGATCGTAGCCGTAGCGGCCATATTTGCCGTAGGTGCCGTAATAGCCGTAGTAATAGCCGTAGTAGCCATACCGCTGCTGGTGGAGATCGAGGCGGTTGCACACCATCCCGATGAACGGCGCCGAGACCTGGGCCAGGGCGATATAGGCATGCGCGAGACCACGTTTGAAGGTTTGGTTCACACCGACCAGCAGCAGCATGCCGTCCGCGATGGTGGAGAGGATTTGCACGTCGCTCAATTTCGCGCACGGCGGGCAGTCCAGAATGACGACATCATACTGGTCGGCCATCGTGCGGAATAGCTGCCGGGTCGGATGCGCGTTGAGCACCTCGGAGGGATTGGGCGGTAAGATGCCCGCCGGCAGGAAGGACAATCCCGGATAATCGGTCGAGACGGTCGCCTCTTCCAGCGTCGTGGTGCCCATCACCACATTGGTGAAACCAACCCCACGCGGCGCCTTCAACAAGGTATGAATCGAAGGACGGTGGAGGTCGCAGTCGACGATCAATACTCGTTTGCCATCCAGCGCCATCACGATGCCCAGGTTGGTGCAGCAGGTCGATTTGCCTTCCCCCGGTCCGGTACTGGTGATCGCGATGGTACGGATTTTGCGTTCGAGGGAGGAGAAGGAGATATTGTTGCGCAACACACGGAAGCGATCCACCAGCACCGAACGTTGGTCATCGACCCCGATGACCTTCGGTTCATCCTCTCCCATGGCATGGATCGTTCCCAGCGTGGTGAGACCGGTCAGCCGTTCCGCGGTTTCCTGATCGTGGATCAATTCATCGAGAAATTCGACCAGGGCCGCCGCGGCCGCACTGCACAACAGGCCGAGTACCAAAAAGAAGATGCCATACATCCATTTTCGCGGTGAGCGGGGCGAGTTGGGTTCGCGCGCGACCGCGACCACGCGAATGTTCGGCAAGGTCGCCTGTTCACTGATCAACAGCGTTTCATTCTGCGCAGCCAGCAGATCCACTGTATTCTTTTGAATATCGACGTTCATCATCAACTCGGCCAACCGTTTTTCGTCGGACGGTAAATGTTTGAGTTGCGCCGAACGCGACTGGTAGGTTTGATCCATGATCTTCAAACGCGATTTTTCCGCCACCACTTCGGCCAGGCCGGTCGTATAATTCGTCAGCAGCTCATCTTTCAGCGGGTTGCGACTGTTGGTCTGCTGGCCGATGACATCGGCGGTTAACTGCTTGAGGTAGCGTTTCTCCTCGACAATGCGGACATCGACGGCTTTTACCTCGGGTGATGACGGCTGAAAGTCCTGTAATAACCGCACGCGTTCACTATTGAGTGTGTCGATGCGTTCCAACGAAGCGCTGACCCGCGGATTGCTGACCACGGTCGTTTCCGTCGTCACGGTGGTCTGCTGTTTTCCCAATTGAGCTTGTACGGTCGCCAGCGACTGCTCGCGCCCCACGATGTCGGCGCGCGTGGTATCGATCTCCGCTTGCAGCGTCGCCATACTTTGCGCCAGTTGCGAGAGTTGATCATCGGGCGCCACTAATCCGGACTTCTCTTTGAACGCCGCCAGCGCACTGCTTTCTTTGTTGAATTTCCCGCGCACCGTCTCCAATTGCTTTTCGACATAAGAGCGTGCTTGCTGGGTCGCCTGGCGGTTTTGCGCCAGGTCCATCACCAGGTAGGTATGGGCGATACTATTGGCGTAGGCGGCCGCGCTGCGGGCGGTGCTCGCGCGCACCGTAATCGTCACAATGTCCGTATTCTTCTTCGAGCCCACGATGACCCGTTTCCCCGTCTTCTGCGGGTCGAAGCTCTCGAGACCGAACCCCTCGAGACGTAAAGTCTTCGGCATCGCCATAAACGCTTGCTCGAGCAGATCCGGGTTGGTGAGAATTTCCACCTGCGTTTCCACCGAGCGAGATTGCGTCAAGGCCTGCAATTCTGACAACAACGGCATGTTCGCGTTGCCGCCACCGCCGCCGCCGGAATTGGCGGTCACCAGGATGGTGGTCACCGATTCATACATCGGGTGCTGCATGAGCGCATAGATCATCCCCAGGATGAAAATCCCCAGGGTGACGACCTGCATCAATCGACGACGCCGATAGAGAACCTGAAGCAGTTCACCGATATCGATCGATTCCGCTTCTTGCGGTTCCGTTGGTAACGCACCATTTCCCTGGATGCCGACCGGGGTCGATTGTTGTTGTTCGGAAAGTGCCATAAATGCTGTTTCCTATCGTCAGTGTAGGGGGGATCGAGTTATTTCGTGGCGCTTCTGAGCACCGCATACGAGGTAATCGCCTCGAAAATCAGTCCCCAATCCGGGGTGGAGGATTGCGGGACAAAGACGACATCACCCGATTGTACGGGGGGGTTACCGCTGAGATCGCCTTTTTTGAAGTATTTCTCGACATCGACCACCTGTCGCGTCTGCTTGCCGGCCGCATCCGTGCGCAGTAATGCCACCCGGGTGAGCCCGGCGATCTTGCCCGGGGTGCCGGATGCCAGGCCCAACACTTCGGTCAACCGCCAGTTTTTGTCTTCCGGCAGCGGGTAATAGCCGGGATGCCCAACATAGCCGAGTACCGCGACCGACTGGGTATTTTGCGGCACGACCACCATATCGCCCGTGGCGAGAGTGACCGTCGCTTCCCCGCCGGCCGTCTTCATCGTCGGCGTCACGTCGATCTCATCGCGTTTCCCGCTGACATGGATCACCGTGACGTGGCGCAACGCGGCTTGCGGGGTGGCGCCTCCCGCCAGCGTCAGCGCGGTCAACACGCCTTCGCCGAGTTTCAAATCATACACGCCCGGATGGGCCACCTGTCCGGTCACCGTCACATGCAGCGCCCGCAGCGGATCGATGGTCAAGACATCGCCGCGCTGCAATGGCAGCGGGTCGACCGCGTGCAGGTCCAGTAGGCGGTTCACTTTATCGCGCAGCAAGGTCACGCGCACATCGCCTTGCGGAAGGGCCAACCCACCCGCCAGCGCCAGCGCTTCGATGACTCCTTGCCCGGGACGTATTTCACAGAGACCGGGATGCAGCACCGCGCCCATCACGTAGACCGGCAATAATTGCAAAACATCGACGGTCAAGACGTCGCCAACTTTTAATTCCGGACTGGTACCCGCTTTGGCTGCCAGTATTTCCGCCAGCGTCCAGTGTTGCTGTTTGCCGTTGGCGGAGAGCAAGGTGACGGTGCAGTCGTGCGGGTCCGGCGTCTGTTCGCTGCCGGCCACGGCGACCATACCGCCCGCCGCGGCCAATGCTTCGGTCACATGCCAGGTGCCTTTCAACTCAAAGGTGCCCGGTTGCTTCACCGCTCCCAGCACATAGATATGCTGCAAGCGCGGCGTGCGCAGGGTGACCGTGACCTCCGGTTCGCGCAACCGCGTGGCCAGGCTGGCGGTGATTTTGGTGGTCAATTCGGCGATTGTTTTTCCCGCCGCCTGCATTTTGCCGGCGCCGGGCAGATCGACCGTTCCATCGGGAGCGACGGGGAATTCACCACTGTAGTCCTGGTGCCGCTGTACGATGACCGCGATCACATCTTCGGGACCGAGGGTGTAGGCCGCGGCATCAGGTTGGGTTTTCTGGGCGCTTGCCGGCAGCCATAGACCGGCAACCAGCAACCCAAAACAGCAGGCCAAAGCCAGGCGATATCGGATTAACTTGTTGGAGACACTCACACCATTACCTCGCGATGCGTGGCATACCAGGGGGGAAGACCACGGGAATATAGCACCATGCGCAGGTTGCGCGCGATATCGTTCAGTCAGCAATAGAAGATATACATCCTCCACCAGACAGGGAAGTACCGCACACGTCAAGGCTGCACCCGTTCTCCCTGCTGGTTTCCTGTGTGATTATACATCATTAGCGATACTTTCAGCAAATAAGTGACGGCTGGCTCGTGTTTGGCCTGCTCGTTGGGTTTCAGGCTTCGGGTTTCAGGTTTCAGCCAAGTCGGATAGACACCACCGATAACGCGTTCTTTTCACCGTGGCGTGCGCATATTCACCTCAACAACGGTTCTCCCCGTGGTGGCGCTGCACACCCACGCGCCACCGCGGGCGCGGACTACCGAGGGGTCGTTCACCGTGCGCAAACATGATTCAGTCTTCGTGAGCTCAGGTTAACGGCATGGTCTTCGATAAGCTTCGTTGATCGGCAAACGCCGGGACGATTTCACCGAGAAAATCCAACAACTGGGCGATATCATCGCGCCCGGCCATCTGCTGCAATCGGCGGACAATAGCGTGGATTTCGACCGGGGTGAAGTAGAGCGGGCGCTGCACCACCGACAGACCATCGCATTCGGCGGCTTCCAGAAATTCGTTGTCCATCGCCAGCTTTTCGTGCAGCTTCTCGCCCGGGCGCAGCCCGGTGTAGACGAGGGGGATTTCGGTCTCCGGCTCAAAGCCACTCAACCGGATCATATCGCGCGCCAGGTCGGCGATGCGGACGGGTTGTCCCATCTCCAGCAGATACAGGTCGCCGGAGTGTCCGATGGCGCCTGCCTGCAACACCAGTTGCACCGCTTCCGGGATGGTCATGAAGTAGCGGGTCATCTCCGGATGGGTAACGGTGACCGGGCCGCCGCGGGCAATTTGCGCGCGGAAGATCGGCACCACGCTGCCGCGGCTGCCCAAGACGTTACCGAAGCGCACGGTCACATAGCGGGTTGCCGTGTGTTGGGCGGCCACGCCGCGCACCACTTCTTCGCACAGCCATTTAGTCGCGCCCATCACGCTGGAGGGATAGACCGCCTTGTCGGTGGAGATCATCACCATGCGATCGACCTGGTAGCGCCCGCAGCACTCGGCGATGCACTGGGTGCCGATCACGTTATTCTGCACCGCTTCCGGCACGTTGACTTCCATCAGCGGCACATGCTTGTGCGCCGCGGCGTGAAAGACGACTTCCGGCGTGTGCGCCTGAAAGATCTGGTCGATCCGCACATCGTCCGCCACCGAGCCGACCGCCACGTGCAACCGCAATGCCGGGTGCGCGTGCGCCAGTTCCTGATAGATGAGATGCAGCGAATTCTCGCCGTGCCCGAGCAGCACCAGTTCGGCGGGACGCAGCGCGCTGATCTGGCGGCACATCTCCGAGCCGATCGAGCCGCCGGCGCCGGTCACCAGCACGCGTTTGCCGGTCAGGTAGCCGCCGATTTCGCGGAGTTGGATGTGCACCGGCGGTCGCCGCAACAGGTCTTCGACGCTGACTTCCTCCAGGTGGGCATGTTCCGGGTCGGCAATCATCTCACTCAGCGAGGGGATCACGCGTACCGGCACTTGCTGGCGACGGCAGGCCATGACATATTCGCGCATATCGATGCCGGTTTCCGCCGACGGACGAATCAGCACTTCATCCACCGCGTGGTCGGCCAGCAGTTTGTTGAGGTGGGCGAAGGGGCCGAGGACGCGCACGCCGCGCAGATACATGCCCATTTTATGCGGGGTGTCATCAAGAAAGCCGATCACCTCGTAGCGTGTCTTCACGTCTTCGCGGAGCGCGCTCAGCAGCCGCACAGCGTCGGAGCCGCCGCCGAGGATGACGGCGCGTATCGGACGAACATCCTTGCGAAGCCGGCTGAGCGCCGGAATGCCTTGATGGCGGCTGAGATTCACCAACCGCAACAACACCCGCAAACCACCGACAAGAAAGATACTGGTGAGCCAGATCACGAATAGCACCGAGCGGGGATAGGGGGAGCCATCACAGACCGTTTGCAGCACAATCAACCCGACGAGCCCTAACGTATTGGCGCTGACGATACCCCAAATCATCTCCAGGCTGGCAAACCGCCAAGCATAATGATACAGCCGAAAGATCGAGAAGAAGACCAGATAGAGTGCCAGGATAAAGAACAGGCTGATTTGATGCGGCTCAAGGTACCGCTCGATCAGCATGGGAAAGGAGAGCGCTTCGTAATGCACCCGTAAGGAGATCACGACGGCGCCAAACAGCGCACAGGTATCGGCGCCCATCAAGGCAAGGGCCGCCCAGGGAATTTTTGTCCCCGGCACACAACTTGATTCGAACCGATCCATACGCGATGTCCTTATTGTCTTTTTGCCCAAGTTGCGAAACGGGAGTATTCCGATCAGGGACAAACTTGTGGTCCATGTGTCATAAACCACGGTTCGGTTTCAGGTTTCAGGTTTCAGCCCAATCGGACCGGTCTGACTGGGCTGATAGGTCAGCCAGCCAGCGCCGCTTAGCATGACCAGTGACCCACTAGCGAATGTCCCACAGAGAAGACGTTCAGCGAATGCACGGCGATAACGATCACCTTCTCGCGGTCTGAAACCACCTACTCGTTATTTTAGTCATCCCCTGGCCATGTCGTCAAGTGTGCCTATGATGCACAGGGGATTTGTTGCTTAACGACCGTATAGTTACCTGGGGAGTCCTTCCCGGATCGAGCCGAAGGCTGCGAAACGTCCACTGCCATGAAAATAGGCTTGCTTCGGTGGTTGCGCAGGTCACCGGCAACAGGTAACTAACAACCAATGCCAGCACCAGTATAGCTTTAATCATCGGATTATTAACTTGCACCGATCTTAACCGGTGTGTATAATACCGGTTGTTTGCATGGTGGTCGCCTGCCGGATAATCGAGACGAACGTTAAAAGGTATTGTGTAATCGCAGGGGGAAGGTATGGGACCAGTCGTAGAAGTTGAATCGCAGCATGTCGCGGTGGTAGGCGTCGGGTATGTCGGGTTAACGCTGTTATGCGCGCTGGGAGAGGCCGGATTTGCCGGCTTCGGGTACGATATCCAAGCGGAAAAGGCCGCCCGCATCGCCGCGGGCCATATACCGTTCGAAGGGGCTGAGCCGGCGATGGCGGCCTTGCTGACGCGCCTGGTGGCCGCCGGTCGCATCACCGCGACGGCGGATCCCGCGCGATTGCGCGACGCGGACGCCGTCTTTATCGCCGTGGAAACGCCGGTCGATGATAGCGATCATAAGCCGCGCTACCACGCGTTGCGCGCCGCGCTGGCGACCATTGCGCCGCACCTGACCCCCGGCGTGCTGGTGGTCATCGAATCGACGATCGCACCGGGCACCATGCATGGACTCGTATTGCCGGTGCTGGCGGCAGCGCTGGGCACGGTGGGGAAAGATTTTTATCTGGTACACTGCCCGGAGCGCGTCATGCCCGGCAAGTTACTGCAGAATATCACCACTCTCGACCGCGTGGTGGGTGGCATCACCCCCGCCTGTACCGCGCGCGCGCTGGCCATTTATCGCCACGTCACCAGCGGCACGCTGCATTCGACCAACGCGCATACCGCCGAGATCGTGAAAACCGCCGAAAACGCGTATCGCGACGTGCAGATTGCCTTCGCCAATGAACTGGCCTTGATGTGCGAAGAGTTAGACGCGGATGTCTATGAAGTGCGCACACTGGTCAACAGCAGTCCTTTCCGCCAGATGCATCTGCCGGGCGCCGGCGTCGGCGGCCACTGTATCCCGAAAGACCCCTGGTTGCTCTGCGCAGGCGTCTCCGACTATCAACCCCGGCTGTTGCCCACCGCCCGCGCCATCAATGACGGCATGCCGTTGCACCTGGTCGAGCTGGCCGCGCAGGCCCTGGCGCAAGCCGGACGTGCGCTGACCGGCGCGCGGGTATGCATACTTGGCGCCGCCTATATGGAAGAAACGGATGACCTGCGCAACACGCCGGCCTTACCGCTGGCACGACGATTGCGCGAACTGGGCGCGGAGGTGACGGTGCTCGATCCGTATACCGAGCAACTGGCGGAGTTCCCGGTGAGTGGCGAGTTGACCGCTATCGCGGGCAGTGACGCCTTGATCCTGGTCACCGCGCACCAGGCATTCAAAACGTTGGAGCTGCCGGCATGGGCAGCGAAAATGCGGAACGCGATCTTGATTGACGGGCGCAACGTGTTCGACGCCGCCGTCGCGGAGGCCGCGGGCTTTCGCTACGCGGGGATCGGCAAAGGCCGCCGCGCCGTGCCGGTGGTCTGATTTTGCCTGCCATGCGCTGATCACAAATTAAAAGAATCGATACCGGCGCGCGAGGACGCTTGCGTGCTAGGTTTCGGTGTCAAGGGTGGGAGCAACGCGTTGCTGAGACCTGGCACCCGAAACCAAAAACCGATGGGGGTGTGCCCATGATGCGTAACAGGACGCCGATTCGAATTGGCGTGGTCGGTACCGGCGTGATGGGGGGCCATCATGCGCGGGTGGCCGCCTCGCTGGCCGGATGCCAGTTGATGGGAATCTACGATGTGAACTTCGCGCGCGCCGAAGAAGTCGCCACGCCGTTTGGCGTGCCGGCGCTGCGCGAGTTGCCGGCGTTGTGCGAACAAGTCGAAGCGGTCATCGTGGCCTCCCCGACGGTGACGCACGCCGAGGTGGCGACGATTTGCCTGCAGCACGGCTGCCATGTCTTGCTGGAAAAGCCGATCGCGGCGACGGTGGCGGAGGCGGAAGCGTTAATCCCGCTGAGCCGGGCATGTGACCGCATCCTGATGATCGGTCACATCGAGCGCTACAACCCGGCCTTCGTCACGCTACATTCACTGGTGGACCCGGCAGCGCTGTTCGATTGCGAGCTGCAGCGCTTGAGTCCGGTGCCGGGACGCGACCGCACGGCGGATATCATCTTCGATTTGATGATCCACGATCTCGATCTTGCGCTGGCGCTGACGGGCTCGACCTTGCGCACCCTGTCCGCGACGGGGCACCGCATTCGCAGCGAGTTTATCGACCACGTGAGCGCCATGCTCAGTTTTGCCAACGGCGCGACCGCGCGACTCACCGCCTCCGCGGTCAGCCAGGAACGCGTCCGGCGCGGGCGGTTATTCACCTCCAACGCGCAATATACGGTGGATTTTGCCAGCCGGGAAGTGTGGATCCATCGCCAGGGGCATTCGTCGCTGGGAAGCAGCGACGGGCAATATCAAATCATGCATCAAGTCGAACAGATTCTGGTGCCCAATAAAGAGCCGCTGGCGGCCGAGCAGCAGCACTTCCTGCAGGCCATCGCCACGGGAAGCACCCCGGATACTTCCGCGGAAAACGGGTTGGCGGCGCTCAAACTCGCGTATGCGATTCAACAGGCGGTGCAGGAGCAATTAACGGCCATCGCCTGATTTTGAAAGGACATCCGATCATGATACCCATTGCGAAACCGTATATCGGCCCGGAAGAGCAGCAGGCGGTCGCGGACGTGCTGGCGTCCGGGATGTTGGCCAGCGGACCCAAAGTCCACGCATTCGAGCACGCGTTTGCGGACTATTGCCAGGCCACCGGCGCGGCGGCGTGTTCCTCGGGCACCGCGGGCTTGTGCGTGGCGGTGACCGCACTGGAACTGCCGCGCGGCAGCAAGGTGTTGACGACCCCATTTTCCTTTATCGCCACCGCGAACTGCCTGCAATACGCGGGATGCGTGCCGGTATTCACCGATGTGGATCCGCAGTCCTTCATGCTGACCGCGGCCGGCGTGAAGGAAGCGCTGGAGCGCGATCCGTCGATCAAAGCGGTGTTGCCGGTGCACCTGTACGGACAGGCGTGCGAAATTCATGAGATCGTCGCCATTGCCCACGCGAAAGGCGTCTACGTCATCGAGGATTGCGCGCAGGCGCATGGGGCCAGCGAAGACGGCGTGCCGGTGGGCGCCATCGGCGATCTCGGCGTCTTCAGCTTCTATCCGACCAAAAATATGACCACCGGGGAAGGCGGCATCATTACCGGCAGCGATGAGACGCTGCTGGAGCGCTGCCGGCTATTCATCGATCATGGCGCGCCGCAACGCTATCACCATACCAAGTTGGGCTTCAACTATCGCATGACCAGCCTGGCGGCGTCGATCGGCCTGTGCCAGTTGGCGCGCCTGCCGGAGTGGAACCGCCAACGGCGGGCGAATGCGCATCGCCTCAGCACGGCGCTGGCCGGCATCCCCGGACTGCAGACCCCGTATGAGCGCCCGAATGGCGAACACGTCTTTCACCAGTATGTGCTGACGGTGACCGAGCGGGCGCGCCTACAGGCGCAGTTGCAGGAAGCCGGCGTCGGGTCGGCGGTGCATTATCCGTGCCTGATTTCCGATCAACCCTACTATCAATCACTCGGCTACACCAGCGACGGCCTGCCGATCGCGCGCGCGCTCACCGAAACGGTTCTCTCGCTGCCCGTGCATCCGGCGCTCACCGAAGCCGAGTTGGAGACGATCATCGCCGCCGTGCGCGCCTTCGCCCCCGCGGAATACCGTGCGGTGCCGGTTTAAGATTCTCCCCGGATCAATCAGGGGGAACCCGCTGTTTCCAGCGACGAAACTGCGCGAACCTGCTTCAGGCAGCGTGATATAGTAGGTCGTCAATCTGAATGTGCGAACGCCACGGTGTAGAAAGCGTTTCGTGCGGTCAAAGCGCGCTTCAGCGTGCTTCCCAAGGCTCTGGCCACGTCCTTCAGGACGTGGGCACCGGTGGCTTTGGCTGTCTGTCCGACTCGTCCGACACCTGAAACCTGACACCCAAAAGGAGAAAGTGATGTCCGTTGAGGCAAGCGTTCCGGAAGTCCTGCCTGTCTCCCTGCCGGATGGTGAGGCGCCGTATATCCACCCGTGCGCGGAGGTGGAAGCAGGCGCGCAACTCGGCACCGACGTGAAGGTGTGGCGTTTTGCCCACGTGCGCGGCGGCGCGATCATCGGCGAGAACAGCATGGTGGGCGGGTGCTGCTTCATCGATAGCGGGGTGACGATCGGCCGCTGCGTGCGCATCCAGAACGGCGTGCTGGTCTACAACGGGGTGACCATCGAGGACGAGGTGTTTCTCGGCCCGAATATGGTCTTCACCAACGACCTCTACCCGCGCGCCGATGGGCGGCACTGGAAGATCGTGCCCACCCGCGTCTGCCAGGGAGCGTCCATCGGGGCCAATGCCACCATCGTCTGCGGCGTGACCATTGGACGCTACGCCATGGTGGCGGCGGGATCGGTGGTGACGAAAGACATCCCCCCCTACACGCTGGTGCGCGGCAACCCCGCGCGCCCGGTCGGCTACGTCTGCCGTTGCGGCCATAAACTCGGCGACCTCAACCTCAACCTCTGCGCCGGCATCCTCTGCCCCACCTGCGGGGCACGGATCGCGCTGTAACCGGCGGTCGATTGCGGACGTGAATGGCGTGAGCACCATGGAACAAGCGTTCGAAACACAGTTACAGCGCCTGGAAGGTAAGATCAAGTGGACGGTGATCTATCTGCCGTTCTCCGTGCATGACCGCTACGGCACCAATGGCCGGGTGAACGTCACGGCGATCATCGATGGGCACTCCTTTGCCGGCACCCTCTTGCCCAGCAAGCGAGGGCATTACCTGCCCTTCAACCAATCCATGAAAGATGCCACCGGAAAACACCTGGGCGACCCGGTACAGGTGGTGATTGCGCCGGACACCGCGCCGCGCGTGGTGGAAGTGCCGGAATTGGTACGCACCACCCTGGCCGCACATGAGCACGCCCGCACGAAATTCTCGGCCATGCCGGACTATCAGCAGCGCGAAGCCATCCAGCACATCATGAGCGCCAAATCCGCGGCGACCCGGGAGCGGCGGGTGCTGGCGCTGGTGGAGAGATTGCAGTTATAGCGCTGTGAAATACCGTGCCAAACCCCAAATGCCGCCTGCCTGGGAAATCCCAGGCAGGCGGCATTTGGGGTTTGGCACGGTAAATATGCGACCTTTTCCGCAACAATCCCGACGAGTTACGGAAAATTAATAGCGTTGTTTCACAGCAACTTCAACCGGTTCAACGGCCAAAAGGTCGAGACGGCGCGGGCTTTGACATTTTCTACCGGCACGACGCCCCAGTAGCGGCTGTCGAAGCTGCCGCCGTCGTGGCGGTTGTCGCCCATGACAAAGACTGAGTTGGGGGGGACGACGAACTCGTGCGTCTTCTTATCCAGGTTCGGTTCGATGCGGGCCTGGTAGAGATAGTGATACTTGTACCATCCCTGCAGCCAATCCATGAAGGTGATGAAATAGGCGCGACTCGCTTCGCCGTCGTCCGCCATGCCGCGCGCGGGGACGGTGAAGTCCGCCATGCGGGGCAACTTGCCCGGATCGGTCGCCAACTGCGGAAACACGCCTTCGGCATGCGGGTAGGGCTGTACCGCGTTGCCCACCGGTTCCGTGCGCGGCAGGTACGGTTCCGTCTGCAGGACGCCGTTAATGAAGACGCCTTTGCCGGGCAGGACGCGAATGTGATCGCCGGGCACGCCGACGACACGCTTGATAAAGGCCTCGCGCTGTTCCGGCAAGGTCGGCAGGTTGCTGAGCAGAAACTGCTCGTCCCATTTCGCATCATTCAAGGGGGGATGCTGATCGTAGCCCATTTGATCGCGGAATTTGTACTGGATGATCAGCGCAAGTTCCGGGGCGCTCAAGGTGCCGCGGTTCTCCGTCAGCCAGCGGCGGAGGATGAACCACGGATCGTTGCCTTCCACCGCCACCATGGGCGGCTCGAAGACGATGATCTCGCCATGTTGCGGCGGGCGGAAGCGCAGCACGAACTTGTTCGCGATGAGTTTATCCCCTTTGAGCAGGTTCGGTTCCATGCTGCCGGAGGGGATGTAAAAGGTCTGCAACAAGAAGGGGCGCACGATGCCGAAGACCAGGATGAGGGCGATCAGCAGGGTATCGATGATCTCCAACATCGCATCTTTCGGGGCCGGCGTGCCAATTTTTCGCGTCGCGCCGGCGGCGAACTGTGGCCACCGCTTGCGGTAACCGAGCCAGAGCATGCGCAGCACGATGGTCGCCACCGTCATCGCGAGCACCACCAGCGGTTTTTCCATTAACAGTAATAATTGCGAAAGAAACGATGTTTGCTGCATGCCAATCCTTGCGTAAACTAACCTTCCTGAAATGTTGAGAACAGGTCCCGTATATCAAAACAAGACAATTATAACGCACTTATGCAAAAGTGTCTCGCATCCTGTTTTCCGTATGCTACAACTAATGGACAAATCCCACTCGCGGCAGCGGCCAGAAGATGAACAGCGCTTTGCCGATCACCCGCGATTCCGGCAGCAGGCCCCAGACATGGCTGTCATGGCTCAAGGTGCGATTATCGCCCAACACGAACAAGTACCCCGGTGGCACCACCAGTTCCTGATTTTGCAGATGCCGCTGGATCTCTTTCCGCGCTTTGGGCTCGACTTCCAATTCCCCGTCGACTTTCACCGGAAAATCGTAATTCGGCGGATCGTGCACGTAGGGCTCGGTGAGCGGCACATCGTTAATGAAGACCCCTTCATTCGCCAGAATATGGACATGATCGCCCGGCAAGCCGACGACACGCTTCACGTATTCCACCGGATGTTTGTCATCATAGCGCTGATTGAGAATTTCCAGCGCCAACTCCGGCGCATGAAAGACCACCACTTCGCCGCGATGCGGTTGGCGCAGATGATAGACATATTTGGCAGCCAGCAGTTTATCGCCTTCCTGCAGCGTGGGAATCATACTGCCGGAGGGGATGAAAAACGCCTGCAACAGGAATGGACGGATGAGGAAGAACACCAGCAACACCGCGATCATGCCGGAATCCAATAATTCGGCGAAGGCACGCGTCGGGTGCAGGGACTCATCGTCTTCCACGACCGCGGGCAGGTCCTGAATCGCTGCCGATTCCGGCGCCAGCGTCATCACCGGCTCGTCCGCCGGCGCGTCGGGAGCCAGCGCCGTCGTGGCGGCCTGCTCCGTGGTCGGCTGCGCCATGCGCTCGGCGACATACACGGCCAGCCGCAAGCCAGCGAGAATCGCCAGCAGCGCAATCGGAAAGCCCGGTTCGTCAACAGTGAACATCAGCGATTCGTCCGCGGCATGATAAATTTGACGGCTTACGGAAAAGCACATCCCGCCTTTAAGACTGTCTGAAACGAGGTGGGATGAGATATCGGCTTTCCGCTCTGCGTCGATATTCTACGCACACCGGCTCCCGGACGCGCCACCGCGTCCGAGAGCCGGCGAAGCCTGTCGTGTTATTATACCCGCTTCCGCTCTTTGATACGCGTCGCACGCGCACCGATTCGGTCACGCAGATAATACAATCGCGCCCGGCGCACTTTACCGAGTCGCAACACTTCGACTTTTTCAATCATCGGCGAGTGCAGCAGGAAGATGCGCTCGACGCCCACACCGTTGGAGACGCGGCGCAGGGTGAACCGCTCATTCAACAGTCCCTTCTGATGGCGAATAACGACGCCTTCGAAGAGCTGAATGCGTTCCCGCGCGCCTTCACGCACCTTCAGGTGCACGCGCAACGAGTCGCCGGTACGGAACGTGGGACGCCCCGGTCTGATCTGTTCCTGTTCGAGTTCACGAATCAGGTTGAAGTTTACTTTCTTCATCGTTGTTGCTCCCGGCCGAGCGGTCGGTGGTAATATGCTTCTCCCGACATGCAGCCTCTATGCGATCCAACAGACGCCGGTCTTCCTCGGTCAGCGGCGCCGTCCGCAAGAGATCGGGACGGCGTTCCAAGGTACGGCGCAGCGCTTGTTCGCGCTGCCAGCGCCGGATCGCTTCATGATGCCCGGAGAGAAGTACCTCCGGGACCGCCCACCCGCGAAAAAGCGGGGGGCGCGTGTATTGGGGATATTCGAGAATCCCCTCGACAAAACTCTCGCTGACGGCGGCGCCTTCACCGCCCAACACGCCGGGACGCAACCGCGCCACCGCGTCGATCACCACCAGCGCGGGCAATTCCCCGCCGGTGAGGATATAGTCGCCGATCGAGATCTCGCGCTGGGCGAGATGCGCGTGCACGCGCTCGTCGATCGCTTCATACCGCCCGCAGACGATCACCAGGTGATCGTAGTCGGCGGCCAATTCACTGGCCATGTGCTGGGTCAACGGCTCGCCGGTGGGCGCCATCACGATGACCAACTCCCGCGGATCGCCGGTACGCACCGCTTCCACCGCGGCAAAGATCGGCTCCGGCTTCATCACCATGCCCACCCCACCGCCGTAGGGATACTCATCGGTAATGTGATGCTTATCCGTCGTGAAATCGCGCAACTGGTGGGCGCGGCAGGTCAGTAGTCCGGCCTGTTGCGCACGCCCCAGCATGCTCTCCGCCCAATAGGCGTCGAACACCCGCGGCAGCAGCGTGATCACATCGACCGACAACGGCACCCGGGTTGCCGGCGTTTCCGGTTCATCCGCCTGCGTCATTAGCGCACAACCGTCAACCAATGATGGCGATCCGGGATATCGCCGTATTGGATTCCCTGCAATTCCTGGTACAGTTTCGTCAACATTGCGCCGGCCTGACGCGGACTGCCGTAGGTGTAGACGCGCTCGTGGCAATGAATCGCCGACACCGGCGTGATCACCGCGGCGGTGCCGCACGCGCCCACTTCACTGAACTGGTCGAGGTCGGTCAGCGCGATTGGGGCCTGCTCGATGGTCAGTCCCATCTCCTGCGCCAGCACGCGCAAGCTGTCATTGGTGATGCTGGCCAGAATCGACGACGAGTTCGGCGTCTTATATTCCCCGCTCGGGGTGATGCCGATGAAATTGGAGGTTCCGAATTCATCGACGTATTTGTGCTCGCGCGGGTCGGTGAACAGCACCAGCGGATACCCTTGCGCGTGGGCCACTTCGTTCGGTTGCAGGCTGGCGGCGTAATTGCCCGCCGCCTTCGCGCGTCCCAGCCCGTGCGGCGCCGCGCGGTCGAAATCATCGATCACCACCGCTTCGACGGGGAAGAAGCCATCTTTATAGTACGGCCCTACCGGAGTGACCAGCACGAGAAAGGTAAAGGTGGACGACGGCCGGATGCCCACCATCGGCTCGGTGCCGACCAACAGCGGACGCACATACAGGCTGGCCCCACTGCCATACGGCGGCACGAAGGCGCGATTGTGGCGCACCACCTGCAGACACGCGTCGATAAACAGGTCTTCCGGCGGGCATTGCATCACCAGCCGGTCGGCGGACAACTGCATGCGGCGCGCATTTTGCTCGGGCCGAAAGAGCCCGACGCTGCCATCGCGGGTGGTAAAGGCCTTCAAGCCTTCAAAGCAGGCCTGCCCATAGTGCAGGCAGTTCGCGGCAACATGCATGGACAGATAGGGGTGCGTATTGATTTCCGGCTCACTCCAGTGACCATCCGCATAATCGATCTGGACGAACCCTTCAGTCGGAAGATATTGAAATCCCAACTGTGACCATTCTAACTCACTTGCAGCATTTTTCATGATCGTTACCCCTCCGCGCTGACCTATCGCTATTGTATGCGCGGAGATTACCCCATCGTCAAGTGCCCGGTTCGTGTTTACGTAATCCCGGGCGGTCAATCACCACCAAACGTCCCTGCGCCAGATCGATCTCGCGGACAAATTCCTTTACCGCGGGAATCAGCGCCTGGGCGGTTTCATAGACATCGTTCGCGCCCGTCGGCCAGATCGCGGTGATCGGTCCCAGCGATTCGCCCGCCGTCGTGATCACTTCCAACCCGATGAGCTGGTGGTGATAATATTCATCTTCCCCCAGTGGCACGGCCCACGACGGGGGGATCATCAGCCGCGCGCCGCGCAACGCCTCCGCCTGCTCGATGGTGTCGATGCCGGCAAACTTGATGACGATGCGCCGACCCTGGTCATGCACCACCTCGATTTGCCGCACCTGCACCGGCCCGGTGCCGCGCTGGAGGCCGACTTCGCTCAGCACGGTAAAGCGCTCGGGGAAATCCGTCTGTGGGTAGATCCGCACTTCGCCATGCAGGCCCCACGGTGCGCTGATCTCCCCGATGAGCAACGTCCACGCTTCGTTATTCTCCTTGGCGGAGGATTTGCTGTGTTGGGAGGATAACATCTTCGGGACTCAGCTCCTGCCGGCGAATATCGATCACGATGCCATCTTTGACGATGACTTGCGCGCCGGCCAGCTTTTCAAACAAGCTATCGCCAATCGCCACATCCACCAGACCTTCGACGGTGCCGCGCGGATATTCCGAACCGATCGTCAGTTTCTCGACCTCTGCCGCGCGATCAGTCAACTCGTGCTTGATCGCTTCCAGACGCCGCTTTTCCGTATCGATCTGCTGGCGGGCAGCCATGGCGCGATTCAGATCCGCGCGCTGTAATTCCGCCAGCGCATGGCGCGCGCGAAAATCGAACTGGTCAATCTGCCGCTGTATATCTTCTTGCGCCGCTTTATATTCGTCCAGCAAGCGCTGTTTGAGATCTTCCGTTACGATAAAGATCAAGCCGACTTCCTGCCGAACCCGTATCGAATTTTCCATCGTGTTCTCCTTTATCCCCCGGCATCACTGCCGGACTCAATGCTTGTAATTGAAATCCACCCAGATGGCCTTGTCTTGCAGGCCACCGGCGGCACGCAGGAGAATGCGCATCGCGTTGGCGATGCGCCCGCCTTTTCCAATTACTTTGCCCATGTCCTCTTGATCGACCAGCACCATATAGACGACATTCTTCTGGCCCGCGGATTCGCGGATCATAATGTCCTCCGGATGGTCGACCATCGACGACACCAGGTACTGGAGCAGTTCTTTCATGATGACTCCCTCTCACGCGTAGCCCATCTGCCGGGACCATCACGGTTGATGTTACTCGTCGTCTACCGCGGATTCCACGACGGGCTCTTCCGCGGGCGCTTCTTCGGCTGCCGGCGCTTCCACCGCCGCCTCTTCCGCGACCGGTGCTTCGGCAGGGGTTTCTTCCACTTCCGGCGCTACCACGACGGGCTCGGGCTCGACAACCGGCTCCGGGATCGGCACTTCTTCACCCTTGTATTCGGCCCAGATGTACTGGACTTCCAACATGTGCTGCACGGCATCGGTGGCCTGCGCGCCATGGCGCAGCCAGTAGAGCGCACGCTCGCGATTGATCACCACGGTATGGGGTTTGGTCAGCGGATTGTAGAACCCGATGATCTCGATGAAGCGCCCGTCGCGCGGGGCATGAGAGTCGGCAACCACGATGCGATACGACGGTTGCTTTTTCGCGCCCACACGGCGCAAGCGAATTTTAACAGCCACGGTTTACTCCTCGTTGTTTAAGCTGCGGGGGGCATCCCCCCGTGCCTGGTCGCGCGTCCCGCGTTTTCGGGTCCGACCCGGCATCGTGCGGTGAATACGTTAAAATTGCAATAGGAAAATTATTCTACTCCGTTTTTTTCAACGCAGAGGCGCTGAGATGGGTGCGGTGTCAGCCGGCAGAGGACTGCCGGGCTCCCAGATGACCGACCGCAATATTCCTTCTCTTTTATTCTCTGCGGCTCTGCGTTCAATAAAGAACTGAACGAGATAGAAAATTTGCATTTCCCTAGCGCATAAACGGTAACTTCATTTTGCTCAGCGAGCCATTTTTTTCCATGCCGGAGAGCTTGCCGAACATCTCGCGCATTTGCTCGAACTGCTTCAACACCATGTTGACTTCCTGCACCGAAGTGCCACTGCCGGTCGCGATGCGCCGGCGGCGACTGCCGCGGATGAGCTCCGGATGCTGCCGTTCCTGCCGCGTCATGGAGGACAGGATCGCGCGCATATGTCCCATGCGCTTGGGATCGATCTGGATCGGCCCCATCGCCTTCAATTGCTGTCCCATGCCGGGAATCATGTCGAGAATCTGCTCCAGCGGCCCCATTTTCAACACTTGATCCAACTGCTGGGCAAAATCGTCCAGGTCGAATTCCCGCGCGCGCAGCTTCTGTTCCAGCTTGGCCGCTTGTTCGGCGTCGATGGTCGATTCCATCCGCTCGATCAGCGAGAGCACGTCGCCCATGCCCAGAATGCGCGACGCGAGCCGGTCCGGGTGATACACTTCCAGCGCGTCCGGCTTCTCGCCCACGCCCAGCAGGCGAATCGACTTGCCGGTCACCTGGCGCACGGAGAGGGCGGCGCCGCCACGGGTATCGCCATCCATCTTCGTCAGGATGAAGCCGCTCACGTCGAGCTTGGCGTTAAACTGCTCGGCGACGTTCACCGCGTCTTGCCCGGTCATCGCGTCCAGCACCAGCAGGATTTCCTGCGGCTGCACGGCTTCGCGAACGGCGGCCACTTCTTCCATCAACTCGTCATTGACGTGCAACCGGCCGGCGGTGTCGATAATGACGTGCGTAAACCCATTTTCTCGCGCATGGTTCAGCGCGGCGCGCGCGATATCGACCGGCGCGACTTTCGTGCCCAACTGGAAGACCGGCGTCTGCACCGTCTCGCCCACCACCTGTAATTGGCGGATGGCGGCCGGACGTGCCACGTCGGTGGCGACCAGCAAGGGGCGCATGCCTTGTTTGCGCAGCAGCGCTGCCAGTTTGCCGCAGGTGGTGGTTTTGCCGCCGCCCTGCAAGCCCACGATCAGGATGACCGTCGGCGGTTTCACCGCTGTCGCCAGCGGTCCGCCATTATCCCCCAGCAGCGCGATCAGTTCATCATGAACGATCTTCACCACCTGCTGGGAGGCGTTCAATCCCTGCAGCACATCCTGCCCAATCGCGCGCTCTTTGACGCGTGCGATAAAATCCTTGACGACGCGATAATTCACGTCGGCTTCCAGCAACGCCAGCCGAATCTGCCGAGCCGCCTCGGTGACATCCGCTTCCGTCAGCCGCCCTTTGCGACCGAGCGTCTGGAAGAGACCCTGTAATTTTTCCGTCAGGCTTTCAAACATCGCGCGGGTTTGTTCCTATTTTGATAATTCATCCGCTACTCGCTGAGAGCGAGAAATAAAAGCGCGAAGGTCATTATAGCAACCCGGCTCGCGGCCTGTCAAAATTTCTGGGACCGCGGTCATCCTGACCGCTGCGTTACGGGGCGGTCAGGATGACCGCGGTCCCAGGGATGGGCTTATTTCACGTCGGCAGTCGCGCCGCCTTCGATGAGTTTCTTCTGGATTTCGTCGGCATCTTCCTTGGTCGTGCCCTCTTTCACCGGCTTGGGAGCGCTCTCGACCAGGTCTTTGGCTTCCTTCAGACCGAGGGAAGTGATTTCGCGAACGACCTTGATGACGTTGATCTTCTTGGCGGCATCGAAGCCGGTGAGGATCACGTCGAAGGTGGTCTTCTCTTCCACTTCTTCGGCGGGCGCGGCGGCAGCGGCAGCGGCGGGCGCGGCAGCGGCGGCCATCGGGGTGACGCCCCATTTGTCTTGCATGGTTTTGTAGAGGTCCACGATGTCGAGCAGCGACATCTGTTCGATGGCCTCAATAATCTCATCTTTGGTCAATGCCATGGTACTATCTCCTTCAAAATATAGTTCCAGGTTCCATAGTCCAGGTTCCCCGGGTGGGGCCGGAACTCGCCTGGTCATGTTCGGATTGCCGCTGGCCAAGCACGCGGCAGAGCGGGTTAGGCCGGCGTGCCGGCTTTTTCATTGGAATAGGCTTCGATGGTGCCGATCAGGTTTTGCATGACGGCGCCCAGCACGGACACCACACCGCTGACCGGTGATTGTAAGGTACCGAGGAAGTTCGCCAGGATCTGCTCGCGCGGCGGCAGCAACGCGAGGCTGGCCACGTCGGCGGTGTTCATGACACGCTGTCCCAGGAACCCACCCTTCACCACCGGCAAGTCTTTGCGCAGCTCTTTGGTGAACGCGGCAAGGATCTTGGCGGCTTCGACCGGATCTTTTTCGGCGAAGAGCACGGCGGTCGGCCCTTCGAGAATCAAGCCCAGGTCAGGGAGTTTTTGCTCGCGCATCGCGATTTTCAGCAGGGTGTTTTTCACCACGTGGTAATGGCCGCCTACCGGACGCAAGCGCCGGCGCAACGACGTGATCTGTTCCACGGTGAGTCCCCGATAATCGGTGACGATGGCACCTTGCGTGCGAGCGAGTTGCGCCATTACTTCATGGATTGTCGCTTCTTTTGCGGAAGTTGGCACGGTTGTCACCTCCTTTGTCGATTAGCATTCGGTTTCGTCGCTCCCGCCCGGCCATAAAAAAACCGCTGTCCGATGGACAGCGGCATGAAGTCACACCAAGGCGCGCGAACGCGCAAAGAGTGCTCCAACCTCGGCAGGCGGCCCAAATGGACCTTACGCTCAGCGCCTGCTGTCTTCGGCGGGGTGAACCGGAAGGAAGTATAGGGGACGCGGAGAGGTTTGTCAAGAGTCGGCGGGGAGGACGCCAGGTTTTGCCGGTGATGCTATCAGCGGAGACGGGGGTAGGGTTTCCAAACCGTGCTAAACGTGCAACAGGATGTGGATTATTATTGGGATTTTAATTTTGCCGGTACCTTGCATCCTGCATCCGGTATCCTGTATCCTGTATCCGATATCCTGTATCTTCTTTCGACGCTTATGTTTATTGCACGCTTATCGTTGTTATTGTTGTTGTTGCTGGTGCCGCTGGTGGGGGGATTGCCGGGGGAAGTGCCGCTGGCGGTCTTCGGCGCGTTGATCACCTTTGGCTGGCTGGGCTGGGCCACTTCGAAGCCGCGCCCGCTGCCGGCGCCGTTTCCGCTGGCGTGGCCGCTGGGCGTGCTGTTGCTGGTGACGCTGGCAAGCACGATCACCTCGGTGTATCGTCCGGCCAGCGCGCTCGCGCTGGTGCAACTGCTGCTGGTCGCCGCCGGCGCGCTGCTGGCCTTTGTCTTGCCGCAAGAGCGCCGGCACCTCGTCTACGGCGTGGTGGCCTTCTCCGCCGGGATGGTGCTGGGTGAATGCTACGGATTGTATAGCTGGTACACCTGGCTGCTCAGTACGCAGCAAACGAACTGGCGCGTGCAGAGCACCTGGGAAGACGCCAATTATTACGCGGAATTTTTGCTGATCTGCCTGCCGATGCTGCTATTGCTGGCGTTCCGCTCACCCGGCGATGCCGCGGAGACGGCGACCCGCGCGGAAAAGCCGGCAAGCAAAACGCGCACCGCGCGCCCATTGTCGCTCGAAGCGCAACTGGCGCGGGGAGCGGAATGGGGACGGAAGCGGCTGCCGGCGGTGGCCGCCGTGCTGGGCCTGCTCTGCCTGGTGATGACGCAGTCGCGCGGCGCGCTGCTGGCGCTGCTGGCGGTGCTGCTCGCGTTCGTGGTGACGTGGCTGTGGATCGAGGGCCGGCTGACCGCGCGCACCCTCGGCCTGCTGGCGCTGGGCATCGTACTCTTCGTCGGGCTGGCGCTGGTTTCGCCGGTGGGACGGCGCGTGCTCGATCCGGTCACCCGTGCCAAGCAGTTGCACTCGCAGAAGTTTCGCTCCTACACCTGGAAAGGCGCGCTGCGGATGACGAAGGCGCATCCGTGGCTGGGCACCGGCCCGAATACCTTCCTCTCCGCATTCGGCCAATATCAAATCGCCGGCTACACGCGCCAGGCGCACAATCTCTATTTGCAGGCGTCGGCGGAAACCGGCGTGCTCGGGTTGCTGGCGTTGCTCGGGCTGCTCGCGGCCGTCGGGCTGCTGGGACTGCAGGTGTTGCGCGCACCCGATGCCACACCGCCCAGCGAGGAACGCCGCCTACGCCTGGGCATCGCCGCCGCGTTGCTCGCGGCCGTGTTGGGATTGCTGTTGCATGGGCTGGTGGATACGGTGTGGGATTATACCGCCATCGAGTTTGCCGTGCTGCTGCAGGCCGCGCTGCTCTGGCGGCTGACGGTCAATCCGCAGGCGGCACGCCCAGCGCCGGCGTGGTGGCCGGTGGGATTGCCGGTGGCGGCGGCGCTGCTGACCTTGCTGGTGTTGCCCGGCGCCTACGCGCACCAGTTGGCGGACGATGCCGAGTGGAACACCAAAGATCCCATCGAACGGACCAATCTCTACCGGCAAGTGGTGGCGCTGGCGCCGTGGAATGCCGGGTATCTCCGCGTCGCCGCGATGGCGATGTCGCGGGAGGAAGCGCACGACTACCTCAACCGCGCCTGCGCGCTCGAACCCACCAATGCCGCCAACTGGCAGGCGCTGGCCAACTATTTTTACTTCACCCAGGAGTATGGGAAGGCGCTCGAAACCTATAATTATGCGGCGCGGCTCCAGCCCAATTATTTCTCCGCGCTCTACGGCCTGGCGGAAAGTGCCTGGAAAGCCGGCGAGTTGCCGCGCGCGCGGGCGGGCTTGCGGCGCATCCTCGACACCATCGGCAAGGAAGTTGACCTTTACCATCCGATCGATGTCCCGGAACCATGGTATACGCTGGCCTGGTATGCCGATGGCGTGCTGGCCGCACGCCAGCAGCATACCGCCGCGGCGATCGCCGACTTCCAGCACACCCTCGACGCCGCCAAAACGTACCAGGATGGCTGCAACTCAGATGAGGCAAAGGCGATGGTGACCGAGGCGGAAAAGAAGCGTATTCAGGTGATCGTCGCGCTCACCCACGAGCGCTTGGCCAAACTGCTGCCCGACCCCGCCGCTGCAAATCGCCACCGCCAGGCCATCGATGTTACGCTGGAGATCCCCACCGGTGCGCGCGAAACGCCATTCCCGTGAAGTATGGGGGGACGCCGATGGCCACGCCCTGAAGGACGTGGCAAACTGGGACAAGCACGCTGAAGCGCGCTTTGACTGCCTACGACGCTTTCGTCACACCATGGTGTGCGCTGTTTCACATTGACTGACTACTACGAGCCCCAATGCGCCTTCCTGCGGGGGCGAATCACAATCCCTCGTTCATGCTCCCGGTGCGATAGCCTTGCAGATCGACGGTGACATAGTGGTAACCGAGTTCGCGCAGGCGGGCGACGATGCGGGCGCGGAGGGGGGCATCGAGCAGGCGGTCGATATCGGCGGGGGGCACTTCGATGCGCGCGACTTCCGTGTGATGGCGCACGCGCACCTGCGGGAAGCCGAGATCGCGCAGGAAATCTTCCGCCGCTTCGATCTGGCCCAGGTTGTCGCGCGTGATCGCCGTGCCATAGGGAATGCGCGAGGCCAGACAGGCGAACGAGGGCTTATCCCAGGTGGGCAGGCCCAGCGTGTGGGACAGCTCGCGAATCTCCGCTTTGGTCAGCCCCACCTCCATCAACGGGCTGCGCACACCCAGTTCCCGCGCCGCCTGCCGGCCCGGGCGCCAATCGCCGGCGTCATCGGCATTGTTGCCATCCAGCACCGCGGCGATGCCCTGCGCCTGCGCGAGCGCCGTCAAGCGGGAAAACAGGTCGGTTTTGCAATAGTAACAGCGGTTGCTGGGATTAGCGACATAGCGCGCGTCATGCAGTTCTTCGCTCTCCACCACCTGAAAGCGCGCGCCCAATGACTCCGCCAGCCGCCGTGCTTCCGCGAACTCCCGCGAAGGATAACTGTCCGAATCGCCAATCACCGCCAGTACTTTCTCCGTCCCCAGCGTATCGAGCGCCGCGCGCAGCAGAAACGTGCTGTCTACCCCGCCGGAGAAGGCGACGAGCACCGTGCCCAACTCGCGCAAGGATTGTTGCAGGCGGTGATATTTTTCATCGAGCGTGAGTGAAACCGTGGTCATCTGTGATCCTTTGCCGTGTGTATGGCATGCTTATATTCAATCGATATTCCCACTGACATCAACTTATTCGCCTTCGCGTTCAATCTTTCCTTCCTTAAGAAAGGGGGGGCGGGTTTTCGGG
>Ga0118677_10004424_pt1 | contig 25612 bp, 28 predicted proteins | sample AliMusrvi5mmetaG_FD_86154 | JGI IMG/M metagenome (GOLD analysis project Ga0118677, IMG submission 86154)
TATTTCTTTTCCATGCCCTGAATGCGTTTAAGTAAGGTACCAATATTTCTGCGGGGAATAGTGCCATCCATACAGTAATAATCAGCCGCCAAGCGGCCGGCTGCCGGGAAGGCATTCTTGCGGCCGCTCCAGAATTTGAGGCGTTCAGCTTCGTCCTGGGAGATCTGAATTCCACTGGCACCCGATTGTTCAAGCACTTGAGTCATGCGATCGATTTCTTCGGCCACTTCTTCAGGCGTGCCGTCGGATTCACATAATAAAATCGCTTGCGCATCGAGGTCATAGCCTGCATGAACAAATTCTTCAACCGCTCTGGTAGTGGCTTTATCCATCATCTCAAGACCCGCAGGAATAATCCCCGCGGCAATAATCGCAGCAACCGCATCAGCACCTTTCTCAATATCGTCAAAACTGGCCATAATGACACGGGCTAATTTGGGTTTTGCGATTAACTTCACCGTCACTTCCGTTACTATTGCCAGCATACCTTCACTGCCCATCACAATGGCCAGTAAATCTAAGCCAGGAGCATCTGGAGCAAGGCTCCCAAATTCCACGATTTCGCCGTTCATGAGAATGCCACGGACCCGCAAAATATTGTGCAGGGTTAAGCCGTATTTAAGGCAGTGCACACCACCCGAGTTCTCATTCACATTGCCACCGATTGAGCAGGCAATCTGCGATGAGGGGTCCGGAGCGTAGTACAGACCCAGATGGGCAACCGCCTCGGAGATAGCTAAATTGCGAACACCAGGCTGAACTACCGCAGTGCGGGTAAATGGATCAATGCTGATAATCTTCTTCAATTTGGCCAGGGACAGCACGAGCCCCTGAGAAATAGGCATAGCGCCCCCAGATAAGCCAGTACCTGAGCCTCGGGGCACTATAGGAATGTGCAGGGCAAAGCAAGCCTTCAGAATCTGCACTACCTGCTCTTCAGTTTCGGGAAGCGCCACTGCCAAAGGCATTTGCCGATAGGCGGCTAAACCGTCACATTCATAGGGAATGGTGTCTTCTGGCTCCCAAAGCAAGGCATACTCGGGCAGAATCGGGCGCAATACTGCTACTAATTTGGATTGAAGAGCGGTAATAGCCGCAAGATCAGGGGGTAGGGTCATCATATTCATCAGAATCATTTTAGCCACTTCCTTATAATAAGTTTCATGGGAAATCGACTTTCGAAAATTGCAACCAGAACCGGTGATGCGGGGATGACAGGCCTGGGCGACGGCAGTCGCGTGGAAAAAGACCATTTGCGGGTTTGCGCAATGGGCGATCCTGCATGGGCTGGTGGGCAACCCGGCGGACCTGTTCGGACAGATAGCCGGCAATGACGGCCTGACGTATGGCGCAGAGTATGCCTTTGGCGTCAATCTGGCGAAAGGCGAGCCGCTGCTGCGGTTGCTGACGTTCAACCGCGTGCTCACGGCCGAAGTGCCCATGCAGGATCCGGCTACGCTGGTGGACGCGCGGGTGATGGTCGAATTCACGCGCCACGAGGGATCGGCCGTCTGGTTCCCGGCCATGTGCCTGCCGCCCCTTGCGCCTACGCCGCTCACGAAGCAGTGGTTCCAGTCCGGAACCGGCGATGCCGCCGACTTCCGCGTCACGGTGCAGTTGATTGACGTCCCATAACGGCTCAGTCGGCATCCGCCGCGGGTGTTGCCGCGGGGGAGGCGAGGCCGGTGATGCCGAGCTCCGTTTCGAGGCGCTGGCCCAGGTCGTGACGCTGCAGCGCCTCGAACAGATTGTCGAGGTTCCCCTCGATGATGCGGTCGAGGCTGTACAGCGTCAGGTTGATGCGGTGGTCGGTCATCCGGTTCTGCGGGAAGTTGTAGGTCCGGATGCGCTGGGAGCGGTCGCCGGAACCGATCAGGTCGCGTCGGGTCTTGCCCAGCTTGGCGGCCTCGGCCTGGCGCCGCTGGTCCAGCAGGCGCGACTTCAACACGGCCAGCGCCTTCTCCTTGTTGCGGAGCTGCGAACGCTCGTCCTGGCACTGCGCCACGAGCCCGGTGGGCAGGTGGGTCATGCGGATGGCGGAGTAGGTGGTGTTGACGCTCTGTCCGCCCTTGCCGCCGGCGCAGAAAATATCGATGCGCAGTTCGTTCGCGGGGATCTCGATGTCGTCCTCCTCCTCGGCCTCGGGAAAGACGCCGACCGTGGCGGCGGAGGTGTGGATGCGCCCCTGTGCCTCGGTGACCGGCACGCGCTGGACGCGGTGACCGCCGCTCTCAAAGCGGAACATGCCATAGGCGCCGGCGCCAGTCACCATGAAGACGATCTCCTTGTAGCCGTCCATGTCGCTGGCGCTGGAATCGAGCACGCTGAGCTTCCAGCGCTTCGTCTCGCAATAGCGGCTGTACATGCGGAAGAGATCGGCCGCGAAAAGCGCAGCCTCCTCGCCGCCGGTGCCGGCGCGGATTTCAAGAACCGCATTACGCCCGTCCGCCGGGTCGGGCGGGAGCAGCGCGTAGAGCACGTCGCGTTCGGCCTGCGGCAGGCGCGCTTCCAGCGCCGCCACCTCGGTCCGGGCCATGGCGCGAAATTCGGGGTCGGCAGACTCATCCAGGGCGATCTGGCGGCTGGAGGGGATTTCGTCGAGAATGCGGAAATAGTTGCGCGCCAGGGTGTCGAGCCGCTTGTACGCCGCGTGCTCGCGGACCTTTTGGCGCAGCAGGCGGGGATTGCCGAGCACGGCGGGGTCGGCCAGCGCAGTTTCGACCACCTGCATCCGCTCCAGCATCCGTTCGATCTGCCGCCGTTCGATCATAAATTTTCCGTTCCGGAAAATTTATTTTTTACGGATGCCGTAGCGCTTCATGAACTGATCCACGCGACCTTCGGTGTCGAGCAGCGTCTGCTGGCCGGTGAAATACGGGTGACAGGCCGAACAGGTGTTGACCGACATCTCCTTCACCGTGGAGCGCGTCTGGATGGTGTTGCCGCACGCGCAGGTGATGGTGGCCGCTTCGTACTTGGGATGAACGTCCTTCTTCATGGCCCGATGCCTTTCCGTAAAAACAGAACCAATAATCTAGCGTTTTTAGGGTCCGGAACACAAGACCAATGTTTTTACCGTGTCAAACGCCTGACCAGGAAGTCCTCGAAACCGCCGAGATCCTTCCAGGCCACGGCGCAGTTGACTTTCGGCGCTTTTGGGTCGGCCACCGTGAAGCCGTCGTCCGTGACGCGCACGCCCATGCGCTTCATGCGCAGGAAGCGGGTGGAGTAGGCGAGATGCACGGCCACGCAGTCGAAGAGGGTGGAACTCCGGTCCTTCTCCTTCACCCACCCGCCCTGCTTCTGCCACACCTTGTAGTTTGCGATCACGGCGCGGGCCAATGGTTTGCGCGATTTCGCCACGGTGGCGTACTTCCGGCCGGTCAGCCGCACTTTCGCACAGGTGTCGAGCGGGGTAATGGTCTTGTCCCATGGCGCCGTGAAGACCTGTTGGCAGGCGCGGATGTCGGACGCGACGTTGTATTCGGCGATCGGCTTGTGATCCGCGGAATGGCTCCAGTTCAGGCTTCCGTGCATCCCCACAAAACGGGCCTTGCGGGCGATGCGCGGCTCGCGTTTCAGGGCCTCCCCGATGTTGGGCATCGGGCCGATGCAGATCACCGTCACCGGAACCTTCGAGGTCATGATCGTCCGGATGATCGCGTCCACGCCATCCCTGTGGACCCGCCCGGGATAACGCCGGAGGTTGTACCCCATCACCCATTCCGACTGCCGCTTGTGCTTGCGCGCCAGGGGCTGCCGCACGCCGATGCCGACGTCCACGTCGGTCCGTCCGGCCACCTCCAGCAGCTTGGCAATAATCTTCGCCCGATAGACCGTGTCCCCGTGGTCCGAAACGACCATTTTTACATCCAGTTCCGGGCACTTGAGCATCATGGCCAGCGCCCAAGTGTCATCGATGTCTCCGCCGATGTCCGTGTCCAGAATCACCGGTATCCGCTTTTTTGTCGTCATGGAAATTCTCCTGTCGGAAAGACAATACGACTGATAACGGAACGGTTTCAATGGACAGGACGCCATTTTAATAGCACAATCCGCTTATGATTTTGGCAGGCAAAGTCTCCTCGGTCGTCGCCGCGCTGCCGGTTCTGCTGCCGCGGATCGAGCATGCGGGGCGCTTTGCCGCCTCGCGCGACGTTTCCTTTCATGCGCATCCGGGCGCCGAACTGGTTCTGGTCACGGAAGGCGCCTGCCAGTGTGCAACCGGTATCGGCGGGCTTCGGCTCCCCGGTCGCGCGGGGACGTTGTTTGTTCAGCCCGCGAATGCGCCACATGACCAGCGAAACCTGAAATTCACCCGCACCAACTACGTGGTGTTTTTTGCGCCGATCGCGCAATTCGACACTACGGCCCGGACGATCCAGGTCCCGGGCGGAGATCCGATCCGCATCTGGATGGAACAAATCTGCGATTTGTCGGCCGGCAACGACCCGGCGGCTGGGCGCATGGCTGGCGCGCTGCTGTTCGCCTGTCTGGAACGGTTGAACGAGCTCGAGCACCGGTGGCAGATCCGCGACGCGCTTCCCCCCTCCCTGGCCAGAGCCGTCGCGCAGATCGAGACCGCCCCGGCCGTGCCATTCCACGCCCGCGAACTTGCCTGCCGCGCCGGGCTGAGCGTCAGCCACATGAACATGCTATTCCGCAAGCATCTGGGCTGTTCGCCTCTGCGTTACCTGCAGGAGCGGCGTCTCAGCCGCGCCCGCACGCTGCTGCTCGGGCCTTACGCGCGCGTCAACGAGGTGGCCGCGGCCTGCGGCTATGCGGACACCAACTATTTCGTGCGCCTCTTTACCCGCCAGTCCGGCGTCTCTCCCGGGACGTGGCGCAGGGAGCAGGAAAAGTTTTCCCTTGCAACTGGGAAAGTGTGAAGAAATCGCGCCACGGGGTGGCGCTCCCACAATGGAACGGCGTTTTCGAGTTCGTGGGAGCGCCACCCCGTGGCGCGATGGGAGGATCCTCCGTAAGGGGTCAGTCACATGTTGGCAGGCGTCAAAAAAGTGGCAGCGGCGTCTCGCCGCTGGTTGCTTGAATGCAGAGGCGAGATGCCGCTGCCACCTTGCTGCCAACATGTGACTGACCCATTACGATCCTCCGCAGCGATCGCTTGGCAACGTGCGCCGGGCGGCATAGAATATTGATTATGGCAAAGGGCGCATATCCATCCTTCCTTGCACTCGATGTCCCCCCTGCGCCGCCGGACAAGGCGCGCTTCGAGATCATTCCCGTGCCGCTCGAACATAGCGTTTCGTATGGGGGCGGCGCTGCGGCGGGACCGGCCAGACTGCTCGAGGCGTCGCTGCAACTGGAGGCTTACGACGGCGAAAGCGTACCGGCTTACGCGGGTATTTACACCGGTCCGGCGGTGGACTGCGACACCGATACCGCCGCCGTGCTGCAGCAGGTCAAAGACCGGGTGGCAGTGGCGCTGGCGGGCGGACGCATGCCCATTGTGATCGGCGGCGAACACACCGTCACGCTCGGCGCAGTCCGGGCGTTTGCCGCCCGCGGCGAGCCGTTTGGCGTGGTGCAGTTCGACGCGCATGCGGACCTGCGCGACCAGTACGAAGGCAACTCCTTCAGCCACGCCTGCGTGATGCGCCGGATCGTCGATCTGACCGTGCCCATCTTTCAGGTCGGCGTCCGCAGTCTCTCCGTTGCGGAAGCCGGCATCCGCCAGGTGCGCGCCATTCCGTACTGCGACGCCGAGGCGCTCGCGCGGCCGGACCCATTGCGGCTGGCGCTGCCGTCTGATTTTCCCGCGCGAGTCTACATTACCTTCGACGTGGACGCCTTCGACCCGGCGGTGCTGCCCGGCACCGGCACGCCCGAACCGGGCGGGCTCTTCTGGTACGACGCGCTACGCCTGATCGACCGCGTGCTGGAAGGGCGGCGTCTGATCGGGTTCGATGTCACGGAGCTTGCGCCTGTCGCCGGGAGCCATGTGTCGGAGTTCACCGCCGCCAAGCTCGTCTACCGCCTCATGGCCGCGGCGCTGCGATCTCCCGTGCCCGACAAAGGATTTCCACCATCCGGACGCCAGTGCTATGCTCCCCAATAACGAATGACCAATGACGCGCCGTAGGCGCCAATGACGTTTCCTTCTTCCCGCGAGGTGCTTATGATTCCCGACCTGCAAACCAGCCTGCTGTGCGATGACGTGCGCCAGGAGCGCAACGGCAAATTCATCCTGATTGGCATTTTCGACGGTCTGTTCCTGGCGCAGATTCCGGGCGTGTTTCCGCGCCTGTGCCTGGTCAACCGCTGGTGCTGCGGGAAGGGGACGTTCCAGCAGCGTTCGCGCATCGTCGGGCCGGACGGCACCAGCGTGGTCTGCGAGGGGCAGCCGGTTCCGATCACGCTGCCGGACGAGAACCAGGTTGCGACCACCGTGGAGGTCTTCGTGAACGTGCAGTTCCAGGCGGCGGGTCCGCACTGGGTGGAAGTTCAACTCGAACAGCAGCTCCGCCTGCGCTACCCGCTGCACGTGCGTCCCGCGCCGCAGCAGCCCGCGACTCTACCGCCACAGGTTTGACCGAGAAAGCAAGCGTCGCGGAGCCCCGCCCTCCAATTCTGGAGGGACGAGCTCTGCGAGCCCTAAATTGCCGGAACAGGCGCTGGTTGTTGCCAAAGCGAACTGTAGATTGACGAATATCCAACCGTAGAATCACGAAGTAAAATTTCCCTGTCCCATTCTCTCCTGTCGAAGAAGGCGCAACGTCACAGGTCGCGCGCGGCGGATACGCCGTCACGTGCTTCCGTTGGGTCGGATCTGTTTTCGTGCTTGTTGAAATCTATTTTCTGTCCAGGATAATCTTTCACACCATGCGGTTTGTCTTGCGCGATCAACTTCCTCGATCGAGGCCACTGCGCATATGGCACCTCTCGCATCTCAGCATCAACAAGTCTCTGGTATCGAATGGGTTTCCCCATGTCATATTCCACGATCTCAATTAGTTGTCCCTTTGTATCCCAGAACCTCCATTCGCCATTCCAGAATCCATTTCGCCAAACTCCTTCTTTACTCTTGTTATTTGTGAACATATGCCATGCCAACTGAGTTCCATTAAACAGACCGTTGTCGTTCACTTGGGTTTCGGAGATTGTTTTCCCGTGGAACGATTGTAAGTGGAAACGAACGGTATCGCCATTTGGCAGAGCGCGGGAAACGATTTCCACATGGACTTCCTTGGCAAGAGTCGCGGCCCGAAATCCGACAGTCGAGACAGCGCCCAGGATGATGAAGAATACGTAGCATAGAATCAGGGCAATGGAGGGGCCAACCCGCCAAGAAGCAGGGTAGTCATAATTTTGAACCCGAGTTCGAGTTTCGGATGCCGGGAGAACAGCACGGCATCAAAGAATCGGCCGCCATCGAGAGGATGAAAAGGAAGGAGGTTGAAAGTGTTCAAGAAGAGAAAAGTTCGTGTGGCATCGGCAAGCAACGGTTTCCCTGTCTTTATGTAGGCAATGCCAGTGACCACGCCGATGACGATGCCGGGAACTGGCCCAAGAAGAGAAACCATGGCTTTTCTGGCGCCACTGGGCGCAGTCTCGGTCCCCGAGACTGCAGCCCCGAATAGAGGAATGAAAAACAGCTGAACATCTTTGTATCTGAGAATCTTCATGCCGACATAATGCCCACATTCGTGCACAAAGATGACGGTGATCGGCAAGGCGATTCCGGAGATCGAGTTTCTGAAAAGACCGAGACTCACGAACAAAACCAGGGACAACACCAGTGCCGCCAGATGCTGCCAGAGAGCTCGCTTCTTCGCGATGATGGCATTCAGTTCCGCGAAAACCTGCGGGAGAAGGTTCTCGGTCTGCGCGGGCCGTCTAGCCAATTCAGCGAGTACGAGTTGGTATCGCTCCGGACACTTTTCGCGATCAATGGTGCCGGCGACCGACAACAAGTCCTCTCGTGAGTAGTTCCTGATCCGTTGTTCGTATGGTGTGTCTTCCGGCATGTCTACTGCCTTTTCCGAACGTAATAGCACTGTCCAACAGGACTCCCGGCTTTCGTACGGTTAAAACGGATCATCTTCCGGCAACGCTTCCATGACAGGCGGCGGAGTGTCCGGCGGCGGCACGACCGCGGTGGTGGCGGGCGAAGGTTCCGTTGCAGCCGGCGACGGGTGTTTGGTGAAGTGCGCCAGCTCCGCGGTCAGCGCATCGTCGAGATCCTGCGGGCTTTTTGGTCTTTCCAGAACCTTCAGCCGCAGCTTAATCTCCAGTCGGCGATGTTCTTCCAGCGGGTCGTTCGATTCCGCCAGGGCGCGGTGTTCCACCTTCAAACGCGCGAGCCAGAGCCGTGCGATGATCTCCTGGGCGGCTTCGCGCGTGGTGGCCTCGCGCGCATGGGCCATGCGCGGATCGCTGCGCACCAGTTTGTTCAGCATCCGGCGGACGCCTTCGCTGCCGTTTTCGGAAAGACGGGTCAGAGACTCCGGTTCGCCGTGGCGCATCCGGCGCCAGGCTTCGTAAAGGGCGCGGGTGTCCGCATGGGCCAGCAGTTCTGGCGGCACGAACGCCTCCACCAGCGCGGCAACCTCTTGCTCTTCACCCTGATGGATCAGCAGTTCGCAGAAACGCAGTTCCACCTCGGAAACGACGATCGCTCCACCGGTCTGACGGTTGGGCGGTTGGGCGGTTGGGCAGTCAGACGGACCGACCGCCTCACCGCCCGACTGCCTCACCGTCCCACTGCCTGACCGCAGCGCCGGCGGCGGCGGGCGCGACGCAATTTTCTGGCGCAGCGCTTCGAGATCCTCCTCCATCGCGCCGGGCGGCAGGTGGAGCAACTCCGCGGCCTCCTGGAGCAGATGACTGCGGAGCACGGCCTGCGGGCAGATTGCCAGAGTCTCGAACACGGCCTTCGACATGCGGTTGACGGCGTCGACGGCGTGGGGATCGCGCTCCTCCTCGGACAGCGCGCGAATCTGGAAGGCGGTGAGCGACACGGCCGAATCCAGCACCTCGCGGAACGCATCCGGTCCCTTGTCGCGGAGCAGCGAATCCGGGTCGTCGCCCGGCGGGAGCGCGGCCACGCGCACCGGCAGGCCGGCTTCGAGAAAAAGGGCGCCGGTGCGCAATGCGGCCTTGCGTCCCGCGGCGTCGCCGTCGAAAACCAGCAGCACGCTGTCGGCGTATTTGCGGAGCAGTTCGACGTGTTCCTTGGTGAAGGCCGTCCCCTGCGAGGCCACAGCCGTGTCGAACCCGGCGGAATGGCAGCGGATCACATCGATCTGCCCTTCGCAGACCAGGGCTTCACGGCGCGGGCTCTTGACAATGGCGCTGCGGGCCTTGTCGAGCGCGTACAGGACGCGGCTCTTCACGAAGATGGGCGTTTCGGGGCTGTTGACGTACTTGGCGGGATGGCTCTTGGGGGCCAGCACGCGGGCGCTGAAGGCCACCACGCGCCCCTGCACGTCGCAGATGGGAAACATGAGACGGCCATGGAAGCGGTCGTAGTATTCGTCCGGCCGTTCGGGGCTGTTGGGCGGCGCGAGCAGGCCGGCGGCCACGAGCGTCTCCGGTTTAAAGCCATGCTTTTCGCCCCAGCGCAACAGGGTGTCGGACGCCAGCGGCGCATAGCCGATGCCGAAACGCTCGGCGATTTCATCCGCCAGTTTGCGGCTGGCAAGGTAGTCGCGCGCCACGGCGGCTTCCGGCGTTTGCAGCAGGCAGCGGCGGTAGAAGGCGGCGGCTTCGGCGTGGATGGCGAGGAGGGTGTTGCGCTCCTCGGCGGCGTAGTCGGTCTCGATGGCCAGCGCCACGCCGGCGCGTTCGGCCAGAAGGCGCACCGCATCCATGAAACCGAGTCCGTCCTGCGTCATCAGGAATTTGAACACGTCGCCGTGCGCGCCGCACCCGAAGCAGTGGTAGGTCTGGCGTGCGGGATTGACGTGAAAGGAGGGGGTCTTCTCCTTGTGGAACGGGCAGCAGGCCTTGAAGGAGCCGCCCATGCGCCGGAGCGGAACCCGCGCGTTAATGAGGCCGACAATATCCGTGCGGGCACGAATCTCTTCCAGCACGCGGTCTGTCACTCGCTGGCTCATACGGATGAGTTTCCCCGTGACCTCGGTGTCCTTGACTTGTCGACGGGGTCGCTTGTTCTGGGTCGGGGGTTATTTCGACGGCGGGTTGTGGTTGAGATCGCCAGGGTCGGCGCGGCGGTGAATTTCAAAATGCGGGTGGATCTTCTGGATTGTCACCAGCAGGCGCGAGGCCCACGGCGTGAACACCCTGCCGGTTCGCGACTGGTCGCAGAAAACCTCGCGGCCGCTCTTCCACCAGGATTGACTCAGCATCACGGTGGTTGCGACCAGCAGGAGAAGGAAAGCCCGGATCACGCCCAACACGGTGCCGAGGACATAATCCGCCGAAGTCTTTTCTGTGCGTGCGGCGAGCAGGCGCAGTCCGCGGGAGACGAGCTTCGCCACACCCCACGCCAGCAAGACGGCCGAAATAACAGAGAGAAACAACAAAAACTCCTCCTGGCCCTGCATGAAACTCAGATCCTGATAGAACGAGTGGAGCGGGGCATAGGCATACCAGGCGGACAGAAGGCCACAGAACCAGCCCACGCCAAGCGGCAGTTGAGCGGAAAAACCGCGGTGTGCGCCCAACCCGACGCTGACCAGGGCAGCCACCGCGCAGCCGACGTCCACCCAGTCATTGGCCGGCAGGCCCGAAAGAATGCCGCCCAGCGGTAGGCTCATACCCGCGTACATAACCGATTTCCCGCGTACCCCGGCCGAAATAAAAAAGTCCGAGCGAAAATTTTATCGCGGCAGGGTCTTGGACCAGGCCTCGTAGTGGTCGCGGTCCGGTCCCGGCGGCGCCAGGCGCACGAACTGCTCCGCATAGGCTCGCGCCGCCGACTTCTGCCCCTGGTACAGACGCACCACGGCCATGGAGGCATAGGCCGGCGGGAACGACGGGGAGGTGGCGATCACGCGGTCCAGCATGCGGCTGGCGGTGGGATAGTCCTTGAGCGCGATGGCGGTCTGGGCCGCTTCCAGCAGGGTCGCCTGGCGCAACGGCTCCATGTTGGAGGCGCGCAGCAGCAGTTTCATGGCTTCCGGCAGGTTGTTCTTCGCCTTGTACAGCAGGGCGAGGTTGAAGGCGGCATCCTGGCAGAACGGATCGGCGGCCAACGCGTCGCGATAGGCCTTTTCGGCCTTGGGAAACTGTTTGGCTGCGCGCTGTTTGTCGCCCTCGGCCACGAATTTGATGCCGGTGGCGGGGTCGCGCTTCGCGCCCGGCGGCAATTGCAGGGCTTGACGGCCGATCACCTGTTTCAATTGCAGGATTTTCTCGCGGGCAACCGAGACGTGCGGCTCGCGGGGATCCGCCGTGCGCAGGAAGACATCGAACTGTTCGACCGCCTCGGCCGGCAGCATGTAGACGTCGCGGTAGAGGCAGCCGAGGTCATAGCGTGCGGTCGCGTAATTCGGATCGACGCGCAGCGCGCGGATCAGGTAGATGCGCGCGGCATCCGTACGGCCCGCGCCGGCGGCCGCCTTGGCAAGCGAGGTCAGCAGGGATGCGTCCGGCGGCAGGCCCAGGCTGGCCTTTTCGTACATGGCGGTGGCTTCGTCCCACTTCTGGCGCTTGAGGAGGATCTCGCCGATGCACATCATGGAATCGGTGTCGCTCGGCTTCAGGTTCAGGGCGGCCTGGTAGTTCTTCTGCGCTGCGTCCAGGTTGTCGAGCTGCTGGTAGGACTTGCCGAGGTTGTAGTAGACGTCCGGCGAATCCACGATATGGCGGGACGCTTTTTCAAACTGCAGGACGGCTGTCTTATAATCGCCCTGCTTCATGGCGGCGGTGCCGCGTTCCAGCGCCCGCTTGCTGATCCACTGCGAACAACCGCTCGTCAGCACCATCCCTGCCGCCAACACCATCCCTGCAACATGCATCCGCTTCATGGTCTTCAATCCTTCCGTCGAGAGCCTGTCGGGCTTGGCCCATTGATCCCTTTCGCACCTCCAGCCGGCAGGCTCCTGGAAGGAAAACCCGCCGCAAAGAGGTCGTGTGCGGGCTTTTCACACGAACCGGTCAATATGGTACTCCGCGGCGGGCGGGAAGTCACATGGAAAACGAACACGGATGGCGTCATTCCAACGACACGGCGATCACCAGCGGTCTACACGATCGGGGTGGCTGCAAAGTTTTCTACTGCCGTTGGTGCCTCTCATCGTTGGGCTGGCCTACTGGGTCAGTCCCCGGCGACCCGATTCTGCAAATTCATTGTTTAACTGGGAACGGCTTGAAGCCTTAATCCAATCGCGGTGAAAACCTTTAACAGAGTCGTGAGTTCGGGGTTTCCATCCGTGGAGAGCGTTTTGTACAAACTTTCGCGCCCCAGACCTGTTTTCTGCGCAATTTTTGCCATGCCCTCGGAACGTGCAATGTCGCCGAGTGCCGCTGCAATCAGGGCAGAGTCGCCCTCTTCAAGCGCAAAAGCCAAATAGGCCGCTCGATCCTTCTTTGTCTTAAGGTGAGCGGCAGCATCCCATACGGTAGTTTTTGTCTTCATAGAATATTCCTAGATTGTTTTTGCAAGTTTGAGCGCCTTTGCGATGTCATGGGCTTGCGTATTCTAAGCAGGATGCGCGTCTTCGCCATCGAGTCCCGAAGGCGAGCAAACCATGAGCCATACACTTGTGTCTGACGGATCTCAATCACGGCAAGCACTGTATCATATAAGATACGCCCCTGCAACCAGCATTCTATGGCTAGAAATCTCTTTTTATCGGCAGAACGTCAGCGATCACCAGCGGCCGCCTGTCCAAGGACTTCTCGCCCATCCAGGACTTCTATGGTGCCAAAACCGGCCGCTGGTGCATCGCTTGGTTCGCCACCGGTTTACGATGCTTTCCGGATTTCTTCCCGGACGATCCGGCGCAGGAGCTTCTCAACCGATTGGCTTTGCTGCTCCGTGTACGACCGGAGCGCATCATTGAGCATGGTTTGGTAATTGCCGCCTCCTTGGGCATCGACCTTGGTGCGAAACCAGTCCAGGAGATCACGGTCGAGGCGAATGGTGATGCGAACCTTCTTGCCGGAGGCCGGCACTATGGCCCCGCGCCGCGCCTTGCTGAAATCATAATTCGCTTTCATATTGCCTCGCTTCTGACCGCGTTGCCTTGCGTGCCGAGATGATGCGGATCTTGTCGCCTCGCCACGTGTAAACGACCACAAGTATTCGGCCAAAGCCGTCCATGCCGATGGTCAGGTGTCGTTGTTCTTTGCCAGCCACTTGATCAAGTGTCAACGCCTTCACGTCTTCAAAGACGGCGAATGTGTCCGCAAAAGCCACGCCGTGCTTGAACAGATTCGTTTTCGCTTTGACCTGATCCCATTCGAACATGTCAATATTGTATGCACGCCTGTATGCACACGTCAATTGTCTTTTTATCAGGCGAACGAGACTGTCGAAAAACCGATTTCAGGATACAGAATGATCCTCTTCGCGCTGGGAATCAAGTGTTCATCTGGATGGAAGCGACTGGGGCGATCCCGGGCGTTGCGTGACAAGTTGGACCCAGACGGGTGGCGGAAGGTGTTGGCGGGTTCGCTGGGTGTCGATTGGTCGGGTTTCGCCCGCCTCTACGCGACGGCCTGGGTGAAACTGGTTCCGAAATTGAGAATCTTCTCGATGTTGTGCACCATACAGTATCCGCACTCACTTGCGCGCCCTTCAACGGCGCTTCCGCAACACCGGCCGCCTTGAGATTCCGCTCCGCCCCGGCCAGCATGGGCGCCACGGCGCTCGCATCCTGGCCTTCGCCGAGCGCTTCGGCATGCACCACAATCTGGCGCTTGGCGTCCACCACCGCCTGGGCGTTATAACCCTGGATGACGCCGTGCGAAGTCGCCATCTTCGCCGACTCGTTAGCCGCGCATCCAGTCTCCGGTCTCCAAGGCTGACTTCTGCAAACTCTTCTGCCGCCCAACCTTCTTCGTACTCGCTCATGGTTCACTCCGCATGACGTGTTGACCTACCGTTGATAGATGTATATTATACATCTATCTCCAAAGGAGGAAACCATCAATGAAGGATCTAACTCAGAAACGAGAAGAACTTATAATCAGAGTCGGGAAGTGCTCGGATGTCGTGCGCGGCTCAGTTACCAGCGTGTGCGCCAAATGCAGCAGGGCCGGATGTATCTGCGATCAGAAATCACCCCGGAGGGCATATCGCCTGACCTACAAGGACAGTTGGCAGAAGACACGCATCGTGTACGTTCCCCGAAGTCGGCTGCCCAGAATCAGGAAGATGATTGCTAACTACGCCCGACTAAGACAAATCATCGAACAACTCGTCGAAACGAACATCGAGGCGTTCAAGGATGAGGCGCGGCATTAACTGTCGGACTTGTGGGTAATAGAAAGGTGGTGTGGGAACCGGGGCTGGCCTACTGGGTCAGTCCCCGGCGACCCGATTGGGGCTTCACTTCTGAAACATCTCGCCCAAAACATCGAGCACATGATCGCCGATCACTGGCGAGAGTTGTCCGAGTTTCTTGACGAGTCGTTCCTTGTCTACTGTCCGCAGTTGATCAAGCACGATTTGCCCTTCACCGTCTTGAAAGGTGCAGTCCACGCGTGTCGGATAGCGTCGTCCTTTTGTGGTCATCGGGGCGACAATGACCGTCCCAATGTTGTGGTTCATTTCATTAGGAGAAATGACTGCGCATGGTCGCGTTTTCTTGATCTCATGGCCAACTGTGGGATCAAGGGTGACGAGGAAGACTTCAAACCGGTTCACTTCCATTCCCAGTCCTCCTTCTCCCAACGTGTCAGAAGAGGCTGGGCATCCAACAACTTATCGTCTCCCGCTCGTGCCATCTGCTTAAACGCCATGCTCCACCCCGAGCGGGGATGCCGAGGCGAATGGATCAGAATCATGCGATCCCGAACATTAATCTGGATCTCGTCTGTGAGACCACATTGTTCAATAAGTGGCTTCGGTATGCGGACTCCCCTTGAATTGCCGATTGGAATCAGTGTTGCTTTCATGCCCATACCGTACCCACATTGTGATCACATGTCAAATTGCATTCTTATTGCCCCAACAATTAGATCAGCACCGGTATCCCGGCGCTGCATCTACAAGTTGAACTTCTTCATGTACATGGAGGTCTTTTCACATGGGCGGATCAAGCCGGAAGGATGCGGCTTCGGCCCACGGAGCGAATTGTGACGCTTGCCGTGGCAGGTGACAAGCCGTTTTGCGGGAGAGAAGGCCCATGGAGGCCGGCTTTCGGACGTGCCGGATGCTTGGATTGCCGTTTGGGGGCACGTGGCGAAAGACCGTGCGAGTGAAACACGGGTTCATGCGGCCCTCCGACGTTGTTCGGCACGGTAACTCGTAGGCGGGGACTGTCCGCCGTGGATCAGGGTGCGCACGCGCAGAGGGCGTCCGCATAACCGCCTTCTCCGGCAACCAGGAACGACACGATGAGAAATAGACACGAAACACCGGTCACAACGCCGCAATCTGGCTGTAACTCATTGATGTACAGCAAGATGCCAAAAATCATTTCCGGAATGGGGGCCTGTTTTGTGTCTATTTGTGTCTATTTCTGTCTACTTTTTACCTCGCTGATCCTATGCGGAGCAGTTGACGGCAGTGCCATCTCACAATCCACCCAACGGTAAAAATGCGGAGGGGAACACGAAAAACCATTCGAGCGGCACGAAAATTATTGTAACGCATTTGTGCGCAATATTTTCAGAAACGGAATTTCGCTAAATGTGTTCCTTTTTGTTCTCTTTTGTTCCCCGGACAGCCGCGCAGCATTCCCTCCACCTGCCACGAAAACCAGGGCGCGCGGCGAAGACTGAGGCGTCGCAGATCGGGTCGAAGGTGAAGAAACTGTCTTTGTCCATTTCCCAATGACGCGCGTATTCGCGCCAATGACCGATGACAAAAGGACGACGCGCCCGGGGGCGCGCCGTCCTTGTTGTGAAGTAGTCTGGGGCAGGCCGGTTATTTCGGCTGCTCTTCCTGCTGCTTTTTCTGATCCAGGTCGCGCATGGCTTCGCGGCGGCTGAGCTTGACGCGGCCGCGGTCATCGACGCCGATGCACTTGACCCACATCTTGTCGCCGATCTTGCAGACTTCCTCGACGCTGCGGATGCGCTGATCGGCCAGCTCGCTGATGTGGCAGAGACCGTCCTTGCCGGGCAGGATCTCGACGAAGCAGCCGAATTCCTTGATCCCGGTGACGACGCCCTCGTAGAGGTGACCCGGCTCGGCCTCGGCCACCACCATCTGCACTTCGCGCTTGGCGACCTCCATGGACTCGCCGCTGGTCGCAAAGATGCTGATCGTGCCGTCGTCCGCGATGTCGATCTGCGCGCCCGAGAGTTCGGTGATGCGGCGGATGTTCTTGCCGCCGGGGCCGATGAGGCCGCCGATCTTGTCCACCGGAATCTGGATCGTGAAGATGCGCGGGGCGTAGGGCGAGAGTTCGGGCCGCGGCGCCGCGATGATGCCGTGCATGAACGCGAGGATCTTCATCCGGCCTTCGCGCGCGCGGGTCAGCGCCTGCTCGACCACGTCCCACGTCAGGCCGCGGAGCTTCAGGTCCACCTGGAAGCCGGTGATCCCCTTTTCCGTGCCTGCGACCTTGAAGTCCATGTCGCCGCAGTGATCTTCGGAGCCGAGGATGTCCGTGACCATCACCTTTTGCGATTCGCTCTTGTTGGTGAAGAGGCCGACGGAGACGCCTGCCACGGGGCCCTTGATCGGGATGCCGGCGTCCATCAGGGCCAGGGAGCCCACGCAGACGCTGGCCATGGAGGAGGAGCCGTTCGAGCCCATGATGTCCGAGACGATGCGGACGGTGTAGGGATAATCCGCCGGGATGATCGGGCGCAGCGAGCGCTCGGCGAGCGCGCCGTGGCCGATTTCGCGGCGGCCCGTGCTGCCCAGGCGTCCGACTTCGCCGACCGAGTAGGGCGGGAAGTTGTAGTGCAGCATGAAGTTCTTTTCCGTGGCGCCGCCGGAGATGGCGTCCAGCGACTGCGCGTCCGACTTGGTGCCGAGCGTGACCGTGCCCAGCGCCTGCGTCTCGCCGCGGTTGAAGAGGGCGGAGCCGTGGGCGCGGGGGAGGATGGCGAGCTGCGCGACCAGCGGACGGATGTCGTCCGTGCCGCGGCCGTCGATGCGCTTGCCGTGATCGAGCACGTTGCTGCGCACCAGCTCGATCTCGAGGGTGTCGAAGAGCGTCTTGAAGTGGTTCTCGGACAGCTCCGGGAACTTCTCCAGCGTCTTGGCCATCAGCGAGGCCTTGATGGTCTTGACGGCGACTTCGCGCTCCTGCTTGCCGGCCACGAGCAGGGCCCGGCTGAGTTCCGCGCCCGACGTGGCGCGCAGGAAGGCCATCTGGTCCTTGTTCGGCTCACCGTCCACGATCGCCTTGTCGGCCTTGCCGAGCATGCGGCGGAGCTTGAGCTGGGCGTCGATGATCTTGACGACCTCGGCGTGTGCGACCTTCATCGCGGCCAGGAAATCGGCCTCGGAGATCTCCTGGGCGCCGCCCTCCATCATCAGGAAGCGATCGCGCGTGCCGGCGTAGACCAGGTCCAGGTCGCTCTTGGCGCGCTGGGTGTGGGTGGGGTTGATGACGAGCTGACCTTCCACGCGCCCGATGCGCACGGCGCCGATCGGCCCCATGAAGGGGATTTCGGAGATGTGCAGCGCGGCGCTGGAGGCGATCACGCCGAGCACGTCGGGATCATTCTCGCCGTCGGCCGACAGCACCATGCTGTTGACCTGGACGTCGTTGCGGTAGCCGTCCGGGAAGAGTGGGCGAATGGGGCGGTCGATGATGCGCGCGGTGAGGATTTCCTTCTCGCTGGGGCGCGCCTCGCGCTTGAAGAAACCGCCGGGGAAACGGCCGGCCGCGTAATACTTTTCGCGATACTCGACCTGCAGCGGGAAGTAGTCGATCCCTTCGCGCGGCTTGTCGGTGTTCGTCGCGGCGGAGAACATGATGGTCTCTCCGAGGGTGACGGTGGTGGCGCCGGCGGCCTGGCAGGCGAGCAGCCCGGTTTCGATGGTGAGAGTTTTGCCGCCAACCTCGACGGCAATCGATACGGTATCCTTCATCTTGACCTTTCTGGATACAAGGATTCGATAGAGAGTAGAGAGACGAGCATCCCGGTCAATCATCTTGCGTTTGCGCCTATCGCCGGTATTTCGGGCGAGGGGCGGGGAAGCAGGTAGATTTCGGGAGCCGGGACAAATCCGCAGCAGGTGCGGCCGCACACGGGGCGGCCGTGTTTTCGCGCGAAGACCCGCAGCCGGAACTTCCGGAGCGGGCCTGGCAGACCTAACGGCGGATATTGAGGTCCTTGATGAGCTTCTGGTAGCGGCTCTCGTCCTGGCTCCGCAGGTAGTCGAGAAGACTACGGCGCGAGTTGACCATCCGGATCAGCCCATAACGCGAGCTGAAATCCTTTTTATGGTCCTTCAGATGCTCAGTCAGTGCTTCGATCTTCTTCGTCAGCACGGCAATCTGAACTTCGCTGGAACCGGTGTCATTTTCATGACGCTGGAACGGCTTCCGAATCGCTACCTTGTCCATCTGGCTCATGTCTCTGGCTGGTCCTTGTTCCGCTTTACTTTTCCTTTTGTCTTTCGGGTGGGCACTATAGGGACTTCGCCCGGTCGGTGTAAAGCCTAAATCAGAAGAGTTTCGCGAGTTTACCCACGACGCGCAAAGCAGGTATTATGCTTCACGTGGCTCCCAGGGAGGGGAAATGCGTACATCACTGCGCGCTCTCGTGTCGGTTCTCGCGCTCGGCGCCGTTTCCAGCCTGCACGCGGCGTCACCTGCTGCGGCGGCCGGGGTGGACGGGGCATTGACCTGGAAATACGCCTGGCTCTTCGGCATGCCCAGCCGGAGCGCGCAGGATGCAACCCATTTTCACGCATTCACTTCCGCGCGGTCGGGGATGGATGCGGCGGCGCCGGCGCGCGTGACGCAGATGGCCGCGGCCGCGCAGGCCGTTTGGAGCGCATCGGCGAACGTTGCGCCGCGCAGGCGTTCGGCAAGGTAGTAGCCGGTGAACGTGTCGCCCGCGGCGGTTGTGTCGACGGCCTTCACGCGGGGCGCAGGCACGCGCACGGCGGGCCCGCCGTCCGAGGCCAGCACGCCATCCGGCCCCAGCGTCAGAATCACGGTCATCTTCGGGAACCTGCGGCGCAGCGCATCCAGGATGGCTGTTGGCTCCTCCGTGCCGGCGAGCTGCGCGCCTTCGACCTCGTTGAGCAGCAGACAGGACACCGTTTCCAGCGGATACTCCGGGACATGCGCATCCATCGGCGCCGGGTTGAACACGATCCGCAGGCCGTGCGCATGGGCCAGGCGCAGGATTTCCGGCAGGGCGCTGATCTCGTTTTGCAGCAGCAGCGTATCGCCCGCGCGGAACGAGGCGATCGCGCGGCGGGCGTCGTCCGGCGTGACGGTCTGATTGGCGCCGCCATAGAGGACGATGGAATTCTGTCCCTCCGGCGTGACGTTGATGATCGCATGGCCGGTGGGCGCATCCACGACCTGGAGATGCGTCACGTCGACGCCGGCATCGGCGAGCAGGTTGCGCAGCCAGACGCCGTCACCGCCGATGCGCCCCGCATGGCTGACATCCGCGCCGGCGCGCGCAAGCGCCAGGCTCTGGTTGAACCCCTTGCCGCCGGCGAAACGCCGGTAATCCAGGCTGGAGAGCGTCTCCTTCGGCCGCACGAAATGCGGCACGCGGTAGACGTGGTCGATATTCAGCGAGCCAAAGTTCAGAATGCGTGGCATGATGGAACCGTAGGATAGGGAGGCGTGGGTTGTGGTGCAAGATCAAAGCAGAACCGCAGAATTTGAAGTAAAGACGGTCACCTGGCTCGATCTTCGGAGTTCTTTGTTCGACAGTAAGGTGCGCCGAACACCGCCGGATGCGACGGCGCGCATCCCTCCAGTCACGAAACAACGGGTTTTGGCGCGCATGGAGGGCGCCGCGCCGTCGGCGCCGGGCATAATGAGAATAATGAGAATTGCACCCGGTTTTGTCGGCGGCATTGACCCCCGGCATGGCTAGGCGATATGATACCCCTTTGCCATTCGTGTCTCCCAGCGACTGCCGGTTCTACATGAGCGAAAAAATTCAGCAGAACGAACATCGTCCGCCGCCACCACCGCCACCGTCCCGTCGCGGCGTGGGCGAAGAAGAGGCCGCCGCCACGCCACCCCGCAACATTTTCGTGGCTTGGGTGGTGGTGCTGGGAATGATCGCGTTCATGCTCTTCATGCTGAACCCCGGCGGTCTCCAGCGCAACGTGCAGGAGATCACCCCGGCCGAGTTCGATGCGAGCGTAACCAACCACTCCATCACGAAATGCGAGGTCCTGTGCGACTCGGCCAAGGGCATCGCCAGCATCAGCGGCGAGCGCACCGTGGCCGGCAAAAAAGGTGTGCGCTTCCATTTGGACCGGCATTACAGCGATGCGTTCGACAAGGAACTGGTCGATAACGGCGTCCCGGTCAAGTACCCCTCGACGGTCTGGATGCAGTTGCTGATCGAGGCGCTGCCGATCGTGATCGTCCTCGGGTTGCTCTATTTCATCTTCATGCGTTCGGCCCGCACGGCCGGCATGGGCGCCATGAACTTCGGCAAGAGCCGCGCCAAGATGCTGAGCCAGGACAAGCAGAAGGTGACCTTTTCCAACGTGGCCGGCATCAAGGAGGCCAAGGAAGAGGTCGAGGAGATCATCTCGTTCCTCAAGGCGCCGCAGAAGTTCCAGAAGCTTGGCGGGCGCATCCCCAAGGGCGTGCTGCTGCTGGGGCCGCCCGGCACCGGCAAGACATTGCTTGCCAAGGCCATCGCGGGCGAGGCCGGCGTGCCGTTCTTCAGCATCAGCGGCTCGGACTTCATCGAGATGTTTGTCGGCGTGGGCGCCTCGCGCGTCCGCGACATGTTCGAGCAGGGGAAGAAGCATGCGCCGTGCATCATCTTCATCGACGAGATCGACGCCGTGGGCCGCAGTCGCTTCTCCGGCATGGGCGGTGGACACGACGAGCGCGAGCAGACGCTGAACGCCCTGCTGGTGGAGATGGACGGCTTCGAGACCTCCGACGGCGTGATCATCATCGCGGCCACCAACCGCCCCGACGTGCTGGATCCCGCGCTGCTGCGCCCCGGCCGCTTCGACCGTACGATCATCATCGATCTTCCGACCCTCGACGGCCGCGAGGAGATTCTGCGCCTGCACGCGAAAAAGCTGACGCTGGGACCGAACGCAGACTTGCGCCGCATCGCGCGCGGCACGCCCGGCTTCTCCGGCGCGGACCTCGCCAACCTGCTCAACGAGGCCGCGCTGCTGGCCGCCCGCCAGGACAAGTCCGTGGTGGAAATGAGCGATCTCGAGGAGGCGCGCGACAAGGTGCTGTGGGGGCGCGAGCGCCGCAGCCGCGCCATGGACGACAAGGAGCGCCGCATCACCGCTTGGCACGAAAGCGGTCACGCGGTCGTGCAGGCGTTGCTGGAACACACCGAGCCGATCCACAAGGTCACCATCATTCCGCGCGGCATGGCGCTGGGCGCCACCATGTCGCTGCCGGAGAAGGATGTCCTCAACAAGACCCGCAGCCAGCTTCTCGACGAACTCGCCGTGATGATGGGCGGCCGCATCGCCGAGAAGCTGCACACCGGCGACATCTCGACCGGCGCGCGCATGGACATCCGCATGGCCAGTCGCTTTGCGCACAACATGGTATGCGAATACGGCATGAGCGACGAACTTGGCGCACAGGCCTTTGGCGAGAATCAGGAACTGATGTGGATGGGCCGTGAAGTCTCGCGCACGCAAAGCCACAGCGAGGAGACGTCTCGTCGCATCGACGCCGAGATCAGCCGCCTGCTGAACGAGGCCTATGCCCGGGCCGAGAAGCTGATCAACGACCACCTCCAGCAACTGGAACTGGTTGTGAACCGCTTGCTCGAGGTCGAGACCATGGATGGACGCGATGTCGAGGATCTGGTGAAGACCGGACGCATCCTGACAGAAGAGGAGCGCAAGGCGCGCGAGAAGACGGAAGACGAGAAACGGCAGACGGTGGACGGTCAGGTAGTCGGGCAGTCGGACGGTGCGTCAGTTGGACAGAATGGCAGCGCCGGTGGCGTGTCGGCGATTCCTTCGTTGCCACCTTTGCCGCCGTTGCCGCCCGTACCTCCGGTTCCTCCCGTGCCGCCGACGGAACAACCGCCGGCCGGAACCGCGTCATAGGTGATTCCACTTGATCGTCTGACCAACGACGCAGTTGTGGCGATGTTTTGACAATCCGGAATGCAGTTTCAGCGTTGACAGCGCAGTAATGCACTGTGTACGCTGCATGCATGAGCACAAAGACCATTTCGGTTTCTTTGCCAGCGTATGACCGGTTGCGGCGGGCTCGTCGCAAGCCGGAAGAGTCGTTCAGCCACGTCATTCTGCGTGCCGAATGGCGTGGTGACACCGTGACGGCGGATCAGCTTTTGCATGAAATCGGCCAGACACCGTCGTCTGGTTACTCGATTCGGGAGATTGAACAGGTTGAAGATGCCAAACGGGTGGCAGAAGCTCCGGTGGACAAATGGCCGAGCAATTGATTTTGGAAACGACGTTCCTGATTGATCTGGAACGCGAAAGAGCCGCATCGCTTGGCGCCTGTGCACGTTTTCTTTCCGGTCAGGGGTCGGCGCGGTTGTATATCTGCCATACCACGGTTGGCGAATTGGCCTGTGGGGTTGGGTCGTTTGATCGTGAAAAATGGGAACGCGTAGTGGCGCCGTTCCTCATCTTGGAACATACGGTCGAGGTAGACTGGCACTATGCGCAGGCGTTTCGGCATCTGCGGCGGCGCGGCGAACTAATCGCGACCAATGACCTCTGGATCGCGGCCACGGCACTGGCATACCGCATGCCGGTGGTCACCCGCAACGTCACGCATTACGAGCGCGTTCCCTGCCTGGAAGTGCTGGCGTACTGAACGTTTCCTCTGTCGCGAAGAAAGTGGAATGCATGCCTGTCGATTCTGTCAGCGCCGCGGCGTCGTCCGTCTGGGTCTGCGGCCGGCATACGATTTCGCTGGACCGTCCGCGCATCATGGGTATTCTGAATGTCACACCGGACTCGTTTTCGGACGGTGGGCGGTGGCTGGACCCGGAGGCGGCCGTGCGGCGCGGGCTGGAACTGGTGGCGGAGGGAGCGGACATCCTCGACATCGGCGGCGAATCCACGCGCCCCGGCGCGGCCGAGGTGCCGGTGGACGAGGAGTTGCAACGCGTGACGCCGGTGATCGGGGCGCTGGCGCGGCAGGTGTCGATACCGCTCTCCGTGGATACGCGCAAGAGCATGGTGGCGCGGGCGGCGCTGGCGGCCGGCGCGGCGATTGTGAACGACGTGTCGGCGCTAGGCGACCCGGACATGGCGGCGGTGGTGCGCGAGGCGGACGCGGGCGTGGTGCTGATGCACAGCCGCGGTACGCCGGCGGACATGCAGCACGCGCCGCAGTACGAGGACGTGGTGGCAGAAGTAAGTGCGTTTCTTGCGGCGCGTATCCAGGTGGCGATGAACGCCGGGATTGGGCGCGAGAGGATCGTGATCGATCCCGGTATCGGGTTCGGCAAGACCACCGCGCACAACCTGGCGCTGCTGGGGGCGTTGGAGAAATTGGCGGAACTGGCGCCGGTGCTGGTGGGCGCGTCGCGCAAGCGGTTCATCGGCGAGATCACCGGCGCGCCGGCAGACCAGCGCCTGCCGGGGAGCTTGACGGTTGCGGTCTGGAGCCTGATGCGCGGCGCAGCGATCCTGCGCGTGCATGACGTGGCCGCAACCCGCGCGGCCGTGCGGATGGCGGGAGCGTTGTGTGGGGCGGGAAAGTAGTAGAATTCAGGAGACAGAATTCAGGAGACAGAATTCAGAATTCAGAATGAAAGTTACGAGCCAGAATCGTCGGCGACGGCAACCTATTCTGAATCCTGAATTCTGAATCCTGAATTCTAACTAGAACGTGTTTGGCAGCCTCCAGATCTGGTTTTGGAATGTCGTGCGGGACGTGGCCCAGATTCTCATTCTGGCCATCGGCCTGTACTATGCCTTCCGGCTGGTGCGCGGCACGCGCAGCGCACAGATGCTGCTCGGGCTCAGTCTGGTGGTATTGACGGTCATTGGCCTGACCATTGCCCTCAACCTGGAGGTGCTGGCGTGGCTGCTGGGCACGCTGTCGGTCTACGTGGTCGTCAGCCTTGTGGTGATCTTCCAGCCGGAGATCCGGCGGGCGCTGGCCATGGTGGGCGGCGGTGCGCTCATGGGTGGCGGCGCGTCGAACCGGGCGCCTGTGGCGGACCAGCTCGTATCGGTCGTCATGCGGCTGGCCGCCTGCCGGCATGGCGCGCTGCTGGCGATCGAACGCGATATCGCGCTGAAGAGCTTTCTGGAGTCGGGCGTGACGATCGATGCCCCCCTGGAGCCCGACTTGTTGCTGACGATCTTCTATCCGCGCACACAGTTGCACGATGGCGGCGTGATCCTGCGCGGCGACCGGATACTGGCGGCGCGCTGCGTGTTTCCGCTGACGCAACGGCAGGATCTCGACGGTGAACTCGGCACGCGGCACCGGGCGGCGCTCGGCCTGAGCGAGGAGACGGATGCCGTGGTGATCGTTGTGTCCGAAGAGACCGGCGCGATCAGCATCGCGCACGAGGGGCGCCTGTTTCGCCATCTGAACGCGGAAAAACTTCGCCGCTATCTCGCGGCCTTGCTGCCGGAGCGGCGCGTGCGCGACATTGCGTGGCGACGCGTGGTGGAGGATTTTGTCATGGGCGACGACCGGCGCAACCGCAACGATGCGGGAGGAGGGGGCCATGCGGGTTGAACGGGCCTCGTTTCTGCGCGGTCTGCTGACGGACGTCCGCTGGAAAATTTTCGCGCTCGTCGTGGCGGTAATCGTGTTTTACGCGGTCCGCAGCCGGATTAGCGACACCGTCACGCTTTCCATCCCGGTGGAAGCGGAAAAGGAGCCGGGGCTGGCCGTGCTCAAGGCGGAACCGTTCTCGGTGCGGGTGACGTTTCGCGGCGCCTATGCGGACCTGCAGCAGCTCGGCCTGCGCGAGATGCGCATCCTGCTGCGCCCCAAGGCCAACGCCTCCGGCGGAGCGGAAACGGAACTGGTGCGCGTCCGGGCCGGCGATGTGCGCGGTCGTCCGGCCGGCGCGCGCGTGCTCTGCTCGGTGCTGATGTTGATCTTGACCGACACCTCGCGCTCGCCGATCTCCACCTGCCAGGCCGCGCCCGGCGTCGCAATGGCGACATTCTTGGTAAAGCTCTGCACGCAGCCATCGACGCTGACCGGCTGGGTCTGCAGATGGAAGTCCGCCGCCTTCCATTCCTGCAACTGGCGGCGCGCGCCCTTGACCAGCACTTCGCGCGGCGAATAGTCCAATTCCACGCGGCCGCGCAGCGGCTTCCCTTCCACCGGCGGCGGCGCCACGGGCAGCATCATCTCGTCCTGGCGGTCGAACGTCAGCCGCACGGATTCGGGTT
>Ga0118677_10003833_pt2 | contig 25586 bp, 20 predicted proteins | sample AliMusrvi5mmetaG_FD_86154 | JGI IMG/M metagenome (GOLD analysis project Ga0118677, IMG submission 86154)
AGATGATTGAACCCTGGCCCTGGGTGCTGTCCACCTCAAACGTCCCGCCAACGTAGGCCAAGCGTTCACGCAGATGAAAGAGCCCGATTCCACGGGCCGGGAAGGGGGCATCCAGGACGGCTTTCGGGAAGCCGCGTCCATGGTCTGTGACAATGATCCGGAGTGATGTCGTGTTGGGTTGATCCATGGCGACGGAGGCCATGCAAACCCCGGCGTGCTTGGTAATGTTAAACAGCAATTCGCGCACCGCTTGAAACAAGAGGATGCACAGAGGGGGTGGCACCTTGTCAGGGTCGTCTCCCGTAACCTCGACAGTCAATCCGTGCTTGTCCTTCATCCACTCGGCCAGCCAGCGCAAGGCCGGCGCCAGTCCCGCATTCAGCAAAACCGGGGGGTACAAGGTGGTCGTCAGGGAACGTGACGCATCCAGGGCTGTTCCCAACAGGCTGAGGGTTTCCTGGATGATTTTGGTATTCTCTTCCATCGGCGCATGGCAATCGAGCAAACTGATTTTCATTGTGGCCGCCACGATATATTGTTGGATGTGGTCATGCAGGAGGGTTGCCAGCCGTTTCCGTTCACTCTCTTCCGCCTGCGTCAACTCCATGGCAAGCTTCCGGAGTTGCGCCACGCTTCTGTCCAGGGCCGCGTTCTTCTCCCGTAGTTCCTCATCGGCCTGCTTGATCGTCGTGATGTCCTGAAAGGTGCCGAAAAGCCGCCCGTGTTCAAGGTCCGCCTTGCCCATGGTATGGACCCAGCGGTGATTGCCTTTCGCGGTGATGAATTCCAGTTCAAGATCGTATGACTCACCAAAGTCAATGGCACGGCGGACCGCCTGCTCGATGACCGGTCTTGCCGAAGGGGCATAGAATGCTATTCCTTTGTCTCCTGTCGGCTGGTAATCCAGATCCAGTTCGTGGATACGATAGATCTCCTCGGTCCATAACTGTTTCCCGGTTTTGATGTCCAGTTGCCATCCTCCGACATTGGCCATTTTCCCCATTTCATTGAGCAGGAGTTGGTTGGCTCCGAGGTGATCCAGAGTCTGTGCCAGCGAGGCGTTCGCCTCTTCAAATTCATTGTGGCTCGTCATGGTTTCCCCCGCATTGTGACAATCATCGTATTCAGGCCGTTGATGAAGGATTGGATGCTGAACGCTTCGGCATGGGCGCGGATCGCGGGTTGAGACCAGGTCCTGGCGGAGCACCTTTCGACCGCCTCCATCAGGGCATCAACGGTTTGTTCCATGAAGAACACGCCGGAGGTTCCGTCTTTCACCGTCTCCAAGGCGCCTCCGCAACCATAGGCAACAACCGGTCGCCCACAGGCCTGTGCCTCAAGGGGGACAATTCCGAAGTCCTCCTCGCCCGGAAAGACCAGAAGCCGGCACCGGCGGTAGAGTTCGAGCAGGGCCTCGTCCGATTGCCAACCCAGGAATTCAATATTTGGCCCGGCCAAGGCCTGCAATGTCGTGAATTCGGTGCCCGTCCCCACAATGTTCAGGCGCCGTCCGCTTCGTGTGTAGGCGGCCACGGCAAGGTCGATTTTTTTATAGGGGACAAGGGCCGAGGCGATAAGGTCGAAATCCCCGGCGGGGTTGAAGTCCGGGGTCCACCGCTTAAGATCCACAGGGGGATAAACCACATCCGCCTCCCGTCCGTAAAACCGGGTGATGCGGTCCCGGATGTGGTTGCTGATGCCGGCAAAGCGGGACACGCGGGTCGAGGCATTCCGGTCCCAACGGCGCAACCAGGCGAGCAGGGGACTGGCCAGCAGCCGCTTGAGGGAATTGCCGCCCAGATATTCATCGCGGAACAGCCAGGCATAGCGCATCGGGGTGAAGCAGTAGCAGAGGTGCGGGGTACCGGGGCGGGCTCGCAACCCCTTCGCCACGCAGTGGCTGGTGCTGATGATGAGATCGGCCTCCGGGACTTTGAAACGGCCGATGGCGGACGGGAAAAATGGCAGGAAATAGCGATAACGGTTTTCGATTCCGGGAATGGTTTGCAACCATGACGTATGGATGGGATGACGGTTGATGACGTCGGAGACGGCCTTGGGGTTGTGGATCAGGGTGTAGATGGGGGCATTGGGAAAAGCTTCGCACAGAAGTTCCAAAACCCGCTCGCCGCCCCGCATTCCGGTGAGCCAGTCGTGGCACAACACCACCCGCAGGGTCTTCCAGGAGTCCGGAAATGAATAGTCCGCGGGGGATGAATGACGGGGTTCGTTCATGGTGTGGCGGGTACCTCCGACAATTCCCGATAGAGTGATATGGTCTGCTGCGCGGCCGCAGTCCAGGTGAACTGACGGGCTTGGGCAAAGCCGAGGCCAACCAGGCGTTTCCTGAGCGAGGGGTCGGTCAGAACATCCCGGATTCCGTCCGCCAAGGCTGGGGCGCTGCCAAGGGCGGTGTAGACCGCGGCCTCGCCGCCGATCTCCCTGAGAACGGGAATATCGCTGCAGATGACCGGTGTCCCGCAGGCCATGCCTTCGACGACCGGAAACCCGAAACCCTCGTATTGGGATGGCAGCACCACGGCGTCGGCCTGCTGGTAGTCCCGTATCAACGCCTCGCCGGCCTGATATCCCGCCCAGGACACGGCGTCCTGCAAACCCAGTTCCCCGACACGGCGGCCGGCCTCCGGATACCGGGGATCGGGCGGCCCGATAATCTTGAGCCGCACCGGGAAAGGCAGGTGTGTCCGGAGAAGGGCGAGTGACTCGATCAGGACGGTCAGATTCTTGTACGGGTCGCTCCGTCCGACATACAGGATGGTGCGGGTGCGGGCAGGATCGCGGGTTTCGGGATCGGAATCCGGCGGACAGAACGAGGACGACACGCCGTTGTAAATCACCCGGACATTCCCATGACGGGATGCGGGAATCTGTAAATGCCCGAGGATGTCGGCGCGCGAGGCGTTACTCACGGCAATAATCCGGTCAGCCCGGGCGCCGATTTCCAGCATCAACCGGTGATAGAGAGGGAACAGCCGCGTCTTCATGGCTCGTGGCGTTGCCGACGGGAAGAGCATGGGGATCAGGTCATGGATGGTGGTGACGCATCGGATGCGGCCCATTCGCCCCTTGGGGAACGAGGCCAGGGGAATCATGTAGTTGGTGGAGTGATAGACGGTGATTCCCTGCCTGGCGAGCCAGCCGGGCATAAGAAGCTGGCTGCGGGGGGAGAAAATGCTCCAAGGCACAATATGGGGTTTGAAATTGGGCTTGTCCACGAGTTCCGCCTCGTGCCAGGTCCGTTCGGCCAGGGCGCGTTCGGAAAAAATAAGGCTATAGGAGGTGCGGTGATCCTCTCGTGCGATATAACGGATCAACTCACGGGTGTGGGCTCCGATACCGGAGATTTCGTTGAAGATCCAGCGGGCGTCCAGGGCGACTTTCATGACATCACGCTCCTGTAGACTTCCCAGGTTTTCCGGGCTGTTTCGCGCCACGAATAACGGGCCGCGTGGGCGGGCGACAAGGCTGCAATCCTGTCGCGGCGCGGGCGGTCGCCGAGCAGGGAATTGATGACGCCAGTCCAATCCCCGCGGTCAAACCCGGAGATGATAACAGCGGCGTTCCCGAGGACTTCCGGCAGCGAACCGCCAGCCGACGCAACCACCGGTGTGCCGCAGGCCATGGCCTCCAGGGGGGGGAGTCCGAAGCCCTCGTAGAATGAGGTGGTCAGGAAAAGTTCCGCGCCGGCGTAGAGGGAGGGAAGTTCGCCGTCGGGGAGATATTTTATATAGCGGATGCGGTCCCGCCGGGGGGACTGTTCAAACTGCTCCAAAATGGGGCCAACTTTCCAGCCGGGCATGCCGGCGATCACGAGGTCGCCGTCAAAGCCGTCCAGATGCTCGAACACCTCGATCATAAAGGGTAGATTTTTCCGGGGCTCGATGGTGCCGACAGTCAAAAGATAGGGACGGGAGAGGTGATGCCGGTCCCTGAAAGACTGGATGCGCCAATCGGGGGGGCGGGTATAGTCCGGTGAGACACCAAGGGGGGTGGCGAAAACCCTTTCCGGCGGGACCTTGAGACAGTCTTCGATCTCCCGTTTGCTGAAGGTGGAGTCGGTGATGATGGCATCGGCGCGGCGGGCTGTGTCATGGATCACGGCATTCAGGTATTTTAGATTCTTCGCCTCGGCAAACTCCGGGTATCGCACAAAACTCATGTCGTGGATGGTGACCACCGTCTTGCCGCGGGAAAGCGGTGGAATGGTGAAGTTCGGGAAATGATACAGGTCGGCTTTTCCGGCAAACCAGTCAAAAGGAGGCCAGTGAAGGCGTTTCCAGGACTGTTGGGCATATTTCCCCGGAAACCAGCGAGCGGGCTGGAGGCGGGCATTCGGGCAGGCGAAGTCCAGTCCCCGGCGGTGGAAATCGAAGAAGAAGAGCCGGAGCTCGTCTTCCGGCGCGGCGAGGGCGCCCAGATGTTCGACCAGGCATCTCGTGTACCGCCCGACCCCCGCCCGTTGTGACACGGCGGCTTGTATGTCCACACAGATTCTCATTGCTTTCAATTCCGAATGCACTAGAAATGAGGGCCATTGTATGGACGGGGCGGGAAACGACAAGCCTGATTGTGGGGAATTATGACACCGGGACTTTATGTGGTGGGGACACCCATCGGTAATTTGGACGATCTTTCGCCGCGTGCAATTGAAACGCTGAAGGGAGTTCAGGCGATTCTGACGGAAGACACGCGTCGGACTCGTATTCTGCTGGACCGGTTCGGGGTGGCCACACCGACTTTCAGTTGCCATAAGTTTAACGAAGCCGCCCGGGTTGACGGAATCCTCGCACGATTGCGTACGGGTGAAGCGATTGCCCTGGTGACGGACGCCGGCATGCCGGGTGTGTCCGATCCGGGGTCCCGCATGGTGGCGGCCTGCCGTAAGGCGGGGATTCCGGTGACGTGCATTCCCGGGCCGTCTTCCGTGACGGCGGCGGTGGCACTTTGCGGTTTTCCCGGCGCCGGGTTTGTCTTTGCCGGTTTTACGCCGAGGAAAAGCGGCGCGTTGCGTAAATTCCTCCAGCAGTTTTCGGATTGTCCCGTTCCGGTAGTCCTGTTCGAGTCGCCGTTCCGCATCCTCAAGGTTCTGGGAGAAATTGAATCCGTGCTGGGCGACCGTGAGTTATTCCTGGGGCGGGAATTGACGAAAAAATTTGAAGAGACCTTATGGGGAACGCCATCTGAAATCAGGCGTATTTTCCAAAACCGGACCATCAAGGGTGAAATCGTATTCGTCATTGCTCCGCCCCGTTGACACGGGGGGCTTTGGGTGTTAGCCTTGCTTTCAGTGAGACGGGTTGTTGTCTATGGAAACATCGGTTGATAGCATGGATGTGGGGATCCAGGGCCAGGTGGCCTATATTCGGGTTCATGGGCGGGGAACATTCAAGATCGGGCCCTCTCTGAAGCAATTCGGAGTGCGGGCCATCGAGCAGGGGTGTTCGCGAGTCGTCGTGGAAATGAATGATTGTGTCGGCATGGATAGCACCTTTATGGGGATCCTCGCCGGATTGTCCACTACCTTGAAGAAAACCGGGGGCGAAGTGGTGGTCCTGAATTTGAGCGAAAAGAATCTATTCCTTCTGAAAATGTTGGGATTGCTTCACTTGGTCAGGGTCGATTCAGGCTCCCCGGAAATGGCGCAGTCTCCAACTGAGGTGCGGTCGCTCGCTGTCGAAACAGACAAGGGACAGATCATGCAAACCATGATCGCCGCCCACGAAGACCTCATTGATGCGGCTCCGGATAATATCATTAAATTCAAGGATGTGCTGGCGTTTTTGAAGGAGGATCTCAAGCGTACACCGGCACCATAGCCGGGTAGCCCGGTCTCCCGGTTTGACCCTGCCGGGTCTTATCCCTTTCCTCCTCTCTGGTATTGGCTGGATGACTCCTGAACCATGAAGTTGAATTCACTTCATTTTACAAAGGACTGACGTGTGACGGCGAAACGAGATTATTATGAAGTGCTGGGCGTACCGCGATCCGCATCGGCGGATGAGGTCAAGAAGGCTTACCGGCGTCTGGCCATGCAGTATCATCCCGACCGCAACCAGGGGGACAAGGCTTCCGAGGCAAAGTTCAAGGAAGTCAGCGAGGCCTATGAAGTCCTCAGCGATGCCAACAAACGCCAGTTGTTCGACCAGTACGGGCATGACGGCTTGAAGTCCGCGTTCGGGCCCGACGGATTCAACTTCTCGCGCGACTTTACCCATGTGTCCGACCTGCAGGACCTCTTCGGAAGTCTGTTCGGCGACGGCGGCGGTGTCTTCGAGGATCTGTTCGGCGGCGGCCGGCGAACCTCCCGGACCGGTCCCCAGCAGGGGGCGGACCTCCGCTTCGATCTCGAGATCGAATTCGCGGAAGCCATGTTCGGCGCCAAGCGCGAGATCACTCTTTCCGTGGCCGAGCAATGCGGCGCCTGCAAGGGGATGGGAAGCGAACCGGGCAGTATCGAGGAAACTTGCCGACATTGCGGCGGGCGCGGGGCGGTCATTTCCGCGAGCGGATTTTTCCAGGTGCGCCAGACCTGCCCCGTATGCTCGGGCACGGGGAAGATGATCACCAAACCCTGCCGGGATTGCAAGGGGTCGGGCCGCCAGAAGAACCGGAAGCGGTTGACCCTTCCCATACGGCCCGGCGTTGAGACCGGATCCAGGCTGCGCCTGGCGGGACAGGGCGAAGGCGGCGTCCGCGGCGGGCCGGCCGGGGATCTGTATGTCCTCCTGCATGTCAAGCCGGTCGACCTTTTCCAGCGCGAGGGAACCGAACTCCTGTGCGAAATCCCCGTTCCCATGCATATCGCGGCGCTGGGGGGCGATGTGAATGTTCCCACGCTGGACGGGTTTGCGTCTCTGAAAATTGATGCCGGCACCGAGACCGGGAAGATCTACCGCCTTCGGGGAAAAGGAGCTCCGAGCCTGGATGGCCATGGATACGGTGACCTTCATGTGAGGGTGGTGGTTGAAGTCCCAATTCGACTGGACTCGAAATTAAAGAAGATCCTCAAGGACTTCAGCGATTCCTGTGAGGATTCCAATTATCCGATGGGGCAGAAGATCCGGGACCGGGCCGCTCTTTTCTTCAGGGAAAAGCAGGATCTTTCCAAGGCAAAAGAGCCGTAAAGGGAATGACCGTCCGTCATCAGGAATGGCGGTAGCGGGCTGAAAGGCGAATCTATGATTCCTCGTTGTTTTGTTCATCCCGCCGAGTGGAATAATCAGACCGTGCGATTGAATCCTGATGACTCGCATCATTTGTCCGATGTCCTCCGCATCGGGATGGCCGACTGTGTGATGGTTTCCGACGGACTGGGCGGCGAGGCTTCCGCCGAGGTGGTCGAAATGACTCCGGGCGCTGTGGTGGTCCGGATTTTGGACCGGCGGCGGCAGGTCGGTGGTGATGTCATGATAACCCTCATCCAGGCCGTTCCCAAGGCCCAGAAGATGGATTGGATCATCCAAAAGGCCACGGAAATCGGGGTGTGGTCCATCCAGCCGGTGATGACCGACAGGGGTGTTGTGAAGCTGGAGGAAGACCGGGCGGACAAGCGGGCGGAACGGTGGCAACGGATTGCGGTCGAAGCCGCCAAACAATGCCGGACGGCCTGGATTCCCTCTGTTCAGCCGGTGCGGCCGCTGGCCGGGGTGCTGGAGGGTAAGTTGCCGTTGGATGTGCTCGTGATCGGGTCGTTGGAGGACAAGGCGGTCCCGCTCCGGGAAGCCTTGGCGGATATCAAGGCGCGGCGGCCGGGATCGGTGGGCTTGCTCATCGGACCGGAAGGGGATTTTTCCCCTCGGGAATTTGACCTTGCCCGGCAGGCCGGTGCCATTCCGGTGAGCTATGGCACCCGTGTTCTGCGGGTGGAGACGGCCGCGATCTATGGATTGTGCGTGTTGTCCTATGAGCTTGCGTCGTTTTAACGAGTGAGAAGGAATAGTTGAGCATGAGCCGATATGACATGGATGAGGCGCTGGCGTTTCAGAGCCGGTTGACGCAAGCCTTGGAGTACAAGAGTCCGGAGCGGGCTCCCGCCAGACGCCTGGGGCCTCTGGAGTGCCTTCGCGCGGCCTATTTCCATGCCGGAATTCTGAGGGTCTACGCCGTCGCGAGAAGGATGATCAAGCGGGGCGTTTTTGACAGGAATGGCTATCTGTCCCGATCCTGGAAATCCCTGCATGTCACCGAAGCCGCGGGCGGGCGTTTCGAGGTGTCGGGATTGGAGAATCTGGCCTCGACCCCGGGGCCCGTGGTGATCATCGGGAACCACATGAGTTCACTGGAAACCATCGTGTTGCCCGGCCTGATCCTTCCGTTCAAGAATGTCGCCTTTGTGGTCAAGGAAAGTCTGAGGACCCATTTTATTTTCGGGCCCATCATGAGATCCGTAAAGCATATCGCGGTGGGGCGGGATAATCCGAGGGATGACCTGAAGCTGGTGTTGAGCCGTGGCGCCGAACTGATCGGAGACGGGGTGTCGGTGGTGATTTTTCCCCAGGCGACCCGGACTGTCGAATTCGATATTGACGGGTTTAATTCGCTGGGTGTCAAGCTGGCGGCCCGCACGGGGGTGCCCGTGGTTCCCCTTGCCTTGAAGACCGATTTCATGGCCAATGGAAAATGGGTCAAGGACATGGGCCCTGTCTATCCCGGGCGAACCATCCATTTTGCGTTTGGCGGACCGCTCAAGGTTGAGGGCAACGGGCGTGATGCGCACGTTGCCGTGGTCCGGTTTGTGGCCTCCCATATCCAGGCATGGGGGGGGACGATAAAAGGAAGTGTGCCATGATGTCACCGGATCTCCAGATGAGTGTGTTATGTGACGATGTCCGCCAGGAGCGGTCGGGGAAATTCATCCTGATCGGGCTTTTTGACATCATCGGGATGCCCCAGTTTCCCGCCGTTTTCCCCAGGGTCTGCATTGTCAACCGCTGGTGCAGCGGGCAGGGGGTGTTCAAGGAAAAAACGAGGATCGTGGGACCGGACAATGGGATTGTCGTGGCGGAGGGGCAGGAGATTGCGGTTCAACTCGCGAATCCCGAAACCTCGGCGACCAATGTCGAGTTTTTTATGAACCTGAAGTTTGAGAAGGAAGGCGTGTATTGGATCGAGATCCTCCTGGATGGCGACCTCAAGCTGAGGTATCCGTTGCGGGTGAACCGGGTGAACGCGCCCCCCATGCCGCAGGGTGGTGGCGACGCCATGCAGGCGTGAATCGGGAATCGATGATGAATAAACCGTCATATCGCGAAAAGGGGTTAACCCACCGGACGAATGCCTGGATTGAATTGGATTTTGAAGCGTTGTGCCAGAATGTGGCGGCGCTCAAAGCGGCATTGGGAGGCTCGTCGGAGATTATCCAGGTGGTGAAGGCCAATGCGTACGGGCATGGCATGAAGGCGGTGGCCTGCAAGGCGTTTGAATGCGGTGTCCGCTGGTTTCTTGTGGCCCGGTTGGATGAGGCGGTGGCGCTCCGGCATGCCTTGCCCAATGCCCGGATCCTGCTGCTGGGTGCCGTGTGGGTGGAGGATATTCCCGATTTGCGACGGTGCAGAATCATTCCGGTCCTGGTGTCGGCAGAACAGGCGCGGAATTTGGCCGGTGTCGCCCGTGACGACGGATGGGTGTTGCCTTGTCATGTCAAAATAGACACGGGGATGGGCCGTTTTGGAATTCCCTGGGAAGAAGCGCCGGACTTGCTTGCGGCGTTGCGGCGGGAAGGCGGGCTCGACATTCGCGGAATCTGCATGCATTTCGCCTCGGCGAGAAAGCCTGGCGATAATTTTGCGGCCATTCAGGCGGATCGGTTTAACCGGGTTGTCGCGGGATGCCGGGAGCGCGGAATGGATGGCCTGTTCAAGCATGTGGCCAACAGTGCCGCGTTTTCCGGGCACCGGGAACTGGATATGGATGGCGTGCGGATGGGGATCCTGACCTATGGGTACGGGGGACGCGCCGGATCACGCGTGCAGACCCGCCCGTTCCTGCAATGGAAAACGCGGGTGGTCCAGGTGAAGCAGGTCCCCGCTGAATTTCCGGTGGGGTATTTCAGCACGCACGTCACCCCTGAACCGACCTGGTTGGCCACGATTGATGTCGGGTATTCGGATGGTTGGCCCAGGCTGATGAGTAACAAGGGGTATGTCCTGGTGGCGGGGCGTAGGGCGAGGGTGGTCGGTCGCGTTACGATGAATTTCACGATCGTGGACGTCGGGCCGCAGGGTGGCGTCAAGGCCGGGGATGAGGTGGTCCTGATCGGGACACAGGGCAGTGAATCCCTGTGGGCGGATGAACTGGCCGGTTGGTGCCAGACCATTCCTTACGAGATTCTCACCAACATCCGCGGCGAGTCCACATGACGACCCCGGTTCCTCCGCCGGTTCCGGGATGGAAAAGTTCGCTTTCCCCGATGATGCTCTCGGCTCTCGTTTGCCCAGGCACCGGCCAGTTCAGGCAGGGACGGTGGGGGGCGGGGCTCGGATTCATCTTTGTATTCCTGCCCGCGTTCGTTTGGTTTTTCATGGATGCCATCGCGTTTCTGGGAGCCGAATACGATTTCTTCAAAGGATTTTTTATGGGACGGGATGTCCGGGAACTTCCCCGTATCGGCATCCTGGTTCGGCCTTTCGCCGTGTGTCTGATCATCTATCTCGCCGGTCTGGCGGACACCGCATTCGCCGAGCGCCGCCTGAACAGGGACGCTACAGGAAGCAGATCCCGCGGGGCATGGCGGGAATCTTAAAATAGGCGGCGAGGGTCTGGGCGATGTCATAGAAGCCGTTCCGGATCCCCAGATTCCTGTTTTCCTGTCCGGCACCCCAGGTGACCAGCGGGACAAATTCACGCGTATGATCCGACCCCCTGAATGTCGGATCGTTGCCGTGGTCGGCGGTGATGATGACCAGGTCGGAGGGCGATAAACCGGGCAGAAAGTCGGCGAGGAAGCGATCCGTCCGTTCCAGCGCGGCGGCATACCCGACGGCGTCGCGGCGATGCCCGTAAAGCATGTCGAAATCAATGAGGTTGGCGAAACAGAAAAACGAATCCGGTCGTGTGGTCAAACGCAACAGATCCTTTTCCGAGTCCGGGTTGTTCTCCACATGGAACGATTCGGTGATCCCACTCCCGGCGAAGATGTCATCCAGTTTCCCGACGGTGATGACACGGATGCCTGCGTCCGACAGCCTGTTCAACACGGTGGGTTCCGGAATCGGATAGGAGAAATCGCGACGGTTCTCCGTCCGCTTGAAGGCGCCTGGGGCGCCGATGTAAGGCCGGGCGATCACCCGCCCGACCATGAGGGGATTGCAGAGCTCCCTCGCAATCCGGCATCCCTCGTAGAGTTCAGGGAGCGGAATGATTTCCTCATGGGCGGCGATCTGGAACACGGAGTCGGCGCTGGTGTAGATGATCCAGGCGCCCTCTTTCATCTGGCGGGGGCCCAGTTCGTCAATGATGGCCAGTCCGTTTGCCGCTTTGTTACCCAGGGTCTTGCGTCCGGTGCGGCGCTCGAATTCCCGGACCAGGGAATCGGGAAAGGAGGGCGGATCATGTGGGAAAAGATGGAATCCTTGCTCCATGACCAGTCCGGCCATCTCCCAATGTCCCGTGGTGGTGTCCTTACCCTTGGAGACTTCCCTCATGGCGCCGAAGCCGCCCCGGGCGGGCGACACGGCGGGGATGCCTGGGATGGGGAAGACATCGGGGAGAATCCGGGGGATATTGCCCAGGCCCAGCGATTGAAGGGTGGGGAGTTTGAGACCGTTCACCGCCTGGTCAATATGGGCCAGCGTGTTGGCTCCGGCATCGCCATACAACGCTGCATCCGGCGCCGCGCCGATCCCGACCGAATCCAAAACGATGAGAAAAGCTTTCATGGCGTTGTTACTGTGAAAGTGATGTCAGGCCGTCATTCATCGTGGTTGTTCCTTCTTTCCGTAAGTGGTACTGTAATCTCCGGGAAATTTCAATGAGCACCATCATCCATCCCCGTACCGTTGCAGAGTACTGGCATACCCTGCCTGACGGACGGATCGAATGTGTCCTCTGTCCGCATCATTGCCACATCCCTGAGGGGGGCTTAGGCCGCTGCAAAGTGCGAAGGGTCGAGGAGTGCCGATTGATTGCCCTGGGGTATGGAATCCTCTCGTCGGTGCATGTGGATCCGGTCGAGAAGAAGCCTCTTTATCACTTTCATCCCGGTGCGTCGATCTTCAGTGTGGGAGGGTGGGGCTGCAATTTCTCCTGTCCTTTTTGCCAGAACTGGAGCATATCCCAGGATTTCAGGCAGGCCGGGACGTATTGGTCGCCGGAACGAATCGTTGAGGCTATGAAAGCGGAGGGGTGTTCACTGATCGCCTATACCTACAATGAACCGCTGATTGGCTTCGAGTTTGTCCGGGATTGCTGCAAGCGGGTCAGGGCGGCGGGCGGAAAGAACGTCCTGGTGACCAACGGGTATTGCGAGGAAGGCCCGGCGGCGGAATTACTGCCATTGGTTAATGCGTTGAATGTGGATATCAAAAGCATGGACGCGGAATTTTACCAATCCCAGTGCAAGGGTTGGTTGGAGCCGGTCCTGCGATTCTGCAAACAGGCGGCGATGGCGGGGTGTCATCTTGAAATCACAAACCTGATCATTCCGGGACTGAATGATTCCGATGACGGACTCAACAGGCTGGCCCGTTGGATAAGGGATGAATTGGGGCCCCTGACGCCACTTCACTTGAGCGCGTACCATCCGGATTACCGGCTCGACTTGCCGCCCACGCCCGGTGCGACTCTTCTTCGTGCATACGACCTATGCCGTGAATTCCTGAGTTACGTCTATCTGGGCAATCTGCCCATGCGGCAGGGACGGGATATGGTCTGTCCTGAATGCGGGACGGTCTTGATCGGGCGATCCGGATATTCGGTCCGGATTACCGGGTTGGATTCCGGCCGCTGTTCAAAATGCGGCCGGAAGGCGGATGTGATAAGCTGATCCGCTACGATTACTGGAGATCGTCATCGGACGAAGGGCTGGTGTCGGCTTTTTCCTCGACGACCTGGGAATCTTTCTTCTTGTCGCCCGCGACCAGGGATTGCTGCCATTCCCCGAAAAGAATGCGGGAACGGCGCCGGATCACGGTCATGGCGACTTGATTCTTGACCGTGGCGAGTTCGTCGCTGTCGGCCGGTCTGCGTTCCTTCACATAGGCGATGATCAGGCTGTTGGCGCCTGGAAGGACATCGGAAAGCTCCCCGGCATTCCGGACGGTGATGTCGCCCAGGATTTCAGAGGAACTCAGCGCGTCGGGCGCGGAGTAAGCGGAAAATACCGCGGTGGTCTGGACACTCAGCGATTTGGCCGCGGCCAGGCTGGCGAAGGATTTCCTGTTATTCAATCCCGCCTGGAAATACTGGCGGAGATCACGGGCTTTCTGTTGCAGGGCATCCTGCCTGGCCTTGTTGATCGCAAGCGGTTTGATCCGGGCTTTGAGGGTTTCAAATTCCGGGAGAGTGGCCTCGGTATTCGTCGCGAAAGCCATCAGGTAGACATGATTCGTTCCGGCGACGGCATCGCTGAAACATTCATCCGCGGCCGCATGCAGCCGGAAGGCCGCCGTGGTGAAGGCCGTCGCATCAATCCCGGGGACATCGCTCTCCACGTCAAAGAGATCTGTCTTGTGGACCTTGTACCCGGCCTTGGCGGCGACCGCGTCAAGGGTGAGGGCATTGCCATCTCGATCGGGAACCAGGCTATCGCTGAGGTCATTCACGGCATCGCGGGCAAGCTGGGTGGCGGTCTCGTGGAGGAGCCGGTTGGAAATCACCGTTGCGACCTGCTCGAAGGGGGTGGCGGTTTTCACTCCGTTTGTGTCCGTGGTCATGAACTCATCGGAGTGTGAGGCGTAATAATCCTCAAGAGCATTGGTGTCGACCTTCTCCACGGCCTTGGCCAGGTATTTCGAGACGGGCACCTCGATATAACGCACCGCGACTTTCGGGGGTACCACGAAGGCATTGGTATGCTGGTTGTAGTAGGTCTGAATCTCGGCGTCCGACACCGTGATGGAGCCGACGGGGATGGCGTTGGTATCCAGGTTGATGTAGTCGATGCGGAACGAGTCGGCGTACCGGCCGGCGAGGTTTTTCAATTCCTCGGGACTCAACCAAACAGCCGAGGCGGTGATGGAGTGGAGCTTCTGGAGGATGATATTTTCGGCGATCTGGTGTTCAAACTGGGCCATCGTGGCATTCAAACTGCCCAGCACGCTCTGGCAGTAGACCAGATAGCGTTGTTTGCTGAAGGCGCCCCCCTCCTGGAATTGGGGATCCCGCTTCAGGGTGGCCAGGACCTCCTCCGGGCTTGCCGTGATGTTCATCTCCGCGGCGGCGCGAAGGGCGGCGATGCGCTTCCACGACTGGGCCCGGAGTTCCTTGTCAAGGCGGGGAGTGATGGTGATGATTTTGCCGACACTGAGGCAAAGCCCCATGTAGTTGTTCAAACGGGCCTGGCGCAACTCGTTGTCCGTGACCGGTTTTCCATCGAGCATGCCCGCGACGCCTGCGGGTCGGGAGTCCTCGCAGCCACCCTTGGGGCTGAACCAGCCGACGAATGTGATGATGACGATACCGGCGATGATCCACCAGACAACCTTGTTGCGGATCATTTTATTGAACTTCATGATCATCATGAGAGTAAGCCTTTCTTCAAAAGATTCAAAAAACCCAATTCCCCGACAAATTAACAGGCGTTATGGATACTGGGTTAGGGGGAGGGAGTCAAGGTCAGAAGTCAGATTGATTCCTCGGTTCCGAATGTTGACCGGCATTGACTTTTCCGGCGGCAAAGTCCATGAGAGATGGGAAAAGGGCACAATACTGTCCCTGATACAAACCGGGAAAGACACCATGAAAGAATTCGATGCCCTTGGGCTTGTTCCTCCGCTTCTCCGGGCTATCAAGGAGTTGGGATTTGAAATTCCGACTCCGGTCCAGGAGAAGGTGATTCCAACCTTTCTGACCAGCACCCGGGATCTTGTGGCCTTGGCCCAGACGGGGACCGGTAAAACGGCCGCTTATGGCCTGCCGCTTCTGCAACTGATAGACCCGGCCCGGCCTGACACGCAGGCGTTGATCCTCTGTCCGACCCGCGAGTTGTGTCTCCAGATCACCCGCGACCTGAATGCCTACACGAAGTATTTGCGGGGAATCCGGATCCTGGCGGTCTACGGGGGCGCCTCCATCGGCGACCAGATCCGGGAGTTGCGGCATGGGGCGCACATCATTGTGGCCACTCCGGGACGGCTTCACGATATGCTTCGTCGCGGAAAGGCCGGTCTTTCCAGTGTCGGGTGGGTCGTGCTGGATGAGGCCGATGAGATGATGAACATGGGTTTCCAGGAGGAGATGGAGGCCATCCTTGGCGCCGTTCCGGATTCCGCCCGGACCTTGCTTTTCTCTGCCACGATGCCGCGGCAGGTTGCCGCCATGGCCGGAAAATACATGGAGGATCCCGAGGAGATCGTGCTCGGGAAGCGTAATTCGGGATCGGACACCATCCGGCACGAATGTTACAAGGTCCACGCCAGGGACCGGTATGCGGCCTTGAAGCGGATCATTGATTCGCTGCCGGAACTTTATGCGATCGTCTTCTGCCGGACGCGGGCGGAAACCCAGGAGGTGGCGACCCACCTGAACAAGGACGGTTATAATGCCGATGCGCTCCATGGCGACATGACCCAGGACCAGCGTGGCGACGTGATGGGGGCGTTCCGGGCCAGAACCCTCCAGATTCTGGTGGCGACCGATGTTGCGGCGCGCGGGCTGGATGTCAACGAACTGACCCATGTGATCCATTACAACCTTCCGGATGAGGCGGAACTCTATACGCACCGGAGCGGCCGCACGGGCCGGGCGGGCCGAGAAGGAACATCTATTGTTTTGATCCATTACCGGGAGGAAGCCCGGTTGAGGATTATTGAGCGGATGCTCAAGAAGCCGTTCATGCATAAGCGCCTGCCTTCCGCACGCGATGTGTGCGAGGTCCGGTTGGCCAGTCTTCTCGGGAAGGTTACGCAAGTTGATCCCGGCGATGGGCGGCTGGATCCGTTTATGCCAGCCATCCACAAACAGCTTGGCGAGATGTCCCGGGATGATCTGATCAAGCGGTTTATTCTTCTCGATTTCGACAGGGTCCTGGCGAGTTACAAGGATGCGCCAGATCTGAATGATGCAGCCGCACAGGGCGGTCAGGGCCCCGGCGACCGGCGCGACCCGCGCGGCGGTCGGGAGTGCCGGCCCGGCCGTGACCGGGACGAGCGGGATGTGAACACCGTCCGGTTGCGAATCAATTTCGGGCGCCGGAATTCGCTCACGCCGCCGGACTTGATGGCCCTGATCAACCGGGCGACGCCGGGCCCCCTGTTGCGCATCGGGCGCATCCACATCACCGAGCACGCCAGTTTCTTCGAGATGGCGCGTCCGGACGCCCAGCGTATTCTTCCGGCCCTCAACCGGACCGAGATCGGCGACCGCCAGGTTGTTGTGGTGATGGAAGAGGACCGGGCGCAACGCGAGGAACGCCCGTCCTATCACCGGCGGCGGTGAGGCGTGTCCAAAATGACTAATATTGATCGTTGACATGATGAATTTACATGATGCAGTATGGAGTTATGAAAACGCTGGTAACGACTCTGACTGAACGGGGACAGGTTTCCGTTCCCGGTGACGTGCGGAAACAAATGCATCTTCAACCCGGGCAGCATTTGTTATGGGAATGCTTGTCAAAAACTGAATGCAGGATTGTAATCGCTCCGCACCGGCGACAGACGAGTGCGCTTTCCATGCTGGGGTATGCCAAGCGGTTCCGCCCCGTGCGTAGGACGTCCGAGTGGATGGCTGACATTCGGGAGGGCGAAGCCTAAATGGCATGGGTCGTTGACACCTGTCTTGTGATTGACGTTCTGGAAGACGATCCGGAATTCGGCCGGGCTTCGGCGATTCTTCTCGATCAAAAAGCCAAGGAGGGGCTTGTATTGTGTCCTGTCAGTTATGTGGAACTCGCCCCCGCCTTTCTTGGGAATTTGAAGCAACAAAACGATTTTTTGGATTCTGTCGGTATCTATTACTCTACACCGTGGGGATGGAAAGATACCCAACGTGCCCATAAGGCTTGGTCACGACATATCATGTTACGCCGCGCCAATAAAGCCACCCGGCGCCCAGTGGCTGATATTCTGATAGGAGCCTTCGCATCCGGCCAGCAGGGTTTGCTGACTCGTAACCCTGCCGATTTCTCCAATTTGTTTCCCGAGATCGTCATTCTGCAACCTAAACCCGGCGCTTGATTTATGGATCAACAGCCATGTGTCTATCCCGTTTTCCCCTCGCGCGGATTCAAGGGATTCGGGGTGGCGATAGGAGTAGTCGCGGCGATCTATGCGGTCGTGCTGTGGATTCTCCCTCCGAATGTGTTCTGGTCGCCTGACGAGGGGGGGAAGTTTTTGCAGATGTCCGGCTGGCGTGCCGGTGGGCCATCGGAATACCGCATTTCCTATCCGGGGCACATCAAGGATGCGGAGTACCGGTTTTATCCCAAGCGGGCAATGTATCCCCAACCGTCTGCCAACGGCACGGTTTCCTTTGGCTGGCATCCTTGGTTTCCTTTGCTATCGCTGTTGCCGTATGGAGTTTTCGGGATACGTGGCATTTACGTGCCACCGGCTCTGGCCAGTATCTTTGCGGCGATTATTGCCGGACTGGCCGCGCAACGCTTGCAGCCCGGTTCATGGCCCTGGGTAGTGTTCGGTGTCGCTCTGGCGGGGCCGATGCTGTTCTATGGAGTGCTGTTCTGGGAACACACCCTGGCGGTTTGTTTGGGACTTGCAGCGGTATATTTGAGCATCTTTACGTTAAGGGAGGGTTCCCCCGCGTCGCAATACGCAAAGGCCGGTGTGGCGCTGGGGCTGCTAGCTGTGGCAGTGAGTTTGCGATTCGAGATGGTGATCCTGCCGGTGGCACTGTTCGTTGTCGCTTGCGGGAGCGCGGTGGCGCATCGCCAGTCGTTACTACTGGCAACTATTGTTGTGTGTCACCGCACCCGAATATGGCTACCTGTCGTCGTAACCGCGCTGGCTGCCGTGGTTGGGGTGGCGGTTTTGGATGGCTGGTTCGGAGGACATTTCAGTTTTCCCGGCTATTCGGTTGATTTGACGTGCAGAGCCCTGTCGCGATTGGGAGAAGCAGGATTGTGGCGTGAAATTCCGGCATTCGTGGTGGGTGCCCTTGTCAACACATCGGAAGAGTCCGGTATACCGTTGCCGGAAATCTGGCTGTGGGTGGGACTTCTCGGCCTAGGGTTCTGTATTCTGTCCTGCGCACCAGTGGGGCGGTTGCGCTTCTGGCTGTGGATGATCGGGGCGATCATGCTGGCATGGGTCTCGTGGAGAGCCGTATCTTTGCCTGAACGGTATCGTGCCGTGCATAGTTTGTTTCTACCCGCTCCATTTCTTGTTCTGGCTCTACTGCCGCTTTCCCGGTCGTCGCCACGTCCTCCCGCCAGGGCATTTCTTGAGGCGGTGACGGCCCTTTATCTCGGTCTTTATCTGGTGCTCGCTTTTTTGATTTGCGGTGTACAGGGCGGTGCGGAATGGGGCTCCCGCTATGCGCTTGTTCTTTACCCGCTCCTCGTAATCCTCGGGGGTGTCAGATGCCAGACTTTTTTTGCGTCGCCTGAAACCGGGGCGGGCCGCAGAACCGCGGTTAAGTTTCTTGCGTGCGGGTTGTTGGCGCTCGGTTTGCTGTTCTCCGTGAGAGGGGTTCGCGAAATCCGGACCACGAAACAGGATCTGTCCGCATTTTCTCGTGAGGTTCGTGTGGGTGGGCAGGCGGTGGTGACTGATCATTGGTGGCTGTCAGCCGCCTTGGCGCCCACCTTTGCGGAACAAGAACTCTACACAGTGTCTGGTGAGGGCGAACTCGATGTGTGGATTCGGCGAGTGGGCCGCCAGTCGAAGCATTTTACGTACGCGAGTTACGGGGCGGGTCCCGCCGACGAGCCTGCGCTAGGTTTGCGGTTGGAGGGAAGCAAAATGGTGAACGGCATGAATTTCTCACGTTACGAGGTGATCAGGCCATGAAGACTGTAAGCCGTGCTCTTGGCGCGGGATGGAAACGCGCGCAGAACTCGCCGACCCTGTGCTGGTCAATTGTAGGACTCATTCCTTTTCTGGTGTATTTACGGACCCTGGCTCCGACCGTCTACGGTTTGGATAGCGCCGAGTTAACCACAGGGGCTTGGTGCCTGGGCATCGTACACAGTCCCGGTTCGCCGACATACCTGCTTCTCGGGCATATGTTCGGTTGGTTGCCATTCGGTGATGTCGGCTACAGGCTGAATTTAATGTCGGCCGTGGCCAGTGCGCTTGGGGCGTTGTTTGTGGGGCGGATTGTCTTCCGATTAACCGGGAGTTTCTGGCCCTCGGTTCTGGCCGCCTGGTTGCTGACATTTTCCTACTACTACTGGGTTTGGGCGCTGGCGGCCGAACTCTACTCCTCGCACGCATGTTGGGTGGCGGGATTGGTCGTGTTGACGCTTCGTTGGGAGGCGACGCAGAGGCGTGATCTGGCGTTTCTGGTGGCGTTCCTCTTTGGGTTGAGTATGGGCAACCATATGGCGACAGTCCTCTTGCTTCCCGCTTTTTCCGGGTTCATTCTGACTCATCCGTCGCGTCCCTGGCGCAGCCCAGGATGGCTATTGAAAATGGTCGTCTACGGTGTACTGGGCTTTTCGGTGTATCTGTATCTGCCGTTGCGCCATCTGGCCAGTCCACCCCTCGACTATGTGCGGGATTACTGTCCGCAGATCAACTTGGCTTCCTGGCCGGGTTTCACATGGATGGTCACTGGGCAGATGTTCAGTTCCATGTATTTCCAGGTTCCTGCTACCTCTTGGTCAGGAGAATTGGCCCGGTTTGCCCACCAGATGGTCAGCAATTTTCACGGATTGGGTTTGGTGATCGGAGCGGCGGGACTCTGTCTGGATTTTCGGATCCGAAAACGGCTCCAATGTGCGTTGGTGTGCATGTTTGTGTGTCATCTCGTTTTCTACGTGTCGTACGGAGCAGGCGACAAGGCCTGGATGTTCTCGATCACCTACGTGATATGGGCGATATGGTTCGGGTTGGGCCTTTATCACATTGCCGCCATGCTTCGGGCCCGATCCCTGCCCTTTGCTGTCCTGGCGCCTGTTGCGGTGGGGGCGCTGCTTGTGTTTGCCCTGTTTGTCACCAACCGGACCTATGCCGACCTCAGCCATGATACCTCCCCGCGCGACAGGGGAGAACGGGTATTCGCGCAAGTCGAACCTGGCGCATTGGTCGTGTGCGCATGGGACGATGCGCCGGTCCTGGAATATCTGCAGATTGTTGAGGGCAGGAGGCGTGATATTCGCGTGCTCAATTGGTGGTTGTTTGGCGCCGAACGGAGCCGGGCGTTGGTGCTTGATGAACTCAAAGCCGGACGGGCAGTCTATACCTCCAACACAGGGTTTCTGTCGAATGAACCAGTTACCTATAATTCTGTTGATCATTGTCATTTGGTTCAAGTATTGTCAGCGAATAGAAATCGTAAAAAGGAGGGGTTATGACCAAGATCGGGAGCAGGTACGCTTGGGTGGTGGTCGCGTTGGCGGGAGTTCTTGTTTTTGCTGACTGCTTGTTATCCTCTCAACTTATCGGTTTGTCCTATTCCCAATTCAGTTGGATGGCCCTGGCGGGTGCCTACGATACCTGCAGCCTGGGCGATGCGGTTGATGCGCCGCAATTGACGTGGACCACGGGGGGTGATGCACCGTGGGTTGGCAAGAAAGGCATCGGTTATGACGGGATTGATGCGGCCCAAAGCGGGGCGATCGGTATGAACCAGAGTTCATGGCTTCAGACGACCGTGCAGGGACCGTGCAAGATCACTTTCTGGTGCAGCGTGTCTTCGGAGTCGGGCTGCGACTTTTTGCGATTCTACGTGGATGGTGTTGAGCAACCCGGAAGCCTGTCGGGCGAAGTGGGTTGGAAGCAGCAGATGACGGTTGTCGGTGCGGGCTCCCATGTTCTTCGGTGGGCTTACATCAAAGACCTGACTGTTTCGCGGGGTTCCGATGCCGCATGGCTTGATCAGGTGCAGATCACTAGCGGCAGCGATACGGATGGCGATGGGATACCCGATGCCTGGGAGTGGCGCTATTTCGGCAGTCTGGACACTGTCACCGCGAACTCGGACTGGGATCATGACGGGGCTGGTGATATCAGCGAGTATTACGCCGGAACGGATCCGACGAACCGACTCTCCCGCCTGGGAATGAATGCCGTCGTATCGTTATCCGGGACAAACTATGTGATTCGGTGGTCCAGCGTCACAGGAATGGTCTACCGACTTGACCACTCGACGAACCTTTTCATGGGCTTTTCGCCGTTGATCGACAACATTGCCGCAACGCCGCCCGAGAACGTCTATACGGATAACACAGCCGGTGTGGCGACAAAGTTTTATCGAGTAGGACTCAATACCGGAATGATTCTGATTCCTGTCGGGACGAACAGCGGAACCGATCCGAACTTTGGCGCCTACAGTCTGGTCCTGGCCGGGCCATTGCTGATGGACAGGAACGATGTGACGAAGGCGCAATGGGACGAGGTCCGTAATTGGGGATTAACCCACGGATACACTGATTTGTCCGTGGGTGGTGGCAAGACGAATAACCACCCGGTGCAGACGGTGAGCTGGTATGATTGCGTGAAATGGTGCAATGCCCGTAGTGAGAAGGAGGGACGAATCCCGGCATACTATGTGGATTCTGCCAAGAGCATGGTCTATAAAACCGGGGCGACCAACATTGAAGACAACTGTGTGGATTGGAGTAACGGGTATCGCCTGCCGATGACCAACGAGTGGGAGTATGCGGCGCGGGGTGGTCTGTCGGGAAAGCGGTTCCCGTGGGGTGACACGATTGACCATAGTCTGGCTAACTACAAAGGAAATCCATCCGTGTATTCGTATGATTTTGGCTATGCAGGATACGATGTGCGCTATTCTTTCGGGTATGCATACACGAGTCCGATGGGCTCGTTTGAGGCGGGAAAGAATGGGTTCGGGTTGTATGATATGGCGGGGAATGTGTATCAATGGTGTTGGAGTTGGTATCCAGGTTATAAGGGCTTGTACCGGGTGAATTGCGGCGGCTGTTGGGACGGCTTCGCCTACGATTGCCTGGTTGGGGGTAGCGACAGCGGTTCCCCGGGCGGCGCTGGCAGCGGTTTAGGTTTCCGGGCTGTCCTGCCCACTTTCAATGATGTCACTGCCCAAAAACACACTGCGTTGGCGGAAGTTCAAGCTGGGTTGGGATCGCTTCGTTCGGCATTTCAGGCTTACAACACTGAACATGGTGGGTATCCGACCTTCTTGAATGGCACTCAATTTAGCGCCACCGTCACCAATCTAACTGTGAAATATGGCGACCTCGCGGGGAAATATTTCAAGGATGACGGGTATGTGTTTATTTCCGTCACGCCGATTCATTACACTCTGCAAGCCTATGGTTATTCGGGATTGGCCACAAATATGATTGTGTCGATTGATGACCAGGGTAATTGGACGTTCTCTCCGTAAAACGTTGGATTGAGAAGATTCTGGATAATTTTCCCGAGGCGGATGATAGTCTTATGAAGCCGGTCATGGTTGGCATTGTAGGGGGGTCCGGTTCAGGAAAGACAACACTGGCCAATGGGTTGGCCTTGTTGACGGGGCGGTATGGGAGCCGGGTCATTTCGCAGGATCATTATTACCGGGGTGTTCCGTCCGGAAGGGACCCGGAAACGGTTAACTTCGATGAGCCCGAAGCGCTCGACCTTGATTTATTGGCCCGACATTTGCAGGCGGCGGGGCGGGGGGATGAGTTCCTGATGCCCCTGTACGACTTTTCAACCCATTGCCGCCTGGCACGGAACGAACGGGTGGTTCCGGTCCCGCTGATGATTGTGGAAGGTCTTTTCTTGTATTCCAGCGCCCCTTTGCGTGAGGCGTTCGATCTGCGTTTTTTTGTGGATGTGCCGGTCGGGGAACGTCTCCGACGGCGAATCGCGCGCGACACCGTGGAGCGAGAACGGGTTGTGGAGGACATCGTCCGCCAGTTCGAACAACAGGTGGAACCCATGTATGAGCGCCACATTGCTCCGACCCGCCGGTATGCCGATTATGTTTTGGATCTTCCGCATCCGGATGACCGGGTGTATTGTGAGCATACGTTGGAAATGTGGAGGAGGGTCGAACAGTTGCTTCGTGGAAGGGGATTTCCGTTGAAACCAGGTGACGTGGATACGGGCACATGAACACGGCATTCATTGTATTGGACGCCGACTATCTCCGGTATCTTTCCGGGCTGGTTTTTTTTGTGCTGGCGTCAGTCAGTTTTTCCCTCAGACGAATTCCGACACCTCTTTTGTCATGGACGAGTCTGGGATGGTTTGGCGTTCTGTTCGGCTGTTGCCAATGGGTTGAGTCCGCCTTTCCAGATATGGGACAACGGCCGGTTCTCGTGGCCACGCATTCCATTCTATTCGCGGGCGCAACAACCTGCCTGTTGCTGTTTTCCTGCACAGAACTCATTCCTCGTTGGGTGTCGCGACCGCTGCTTCGCAGAAGCCTGAACGTGGTCCCGCTGGTCATTCTTGCCATCGTCGTTGACGTCAGAGGAGTTAAGGAATACGAACTGGCGGTATTTTTCTTCCTGGCCGCGACGGCGACCTACTGTGCCCGGAGAATGTGGCGGTCCGCCAGGTTTTCGAAGGTTTCGAAAAAAGCGCTGGGCGTGACGATCTTCTGCATGGTTTTTCTGGCCCTGGCCTTTCTTGTTGACGCCCCGAAAGACAGCGCGCTTCCGGCGTCTGTCTTGAACCGTGAATGGTTTTCCCGCGTCGCGGGTTTTCCGATCACCTATGGCATCATCGTGATCGCCCTGTTTTTGGCGGCCTCGTTATGGCAAGTATATCAACACGCGGTGCAAAGTGCGCCCCAGGATGTGCTGGTTCGACGCAAGTCCTGGTTCGGCCTTCAAATGGTGTGTATCCTGGTGTTATTGACGTGCGGGGGATGGGTATTGACTCAACGAGCCGGCGACAAGGCCCGGAAGCTATATGAGGATGAATTGAAAACGCGCGCCACGGCGGTCGCCGCCGCGTTGGACCTGTATTCATCGCCGTCCCGCAACGGCGGGCGCGAAGGACTCAGACCAGCCCCGCAATTGAATATGCCGGCTGGCGAGGCCGAGCGCCGGGTTGTTGAAGCCCGTTTTTCCGTGATCCTGCAAATTGCCTTGTTGTCGATTATCCTGATCGGGGTCTTCCAGTTCCGGCAGCACTGGTGGGATCGCTCGAGACAATTGGAACTCAACCAGGCGGTCGTTCTGGAAATGTCCAGGCGGGATTTCGCGTCGTTTCACCCCGCGCTGGAGCATGTCGCGCAGACGCTGGCGGTGGCGATGGATGTCGAGTCGGTGAGTGTCTGGCGGTATACGGACAATCGAGCCTCCATCCAGTGCGAGGAGTCCTATTCCCTCTCCAGAGACAGTCATGAGCGCGGGGCGGTGTTGCTGGTGGGCCGGTATCCCCGGTATTTTCAAGCGCTTGAATCCAAGCCTTTTCTTGCCATCCCGGATATTCGGATTGATGAGCGGACCCATGGCCTGGCGGAGGAGTATCTCAACTCCAAACGCATCCTGTCACTCCTGAATGCCCAGATATTGCGCGATGGAAAGATGCAGGGGATCCTGTGTGTGGAACACGCCGAAACCATCCGGTCCTGGACGCATGAGGAGGGCCAGCTCGTTCTGGCGGTCGTGGACATGCTGGCCTTGCTCATGGAAAAAGAGGCGCGGTGGGAGATTGAATCCAAAATCCATGAGAGTGAAGAACGGTACCGCCGTGTGTTTGAACATTCGCCCGAGGCAATCATGGTGCTGGATAATTTTAACCGGCTTGTGGAACTGAACCGTCGCGCCCTGGCGATGATCGGGTTCCCTTCAGGGGAACTCATGGGCAGGGCCATTGCAGAGTGGCCTTGTTTTGGGAAAGAAAGCCGGATGCGCGTGGCTGAACATATGGAGGCGCTCAAGGCGGGGACGGACGTGCTTCCCTGTGAGCTGGAAATGCTGACCAGCGACGGGGTTCATCGGGATGGCTTGCTCTATGTATCTCCGTTGCGGGGACAGTGGGGCGGTGTGATGGGCAACCTGGTGATTATTTCGGATATGTCCCAGAACAAGCGCGGCGAGGCGATTCTCAAGGGAACCCTGAACGAATTGGAACGGCACAACCGCATGATGGCGGGCCGCGAGGTGCGGATTCTGGAACTTAAGAAGGAAGTCAATGCGTTGCGGGGGGATCTGGGATGGCCCCCCGTCTACCAGGAGGAGGTTGAGGCGATCGGCGCCGTGGCCAATGTCACGGACCGAAACCCGGTGGCGGGAAATGCCGGGGAAAGTGCTGCGACGATCCCGGAACGCGGGAATAACGAGAGCATTCTTAAGAAAG
>Ga0118677_10004428_pt1 | contig 25584 bp, 16 predicted proteins | sample AliMusrvi5mmetaG_FD_86154 | JGI IMG/M metagenome (GOLD analysis project Ga0118677, IMG submission 86154)
GAGCGCCTGCACCAGCGCAAGAATCTCAGCCAGTTGTGGCGTCGTATCAGTCACGAAAAAAGATTTCTTGAAATGTTTGGAAAGTCCTTCTTTTTAAAAACTCAAAACTGTGAACTCATACGTTGGGGGTCGTCTGAACCTTGATGGGAAGGATAGAAGGATGACCTTGATTTTGGGTAATTGTTCGGTCTTCCTGGCGCGCGAGCGTCCTCGCGAGCACTCCGGTGGTTGAGTAGACTATGGATGGTCGTATCGAAACCACCGGAGTGCTCGCGAGGACGCTCGCGCGCCAGGGGGACCGAACGGTTACTATTTTTTGTCTGAACTATGATTCGTCTGATTGAGCTGATTTTGTGATTTGAGTTCTCTGGATAAATCAGGGGCATCCTTCTATCCTTCCACATCAAGGTTCAGACAAAAGACGGCAATCCACTTGCCTAGCCCCCCTCCCTCATGTTAACCTTCAAAGCGCTATTCACTACCGACGATCCGACCAAAGGAGTACCGACATGGAATCGACCATCTTCAAGCAGCGGCTGCGGAAGCTGCTGGATACCCAGGAAGCGCTGCTGAGTCGTCCGAATGCCGTTGATCCCGCGTGGGACAACGGGGTCTTTGCCCGCTATCGTTATCCGGTGCTTACCGCGGAGCATGTGCCGGTGAGTTGGCGCTTCGATTTCGATTCGGCGACCAATCCGTTTTTGATGGAGCGGCTGGGGGTCAACGCGGTGTTCAATGCCGGGGCGATCGAGCTGAACGGCACGATTTACGTGGTGGCGCGGGTGGAAGGTTACGATCGCAAGTCGTTTTTCGCGGTCGCAGAGAGCGCCAACGGGGTGGATAACTTCCGATTTTGGGATACGCCGGTCGTACTGCCGGAGACCGACAACCCGGATACCAATGTCTACGATATGCGGTTGACCTTACACGAGGATGGCTGGATTTACGGGCTCTTCTGTACCGAGCGTAAAGACCCGCACGCCGCGCCGTCGGACACCGCCGCCGCCATCGCCGCCTGCGGCATTGCCCGCACGCGGGATTTGCAAAGCTGGGAACGACTGCCCGACCTCGATACTCGTTCACCGCAGCAGCGCAACGTGGTGCTGCATCCGCGCTTCGTGGGCGGGAAATACGGCCTTTACACGCGCCCACAGGACGGCTTTCTGGAAACCGGCAGCGGCGGCGGTATCTGCTGGGCGACGACCGCGAGCATGGAACGGGCACAGAGCGGTGAAGAGACGCTGATCGATGCGAAGCTCTACCACACCATCAAAGAGATGAAAAACGGCGCGGGTGCACCACCCATCGAGACACCGCAGGGGTGGCTGCACATCGCGCATGGCGTGCGCTGCAACGCGGCCGGCTGGCGCTACGTGCTGTATGCCTTCCTCTGCGATCGGCAGGAGCCCTGGCGCGTCACCCATCGTCCGGGCGGTTATTTCCTCGCGCCGATGGGCGAGGAGCGCATCGGCGATGTCTCCGACGTGGTCTTCATCAACGGGCAGATCGCGCGGGCCTCCGGCGAAGTCTTCCTCTATTACGCCTCCTCGGACACCCGCCTGCACGTCGCCACCACCACCGTCGAGCAGTTGCTCGATTACGTGCTGCACACCCCGGAAGACCCGCTGCACACCCATGCCTGCGTGCAGCAGCGGATCGCGTTGATCGAGAAGAACAAGGCGATACTGGCGTCGTAAACGACGGTTTCGGGTTTCGGGTGTCGGGTGTCAGGTGTCAGCCAACCATGCGCCGCTTATCATGACCAATGACCCACTCGATCGCGTGGGAGGAGTGGAGTTTTCGCCGAAGTATCGCTGCGTTGTGGTCGGATCGCCGGCTTCCAGCCCAATGCCGTTAAAATAGGCTTGGTTTGGTGGTTGAGTAGGCTACCTGTCGCCGCGAGTACAGTTCCACTACGGTTCACAATAGGAATTCCACTGCTGCTGCTATCGGGTCACGGAGTAAGCTTGGCACTGTTTGGAAGCCGACGCCAGTCGCGCCCCGTGACCGCTGATAGCATCACCGGCAAAATCTGGCATCCTGTTCGACGAACGGTACGGCAGCGGCAACCTTCCCGCGTGAACTGTTCACGGAGCGCGACTGGCGTCGGCTTCCAAACAGTGCCAAGCGTCCAACATGAGGCTTATTATTGGCGTTAATGGTTCTGCGAACCGTATTGGGGGTAGTTCCGGAACACGGTAAGGCACCGGCAACTTTCCCGCGTGAACTGGTCACGGAGCGCGACTGGCGTCGGCTTCCAAACAGTGCCAAGCGTCCAACATGAGGCTGATGATTATTGGCGTTCATGGTTCTGCGAACCGTATTGGGGGTAGTTCCGGAGCACGGTGCGGCAGCGGCAACCTTTTCGTGTGAACTGGTCACGGGGCGCGACTGGCGTCGGCTTCCAAACAGTACCAGACGTCCAACATGATGCTGATGATTATTGGCGTTCATGGTTCTGCGAACCGTATTGGGGGTAGTTCCGGAGCACGATAAGGCATCGGCAACCTTCCCGCGTGAACTGGTCACGGGGCGCGACTGGCGTCGGCTTCCAAACAGTGCCAAGCGTCCAACATGAGGCTGATGATTAATTTTACCAGCGTGACCGCCAACCATAGGGGCCAACTATTTTACGATATTTTTTCTCGTTATGATTTTTATCATAGGCGACGCGGGATCTTCCTGTTATGCTCATCTCTGACAGACCGGTTAGGTTGCGCATACGGTTGTACAGCAGGCCAAGTCGATAGGGTTTAAAATCTATCTTTTGGCGGATGAAAACGCTGGGACCGCATGTTAGCATAGCGCGCACCTGAAGTGGGTGGATAACCGAGTCAACGGATTCATGGGAGGAGAGGGAGCATGTTTTGTTATCAGTGTGAGCAGACCGGCAAAGGCGTCGGTTGTACGGCGTTCGGCGTCTGCGGCAAGGACCCGCGGACGGCGGCGCTGCAGGATTTGCTGATCCATGGGGTCAAGGGATTAGCGATGTATGCCGACCGCGCGCGGCAACTGGGCGTGATCGACCGCGAGATCGACGTGTTTACCGTCAAGGTGCTGTTCACCACGGTGACCAACGTCAACTTCGATCCGCAACGCCTGATCGGGATGATCGAGCAGTTGGCGGCCATGCGTGATCGCGCCAAAGCGCTCTATACTCACGCCTATACCCAGCGCTATGGCACGGCGCCGGAGCCGTTAACCGGCCCCGCCGCCTGGGTGCCCGCCGCGGATGATGATGGACTGGTCGCGCAGGGGGAAGCCGCGAGCATCGCCCTGCGGCAACAGCAACTTGGTGCGGATGTGACCGCGCTGCAGGAACTCATTCTCTACGGCGTGAAAGGCACGGCCGCCTATGCAGACCACGCACACGTGCTGGGGCAGGACGATGACGCCGTCTACGGTTTTTTTCACCAGGCGCTGAACTTTTTGACCAATGAACAGGTGACGCTCGATGAACTGGTCGGCATGACGTTGAAGACCGGCGAGGTGAATCTGCGCGTGATGGAATTGCTCGATATTGCCAACACCGGCGCGTATGGCCATCCGGTGCCGACCAGCGTACGCGTGACCCCGGTGAAAGGCAAGGCGATCCTGGTCTCCGGGCATGACTTGAAAGACCTGGCGCTGCTGCTGGAACAGACGCAGGGCACCGGCATCAATATCTACACCCACGGCGAGATGCTGCCCGCGCATGGCTATCCCGAATTGAAGAAATACCCGCACCTGGTGGGCAATTACGGCGGCGCCTGGCAGGACCAGCGCAAAGAGTTTGCTGCCTTCCCCGGCCCGATCCTGATGACCACCAACTGCATTCAGAAGCCGGCGGAAAGCTATCTCGGGCGCATCTTCACCACCGGACTGGTAGCCTGGCCGGGCGTGACGCACCTGGCGGAGAAGGACTTCACCGCGCTGATCGCGGCGGCGCGGGCGGCGGAAGGTTTTGCCAGTGATGCCGAAGAGCAGACCATCACCGTCGGCTTCGGGCACAATACCGTACTCGGGGTAGCAGGTGCGGTCATCGACGCGGTGAAGAGCGGGGCAATTCGCCATTTCTTCCTGGTCGGCGGCTGCGACGGCGCCAAGCCGGGACGCAACTACTACACCGAACTGGCGGAGCAAATCCCGCAGGACTGCGTGATTCTCACCCTCGCCTGCGGCAAATATCGCTTCAACAAGCTGGAATTCGGCACCATCGGCGGCATCCCGCGCCTGCTGGACATCGGGCAGTGCAACGACGCCTATTCCGCCATCAAAATCGCCGGTGCACTGGCGGAGGCCTTCGGTGTGGGGGTGAATGACCTGCCGCTCTCGCTCATCCTCTCCTGGTACGAGCAAAAAGCGGTGTGCATCCTGCTCACGCTGCTGCACCTGGGCATCAAAAATATCCGCCTCGGGCCCAGCCTGCCGGCCTTCGTCACCCCGGCCATCCTGGACGTGTTGGTGAAGAACTTCAATATCATGCCCATCAGCACCCCGGAGCAGGACCTGAACGCGATCCTGAACCCGACGGCAATGGCGTAGAAAAGACGAGAACCGCAGATTTCGCAGATTACGCAGATTAACTATATAATGCAGTTGCGAAATCTGCGGTTTCAATAATTGGAAAGGAACACGTCCATGCGACCTTACGTTGATGAAGACACCTGCATCACCTGCGGAGCCTGCGAAGAGGTTTGCCCGGCGACGCCGAATGTCTACGAGATACACGACAAAGCCAAAGTGATTCACCCTGACGCCTGCACCGAGTGCAACGCCTGCGTCGAGGCGTGCCCGGTAGCGGCGATTGAGTTGAAGTAAGTTTGGGTTGGTAGTAGCGCTGTGGCTGCGGCAAGGCGCGTGCTGTTTGTAGTCGTTTGCACGAGAGGTTTACTCACGACGCGTCTTGCTGCGGCTGCGGTGCGACTACCAGCCCAAGCAGCGCTAAGCCGGATGGTTTGCTATCCACCGTCATTAATGGCTCGCGACTGCTCCGCTGTTTCAGTCTTTCATTCCAGGACTTGTTCGAGCGCAGCAATGAGATTCGGTAAGGAGATAGTTACGGTATCCCACAAGATCGTTGGATTCACATCGAAATATGCGTGAATCAGACGGTTGCGCATACCGGTCACCTGCTGCCAGGGGATAGCGGGCAACGCCGCGCGGGTTTCAGGTGAGATCTTACCGGCAGCTTCGCCGATGATCTCGATCGCATGCCGCACAGCATAGTTCAGCATGGTATCCGTGCTCAAGTCGTTGGGTTTCCGGCCTTTAAGGAAACGGCATGCTTCTCGCGCGGCGTCCAGCATATGTCGTAACCGAGTATTATCGTCGTCATGCGGCATACTGAACCTCCGCATGAGAGACGACCTGGTCGCGAAAATAGCGGCTCAAATCTTCCGCCGTGCGGAAATCGACTCGGCGCTCGATGATCCGCGAGAGTTCGTCTTCCATCTCGACCATGTCGAACAGCGTCACATGCTGGTCAGGTTCGAACCAAACCAGCACATCCACATCGCTGTCAGGTCGGAAATCATCGCGCAACACCGAGCCGAACAAGGCCAGCTTGGCGATATGATGCTCACGGCAAAATGCCGCAATCCGCTCCCGATCAATCGCTACTCGCGCGGGCATGAAAGCTCCTCGTTCACGATAACGGAACAACTCATTTATCTACCTGCTAACTATAACTGTTAAATACGATTGATATCAACCCCCAGGGGCTGACGCGCCTTGCTGCGGCTGCGGCGCTACATCATCACGCTGGCGTTATAGATTCGCTACCGTCGGTAGCGCGTCTTTTTTCTCATCCACACGTGGTGGCCATGCACAACCACGCGCCACGGCGGGCGCGGACTACCGAGTTTTCGTTCACCTTGCGCGAAAGCGGTTGAGCCAGCGTGGTCTACGAGTCCAGTGAGCGCAGAACCGGTACCTGTATCCCACATCCTGCATCCTGCGCCCTACACCCTGCATCCCGTCTCTCACGCTTCGACTTTGTGCGCTTCTCCCAGCCGGACGCTGATAATTTTGCTTACGCCGGCTTTTTCCATGGTGACGCCGTAGAGGACGTCGGCGACTTCCATGGTGTTTTTGTTGTGGGTAACGACGAGGAATTGGGTGTCGGCGGTGAAGTCGCGGAGGACGTCGCCGTAGCGGCCCACGTTGGCTTCGTCGAGCGGGGCGTCGATTTCGTCAAGGACGACGAAGGGGCTGGGCTTGATGCGCAGCATGGCGAAGAGCAGTGCCAGCGCGGTGAGGGCGCGCTCGCCGCCGGAAAGCTGCAGGAGATGCTGGTTGCGTTTGCCGGGAATGGTGACGTGAATCTCGATGCCGCTCTCCAGCACATCGGCGGGATTTTCCAGCGACAGGCTGGTCTCGCCGCCGCCGAAGAGCCGACTGAACAGGTCCTGAAATTCCTTCTGCATGGCGGCGAAGGTGGTGAGGAATTTCTCCTTGCAGGTATCGTCGATCTCGGCAATGATCTTCATTAAGCGATCGCGCGACTCGGTGAGGTCGTTGCGCTGGTGCGAGAGGAAGGACAGCCGCTCGGTGATGCGCTCGTATTCCTCGATGGCGCCCAGATTCACCGTGCCCAATTCCTCTACCGCCGTCTGCAACTCTTTCAGCCGCACCACGGCGACGCCGCGATTTTCCACCGGGGTGGCGCGCGCCACCGCCTGGTCGGGCGTCAGCCGGTAATCATCAAAGAACTGCCCTTCGATGAAACCCAACTCGGTCTCGATCTGCGTGGTGCGCAGGTTACCGCGATGCAGGCGTCCCGTGCATTCTTCCACCGCCTCGCGCAGCGTCTTCTGCGCTTCCAGGCTGGCGCCGATCTGCTCCAGGCAGGCGGCGCGGCGGGTCTTGGCGGTGTCCACTTCGCTGCTGCCTTTGAGAAACGCTTCGCGCAGCCGCGACAACTCGCTGTCCGCTTCGCGCTGTTTCTCTTCCAGCGCGGTAATGCGCGCCTGCAGCGCTTCCACCCCCTGCGCGTTCTGCGCCAGCCGTTCCGCCAGCGCGTCGCGCAGTTCCGCCGCGCGGCGGGCAGCGGTCTGGTGATGCTGCAATTCGCCGCGTGCCTCGGTCAGTTTCATGCGCAATGCGGCATAACGCTCGGTTACCGCGTCCCGTTCACCCTGTCCGGCGGCCAGCGCGTGTTCCGCCGCGGTGACGGCTTCCTCGGCTTCGCGTTGCGCGACTTCCAGCGCGGTCAACTGCGCGGTGAATTTCGCTTCGTCCGCGCGCACGCTCTCCAACTCACGGGCGATCCACACGGTTTCTTCGCGCAAGGTGGCCTGGCGTTCGTCGAGGGCGGCGATGTCGCGCTGGATGGTCGCCGCCAGCCGTTCGGATTCCACCAGCGCGGAGGCGGCTTGCTCGCTCGATTTCGCCAGCGCGGCGACTTCCGCGTCCAGCCGCTGCAACTCGGCGGTCGCTTCCTGCAACTTCCGCGCCAGCGAGCCGGCCAGCCGCTCCAGCTTTTCCACCTGTTCGGACAGCTCCTGCAATTCGCGCTTGCGCTTGAGCAGGCCGCTGCCTTTGCCCAGCGAACCGCCGGTGATGGCGCGATGCGGATGAATCACCTCGCCGTCCAGCGTCACGATGCGGTTCCACCCCTTCGCGTCGGACGACTTTGCCAGCGCCAGCGCGGCATCGAGATCGCGCGCGATGATCACCCGGCCCAGGTGATGCTGGGCGACGGCGGAATAGCGCGCATCGAAACCGACCAGATCCATCGCCAGCCCCAGAATGCCGGGAGGCAACATGCCGGCCGCCAAGACGGCGCACGGCGCGGGGGAGAGCAAATCCAGCGGCAGCAGCGTGGCGCGACCGGATTGCGTCGATTTCAGGAACGCCACCGCCGCGCGCGCCGATTGCTCGCTGTCCGTCACCACATCCTGCAACCCGGCGCCCAGCGCCACTTCCAGCGCGGTTTCCAACTCCGCCGGCACCTCCAACAGCTCGGAGACCGGGGCAAAGAAGCCGGTCAAGCGTCCGGCTCCCGCGGCGGCGGCAATCGCGCGCACGCCGGGGAAATAGCCTTCGAGCGATTCTTCCAACTCCTGCAACGCCTGCCGGCGGGAACGCACTCCCGCCAATTCTTCCCGCACGCGGTGTTCGTCGCGGCGCACGGTCGTCTGCGTTTCCGTCATCGTTTGCCGCGCGCGCATGGCTTCGGCGCGCTGTGCGTTGAAGCGGTCGCGCGCCTGCTGGCGTTCGGCGGTCTGTTTTTGCGCCGCAGCCACCGCCGCTTTGCGCTCGACCAACTTTTCCGCCAACTCCGCCTGTTCGGCGACGATACGGGCGGTGCGGCCTTCCGAGGTGCGCAGCAGCGATTCCACCCGCGCCAGTTCATTGCGCACCCGCGCCGCCTGGTCCAGCAGGTCGAGATAGACTCCGCGGCGCTGTTGAATCTGCTGGGCGATCTCGTTCACCGTGGAAGATGCTTCCTTCAGCGCGGCATCGGCGGCGGCGATCTCCGCGTCCAGGCTGGTACTGATGGCGCTCAAGCGTTGCTGTTCCGCTTCGGCGGCGGCGATTTCCTCGTCGAAATGCCCGGATTGGCCTTCCCAATCCTGCCGTTCCTGCCGCAGCCGTTCCTGTTCCTTGCGGGCGTTGCTCTCCTGCTGTTTGAGCATCTCCAGCGCATTGTCTGCCGCCTGCACCGCGCTGGCCAGCCGCGCTTCCACCCCGCGCCGCTCTTCCAGGTTGTCCTCCAGCGCTTGCAGTTCGGCGCGCTGCGTCGTCTCCTTGATCTCCGCCTGCTGCACCTGGTGGCGGATGCCTTCCAGTTCCTGGCCGAGTTCCGCTTCCCGCTCGTGCGCGCGCGCCAGGCTGCTGCGCAATCCCTGGAATTGCGCCACCAGCAGCGACAGTTGCAGCACGGTCAGTTCGCCGTGGAGGGTCTGATATTGGCGTGCCTTCTCCGATTGTTCCGCCATCGGCAAGACCTGCGCATCCAGTTCGTCGATGATATCGCTCACCCGCAACAAATTCAGCCGTGTCTGCTCCAGTTTGCGCAGCGCCTCTTTCTTGCGGTGTTTGTATTTATTGATGCCCGCCACTTCTTCGAAGAGCGCGCGGCGGTCTTCCGAGCGGGAGGACAGGATGGCATCGACTTCGCCCTGGCTAATGATGGAATACGATTGCTTGCCGATGCCGGTATCCAGGAACAGGTCCTGCACGTCGCGCAGGCGCACCGGCACGCGGTTGATGAGGAATTCGGAATCGCCGGAACGGAACACCCGCCGGGTGATGGTCACCTCGGTGAAGTCGGTGGGCAGCCGTCCGGAGGAATTGTCGAGCGTGAGATGGACTTCCGCCATCCCCATCGCTTTGCGTGCGTCGGAACCGTTGAAGACCACATCGGTCGATTTCGCGCTGCGCAGCGCCTTCATCCCCGTCTCGCCCAGCACCCAGAGGATCGCGTCGCTGATATTGCTCTTCCCCGATCCGTTCGGCCCGACAATGGCGGTGATCCCCGGCCCGAATTCCAATTCGGTCCGATCGGCAAAAGTCTTAAAACCATACAGTTCCAGCCGTTTAAGATACATGAATAGTCCGTGAGATGTTGATGAAGATGGCCACAGTATACGAGGCCGGACGGGAAATGACAAGGTGAAAGGGGGAAGGCGACCATTAAACCTGTTTATGCGGTGTTATCGCGGCGGGGGGCAGTTCCCTGATGTTTCCACCGACGGGGCGGGCGGGACGTCCGCGCTCCCAGCTACACCGCGGTACTCACGGCATCCGGCGTGATGGCCAGCAACTCGTCGGGAGTGATATCCGCCAGGCCGGCGACGAGCGAGACGACGCCGGGGAGGGTGGCCGGCGTGCCGATGCCGAGGACGGCCATGCCGGCGCGGCGGCCGGCTTCGATGCCGGCGGCGGCGTCTTCGACGACCAGGCAGGCGGCGGGGGGAAGACCCAGACGTTCGGCCGCGAGCAGGAAGACTTCCGGATCGGGCTTCGAGTGGGTGATCTGATTGCCATCCACCACCACCTCCACGGCGTCGGTCATGCCCACGCGTTCGAGGATGAGCGGGGCGTTTTTACTGGAGGAGCCGATAGCCGTTTTGATGCCGCGCGCGCGCAACGCCGCCAGCATCTCCACCGCGCCGGGGAGGACATCGGCGGGGGTCAGCGTGGCCAACAAGGCGCGATAGTAACCGTTTTTCCGCTCCGCCATCGCCTGCTTTTCCACCGGGGTGAAGACGCGCGTTGCCTGTTCCAGGAGAATTTCCAAGCTTTCCATGCGAGAGACGCCGCGCAACCGGTGATTGATCTCGCGGTCGAAATAGATGCCTTCCTCGTCCGCCACCCGCTTCCATCCCTGGTAATGCAGTTCATCCGTGGTGACCAGCACGCCGTCCAAGTCGAAAAGTACGCCGGTTATCATCTCGTTAATCCTCGATTTTCCCACGCCCTGAAGGACGTGGCAAACTGGGGCAAGCACGCTGAAGCGCGCTCGGGAACAGATGTTGAGCACGCTCACCAAGCGGTATATCAACCAGGCTCAGCCATCCCTTCGGGACGGCCATGGTTGCGCCATGCTATGCATTTTCGTCTTCACGGCATATATCCCTGCAACAGCGCTGTTCTCCTTCAATATCCTGCCGGGTTGCCGGCAGGAATTCCGCCTTGTCCCTTGAATCTATTATCTATAGGACTTTCGCTTCACGATGCGCGCAGGCTCCGACGGAGCGTCGCCCTCCCGTTTGGCGCGCATCGTGAAGCGAAAGTCCTAATCTATTGCTGTCGTGATACGTTTCGAACGGGAGGAGGTTATCCGGATGAAAACTATGCCTTTCACCGGTGCGGTGATCGTGTGTTGTGTCTTCGTGCTGCTGTGCGGCGGGGGATGCAGTGATTCGGCGAAGCCGGCGACGGCAACGCCGGGACGCAATCCCCAGTTGGTGATCGATAACCGCCTGGTCAACGCCGCCAACGATTTTGCCTTTCGCAGCTACGCGCAACTGGCGAAGACGCAGGCGGGGACGAACCTGTTTATCTCCCCGACCAGCATCGAACTGGCGCTGGCGATGACCTACAATGGGGCGAAGGGGAGCACGAAAGACGCGATGGCGCAGGCGCTCGGGGTGCAGGCGATGACGCTGGACGAGGTGAACGCCGCCAACGCGCAACTGCTGACCTTGCTGCAAAATCCCGACAGCAAGGTGCAATTGAACATCGCCGATGCGCTGTGGGGCCGGCAGGGGTTCACCTTCGATCCAGGCTTTTTGCAGCGCAATAAGCAGTATTACCAGGCCGATGTGCAGACGATCGATTTCACCGCGCCGAATTCCGCGGATATCATCAATAGCTGGGTGAGCCGGAAAACCCTGGGCATGATCCCCACGCTGGTCGATTACCCGTCGATCAAGGACGCGCTGATGGTGCTGGCGAACGCGTTGTACTTCAAAGGGCAATGGACGACGCCGTTCGACCCCAAGGCGACGCAAGAGGGGCCGTTTACCCTCCCCGGCGGCGATGTGCGCATGCTGGCGATGATGCGCAATTCCGCGGAGGATTACCGCTACCTGGAAACCGACCAGTTTCAAGCGATCGCGCTGCCATACGGCGAGAAATATGTCTCGATGTATGTCTTCCTGCCTAAAGCCGGCGTCACCTTATCCGCTTTCACCGGTAACTTGACGTCGCCGCACTGGAACCAGTGGATGACCCAATTCACCCGGCAAGCGGGCTCGCTGCAGTTGCCGCGCTTCTCCGCCGACTATGCGACCTCGCTCAAGGATACGCTTACCGCGCTGGGGATGGGGGTCGCCTTCACCAATGCCGCCGACTTGAGCGGTATGCTGCCGCCGGGCGTCACCTCGACGGTCGGCAAACCGGTGATCAGCGATGTCATTCACAAAACCGCCATACGGGTCAATGAAGAAGGCACCACTGCCGCTGCCGCCACCGGCGTGATCGTCACCCCCACCGCGGTGTTACCGAGCTTCAGCATGACGGTCGATCATCCCTTCTTCCTGGTCATCCGCGACGACCCGACCGGCGCCATCCTCTTCATGGGCAGCATCGTTGCACCGGAGAAGCTGTAATTACACCATCCGTAGCTGAATATCTCTGGCGCGCGAGCGTCCTCGTGAGCACTCGTGTCTGAACAGCATGTGCTCGCGAGGACGCTCGCGCGCCAGAGGAGGAAGAACCTCAGACAGCCTTTCAACATGTATTTCCGTGCCGGCTCCTTGTTGCCGGTTATTACTCATAGCGTTCCCTCTCGGATTAAATCACCGTTAATTCGGGGTATTATAGTCCAAACGCTCAATTCGTTGCCGCGCTTATTGCATTTTCAAGGGAAAAGGTGGCATAATAATGCAACTGTCTGTAATAAGCCGCGTATTGAGGGTATGTGCCTTTCCTCGGCGCTTGGATCGCCGGGTGTTTTGTACGGATACCGGGTCGCAACCGAACACTCTTACCATACTCGGGAGGTATCGATGACAAACCGTCTCTTGCATGCAGGGTGGCGAATTCTCGCTGTTCTGACTATTATTGCCGCCTGTCTGTGTGCGGGCGGAAACGCGTGGGCCGCGATCACCCCACCTGCCGCGCCGACGTTGCTGTCGCCGGCCAATGGGGCAACGGGGATTAAAAGCCCGATCACGCTGACCTGGAACGCCGTCGCCAGCGCCTATGGCTATGTGGTGATGGTCTCGCCGGACACCGCATTCAATACCGCCACTTCACAGACATATTCCGCCAAATATCCCGGCGTGCAATTGCCCGAGTTGAAAGCCGGCGCCACCTATTACTGGCGCGCGCGCACGATCGGTAATCCACCGGTCTCGACGGTCACCCAGAAATCCGAGCCACCCACCAGCGCGTGGTCGTCCGTCTGGTCCTTTACCACCTACCAGCAAGCGCCGCCGCCACCGCTGAACACGCCGATCCTGGCGTTGCCGGCCAACAACGCGACGAAGGTCACCCGCCCGGTGAACCTGAGCTGGAATGCCGTCACCAGCGCGACGGTCTACTACATTCAGGTTTCCTCGGATACCGCCTTCAACACCGCCACCGCGCTGCAGTTGGTGCAAAGCACTACCGCGGTGAAAGTCGACGGCCTGCGCGCCAACATTACCTATTTCTGGCGCGTGCGCGCGGTAGGCTATAGCACGCTCAGTGCCGGCGCGGCGTCGCAGAGTCCCTGGTCCGCGGTGTGGTCCTTCACCACCGCGGCGGAAACCCCACCCGCGCCGCCGGCCATCCCGACGCTGGCGTCGCCGGTGAACGGCGCGACCGGTCTTATCAATCCGGTGACCCTGGCCTGGAATGCTTCCGCCAGCGCGGCCGGCTATCTGGTGATGGTGTCGCCGGATTCGGCATTCAGTACCGCCAACACGCTGACACTTTCCTATACCACCTCGGCGACCAAACTGCCGCTACCGCAGTTGAAAGCCGGCGCCACCTATTACTGGCGCGTGCGGGCGATCGGGTCTTCGACCGTGGCCTCCCTGATGAGCAACTGGTCAACGGTGTGGGCCTTTACCATCGCCCCGGAAATCCAGCTTACCGCTCCGACGCTGATTTCCCCCACCAACGGCAGCTACGGCGTAATACAGCCGATCACGCTGGCCTGGAACTCGGTGGCCAATGGGTACGGCTATATCGTGCAGGTGTCCGTCGATACGGCGTTCAGCACCGCCATCGCAAAGACCTTCACGACCAAAGAGACGAAACTGGTCACGCCGCCGCTCCGTTACGGCACGCTGCACTACTGGCGCGTGTGCGCGGTGAAGACCACCGGCCAGCAAGGTCCCTGGTCGTCAACGTGGACCTTCACCACCTTCAAGCCCGCCGCGCCGACACTGATCTCACCGACCAATGGCGCGACCGGGCTGACGAACCCGATCACGCTGAGCTGGAACCCCGTCAGCGGCGCGTATGCCAGCGCCTATTGCTATCAGATTCAGGTGTCACCCGACACGGCATTCAATACCGGCACCACGTCCCTGCTCTACACCTCGGCCACGAAGATCGCGTTGCCGGTGATGAAAGCCGGCACCACCTTCCACTGGCGCGTGTGCGTGGTGGCAGGTTCGCCCGAAGGGATGGCGATCGGGGCGATCATGAGCGACTGGTCGAGCGTCTGGTCGTTCACCACCGCCCAGGAAACCCCGCTGACCGCGCCGACGCTGGTCTCGCCGATCAATGGGGCCACGGGCGTGAAAGACCCGGTGACGTTGATCTGGAACACCGTCTCCACGGCCTACGGTTATCTGGCGCAGCTCTCGACCGATTCCGCGTTCAGCACCGCGACGACCATGGCCTTCACCAGCAAATCGCCCGGTGCGCAACTGCCCGCGCTGAAAGCCGGCACCAAGTATTACTGGCGCGCCTGCGCGGTGAAGACGTCCGGCGTGATGGGCCCCTGGTCGGCAACCTGGTCCTTTACCGCCTACCAGCAAGCGCCGCCGCCGCCGTTGAGCACGCCGATCCTGGTGTCGCCGGCCAACGGGGCAACGAACGTCATTCGTCCGGTGAGCTTGAGCTGGAATGCCGTCGCCAGCGCGACTATCTACTATATCCAGGTCTCCCCGGATACCGCCTTCAACACCGCCACTTCGCTGCAGTTGGTGCAAAGCACGACGTCGGTGAAAGTGGACGGCCTGCGCGCCAACACCACCTATTACTGGCGCGTCCGGGCGATAGGCTATAGCACGCTGAGTCCCGGCGCGGCGTCGCAGAGTCCCTGGTCGGCGGTCTGGTCCTTCACCATCGCGGCGGAAACCCCGCCCAAGCCGCCGGTAATTCCGACGCTGGTATCCCCGACGAACGGCACCACCGGTCTGGCCAATCCGGTCACCCTGACGTGGAACGCCTCCGCCAGCGCCGTTGGCTATCTGGTGGCAGTGTCGACGGATACCGCCTTCAGTACCGCCAACGTGCTCACCTTCACCACCTCGGCGACCAAGCAGGCGTTGCCGCAGTTGAAGGCCGGTACCGTATATTACTGGCGCGTGCGGGCAATCGGCTCGACCGCGATTTCGACAATAATGAGCGACTGGTCAACGGTGTGGGCCTTCACCATCGCGGTGGTCTCCCCACCCAAGCCGCCGGCCATCCCGGCGCTGATCTCGCCGGCGAATATGGCTAACGGGATCGCGCGTCCAGTGAACTTAACCTGGAACGCCGTCGCCAGTGCCGCGTGCTATCTGGTGCAGGTGTCGACGGCGAACTCCTTCACCGCCTCCGCGAACACGCTCCAGTTCTATCCGACGACGGCCCAGCAAGGCTTGTCTCAACTTTCCGCCAGCACCACGTATTACTGGCGGGTGAAAACGGTCGCCACCTCGGCGCTGATGAGTGACTGGTCGGCGGTCTGGTCCTTTACGACCGCTGGCACCACCCCGACGCCCACGCTGGCCGCGCCGATTCTCATTTCGCCGTCCTCCGGCTCGACGAACGTCGCGCAGCCGGTGACGCTGACCTGGCAGGCGGTGACCAACGCCACCTCCTACACGGTGCAGTATGCCACCGATTACGCGTTTACCTCTCCCTCTATCTTCACGGGGGTGGCGAAAACGTCGTATCAACTCAAGTCGATTCCGGTCAACCTGTATTACTGGCGCGTCAAAGCCATCGGCACCATCAACGGCGTCGCCGCCGAAAGCTCCTGGTCCTACAGTTGGGGCTTCATTCCGGCGAAACCGTTCTAACGGGCTGTTTGAACAGTCTCGGTAGGAGCAACACCCCCTCGCCCAGGACAGTCGTGCTGGGCGAGGGGTTTTTTGTCTGAACTGTGATTTGTGTGATTAAAGTGATTTTGTGATTTTGTCGCGGTGGGGAGCGTCCCCGCGAGCACTCCGGTGGTTTCGATACGAACATCCATAGCCTACTCAACCACCGGAGTGCTCGCGAGGACGCTCGCGCGCCAGGGGGCTGAACGTCTATGATTGGGGAGGCGCCGGAACGAAGGCTATGGACCGCCGGCATCCTTGCCGGCGGCACCGAGGGGGCTATGCGCAACGTTGCCGCCGGCAAGGATGCCGGCGGTCCATAAGGTTGCCTATCCGCTAATAACAGGTAATCATCCTGCGATTCGGAATCCGCTAGCTATCCGATATCCTGTATCCTGCATCGGGTATCCGGTATCTCCTACCCCTTTTTCATATAGTTCAGCAATCCGCCCGCGAGGACGATGTCGATTTGGCGGGCGGTGAGGTCGTGTTTTAGCAGGATCGGGGTGGTGTCGCCGGCGATCACCAGCAACAGCGGTTGTCCGGCGCGCAAGCGGGCGGTCATCTGGGGGATGGCCAGCGACATGCCTTGTTGCAGGCGATCGTAGTCGTGCTCGTCGGCCAGCAGCAGCGGGAGGATGCCGAAGTTGACCAGGTTGGCGCGGTGGATGCGGGCGAAGGACTTGACGACTACCGCGCGCACCCCCAGGTACATCGGCGCCAGCGCGGCGTGCTCGCGGCTGGAGCCCTGCCCGTAATTCGCGCCGCCGACGATCAAACCACCGCCCGCCTTCTTCGCGCGCGCCGGAAAGGTGGTATCGACGGCGGCAAAGACGTGCTCGCTGATGGCCGGGATATTCGAGCGCAGCGGGAGCACCTTCGCGCCCGCCGGCATGATGTGATCGGTGGTAATGTTGTCGCCGACCAGCAGCAGCAATTCGCCGCGCAGATCGTCCGGCATCCCCGGGTGGATGGGCAGCGGCTTGATGTTCGGCCCGCGGGTGATCTCGAGGCCGGTTCCGTCCGCGGCCGGCGTTTCGATCATGCTGTCGCGGGTGTCCGGCTGGCCGGTGAAGGCGCGCACCGCCGGCACATCGCCCAGCGTGCGCGGATCGGTGAGGACGCCGGTCAGCGCCGCCGCCGCCGCCGTCTCCGGACTGACTAAAAAGACGCCGGCGGAGGGCGTGCCGCAGCGGCCTTCGAAGTTGCGGTTGAAGGTGCGCACGGACAGCGAACCGGAGGGCGGCGCCTGCCCCATGCCGATGCAGGGCCCGCAGGAAGACTCCAACATGCGCGCGCCGGAAGCGATCAGATCGGCCAACACACCGGAGGCGGCGATCATTTGATAGACTTGCTGCGAACCGGGATTCACCGTCAGGCTCACCTCCGGATGCACGGTCTTCCCGCGCAACACCGCCGCCAGGATGGCGAGGTCGGTGTAGGAGGAGTTGGTGCAACTTCCCACGCACACCTGCTGAATCGGCGTGCCGGCGAGTTCGCGCAGCGACTGCACCTTGTCCGGGCTGTGCGGCATGGCGGCCAGCGGCTCCAACGTGCTCAGATCGATCTCGATCACTTCGTCATACACCGCATCGTCGTCCGCCGCCAGCGGGCGATAACTCGCGCCGCGTCCCTGGGATTCCAGGAATTGACGGGTGAGATCGTCGCTGGGGAAGACCGAGGTGGTGGCGCCCAATTCGGCGCCCATATTGGTGATGGTAGCGCGCGCGGGCACCGGCAAGGTGGCGACGCCGGGGCCGCAATATTCGACGATCCGTCCCACGCCGCCTTTCACCGTCAACCGGCGCAGCAGTTCCAGGATGACATCCTTGGCGGACACCCACGGCGAGAGCGCACCGGTGAGGCGCACGCCGAGAACGCGCGGCATCGCCAGATAGAACGGCCCGCCGCCCATCGCCACCGCGACATCCAGCCCACCGGCGCCGATGGCCAGCATCCCCACGCCGCCGCCGGTCGGGGTGTGGCTGTCGGAACCGAGCAGCGTCTTCCCCGGCGCGCCGAAACGCTCCAGATGCACCTGATGGCAGATGCCGTTGCCCGGGCGGCTGAAATAGATGCCGTATTTCTTCGCGAAGCTCTGCAGGAAGCGATGGTCGTCGGCGTTCTCGAAGCCGCTCTGCAGCATATTGTGATCGACATAGCTGACCGACAGCTCGGTGCGCACGCGCGGTACGCCCATCGCCTCGAACTGCAGATAGGCCATAGTGCCCGTCGCGTCCTGGGTGAGCGTCTGGTCGATGCGAATGGCAATCTCTTCGCCCGCGATCATTTCGCCGGAAACGAGATGGTCGGCGAGAATTTTTTGCGTCAATGTGTAAGGCATCGGTGGTCCTTTTTTTCGTGTTCGGGTGTCAGGTGTCAGGTGTCGGACTGGGCAATTTATTTGATCGCCTTTTCAATTTCCCGACCCCCGGCATAAATGCCGGGGCTATTGAGATACGCCCCATCAATGGGGCTTGTGTATGATTTGCGTGATGAATCCCCATATATGGGGTGTGTCTCAATAGCCTGGCGGTTTACCGTCAAGTTAGAAGTTTCTGTCTGCTTACTGCTAACTCCTGCTCTATTTTTCCCACCGCAGCACGCGCGCCAGCAGCGCGGGGGTTGGCTCGACGCCGAGATCGCGCAGGCGGTCGGTGATGCGGCGGGTGGCGGCTTTCGCGCCCAGGTGGTCGGCGGCGGTGAAGGCGGCGGGCATCCAGCGTTCCGCCAGTTCCCAGACATAGCCGTAACTGCCGCGTTCGCGCCCGGTGATATCCGACTTGGTCACGATGAACTGTCGTTCCAGTTCGATCAACAGCCCGGAGGCGGCGCGTTTGGCTTCCGGGGTGAGCAGCGGTTTCAGACGGCGGGTGGCGATCGGCGCGCGCTCCGCCAGCAGGCGATAGAGTTCTTGCATCGCCATCGGCATTTTGCCCAGCACCAGCAGTTCATCCGCCACCGCGCCGTTGGTGGCGATGAACGCCGGCAGGAATTCCAGCGAAAGAAAACCGGGCTTTCCCGCGAAGACCCGCGTGTAATACAGCCGGCGCTGAATATGTAGATCGTCCTTCCAGAACCACGCCGGCCAGAGCGGGTCCGGGCGTCCCATGGCGACGGCCACATTGGGGAACGTGGGAAAGCGCTCCAGCGCGTTGATGGCGCAGAAGCCGACGTCATTCACGAAGCGCACGAGATCGTCCTCATTCGCCACGCCATTCCGCCACCGGTCCTGCCAATTCGAGTGCATCATTGCCGAAGATTGTAGCAGGAATTGCCGGTAAGATAAAATTCTTTTCACCGCTGAGGCGCGGAGACGCAGAGCACGACATAATTGCCGGCTTCCAGTCTAATGCCGTTCAAATAAGCTTGGTTCGGTGGTAGAGTCGGCTTCCTGCCGCGATAAGGACTGTCGTTTACAGCAGGAACTCAACTACTGCCGCTATCGGGTCACTGAGTAAACTTGGCACTGTTTGGAAGCCGACGCCCGTCGCGCTCCGTTATCGCTAATAGCATCACTGGCTAAATCCGGCATCCTGTCCGGAAAACGGTGTGGCACTGCCACCCTCTTATCCGCTAATACTCACGGGGCGCGACGGGCGTCGGCTTCCAAACAGTGCCAGGCGTGCAACATAAGGCTGATTATTATTCGCGTTAATTCGTAACTGAACCGTATTGGGGGCAATCTTCTTGTGTTATCGGATATAGTATCGGCTGCTACGATCGTGAGAGCGCTGTCGATATTTGAACGGCAGTGGGCTTCCAACCGGCGATCCAGTCGAAGGCATCGTTCCGCAGCTCACTTATACGCGCTGGTGCCGTGTCGGAGCGTCAGGATGCGCCGATAATGGCGCAGGACAACTGTCAGCGCGATGCCGATATAAATCAGCGAGAACGCCGGGTGCACGACAGCGGCCGAGACGTGAAACGGTAATAAGCGCGGATAGGCGTCGAAGAGCAGCGGGAGGATGAGTTGGCCAAGGAAAAGGCCGAAGATCAACAGCGCCTGCCCAATGGAAAGGCGCAAGCGCGCCAGCAGCACGATGCCCAGCAGCGACTGCGCGGCGGTGAGTAGGATCTCCTGCATCTGTGAAGTGTTCATCGGGATACTGCTGTTAAACGAGCCGTGCGCGAACGCATACACCCACGGGATCATCCCCACCAGCAGCGTCCACTGGTTCAGGTTCGAGGAGAGCAGGCTGCCGAGGGCCAGGCCGGCGCGCTTGCGCAGCGCGAACATGATGGCCACGGTGAATTCCGGCGCTTCCGAGGCGATGGGAGCCAGCCATTGGACGAGGAGGAACTCGTTGAGATGATACAACTTGCCGGAGTTGATCAAGCCTTCAGAGAACGGTTTGGCACTGAGCAGGATGACCAGCGCGGAGAAGAGGAACATGCCGGCGGTGACCAGCCGTCGCGGTGTTTGGGGCAGGCTGAGCAGCAGTTCCGCCGGCCCTTCCGCCTCGCTTTCCGCCACTTCGACGCGGCCCGCCACGCGGATATACCAGCAATAGATGAGGAAAAACACCACCCCGTCATACCAGGCGAGGCTGCCTTTGAGCGGGATGACGAAGGCGTAGAGGGTGGCCAGGCCGAGGAAGAACAATTCGGTGCGCCGGGCACGCTCGATGCGCACCCCGCGGCGCGTTTTCAGCCAGCAGACGCCGGCGACGCACATCCACGCCACGCCGATGATCAGCCGGTTGGCGCCCGTCATGTTGGCAATCGCCAGCGGGGCATAGGCGGGATGGTGACCGGCCTGCCAGGTGATATACATATCGACAGCATATTCCGGCAGCACGGCAATGAGCGCGACGATGGCCAGCGCCAGCGTTTGCGAGATATCTTCCTGCGCCGCGTCGCAGGCCCAGAGCAGCAGGAAGGAGGCGCCGACCACGGCCAGCCCGGTCAACAGCGCGACGCAGACCACCAGATTGCGATCGGGGGATACTGCCGCCAGCCAGCCGTCGGCGGTGCCACTCAAACGGAGATACAGGCCGGGCAGGGTGATGAGAATCGCGAGGATGATGGGAATGAGGTAAGTTTTTCGTACGGTCATCATATCTCCGGGCGCGGCGGTCGACCTGGCCGCACGCACAACACGCGCAGCCAAAAGTCTCACACCCGGAACGCAGTGCCGGTCGACAGGCCAGAAAGCGACGCTTTCGAGATTGTTGGCCTGCCAGAGTCGCCGTCGCGGACTCTGCTACTCCCCTTTGGCAGTTCGAGCTACAGTATACGCCGTTAGCGGTGAGTTGGGAAGATTCTCCTCCGTTATGTTTTCAACGCAGAGGCGCAGAGACGCAGAGAACAATATTGCCCTGGACATGAATGCACTGAGTTGCCGGCAGAGGACTGCCGGGCTCCCAGGGCACTTACCTCGATATTCCTTCTTCTTATTCTCTGCGTTGAAAAAGAGATATAACGGAGTAGAAGAAGAGATGAGTCCCAATACACCGCCGGCATTGACATACTTACCTGATGCTAATACTATAGGAAAATTGAGTAGTTACTCTGTCGGTGCATTATTACCGGTGCGCATAGCCATGCCCGACAGGTTAGGAGGCCGCAATGAACAGATTGCCGGTGGTATTATGGATAGCCTTAACCGTCCTTGCTCTTTTCTTTTTCTTCCACGGCGCGTTTCCCGCGCGTCACCAGCCGATAATGGCGGCGCAAACGGCCTATCGCACTCTTCCCTTGCCGGTCACCTGTACGCGTACCAATAAGACTTACCAGCACGACTTGCTGGCGTTCAATCGCCGGACCATCATCACGGCATACCAGCAGTACGGCCGGCAGTCTGCCGCCTGGAACGAGCGGGCAAAGACCGTGTTGGACGCTTACCTGCGCGCGACCTGCGATGCATTGCCACCATCCGATACCGGCCGCCTTGCCACCGAGGCGAAAGCGGCCATCGATCAGGGATGTGACGATCCGCTGATTCTCTATATTTACGGCAAGGCGTTGAGTGACCGGGACAAGGCGGCGGCGATTCCGTATCTGCAATGCGCCACCGAGGCATTTGCCGGCTCGAAATATCCGAAGGTGCGCGCCCGGCTGGCGCCACTCCGGCTGGCGCAATGCCTGGCGGAGACCAAACAGACGAATGGGTTGGCCGAAACGGAAACACTGGCGCTGCAATGGACCGCCGATGCGCTGACCGACGGCAGCGTGCACGCGGGCGAAGAACCCATTTTCCTCGAATTGTACTTCAAATTCGCCGACTTCTATACTCCGCACGTGCCGGAACTGCTGGCGATGTTGCATGCGAAAAAGCTGGAAGAATCCTATAGCTACCAGGTGCTGGCGGGCAGAAACGAGATGAACCAGGCGTGGAAGGCGCGCGGCGGTGGGTATGCCAATACCGTCACCGCGCAGGGATGGAAGGATTTTTACGCGCACCTGCGGCAAGCCGAAACGTATCTGACGAAAGCCTGGAAAGCGCATCCGGAGTATCCGCAGGCGCCGACGTTGATGATCGCGGTGGCGATGGGCAACGAAGACGCCGGTCCCACCCGCCGCTGGTTCGACCGCGCGGTGGCCGCGCAGTTCGACTATATGGATGCCTACTCGAGTTATGAATGGTCCATCTACCCACGCTGGGGCGGCAGCCTCGATGAGATGCATCTATTCGGCGAAGAATGCTACCTGAGCAAGCGCTATGACACGCAGGTGCCGCTGTTCTATCTGCGAACGCTGCAGGATGTTGAACGCGACGGCAACACCGAGGAATTCTGGGCGTTCACCGGAACCTACGACAAGCTGAAAGCGATGTTTGCCGGTTACGAAAAGGTCAATGATCCCGCGGAGATCGCCAACGAACGCTCGCTCCACGCCGCCACCGCCTATCGGTATCAAGATTTTATGACTGCTAAAGAACAACTGAAGATTCTCGGCGACCAGGTCGTTCCCACTGCGTTTCCGGATTTTGCGAAGGCCAAGCAGGATATTGCGGATCATACGCGGTAGGGATAGCATCATCCGCTATGCAAGGAGCTCGCCCTGATGAAACTTCTGCTTTGCCAACCCTGGCACGCGACCGCGGGTCGAGCGTTCCAGCCGATCATCACGGCCGGCATCATGGTGCTGCTGGCCGGAATCTTGCTGCTGTGCTGGCCGACGCCGGGGAAAGAGGCGACGCCCGTTGCCGCTGCCACCATGCCGCCCGCGCCGCAAATGTTCCTGCAAGTCGGTGGGCCGTTCGGACAACTGGCTGTTAGCCCGGACGGGAAATATCTGGCCGAGGGCGATAGCCATGCCGTGGTGTTGTGGGATTTGGCCACCGGCGTGATTGTGCAGCGTTTCCCGTGCAGATTTAACCTGACTTTCCGGGGGTTCCGCTGTCATTTCAGCGCGGATAGCCGCCGTTTGTTCATCTCGGGCCTGCGGCAACCGCTTATCTGGAACCTGATCGAAAAACGGCTGGAGACGATATCCCAACCGGGCGAAGTGGTCTGGCTGACCGATGACGGGACAAAATATTGGAGTGTCTCCCGTCCCGATACCTTTACGGATTGGAACACGCCACTCACCTTCACCCGCTACAACCGTGCGAGCGGCAAAGCCGAATGCACGATGTCGAGCACAATAGGTCCCTATCATACCTGGAAACTGAGTCCCGATTGCTCGATCCTGATTAACACCAGTGCTACGGAATCGATCACGATCAACAAGCGAAAATCATATTTTCGCGAAGTAAGTGATTTGGCCGCCGGGAAGCTGCTCGGGCATCTGGATCCGACCGGCATGGAGATTAATTTCGATTGCCTGGCATTCAGTGCGGATAGCCGCTACTGTGCGGCGCGCTGCTTTGCGGAAAATAGTTTGGATAATTCCATCAACATCTTCGACGTGCATACCGGCGCGGTAGTAAAAAAACTCACCGGCGGGCCGTTGTTCTGCTTGGATGCCCTCGCCTTCAATCGGGACGGCACCCAACTCGCCATGGCCGGCAATGCCGGGCATAGCGACGATCACAATGAGATGATCGTGGTCTGGGATATCGCCAGTGGGCAGATCCTGCACAAATTCACTGGGTGCACCATTCCAGCACATAGTACTCGTGCCGTGATCGACATCGCGTTTTCGCCGGACGGCAAACAGCTATGGGGATCCATCACGGGTGATTCGCTGAAATGCTGGAATCTGGCGACCGAGACCGTCTGCAATACGCTCACGCCATCTCTTACCCCCAGCACGGTCCACGCGGCGATGACGCCGGATGCGCGCTATCTGGCCCTCGGCGCCGCTGACGGCTTCTCACTGTGGGATCTCAAACAGGGGATTCCCCTCCGGCAGTATCTGTCGAAAGAACGATTGAACCTGGGCTGGCCGCACGACTGCATGAGCGTGAGTTCAGACGGGAGCCAGGTGCTGGCTACGGTCACTCGGCCATTCAAAATTATCGCGTGGGATACCGTGAAGGGTACCATCAGTGAAACGCCAACGTCGCCATACAATGAAGCCGTCGCCTTCAATGCTGATCAGCAGCGTGCCGTTTCCACGACAGTTAAGGAGAAAACTGCTGCGCCAAGCACACCCACGAACTCGATCACTGATTATTATCAGACGACACTGAATGTGTGGGATACGCATGGTTGGCGTCTCCTGCAATCGTTTCCGGTCGATCTTGTCCCCGAGCTGATCTTCAGTCACGATGGCAGCACCATCGCCTGGCTCGGGGTAAATGACGCAAAAGCATCGGGAGGCATCACGCTCTGCCGACTTGCCAGCGGTCAGCGGACATTCCATATATTTCTCACTATGGATTCAGGTGTTGAACTCTGGTTCCCCGCGTTCAGTTGGGATGATAAACTGATTAACGTGGATCGGGTCGAGAAAGGACACCACACCTTGCTGCAACTCTCCAGTTCCACCGGCGAGGTCATGCATGAATACCCGCTTCCTAAAAACATCAGATCACACGGTGAAGTGCTGGATGATACCCATATCATCAGTCATTCCGACAAGGCCATCGTGGTTTACGACCTGAAACATGCGCTGACGAAAGAGATTCCGCTGCCCGATGTTCCGGATTTCTTTCAGGCATCGCCGGGTGGCGTGGTGCTGTCGGGCAGTTGGATTAGCCCCGACAAGTACGATATCTGGCAGCGTACGGATATTCTTACCGCCCCCAACCCGCGCCCACGCGCGACCATCCACATCTTCAGCAAAGGCCAGTGGTTGATCACCACCCCCGACGGCTATTTCGATTGTTCGCCGGAGATGACGAAGGTGATACGCTGGATCGACCGGGGAGAGAACTATCCGTATGAGAAGTTTGCGCCGCAATATCATCGACCGGAGATGGTGCGGAAGGCGTTGGGTGGGTGACGGAAGGCCCGGCGCAAATGTTCCGGGTACGCGTTCAGCCTCTCCGGCCTTTCGCGCGTCTTAAGGTCTACGAGCCGCACGGCACTTCATAGCTAGCGTATGTTTGATTTAAGGACGGGTTGGGTATAGGACGATCGCCTTGTATCGGGTTAGTGGCTGCTGGACGCGCCTTGCTGCGGCTGCGGCGCTACTACGAGCCCAATAGGCGTTGGCGTGGGGGGACATGCGAAAGCGGCGCTGAGGCGCCGCACTCCATAGTTGCGAATATTATTTTGTGTTTTGGTGGCGAAAGTAGGTTTACCTGTGCTGGGGATTGGGTAGAATGCTTTATGTTGAGCAATGACGCTTGGTGCCAGCACACACTTGGTGTCGGCGCTTGACGAATGTGCTGTCCCATCGGTGGTGAGCAGGGATGGATTGCCTTCACGACAATGATTGCGGCGTCGTTCGGGCATGTCCGCGCAGGCTTCGCCGTTTGAAAGGGCCATGGAGGGCCATTATACAGGGGGAGGTGTCCCGGTAGCAATGCCGGGCAAACGGTGCCGGCAAGGAGCACCCTCCCGGC
>Ga0118677_10000474_pt3 | contig 25582 bp, 19 predicted proteins | sample AliMusrvi5mmetaG_FD_86154 | JGI IMG/M metagenome (GOLD analysis project Ga0118677, IMG submission 86154)
CAGCAGTGTGGACCCCACGGCGACGCTGCCGCTGGATCTCGGCTCGGGTAGCGCCAGTCGCTGGCTCGGCGAGCTCCATCTCGGGCGCGCTCCTCGCTCGGCGTCGACGAGGCCACAAGATCAGCACGAGCACCGCCACCAGGGTCAACCCCGAGATGATGAAACCAAGCACCATCAGCGACTGCGGCTTCCAGTGCAGCTCGATCGTCAGCGTCGCACCCTGTTCGGGCAGCGTCGAGAGATGAAGCTCGGCGAGGACGTGGTTCGAGACGTGCCAGCTGTTGGCGAGACCGTCGGCCAGCAGCGGCGGGCCGAGATCGACCGAGCGCGACACCCCATCACCGCCAGTGGCGGTGGCGGTCGCATGCCATCCCGCGTTGATGCTCTCGCCAAGCACCATGGTGAACGGCCCGTGCACGTGGGTCACGTGAGCGCTGGCGGACGTCGTGCCGAGATGGGGCACGACCGACGGCACTGCGCCAGGCTGTGTGGCCGGGACCGCTCCCTCGACGGGAACCGGACCGACGCTGCCGCCAGGCAACGAATCAAGCAGGATCTGATCGACGTTCCACCCTGTCTGCTCGCTGTGGCCGATCGCGGTCTCCAGCAGATGGGTGCCGGCGGTCAGCCCGACACCATTGGCAGAAGCCCCGCAAGGGACAAGCGACAGCGGCCTGAGATCGAGCGCCGCTGCGGTGGTCCCCTCGATGACCACGCTCTCGGGCTGTCCGTCGATGGAGACCAGGTTGGGGTGGCACACCGCAGGGACGGTGAGTGGCAACGGCGAGAGATGGACACCGGGCAACCCGACCTCGGCGATCCCGATGGGATCCACCAGGGGGATGGTCGTGTTGTAGTTCGTGGTCGTCCGCTTGTTGAAGGTGTCGAAGGTCAGTCGGATCTGCGCGCCCGTGAGCGGCGGAAACGACACGCTGACCGTGTCGACGCTCCCCGGCGTGGTGCCCTGCGTGACAGGAGGGATCGCCACGGTGCGGCTCTCGGCCCCTGAGGAGATCGTCATCGAGGTTGGGACAGAGTGCTGACCATCGTCGACGATGGTCAATGGGAACGTGGAGAGGGTGATCGGCTTCGACAGGTCGTACTGGAGCCACGCCTTGCGCTTGGTGGCACTGTCAAAACCTGGCTGCCAGTAGGTGGCGGGATCGCCGTCGAGGGTGGTCGAGGCGGTGTTTCGCAGCGAACCCGGGAGCCTGCCGCTCGAGAAGGCGACGACCTGGACACCGCTGGTCGAGGTCCTGCCGAGCAGCTTGTCGATCTGGTCGTCGGGGATGAGCGGCGAGACGGTGGCGTCCCCGGAGAGCGTGAAGGTCCGTTGTGTCGGCACCGAGAAGACGCGATCGATGGCGACCTCTGGGTCAGAGCGTGTCGGATACGGGCTCGTGCGCCACCTCGTCATCAGGTAGCTGAGCCGGTTGGCGCTCGACGACGCTCCGAGCTTGGACGTCAGGTCGGTCGGCATCGAGATGGCCTCGGTGACGGTGTGGCCAGGGATCTGGATCTCGGCGAACCCGACCGCTGACGCGGCGCTTCCTTGCGCAGCGGCATGGGTGGTGCGGTCGATCATCACCCGCAGGGTGCGAAAGCTCCGGGTGGGGAAGGAGATGACCTGGCCACCGGGTTCCAGCGACGAGGCACCGAGCGTCGCAGTCACTCGTCGGCCGCCATCGAAGCTCAACGTGACCTTCGTGATGTGCCGATAGAGGTCTCCAGACTGAGGTTGGACGAGTGTGATGTGGTCCGTCGTGGCGGGCGACGAGAGGCGCACCTGCCACCACTGGCCACGGGGGTCAGCGAAGATGCCGGTCCGCCACGCTGTGTCGAGGTTGCCGTCGAGCGCTGAATACGGCCGGTCCTCGGCGGCATAGTCAAAGGGGCTCCCATAGGAGCTGGCTTCAACCGAGGTCGCTCCCAGGTAGGAGGCGATCGTCTTGGCGTTGAGGTGGGCGGTGGGGAAGAGCTCGATGGGCGCATCGGTGGGATCCGTCTTCTGGGGGTTCTCGCTCGCAGTCTCAGTGGCGCCAGCGGTGGACGTAATGGTGTCCCATCGAAAGCCCTGCTTTCGATTGGTGTCAGTGACGGTGATCGCACCACCGTTCTTGAGAAGAGATGCGATTCTCCCGGGATCCTTGGCCAGGGTCCCGCTGAAGAAGATCGCGCTCGACGTGTCGAGCAATCCGGTGCTGGCCATGTTCTCAAGGCCCGTTCCGTCGCCGGAGACGATGAGGGCGCCGTGATCCGACTCGGCCCGCAGCAACGGCCGCGGTGCCGTGACGCCATAGACGGCGACCTTGGGCAGTGGGACCGGCGCGTGCCCGAGGGCGAGATCCTGCTCATCGAGCGTCGGATAGATCGAGACATTGGGCTTGGTGGATCCGAAGTTGGTCGGTCCAGTCAGACCTGTCGGGGTCGGCGTCAGCATCCCGGCGATGCTCTGCGGGTGGGGCTGGCCAAAGTGCTCGTACTGCGTGTCGTACTCGATGAGCAGATTGCCGACGCTGAGGAGGCGAGCGATCGGAGCGATCGCTGCCGGGTCAGCGATATGGTCTTGCACCGGCTCATCGAGCGCATAAAGCATGTCGGCGGTGGCCATCGATCCCATCACCTGCTGCTCGTGGATGAGGAAGGGTCGTGTCAGAGAGGCCGGCTGTGGGCTGTCGACAGTGTTGCCCCAGCGGAATGAGGCGAAATCGTTACCTGGCAATGCGAGCACCCTCGTGCCCGGGTTCACGCTGTTGAGGTAGGCGACCGCATCCGTCTCGGCCTTGGGCAACGTGGCCGGCTGTGTGAAGTCGTTCGCGATGAAGCCACCCCTGAGCAACGGAGTGGTGTTTGCCAGGATGATCACGATGGCTAGCAGCGTCACCGGGACTGCTGCTCGTGGGAAGCGCTCGTGGAGCGCCGCCAGACCAGCGCCCAACAGCACCGCGAGGCCGAGGATGATGAGCGGCGTCGCGCGATCGGTGCTGCGCAGTGCCAGCCCTGCGGTCGTCGTCGTCATGAAGGTCTTGAGCAGACCCCCGACCGGCGTCGGCGAGGTGAACGGGTGGGCGCCGACCGACCACACGGTGCCGACCACAATCAGCAGGATGAAGTAGCTGCGGTAGCGCCACCGAGCAAAGAGGCCGGCGAGGAGCGCAAGGAAGGGGACTGCGTAGGATGCGAGGAGCGTGGGGATGCTCTGGGTGAGCCAGACAGCGGCGTTGGTCCACGGACCAAGGCGGTCAGTGCCGTAGAAATACCAGTAGCCCAGCCCCCGAAAGACCTCGGCTGAGCTGGAACCGCCTGAAGTCGCCACCACGGTCTCGGTGTACTTGAGGACATCGACGCCGAAGCCCGCCTCGATGGCGAGCCCGATGACCCACCAGAGGCAGACACCGATGGTCAGCACTGCGATCTGTGAGGTCGTGATGAGCACGCGACGCCAGGCCACCTCTCTCTCGACGAGCCAGGCGTAGAGGATCCAGAGCACCGGGGCGAAGCCGACGAAGATGATGCTGGACGCGTTGATCGAGCTGGTCAGCGCCACCGCGAGTGCAAAGAGAGCCGGGAATCGCCAGCCAGGACGCCGAAGGGACAGGACCGTGAAGGCCAGCATCCACGGCAGGCCGGACCAGGGCAGCAAGATGACCGAAATCCGCCCTGCGTACTGCAGGAAATATGGCGAGAGCATGTAGAGGAGCGCCGCAGCCAATGGGGCGATGCCCCGAAGCTTGAGTACCCGACACAGGTACACGACGCCTGCCCCCGCAGCGAAGAGGATGCTGCCCAACCAGAGGCGCTGTGCCACCCATAGATGGACACCGAGCCAGTGGGTGAGCAGGAAGAAGGGGCCCATCGGGAGCAGGTAGCCGACGTACTCGTGCGTCACCGTTCCTGCGGCCACGGTTGGGTCCCACATCGAGGTGACCTGCCCCAGGAACTTGGCCGGATTCAAGTACAGGTAGGTCTTGGTGTCGGGAGTCGCTACGCCGGGGCGGATGAGCAGCACCGGGAGATAGGCGATCACGCCGACGATGAGGTAGCTCAGCCAGTCCAGCATCCTCGAGGGTCGATCGTGCGTCGAAGCATCTCCCTGCTCGCGCTCGATGGTGGTGCTGGTGAGTGGGGGGACGGTCATAGGTGGTACTGGTCGGCTTCGACGGAGACGAATGGCTCAGGACGAGCCTTGGGACGCCGCAGGGCCCCTGTAGTCTAAGCAGGTGACGGCGAACACCTCAGGTCGAGTGCTCAGAGTGATCCGACAGGGTCGCATCGATGGCTGAAGCCTCTCGATTGACCGGGGAGCGCCCTCAGCAGGGTGTGACGCCCGACTCGTTGTTGACCCTCCACGCTGCTGGCTATCGGGCGATGCGAGAGCGCTTGGGAAGCGGTCAGATCCTCGACGTCGGCTGCGGGCAGGGCTTTGAGTCCGTCACCCTCGTCGGTCCTGGTCGACACGTCATCGGCGTCGACTACTCAGCTGACGCCGTCGAGTTCGCCACCGAGCGATTCGGGCCAGACGGTCTTGAGGTTCGCGAGATGAACGCGCTCGCGCTCGGCTTCGATGATGGATCCTTCGACGCCGTGTGCTCGTCGCACCTCATCGAGCACTTCGACGATCCATCGCGCCACGTCGCCGAGATGGCTCGCGTGGTCCGCGACGACGGGCAGGTCTTGATCCTGACCCCGAACGAGCCAGCTGACTTCGAGAACCCTTTCCACCTCCACCTCTTCGGGCGCGACGAGCTTCGTGGTCTGCTCGAGGCGTACTTCGACGATGTCTGGCTTGGCGGCGTCGACGCAGTTGCATGGGTGAAGGCAGATTTCGCTGCTCGACGGATTCGGGCGACCAAGCTGCTCAAGCTGGACGTGTTCGACCTGCGCCACAAGATCCCGCACTCCTGGTACGTCGCCGCCTATACGCGGCTGCTGCCCCTCGCATATCGGCTCATCGCCCGAGGCGACTCAGGTGGCTCGAAGGGGATCACCATCGACGACTGGTTCGTCACCGAGGACATCGACGACTCGACCCTGGTGCTCTTCGCCGTGTGCCGAGGACCTCGTCGGGCCTGAGATGTACGCCATCGGGCTGACCGGGGGGATCGGGTCGGGCAAGTCGGCAGTGGCCGACCTGCTGGTCGAACGAGGCGCGTGGCTGATCGACGCCGACGTGGTCGCCCGTGAGGTGGTCGAGCCTGGTGGCCCTGCGTACGAGCCGCTCATCGAGAGGTTCGGCAGCGAGATCGTCGGCCCTGATGGGCAGATCATCCGTCAGGCGCTGGCTGACCGTGCCTTCTCCGACCCAGCTGCCCTCGAGGCGCTGAACGCCATCACCCACCCTGCGATCGGGATCGAGATGATCGAGCGGCAACAGGCGCTGTCGGACACCGATGCGCTCGTCATCCTTGCTATCCCGCTGCTGCGGCCGATCCACAGGGAGACGATGACGATCGACGCCGTCGTCGTGGTGGACTGCGACACGGAGATCGCCATCGACCGCCTCGTGAGGTACCGGGACTTCCCGATCGAGGACGCTCGAGCTCGAATCGCTGCGCAGATCACGAGAGAAGAACGTCGCGCTGAAGCCGACTACATCGTGCTCAACGAAGGCGGCCTCGACGAGCTCCATGGCGAGATCGACGCCCTCTGGACCTGGATAGGCGAACGACGGGACTCGATCTAAGCCCGATACGCTGAGGCCGTGGCTGAGTTCAAGGTCGTCTCTCCGTTCCAGCCAGCAGGCGATCAGCCTGCAGCCATCGCCGCCCTCGCAGAGGGGGTGGGTGACGGCCTGCGATTCCAGACGCTTGAGGGCATCACTGGCAGCGGCAAGACCGCGACCATGGCCTGGGTCATCGAGAAGACCCAGCGACCCACGCTGATCATCGAGCCGAACAAGTCCCTCGCCGCCCAGCTCGCCTCTGAGCTCAGGGAGCTGCTCCCGGAGAACCGGGTCGAGTTCTTCGTCTCGTACTACGACTACTACCAACCCGAGGCCTACATCGTTCGAAGCGACACCTTCATCGAGAAGGACTCGTCGATCAACGACGAGATCGACCGACTTCGACATGCTGCGACCTCGTCGCTGCTGACTCGGCGAGACGTCGTGGTGGTGGCCTCGGTGTCCTGCATCTATGGGCTCGGCAATCCGATTGAGTACCAGGACCGTGTCCTCGCCGTCAGGGTGGGCGACGAGATCGACCAGCGAGATCTGTTGCGACGGCTGGTGGACCTGCAGTACAGCCGAAATGACCTGACGCTGGTCCGAGGTACCTTCCGCTCGAAGGGCGACACCGTCGAGGTGCACCCAGCCTATGAGGAGCATGGTCTTCGTATCGAGCTGTTCGGGGACAACATCGAGCGGATCTCGGTGTTCGACACCATGACCGGCGACATCCTGGGCGACGAGCAGGAGGTCATCGTCTTCGCCGCCACGCACTATGTCGCAGGCGACGAGGCGATGCAGCGCGCCATCGCAGCGATCGAGATCGAGCTGCGAGAGCGACTCGGGGAGTTCGAGGCGGAGGGAAAGCTTCTCGAGGCGCAACGACTTCGAACCCGAACCGAGCACGACCTCGAGATGCTCGCCGAGACCGGGGTCTGCGCAGGCGTCGAGAACTACAGCCGTCATTTCGATGGCAGAGAGGCGGGCGAACGGCCGTACACGCTCATCGACTTCTTCCCGCGCGATCTGCTGGTCATGATCGACGAGAGCCACGTGGCAGTCCCGCAGCTCAATGGCCAGTACGCGGGGGATCGATCGCGAAAGGACGTCCTCGTCGAGCACGGTTTCCGGCTCCCGTCGGCCAAGGACAACCGACCGTTGCGATTTGAGGAGTTCCTCGAGTGCGTTCCACAGGCGATCTTCGTGTCAGCGACCCCGGGGCCCTTCGAGCTCGAGACGTCGGACCAGATCGTCGAGCAGGTGATCCGACCGACCGGCCTGCTCGATCCGCTCGTCGAGATCCGACCGACCAAGGGTCAGATCGACGACCTCAAGGCTGAGATCGGCTCCGAGGTGGCGCTTGGCGGCAGGGTGCTGATCACCACGCTGACGAAGAAGATGGCCGAAGACCTGACCGACTACCTCACCGAGGCGGGCATCCGGGTCCAGTACCTGCACTCCGACATCGACACCATCGAGCGGATCGAGATCTTGCGTGACCTGCGACTCGGTCGCTTCGACGTGCTCGTCGGGATCAACCTGCTCAGGGAAGGTCTCGATCTGCCCGAGGTGAGCCTGGTGGTGATCCTCGACGCAGACAAGGAGGGGTTCTTGCGTTCACGTTCAGCGTTGATCCAGACGATGGGACGGGCGGCGCGCAACGTCCGAGGTCGAGCGGTGCTCTACGCCGATGTCATGACCGACTCGATGGAGGTTGCGATCGGGGTGACCCAGCGTCGACGCGCGGCGCAGATGGCGTACAACCAGGAGAAGGGCATCGACCCGGTCGGCGTCTCGAAGGCGGTGACCGACATCCTCGGGCGACTTCGCTCGGCCAGCGGGGGCGACAAGCGTCGAGGTCGGGGAGCGTCGTCGACTCGCAGGCCGGTGGCACCAAGCCCGGCCGCCGAGCTCGTTGTGGCAGACGGCGATCCCCAAGTCGCTGCGGCGGCGCTTGAAGCGGCGATGCTCAAGGCTGCCGATGAGCTGCGGTTCGAAGAAGCGGCGATGCTGCGCGACGAGCTGCACGCGCTCCAAGCCGCAGTAGGGCAGGACCCCGTGGTGGCTGCCGACGCCGGCACATCGCTCCGCTAGGGTCCCGACGTGGCCGACAAAATCATCATCCGAGGGGCGCGCGAGCACAACCTCAAGGATGTGTCGCTTGATCTTCCGAGGGAGAAGCTCATCGTCTTCACCGGCCTGTCTGGTTCCGGAAAGTCCTCGCTGGCGTTCGACACCATCTACGCCGAGGGGCAGCGACGCTATGTCGAGTCCCTCTCTGCGTATGCCCGCCAGTTCCTCGGTCAGATGGACAAGCCGGACGTCGACTTCATCGAAGGACTGTCCCCTGCAATCTCGATCGACCAGAAGTCGGCGTCTCGAAATCCACGATCCACCGTCGGGACCATCACCGAGGTCTACGACTACCTCCGGTTGCTCTACGCCCGGATCGGCCGGCCGCACTGTCCGACGTGTGGCCGGTCGGTCGCGAGGCAGACGCCGCAGCAGATCGTCGATCGAGTGCTCGATCTCGACGAAGGTGCCAGGTTCCTCGTGTTGGCTCCGGTCGTTCGCGGTCGCAAGGGGGAGTACGCAGGCCTGCTCGACGAGCTGGCCGCAGAGGGCTTCGCCCGAGTGCGCGTCGATGGCGACATGGTCGAGCTGGCCGATCGAGCTGAGGTGTCATTGGCTCGCTATGAGCAGCACACCATCGAGGTGGTCGTCGATCGGCTCATCCGACGAGAGGGGATCCGCCAGCGGCTCACCGAGTCGATGGAGCAGGCCCTCGGACTCGCCCAGGGCACCGCCGAGATCCAGGTCGTCGACAAGGACGGCAATGCTCTTGGTGAGGCGCTGACCTTCAGCGAGCATTTGGCCTGCACGAACTGCGGCACCAGCTTCGAGGAGCCGGTACCGAGAAGCTTCTCGTTCAACTCTCCCTATGGCGCCTGCCCTGAGTGTGCGGGGCTCGGCACTCGCTTCGAGGTCGACCCAGAACTCGTGGTGAGCGATGCGACGCTGTCGCTGTCTGAGGGAGCGGTGGCGCCGTGGGCAGGGTCGAGGAGTGCCTACTTCGAGGCGCTGCTCGCTGGGATCGCTGAGGCGGGCGGCTTCGACGTGGAGACTGCGTGGAGCGATCTTCGAGCGAAGGACCGCAAGATGGTGCTGTTCGGCTCCGGCACCAAGAAGATCGACGTGCGCTACCGGAATCGCTTCGGACGCAGCAGGTCGTACTCGACCCCGTTCGAGGGTGTGGTCCCGTGGCTCCAGCGCCGGCACGGAGAGGCAGATTCGGACTGGAGTAGGGAGCAGATCGAGCAGTACATGCGCGAGGTGGCTTGTCGCTCCTGCGGCGGTGCTCGGCTCAAGCCCGTCAGCCTTGCAGTGACCATCGACGCCAAGAGCATCTCTGAGGTGTGCGATCTGTCGATCGGCGACGCGGTCAGCTTCTTCGAGGGCCTCGAGATCTCTGAGCGAGACCACCTGATCGGCGACAGGGTGGTCAAAGAGATCCTGGAGCGGATGCGGTTCCTGCTCGATGTCGGTCTCGACTACCTCTCGCTCGGCCGAGCGGCCGGGACGCTCTCAGGTGGCGAGGCACAGCGGATCCGGCTGGCGAGCCAGATCGGCAGCGGTCTGGTCGGCGTGCTCTACGTGCTCGACGAACCCTCGATCGGACTCCATCAGCGCGACAACCGACGCCTCATCGCCACCTTGGAGCGGCTCAGAGATCTCGGCAACACGGTGATCGTCGTCGAACACGACGAAGAGACGATCCTGGCCTCGGACTGGGCGGTCGATGTGGGACCGGGAGCTGGCGAGCACGGGGGAGCGGTCATCCACTCTGGACCCATCAGGGGCAGGGGAGGTCTCCTCACCAACAAGGCGAGCCTGACGGGGCAGTACATAGCCAAGAAGCGCTCGATCCCGATTCCCGCCGAGCGGCGAGAGGGCAGTGGGGACTCGCTCAGGGTGCTCGGCGCCAGTGAGAACAACCTCGACGACCTCGACGTCACCATCCCGTTGGGGATGATGGTCGCAGTGACCGGCGTCTCGGGCTCCGGCAAGTCGACCCTGGTCAACGAGATTCTGCTCAAGAGCCTGTTGCACCAGGTCCATCGAGCCAAGGAGCTGCCAGGTCGGCATCTCAAGATCACAGGGGTCGAGCACGTCGACAAGGTCGTCGCCGTCGACCAGCAGCCCATCGGGCGAACGCCTCGATCCAACCCAGCGACCTACACCGGCGTCTTCGATTCGATCAGGAAGCTCTTCGCCCAGACTCAGGAGGCGAAAGTGCGCGGCTACCTCCCTGGCAGGTTCTCCTTCAACGTCAAGGGGGGACGCTGCGAGGCCTGCGCTGGTGACGGCACGATCAAGATCGAGATGCACTTCCTGCCCGATGTCTACGTGCCGTGCGAGGTCTGCGGCGGCGCCCGCTACAACCGGGAGACGCTCGAGGTGCTGTTCCGAGGCAAGAACATCGCCGACGTCCTCGACATGCCGGTCAGCGAGGCGCTCGAGTTCTTCGACAACCAACCGAGCATCCGGCGCCACCTCCAGACCCTTGATGACGTCGGCCTCGGGTACGTGAGGTTGGGCCAGCCAGCACCACAACTCTCAGGCGGCGAGGCGCAGCGGGTCAAGCTCGCCTCTGAGCTGAGCCGACGGCCGACCGGACATACGCTGTACGTCCTCGACGAGCCGACCACTGGCTTGCACTTCGAAGACGTGGCACGACTGCTAACCGTCTTGCAGCGTCTCGTCGATCAGGGCAACACGGTGCTCGTCATCGAACACAACCTCGACGTCATCAAGACCGCGGACTGGCTGCTCGACCTTGGGCCAGAGGGAGGCCACCGAGGCGGCAAGCTCGTCGCTGCGGGGACACCTGAGCAGGTGGCCACAGTGCCCGGAAGCCACACCGGTGCGGTGCTGGCGCCCCTGCTCACTCCCTAGGCGAAGCGCGAGGAGCCTGCTGGCACGACCGCCTTGCCGAAGGGGAAGGCGATCAACGGGACCATCCGGAACAAGATGAGGCCGAACGGGATGCCGATGATGGTGATGCAGGCGATGACTCCGAGGAGCAGCGCCATCAGCGCTGAGAACAAGCCGCCAAGCACGAACCAGATGACGTTGCCGATGCACCCTGGCGCAGTGGCATCGACCTGGACGATCTCTGAGCCGAAGGGCCAGATGCAGTAGGCGGCCAGCTTGAAGGCCTGGATGCCGAACGGGATGCCGATGATGGTGATGCACATCAGCAGCCCACTGATGAGCAAGCTGACGGCCAGGGCCAGCCCGAAGGTGAGCAGCCAGATGATGTTGCCGAGCAGGCGCCAGAAGCTCACGTGATGCTCAACATGCGCTCGAGCGCAACCTTTGCCCACTCGGCCGTCGAGGCGTCCACAGTGATCTGGTTGCGGATTCGTCCCGCGACTGCTTCCTCGAGGACCCAGCAAAGGTGGGGGGCGTCGATGCGGGCCATGGTGGCGCACGGGCACACCTCTGGGTCCAGGCAGATGATCTCGAGGTCCGGGTGCTCGTCAGCGAGGCGCTTGACGAGGTGGACCTCGGTGCCGATCCCGATCGCAGTGCCCGGCGCCGCTGCGTCGACGAAGCGGATGATCGCATCGGTCGAGCCGGAGGCATCGGCCTGAAGCACGACCTCATGTGAGCACTCCGGGTGGACGATGACCAGCCCACCGGGATGTGCGGCACGGAACGACTCGATCTGCGAGACGTTGAAGCGCTGGTGCACTGAGCAGTGACCCTTCCAGAGCAGGAATCGTGCAGCGGCGATCGCCTCCGACGTCAGGCCACCACTCGGCGCAAAAGGATCCCACACCTCCATCTCATCGAGGCTGTAGCCCATGTCCACTGCGGTGTTCCGGCCGAGGTGCTGATCTGGGAAAAAGAGGACCTTGTCGCCTCGGGGCTCGGCACCCTCGATCGCCCAGCTCAGGACAGCCCGAGCGTTCGACGAGGTGCACACCGCGCCACCGTGACGACCGACGAATGCCTTGATGGCGGCCGTCGAGTTCATGTACGTAATCGGAACCAGTCGTTCAAGATCGACCACCTGACCGAGTTGGTCCCACGCCGCCTCGACCTGATCGATGTCCGCCATGTCCGCCATCTGACAGCCGGCGGCGAGGTCGGGCAGGATCACCCACTGATCGGGACCGGTGAGGATATCGGCCGACTCTGCCATGAAGTGGACGCCACAGAAGACGATCAGGTCAGCGTCACCTCGATCCGCTGCCTGACGTGACAGGCCGAAGGAATCGCCTCGCACGTCGGCCCACCGCATGACTTCATCCATCTGGTAGTGGTGGCCGAGGATCAGGAGTCGATCGCCAAGGGCGGCCTTCGCCGCTCCGATCCGCTCGGCGAGTTCTTCTGGTGACGCGGCGGTGTAGCCCTGCGGCATCCCGGCGGAGATCTTGAGCATGATGCCCCCTCATGGGGTTGATCTCGATATGACCGGCGGGGACAGCCCAGTCGCCCTTCCGCGGTGGTGTCGGCCTCGAGAGTGTGTGATGTGCGGGATCCTGGGCCCGTGCAACCACTCTAGAGGCGACGCCGCGTCGAGGTGCAACCATGGGGGGTATGCCGCTGCGGCCACCGACCAAGACCATTCCTGATGAGCCGGGCTGCTATCAGTTCTTCGACGACCTCGGTCGCGTGATCTACGTCGGAAAGGCCCGCTCGCTTCGATCCAGACTGAGCTCGTACTTTCAGGACCCGAGCGCGCTGCACCCCCGGACTTCGCAGATGGTGGCGGCGGCCGAGCGGGTTGAGTGGATGACCACCACCACAGAGGTCGAGGCATTGATCCTCGAAATCTCGCTGATCCAATCGTTCAAGCCGCGCTACAACGTTCGCCTCAAGGATGACAAGAGCTATCCCTGGTTGGCGATCACGACCGATCAGCAGTGGCCACGCCCAGTCGTGACGCGCGGAGCGCGTCGTCGAGGAGTTCGCTACTTCGGACCCTTTGGTCACCCTCGTTCCCTCCGGCGAACGGTCGACCTCCTCCTGCCCACGTTCCCGCTTCGAACGTGCTCGGACGAGAAGTTCAAGCGCCACAAGCGGTCCGAGCGACCCTGCTTGCTCTTCGACATCGAGCGGTGCAGCGGTCCATGCATCGGCGCCGTGGAGCCCGCTGACTACCAGGCACACCTCGACGGATTCCTGAGGTTCTTCGGTGGCGAAGCGTCGCCGATGATCCTCGACCTGACACAGAGGATGGCGAGCGCCGCTGCGGACCAGGACTACGAGCGAGCGGCCCGTCTGCGCGATGCAGTGGCCTCGATGGAGGAGGCTGCCGAGTCTCAGCAGCTGGTGCTCGGGGATCGCGACGACCTCGACGTGCTCGGGGTGGTTGCGGATGATCTGCAGCTCGCGGCGTCCCTGCTCCACATCCGACACGGGCGCGTGGTGGGCAGGAGCTCATATGTGGCGGATCTGGTGGAGGACCTCGAGCGCGGCGAGCTCGTCGCCACCGCACTGCGCGAGATCTATGGCGATCCAGCGGCGCAGGTCCCAGGTGTGGTCGGGGTCAGCGAGCTCCCCGACGACGAGGCGACCATGCTCGAGTGGCTCGCAGAGCGCCGAGGGCTCAGCGTCTCGCTGACCGTTCCACAACGTGGCCGCAAGCGCGGTCTCGTCGAGATGGCGGAGCGCAACGCTCTCGACGAGCTCTTGCGTGACAAGACCCGACGGGCCAGCGACCACAACGCACGCTCGAAGGCTCTGTTAGAGCTCCAGACCGCGCTCAACCTCAAGCGGCCACCCTTCCGGATCGAGTGCTACGACATGAGCCACCTCCAGGGAACGTCGTACGTGGGCTCCATGGTGGTCTTCGAGGACGGCGTCCCGATGAAGTCCGCCTACCGCCACTTCAGCGTCAAGACAGTCGCGGGCAACGATGACTTCGCTGCGATGGACGAGGTCGTTCGTCGACGCCTCCGTCGCTGGGACGAGCCGTCGACCACGGCGGGGGCTCGACGAGGCTTCGCTGCCCCGGCGGATCTGCTGCTGATCGACGGTGGACTCGGACAGCTCGGCGTGGTCGTCAGAGCCCTCGAGGATTTCGAGCTCAGCGAGCGGACCGAGGTGGCGTCATTGGCGAAGCGCTTCGAGGAGGTCTACCGCCCAGGCTCCTCGCAGCCGATCGTCTTGGCTCGAGGATCAGAGGGTCTCTTCCTGCTCCAGCGCATCCGCGACGAGGCGCACCGGTTCGCAATCTCGTTCCACCGCTCCACCAGAGGTCGAGCCATGACCAAGAGTGTGCTGGAAGGAATCCCTGGCCTTGGCCCCAGTCGGCGCGAGCGGCTGATGGAAGAGTTCGGCACGGTCGAGGCGATCCGGGTGGCTGGCAGAACGGCACTGGCTGCGCTGTCATGGCTGCCCGCCGAGGTGGCCGACGGGATCTGGTCGCAGCTCATGCCTGACGGTGCCGAGACGGGGGAGCCAGAGGAGGCAGACTGAGTCCATGGCCGAGTTCGTGATCGTCACAGGCATGTCAGGCGCTGGCCGCTCGACCGCGGCGGCGAGCCTCGAGGATCTTGGCTGGTTCGTGATCGACAACCTGCCGCCTGCGGTCATGCCCCGTGTGGCCGAGCTCGTCTCAGGGCCAGGGGGAGAGCACACGAGGGTGGCCCTGGTGGTGGGTCGTCCGGGAGTCGGCGAGATGGCAGAACTCCTCGAGGCGATCGAACGACTGCGCGAGGGCGCCCACGTGGTTCGGGTGCTGTTCCTCGATGCGTCTGACGAGGTACTCGTTCGACGTTACGAGGGCACCAGGCGTCGCCACCCCAGAACAGGCGCAGGAGTCGAGATCTCGATCGCCCAGGAGCGAAAGAGCCTGGAGCCACTCGCTGCGGTGACCGACATCTCGCTCGACACCGGGGAGCTCAACGCAAATCAGCTCCGGTCGCGCATCTTCGAGCTGTTTGGCGAGTCCCTCGGTCCCGAGGTCATGCGCACCACGCTCATGTCGTTCGGCTTCAAGTACGGCCTCCCGCTCGACGTCGACATGGTCTTCGATGTCCGCTTCCTTCCGAACCCCCACTGGGTCGACGAGCTACGCGAGCACACCGGGCTCGAGGCACCTGTGCGCGACTTCGTACTCGAGGCACAAGGCTCGAAGGAGTTCATCGACAAGGTGTGCGAACTCGTCGAATCATTGCTGCCGGCGTACCGCAAGGAGGGAAAGACCTACCTAACCATCGGCATCGGCTGCACCGGCGGAAAGCATCGCTCGGTGGCGATCACCGAAGAGCTTGCTCGTCGGCTTCGGTCCGACGGGGCGCCCATCGCCACCTTCCATCGCGATCGCGAGCGTTAATGCGGGCCGAGCGTGTGGTCGCACTCGGTGGTGGTCATGGCACGGCGGTGACCTTGCGAGCGGTCCGGATGTTCGCGTCCAACATCACCGCGATCGTCTCCGTGGCGGACGATGGGGGCTCGTCAGGCCGTCTTCGAGAGCTCCTGGGCGTCCCAGCACTCGGGGACCTTCGCAAGTGCCTCGTCGCACTGGCGGCACCCGGCTCATCGCTCGCCGTCGCCATGGAGCACCGCTACGAGGCCGGAGAGCTGGCCGGGCATGCGCTCGGCAACCTCGTGCTCGCGGCCATGGTCGAGGCAGAGAGGGGCTTGGTCGCAGGCATCCATGAGGTGGGCAGGCTCCTCGGCGCAGTCGGAACCGTGCTTCCGGCGACCGAGCAAGAGGTGCGCTTGCTCGCCTCGGGACCACGGGGCACCACCGTGGGCCAAGTCGCAATCTCGCAGGCATCACACATCGAGCAGCTCACCATCGAGCCACTCGGTGCCGCCCCACCGGCCGCGGCGCTGGCGGCGATCGCAGAGGCCGACTTGATCGTGATCGGTCCAGGCTCCCTCTACACCAGCGTCTTGGCCGCTGTCGCTGTGCCGAGCATCACTAAGGCGCTCGCCACGGCCAGCGCGACCAAGGTCTACGTCTGCAACCTACGTCCGCAGGTGCCTGAGACTGCGGGGTACACCGTGGCCGACCACCTCGACGCGCTCCACCGCCATGGCGTCGAGGTTGACCTGTGCCTGGTCGATCCGAGCGGGGGACTGGACCTTGGCGAGCCGAGATTTCCCGTCGCGCTCAAAATGCTGGCAGGATCGAATGGCTTGGTGCATGATCCAGCCAAGCTGGCAGCAACGCTGGGCGGCATCGAAGCCCTCACGACTGCTCATCAATGACAACAGCAAAGGGGAGATTGTGACTGTCCGCGTGGGAATCAACGGCTTCGGCCGAATCGGACGCAACTTCGTCCGAGCCGCTCTCGAGCAGGGCGCGGACGTCGAGGTGGTCGCCGTCAATGACCTCACCTCGCCTGAGGTGAGCGCTCACCTGCTTCGCTACGACTCGTCACAGGGACGACTCGGCGTCGAGGTGACTGCCGCTGAGGACAGCCTCACCGTCGACGGGCGTCCGATCAGGGTCTTCTCAGAGCGCAATCCAGCTGACATCGCCTGGTCAGATCTCGATGTTGACGTGGTGGTCGAGTCGACCGGTCTGTTCACCAAGCGAGAGGACGCAGCAGCCCACCTCGGTGGCGCCGTCCGCAAGGTCATCATCTCGGCGCCGGCCACCGGTGCCGACGCCACCTTCGTGGTTGGCGTCAACGACGATCAGTACGACGCTGGAGCCCACGAGGTGGTCTCGAACGCCTCGTGCACGACGAACTGCTTCGTCCCGATGGTCAAGGTGCTCGATGACAGCTTCGGCGTCGTCTCGGGGCTCATGACCACTGTGCACGCCTACACCAACGACCAGAACCTCCTCGACCTGGCCCACAAGGACCTCCGTCGAGCCAGGGCAGCAGCCGTGAACATCGTCCCGAGCTCGACAGGTGCGGCCCGGGCCACCGGGCTCGTCCTCCAGGCGATGCAGGGGCGTCTGGATGGCACCTCGCTGCGCGTCCCGATCCCGACGGGGTCGATCACCGACTTCACCGCTGTGGTCAAGGGGGCTCCTTCGGTCGAGGAGATCAATGCGGCCTACCGTGCGGCTGCAAGCAGCGGTCCGCTCTCCAAGGTCCTCGTCTACACCGAGGACCCGATCGTCTCGTCGGACATCGTCGGAAGTCCCGCTTCGTGCACCTTCGACTCGGGGCTGACGATGACCCAGGCCATCGACGGCGAGACGTCACTGGTCAAGGTGATGGGTTGGTACGACAACGAGTGGGGCTACTCGAACCGGCTCGTCGACCTCGTCACCCTCGTCGGCCAGCAGTGACAGGGCGCCCCGAGGCCCTCAAGGGCCTGCCCCTGCTCGAGGACCTCGGCGACGTCCGGGGGAAGAGGGTGCTCGTCCGAACTGATTTCAATGTGCCGCTCGCAGGCGAAGGCGCTCAGCGGACCGTTGCGGATGACTTCAGGATCCGTTCCGAGTTGCCAACCCTGCGCTGGCTCGCCGAGCACGGTGCCACCGTCGTGTGCTGCTCTCATCTCGGTCGACCTGATGGGGCTGTTGACGCTGCGTTCTCGATGGATCCGGTGGCTGCGCACTTGGCGACCCTCCTGCCAGGCGTCGAGGTCATGGAGAACCTGCGGTTCAACCCGGGAGAGACGGCGAACAGTCCCGAGTTCGCTGCCAGCCTTATCGATGGCTTCGACTGCTACGTCAACGATGCCTTCGGCGTGAGCCACCGTGCCCATGCGTCAGTCGTCGGACCGCCCGCCGTGCTGCCGAGCGCAGCAGGACGACTCGTCGAGCGCGAGGTCGAAACACTTGGCGGCCTCCTCGGCAACCCAGCGCGACCGTTCGTGGCGATCGTCGGTGGTGCGAAGGTCGCCGACAAACTGGGGGTCCTCAAGGCGCTCGCGAAGGTCGCTGACGAGATCATCGTTGGTGGCGGCATGGCTTTCACCTTCCTCGCAGCCCAAGGGCATGAGGTGGGCGGCTCGCTGCTCGATCCAACCCGGTTCGATGACTGCCTGGAGCTGCTCGCTGGTCCAGCCAAGATCATCCTCCCCGTCGACGTTGTTGCCCTTTCGCCAGGTGCCTCCTTCGGGCCGGGTGCCGTCGACGGCGAGGTCGAGACATTCGACATCGAGCTCCCAGAGGGATGGATGGGTCTCGACATCGGCCCGCGCAGCGCAGAGAAGTTCTCCGACATCATCTCGACGGCGGGCACCGTGTTGTGGAACGGCCCGATGGGGGTCTTCGAGGACGAGCGATTTGCCGCCGGAACACGACGCGTCGGACGAGCCGTTGCCTCTGCCGAGGGCGTGTCAGTGGTTGGTGGTGGTGACAGCTGTCGTGCGATCGACGAGCTCGGTCTGGCTGATCAGATCAGTTTCATGTCCACCGGCGGTGGCGCATCGCTCGAGCTTCTCGAATTCGGCGACCTTCCTGGTCTCGCCGCCCTGCGAGCCGCCCCGAACGCACCGAGGAGCTGAGATGGCCCATCGACCTATCGAACGGCGTCCGCTGGTCGCTGGCAACTGGAAGATGAACCTCGACCATGTCGAGGCAATCCATCTCGTCCAGGCGCTCGCCCTGCACCTGCGAGCAATCGAGCACGGACGACTCGACGTGTCGATCCACCCTCCATTCACCGACCTGCGGTCGGTTGAAGGCGTCATCGGAGCGGACGACCTCCCCATCATCCTTGGGGCGCAGCATGCTTCTTCCTACGCTGCCGGAGCCTTCACCGGCGAGGTGAGCGTTGCCATGCTCCGGCGTCTCGGCGTGCAGCTTGTGCTCGTCGGTCACTCTGAGCGTCGACAGCTCTTCGCCATGGACGACGATGCAGTTGCAGCCACCACCAGAGCAGTGCTTGAGGGCGGCTTGACGCCGGTGATCTGCGTGGGAGAGACCCAGGAGCAACGCGATCGCGGCGAGATGGCGGAGGTGCTGACCGCCCAGGTCCTGGCCGCCCTCGAGGGAGTGCCTGCCGCCGATTCGGACGGGATCATCGTCGCCTACGAGCCCATCTGGGCGATCGGGACCGGAGTCGCGGCAACCGAGGAGGATGCCCAGGAAGCCTGCGCACTTATCCGTCAGGTGCTCGCAGGCGCAAGAGGAGAGGTCGCTCACCGCATCCGGATCCTCTACGGAGGCTCGGCCAAGCCTGAGAACGCAGGCGACCTCGTCACCCAGGCAGATGTCGATGGCCTGCTGGTGGGCGGCGCGTCGCTCGAGGCTGAGAGCTTCGCCGCCATCGTTGGCGCCACCGCAGCCTGCTACGGTCAATGACCGTCCACTACGAGGAGGCCGACGGGTGCTGACCGCCATCTACATCGTGATCGAGGTCATCACTGCACTCGCGCTCATCTTCCTCGTCCTCATGCACTCTGGACGAGGCGGGGGACTGAGCGACATGTTCGGAGGAGCCGTCGGCGCAGCTGCACAGGGATCGACGGTCGTCGAGAAGAACCTCGACCGGATCACCGTGTGCGTCGCTCTGATCTTTGCGTTCACGACGCTGACGCTCGACCTCCGCTTGCAGTGAACCGACCTGGGCGCGCCGTGATGCGCGCCTGTGGTGTGGGCATTGTTTGCCTCGCAGGAGGCTTGCTCCTACCGACAGTCGGCGCGGGAGCTGCCGCCCAGTCGACTGCTCCCGCTCCCACCTTGACCGCTGAACTGCCGGGGACGATCGGTGGCTGCGACCCAGTCGGCTCGACCGTCACCAGCGCATCGACGCAGGTGCTCTCACTGGTGCTGCCGAGCGTGACCCAGTCGTCACCGTCGGGTTCGCTGGCATTGGCAGATTCGGCGGTCGTCCAAGCAGAGGTCGTCAATCTGTCGCCCCTGACCGTGCAGTACCAGCTCCGCAAAGGAGCGACCTGGGTGAACGGTCGACAGATCGGCCTGCAAGACTTCGTCACCACGTGGCACATCGGCGCTCACGGCAACGGCCCCTCGGCGGCCAGCTATCGCCTGGTCCGCAAGGTGGTGCGTGGCAGTGCGCCACACGAGGTCCAGGTGACCTTCACCCGGCCAACCAGCTCGTGGCAGGCACTCTTCAGCCCCTTGCTCCCTGCCGGCACCTCACCGCGCGCCCTCGCCCGTTGCAGCGCGCCCAACGCCCAGGTCAACCTTTCGGCTGGGCCGTACGTGATCGCAGCCTCCTCGACGAGTGGCGTGATCCTGGTTCGCAACCCTCGGTGGTGGGGCGCGCAACCTCCGTTCGCGTGGATCGACATCAAGGCCGAGAGCACGTCGAGCGCTGCGACCGCACTGAGCACCGTTCCTGCCGGATCCCTCGCTCTCATCGAATGTTCGTGGGTGAGCAGCCAGACCCTGGCTGCGCTCGTCTCGAACCCCTATGTTTCGAGCCAGGTGGACTCGTCGAATCGACTCCTCAGCCTCGATTTCTCGACGAACCACGGTCCAACCGCCATCCCCAAGGTGCGGTTGGCGATCTCCCACCTCATCGACCGGGCCAAGCTCATCGCGTCGACCGCCGCCCTCGTCGACCCGCGCATCGGCGTCGCCTCGAGCCACCTCGTCAGCCAAGGACAACCAGGGTACGGCGGCACCATCGGCGTGCCGCTGGCGCAGACGACGACCACGACCTCGCACGCAGCGACCCCGACGACATCAGCGTCCCCGAGCTCGAAGGGCATCGCCGTCGCACGAAAGGACCTCCTCCAAGCTGGCTGGCACCGTCGAGGCTCGCTCTGGGTCGACCGCCAGGGGAGAGCGCTCACGGTCGGGCTCGCGGTGCCAGTCGATGACCCATGGGCCGCATCGGCTGCAGCTGCGTTGGCCCGGCAGCTCGCCTCACACGGGATCGGGGTCCACGCCATCTTCGCCCCATCGTCGGCTGCTGTCGCATCGCAGCTTCGATCAGGTTCGGTCGGTCTCGGCTTGTTGGCGCGTCCAACGGATCCGTTCATCGCTCACGCTGCCCAGTGGTTTGCAGTGCCGCCGACCGGCCCGTCGTCGGCCCTGTGGGCTGGCTATCGGAATCAGTCGGTGTCGCAGCTTGCGGTGCAGGCAGACCAGATCCTCAACGCCTCGACGGCGCAGCATCTCTATCAATCGATAGACCACCTCCTGTGGACCACGATGCCGTCGCTCCCGCTCTACACAGAGCCGTTCGTGACTGCCTGGACCAGCACCCTCGGTGGCGTGGTCGACAACCCGTACCCACCAGGCACCCTCGCCGAAGCACCGTCATGGGTCGTCAACTCTGATGCCACGGTGCAGACCGTCCCACCGGCTGATCGGTGAGCGATCAGGGCTGATTGGGAGATGCGCTAAGGTCTCTAGGCCGCAGCAGCGGACTCGTCGGAGTGGCGGAATAGGCAGACGCGCTAGCTTGAGGGGCTAGTGCCCGCAAGGGCGTGGGGGTTCAAGTCCCCCCTCCGACACCACTGATCTGCGACTGAGGGGCCTTGAGGCCGACCTCGTCGTAGAGGACCTTGAGGGGTGGCGCACCAGCCACCTGGACTTCGAGGTGATCCGGGAGCACTGTCACCTCCTTGATGAACTCGTCGATGAGCACCCGCTTCTCGACCGGGGTGGCTGCCGCCCAGAAGGTTCGAACCTGCATCGTCGCCAAGAGGGCGGCCACCTCCTCGAATCGCTGTCGAAGCTCGGAGTCCAGGACCTGCTCCGCGACCACTGCGCCATGGTGCTGACGGTCAGCCTCGATGAGGGCGCTCAGCCGGGCTTCCTCCTCGGCGAAGAGCTCTGCGCTGATCTGGTCCTGGTAATGGAGCTTGAGCAGCTTGCGCCTCTGCAAGATCAGGCTGTCCGCCTGCGAGGCTCGACCGGGCTGCCCAGCCTCCGCCCTGCGGGCCGGCTGGGCCACCCTGTCGAGCTCAGCACGGATCGCCTCTTGCAGCGCGTGGTCTTCTCCGATCAGGGACAGGCCGAGGAGAGCAGCCCGATGGAGGCCCGTCGTGGTCCTCCGGGGCTGGTCGCAGCCTTGGCCTCGGTGCTGGCAGCGGTAGAACTCTCGGCCCTCTCCGTTCGTGTCGAGCGCCATCAGCCTCGAGCAGAGCCCACATCGAACGCGGCCTGACAGCAGATCTCTTCCTCTCCGACGCCGTGGCACGCGGCCCCGATGGGCTGCGGCGTATTGCTTCTGGGTGATGATCGGCTCATGGACGCCTTGGTGCCAGGTGCCGTTGTGGAGCACCTCGCCCAGGTAGATCCGAGAGTGGAGGATCCCGATCACGGTTGAGTGATGGACCCCGGTGACCGCTGCGATCTCGGTCTGGCTTCTGCCGAGTGCGCGGAGCCGGAACATCTCTTGGACGACGGGCGCCATCTCGTTGGGGACAAGGTTCCCGTCGACAAGGTCGTAGCCGGTCTTCGGACGGTTCACCCACTTGCCCTCGCGCACCGCCTGCGCGGTGCCCATCTTCACGTTCTCGGCAAGCTGCTCGCGGTAGAACTGGGCGAAGGATCCGAGGATGTTGTAGAACATTCGGCCCGTTGCCGACGAGAGGTCGATCTTCTCGGTGAACGAGTGCAGCGACACGCCAGCCTGCTCGAAGCGCTCGGCGAGCAGGATCAGATCGCCCAAGTTCCTCGAGAGCCGGTCGAGCCGCCAGGTGAGGACATGCGAGACGTTGCCGTCCTCGACCATCTTGAGGATCTGCTGAAGACCCGGTCGGTCAAGGTTCTTGCCCGACATGCCCGGATCGGCGATGACCAGCACCTCGCCGAGGTCGTTCAGCTCGGCGTAGCTCTTGAGCTTCTCGGCCTGGCCCTCGATCGAGAAGCCCTCGGTCGCCTGCTCCTCCGTCGAGACCCGGCAGTACACCACGGTCAGCATCAGCTGTCTCCTCCCTCAGCTCGGGATCGTTGAGGACCCTGACTCCGATTCGCACCAGGACCCTTGCTACTCGCGCGTAGTCACAAACGCACGCCTCTTGATCTTCACTTCCGGCGCTCACGTGCCACGTCCAATCTGTCGACGGGCCACTCGGTCGGCGAAGGGCGTTTCTGATGACCGCTCGTAGGCCTCGAGATGGGGCTCCAGTCGACGGAGCGCCTCGTGGACGTCTGTCGTGCCGACCGCGCTGGCGAATGAGACCAGGTAGCCGTTGAGCCCCGGGATGATCTGGCGCAGCGTGCCGGCGGCCGCCGCATGGCGCACGCGAGCGACGCCGATGGCTCGGCTTCGGAGTGGGGCCCGCTCGACGACCTGCCACTCTTCAGCGACGGGCCAGCGTGACCGGGTCTGGTCCGAGGTGGGGGAGCGGAAGCTCAGCCAGTCCTCGGTGGCGTAGCGCCAGAGGTCTCCGGTGGCAGCCAGCACGTCGCCGGGTTCGGAGAGCTGGAACTCCTTGAGGATCTGACGACCGAACTCGAACTCGACCCGCAGGACCCTCGCTCCTTGTTCGTGGGCTTCTCCCCAGATGTCATGCCACCAGTCGGAGCCTTTCAGCTCGACGTCGATGGTCTTGTCATAGATGCGAGCCGTGAGGCCTCCGGTCTTGCGGCTGCCGAACTCGAAGCCGGTGAAGTGCTCGTCTTCCTCGTAGGTGCGCCGAGAGCTGGCTCTCGCGACGAAGCGATCGGCATCCGCCACGACCAAATCCCAGCCCTTGAGGTCGACGAAGAGGTCCACTCGGGACACCGAGAGCCTCAGCTCCAGAATCTCTGCACTGACGAGGTCTTCGAAGATGCAGACAGCGGCATGAGGCCCGACGGCATGGAGGAGCTCCGCCTTCGGTTGGATCCTCACGGTGGGCAGCTGATTGCTCGTGGTGATGCCGATGCGACCCATCTCGTTGGCGAGGCAGTAGCGGTACTTCCCCCATCCGTGCGGAGCGAGCTCGAATCGCTTCCCTCCGAGGTTGAAGGGGATCCACGCCTTGAACTCGTCGGCGAACCCACGGAGGTCCTGAAGTCGCACGAGGAGATCTGGCCCCAGGATGCCGCGGCCCGAGAGGTAGAGGGCATCTACTCCAGAGGCCAGCTCCCTGACGCTTGAGCCGCCAAAGCGCAAATTTGCGACTAGGTCATCAGACTGGTGCATCGCATCGCTGATCTCCATCGCTCAGCTCCGGCCTTCGGCGGCCGAACGAGCGAGGCGACGCTTGATGTCGTCGCTCCACGCCTTCTCGAGGTCGAGCTTGATCCAGTCGAACGTGAAGTCGTCTGGATGGACGCCGAACGCGGCGCGGAATCTACGCACCTTGCGGAAGATGGTTGCGCGATGCCATCCCGCTGCGACAAGGTTGGCGAAGCCGCCGGCGAGGTTCCAGGCGATCCAGAAGCCGATGAGCTCGGAATCTTCGAGGACCGAGTCGCTCACGTCGTCTCGAACATCTTCCGGGAGATCCTGAAGGCTCGTGCGATTGCTCGAGCTGGCGAATGCCTCGCCCATGGTTTCCTCGGGAATGCGGTCGTAGAAGGCATCCCAGCGTCCACGACTCTTCCCGTGGCCTTCGGGGGACTCACTCTTGTCGCTGCGGAAGTCTTGGTCCAGAGTCATAGTCGCATATTAGCGACTACCAATGTACATGTCAAGTGCAGTAGAACAAGATCTTGAAGGAGGGACTGGGGGAGTGATGCAGTTTGTGGGTGCTGTGTTACAGGATCCGCACCCACAGAGCTCGTCGATCGTCATCAGGGTATATACAAGTACCTCCTACGTGGATATACTCTTTGCATGAGCAAGCACCTTGTCGACATCGACGGAGATCTCCTGGCCGAGGCGACCACCATCCTGGGGGCCTCGACGATGAAGGAGGCGGTCAACCGATCGCTCGAGGCCGTCGTCAAGGCGGATCGCAGGCGTCAGCACGCTGACCGTCTTGAGTCCATGGAAGGTCTTGACCTCGATGATCCAGCGGTGATGTCCGACGCGTGGCGCTGAGAGCTCGCTATCTCGCTGACAAGAGCGCGCTGGCTCGATTCTCGACACCGACTGTTGCTGAGCGTCTCCGCCCGCTGCTTGAGGACGGATTGATCGCCACCTGCTCTATCGTCGATCTCGAGGTCCTCTACAGCACGCGGTCTTCGTCGGACTTCGAGGAGGTCCTCGTCGAGCGCCAAAGCCTGGATGAGGCACCGATCACTCAAGAGGTCATGCACGCCGCGATCGAGCTGCAACGAGCATTGGCTCGGGTGGGTCAACATCGCTTGGCGATACCGGACGTGATCATCTCGGCTGCAGCGAGGGCCTCCGATCTGATCGTGCTTCATTACGACAGTGATTTCGAGCGACTCGCAGCGGTTGGCGGAGCTGATCACGAATGGGTCGTTCCTCGGGGGAGCCTGTGAGAATTTCCCAGAGGCACCGGCACGCCGCTGGCGAATAATTCCGACCCGCCGGTGTGGGATGCCTTCGAAGATCGCGAGGAGAGCCGAACAGATTGGTGAGCGAGCACAGTCTGTCGGGCGGCAGGGGAATGTGAGCCAAGTCTGCCTACCAACCGCTCGTCACTACCGTCCTCACGGTCTCGACAACATAAAAGCCCTTCGAGAGTTTAAGGAATCTTAGAGGATTTTTACGGGATTCTTTGGCTGTCCTGACATTGTCTGCCTAGGTTGCGCCTACCGCATACGAGGGGGAGCACGGATCTGTGAACGCACTGCGCCGAGGTGTGAAGAACGCCTTCCGAAATGCCATCCGCTCCGTAGGGGTCATCCTTATCCTGGCGGTGGCCATCGCCCTGGCTATCTCGATGCTCATCGCACGAGACGCGGTGACCAAAAAGATCGACTCGGTGCGCGCCTCGACGGGCAACACCATCTCGGTCTCGCCGAAGGGTTTCTTCGGCGGCCAAGGCGGCGGCACCCCGCTGACCCAGGCCCAGCTCGCGCAGGTCTCCTCGATCCCCCATGTCACCAGCGTCCAGGAGTCGCTCAGCCAGCGGCTCACGACGTCTGAGACCTCCTTGGTCTCCTCAATCACCCCCGGCTCGGTTGGCCAGCAGTTCGGCGGCGGCGGAGGAGGG
>Ga0118677_10004429_pt1 | contig 25582 bp, 12 predicted proteins | sample AliMusrvi5mmetaG_FD_86154 | JGI IMG/M metagenome (GOLD analysis project Ga0118677, IMG submission 86154)
GCCCTCACCCAATCCAAACCGCTTGAGCTCTGGATCATTCGTGTTATTCGTGAAATTTGCCTGAGATTATTTGGATGTTCGATCTGACCCGCGAGGAGATTCTGAGGATATCACAAACTGTGACATCCTTGCGGCGGCTCAAATTTTCCAAACAGGTCCGGGTCTTCACCGAGCACGGCGCGTTGATGGCCGCCATGGTTCTGAGCAGTCCCCGCGCCGTTGCCATGCCCGACTCGATACCACCCAGCAGCAAATCAGCCGCCTCGAATCGCCCGCTTACGAGGGACACTCGGTCAGCATGCTCCGCCGTGTCGCCGCCGCCTTGCCGCTGACCTCCGGCCTGCCTTTCCCAGCATGGCGGGACTTTCCCCGCGCAAGCTCTTGTCCATGAAGCTTCTGGCGCATGCCTTTCCCGCGGGTGAAATTGCGAAACAGCCTGTTTCGTAATTCTATCACCTCAAGCTCCGCCGCTACGTCGTCGTCGAACTCAAGGCCCGGCCCTTCACTCCCCGCCGATGTCGGCCAGATCAATCTCTATCTCGCCGACCTTCAGGCCCGCGTGTGTGTGGTGCTCGAATCGCTGCCGGAGCTGCGGAAAGGGCCCGTATTGCATGAAAAAGCCGCACCCTACCGCTCCAAGAGGCCATGACTCAACCGGAAATGAGAATGACAAATCCGGCTGCCGCTAGTTTCCCCTTGTCCCGGCTCGCGCCGAACCCTATACTTGCGCCTAACAGCACAGGACATGCTCTCCACAAGCACACTCTCAGCACTCTCGCCCCAAGCTGCCGCCGCCAATCCCGGCGTCGGGGTCCCTTGGCGTGGGGGATTTTCTCTGGCGGTCATGTCCCGTTGGCCGGCACCCGAGCTTTGCCCCGGCGCCATCTCGTTCCGGTTCAGATCCGGCACGGACGATGAGGCGATCGGGGGAAGGGCCCTCCCTGATCACGCCAACTTCGCCCGGCCCAGACCCATGGGATTTGTGCGCCAACTCGCGCCCCACACTTTCACCCCCAATAGCAAAACCCCGGGCAGCGACGCCAAACCGCGCCGTCTGCCGAGGAAACGCGACGTCCGCCAGGTCCTTCACCCCAAGCACAGCGCCGAGTATGTCCTCGCCAGCCCGCCGTTCCGCAAAGCATTCCTTGGCATTCACAGATGAGCGACCGACCTGATATCCTAATCGAGATTCGCCGTGAAGTTCTGTTTGAGGCGCGACACCACTGCGCGGTTTGCTGCAATCCGTTGCCGCTTGAGCAAGCCCATGTGATCCCATGGAGCAAGAGCCATGAGCATAGCGTAGCGAATTTGATTGCCTTGTGCGCAAACTGCCACAGCCGGGCCGACAATGAAAAGTGGGGTGTGAAAGTACTCCGGCAATACAAGAACGACCCATGCATTCTAGCTCGTAAAAGCAATGCTCCCGAAGGCACTGCCGCCCACATGATCCAACTCGTGGAGATGCTGGTCCAAAAGAAGTTTGAGGAAATGACTCTCCGGTCTTCAGAACTGGGTTCTGCGGTTGCTGCATACACCAGTGCGCCCGGCAAGGTGAAAGTAATTTCAGTTGATCATGCAAATAGCAGCCGGGTTGTGCTCAGCCTTCCGAGCGCGGCGGCGCAGCAACTGATGACCGGTTTCAAACAGCGAGACCCGCTGCTGCTGGCCTTCTTAGACGACTTCGAACTGCTTGCTGTTCGTCTTCTTGACCAGTCCAGCACTCCAAGGCAAACCGCCCCGACGCCAATCGCGGCTTTCTCCACCGACCTGACATTCATCACAAACGAGGCCGGTAAAAGCCTGCGCGATCGCTTCGGGGTCTTGCTCGGTACCGACACACGCCTGTTCGATTGCCTCGTCGGCTACTTCTTCATCAGCGGCTTCCACAAACTTCATCCCGCACTCACAAAGACCGAGAAGATTCGCATCCTCATCGGCATCAAGACCGAAGGGGCGGTTTATCAATTGATCCAAACCGCCAAGGAGCAGCAGGAGTTTGTCATGGAATCCCATGCCCAGGTCAAGGAGCGAGTGCCCGGTGAAATTTTGGGCGAACTTCAAAATTGCGGTGACAGTTCAGACATTGAAGATGGCGTTCGTAAGTTCGTGGAGTGGATCAAGTCCGGCAAACTGGAAGTCCGCGCCTATCCATCGGAGCGCCTGCACGCCAAGCTCTACATCATGACCTTCCACGATGGTGACCGCGACAAGGGTCGCGTCATCACCGGTTCCAGCAACTTTACCGAGGCTGGCCTGCAGGATAATCTGGAGTTCAACGTCGAGTTGAAGAACCGCGCGGATTACGATTTCTCGCTCCGGAAATTCAACGAACTTTGGGCGAAGTCCGTGGACGTGACCAAGGATTACGTCATGACCATCGAAGTCAAATCACCGTTCGCGCAGTTCACGCCCTACGAACTGTATCTCAAGTTCCTCTATGAGTATTTCCGTGGCGAACTTAACCTGCCCGATGAAATCGAGGAGATGTATCTACCGACGGGCTTCATGAAACTTAAATATCAGGAAGAGGCCGTTCTGAATGCGCGCAGAGTTCTCGACGAATACGGCGGGGCCTTTCTATCCGACGTGGTTGGCTTGGGCAAGACTTACATGTCCGCGTTGCTCGCGCAACAGTTGAACGAACCTTGTCTCGTGATCGCGCCGCCGCATCTATTGGATGAACACAACCCCGGCTCGTGGCCGAATGTGTTCCGCGAGTTCGGCGTGCGCGGCTCGCTCTGCGAATCTCTCGGCAAGTTGGAATCATTGCTGGAACGGGACCTGTCAAAGTTCACCAGTGTCTTTATTGACGAGTCGCACCGTTTTCGCACTGAGGACACCCAAAGTTATGAAAAGCTCGCGCAGATCTGCCGTGGCAAGCGTGTCATCCTGGTTTCAGCCACGCCGTTGAACAACACGCCGCAAGACATCCTGAGCCAAATCAAGCTGTTCCAGCCCGGCAAGAACAGCACCATCCCAAACATCCGCAACCTGGAAGCATTCTTCGGGGCGCTCAAGGGCAAGTTGAAAGGACTCGACCGCCAACGCGACCATGAGATCTATTTCCGAACGGTTAAGGAAAACGCGCGGCAGACCCGCGAACAAATCCTCAAGTTTCTGATGATCCGCCGCACCCGCACCGAGATTGAAAAATACTATGGCGAGGACCTGAGGCGGCAGGGCTTGAAATTCCCCGAAGTTGCCAACCCCGAACCGCTCTTCTACAAATTCAACACGGATGAGGCCCTGATCTTCGACGAAACGATCCGTTCTCTAACGCACGACCTCCGATACGCACGCTACACACCGTTGGACTACTATACCGGCGAGCGTGACGTGCAGGAACTCCAGAGTCAGTTCAATCTCGCAAAGTTCATGAAAATCCTCATGGTAAAGCGCCTTGAAAGCAGTTTTACCGCGTTTCTATCAACGCTCGGACGTTTTATCCACACCTATGAACGGGTCATTACGGAGTTTCACAAGGGCCACTTCTTCATCAGCAAGAAACACAGCGCAAAGATCTTCGAACTGCTCGAATCCGATAATCAGGAAGGGATAGAGCGTTTGTTGGATGACGATAAGGCCGAGAAGCTTGATGCAAAGGACTTCAGGGCGAACTTCATCACCGATCTTGAAAGCGATTTGAAAGTCCTCAAAATCATCCGCTCCCACTGGAAGAAAATTATCCGCGATCCAAAGTGGGAATCATTCCGCGAAATCCTGAAGAAGAAGCATTTGCTCAAAAACGGCAAACTCATCATCTTCACCGAGTCCAAGGAAACCGCCGATTATCTCGCGGCGAGAATCCGCGAGGAAGTTGAACCGAAAACCTTGCTCTTCACCGGAGCCTCACTCAACTCCGTCCGCGAGGAAGTCATCACCAACTTCGACGCCAAGGCATTTCGTCCCAAGGATGACTACCGCATCCTCGTCTGTACCGAAGTTCTATCCGAAGGCGTGAACCTGCACCGCTCCAACGTTGTCATCAATTACGACATCCCGTGGAATCCCACACGCCTGATCCAGCGCGTTGGGCGCGTCAACCGTGTGGACACCAAGTTCGACAAAATTCACACCTACAACTTTTTCCCCACAGATGAGGGCAACGACCTCATCAAGCTCAAGGAGGCCGCTGAAGCCAAAATCCATGCCTTCATCCAGATGCTCGGCGCGGATGCCCGCCTCTTGACCGAGGGCGAGGAAATCGTCTCGCACGATCTTTTCGCCAGGTGGAATTCCAAGAAGACCATCACCGGTGAGGATGAGAATGAGGAAACCGAACTCAAGTTTCTAACCGAAATACGAACTGTCCGCGACCAGCAACCGGACTTGTTCGAGCGCATCAAACGCCTGCCAAAAAAAGCCCGCTCCACGCGCGTCATGCTTTCCGATCCTGCCGTCCATGCCTTTCCCGCGCTGCTTTCCTATTTCCGCCAGGGAAAACTCGATAAATTCTTCCTCGGCGCAACCGGCCACTCGCCAACGACCGAAATGGATTTCATCTCCGCCGCGAAAATCCTGCGGCCTGCCGACCTGACTGAGCAGCTCCAATCCATTCCGCGTGAGTTTTACGATTTGCTCGACCGTAACAAGGGAGCATTCTTGCATGCCACCACTGCGGACGCCGAACAAGCCGAAGCCTTGCATCGCGGCAGTCCCAACGATGCCTACATGTTGAAACGAATCAAGGCCAAGGAGGTCCGCCACTGCCAGCAGTTTACCGACGATGACGAGGAGTTCGTCGGCAAAGTCATCCGACTTTTGGAGGATGGCGCGTTGCCAAAACCCACAACCAAAAAAATCGCCGCCGCCCTGAAAAAGGAAATCCAACCGCTCAAGGTTCTGGCCATCCTGCGCCGCAACGTCGCACGGGAATTTCTCCAAACCAGCGCCGCCGGGCATGGCAGCCAAGCGCTCGCCCCGCGTGAAGTCATTCTTTCATCCTATCTCATTCAAGCACCATGACCACACCGCCGCCTGCCGCCCCGGCTGAACCCATCGCCCCGCTCATCCTGTCCCTGCGCGATCAGCGTGTCCTTCTGGATGCTGACTTGGCGCGGCTCTACGGGGTGGAAACGCGTGCCTTGAACCAGGCCATGAAGCGCAACCAGGACCGCTTTCCCGCGGATTTCATGTTCGATCTGACCCGCGAGGAGATTCTGAGGATATCACAAACTGTGACATCCTTGGGTCGGCTCAAGTTTTCCAAACAAGTCAGGGCCTTCACCGAGCACGGCGCGTTGATGGCCGCCATGGTTCTGAGCAGTCCCCGCGCCGTCGCCATGAGTGTGTATGTCGTCCGCGCCTTCATCCAGATGCGCGAGGAACAGTCTGCCAACGCCGCCATCCTCAAACGCTTGGCGGAAATTGACAAAACGCTGCTCACCCACGACACTGCCCTGTGGGACATCTACCAGAAACTCCTCCCTTTGCTTAACCCGCCGCCCGATCCTCCTCGCAAGGAAATCGGCTTCCACATCAAAGAAGATGCCGTCACCTACCGCACCAGGCGCAAAGCGGCTACATCTTATTCCGGCTAATCATAATTCATCCTTCATCCTACATAGTGCAACCCTCATGAATCTTGAACAGGCACGCGACTGCGTTGAGAAAACATTCCGGCACAAATTCGACGAAGACCGGTTTTTGTTTTTTATCCGCAATCTCGTCAACCACCTCGACGAGACCAAACGCGCCCAGTTCTCCGGTAACTATATTAAGCGCGCCTTCGCGGAACAAGTCGGCCATTATCTCCGGCTTGGGACCTATAGCGATCCGCGAGGCGAATTCGTGGATGTGCTCGTCATTCACCTGCGCAAGGAGACCACTCTGGCTCGGGGGCGCGTCACGCTTCGCAATTTCGTCGCGGACTATCTTGATTCCGGTCATGGGAAAAACAAGGCTGCCGTCATTGCCGCATTTGTTTCGCCCGCCGATGACGATTGGCGATTCTCATTCGTCAAACTGGACTTCACATTTGAAAAGACGGAACTCGGCCTCGTCACCGAACGCCGGATGCTGACGCCCGCCCGCCGTTATAGTTACCTTGTCGGCGCAAACGAGAATTGCCATACCGCGCAAAAGCAGTTTATCGATCTGCTCACGACCGATATCGCCGACCCTACGGTTGCCGCCCTGGAAGCCGCTTTTGGCGTTGAGAAGGTTACCAAGGAATTCTATGAGCATTACCGGATCTTATTCGAAAAGACCAGCGACGCGCTCAAAACATATCTCGCGAACGACCCGCGAATTGAAAACCACTTTGCCGAACGTGGCATCGAACCCGACGACTTTACCAAGAAGCTTCTCGGCCAGATTGTCTTCCTCTACTTCCTGCAAAAGAAGGGCTGGTTTGGCGTGGAGCGCGGCCAGCCATGGGGCAGTGGCAACAAGGGATTCATCAGGCACCTATTCACGGAACGAGCGCACTTTGCCCATCTTGTTGCCAGGAAATCGAAACGCGATTCCAACTTTTTCAACGACATCCTCGAACCGCTCTTTTACGATGCCCTTGCCCGCCCCCGAGTGGAGGATGATCACTATTATCCAAGCTTCGACTGCCGCATCCCCTTCCTGAATGGCGGGCTCTTTGAACCGCTCTATGGTTACAGATGGGACGACACTGAAATCCTCTTGTCCGACACGCTGTTCTCCAATGACGAGGAGTCCAACGATGGGGATAAGGGAACTGGCATCCTGGACGTTTTCGACCGCTACAACTTCACTGTAAACGAGGCAGAGCCTCTGGAAAAGGAAGTGGCCGTTGACCCCGAAATGCTCGGCAAGGTCTTCGAGAATCTGTTACCCGAAAACATCCGCCACTCCAGCGGCACCTACTATACTCCGCGCGTCATCGTTCACTACATGTGCCAGCAAGCCCTGCTGCACTACCTCACCGTGCGTGCCCCGGAGGTCCCGCAGGACGAACTCGCCCGCTTTCTTCACCTAGCGGAACGATTCGCAGATTTCGAGGCCACGGACACGAAGGCACACGCGGACAAGAGGCTCCCGCCTACCGTCGCCACCAACGACCAGCTTCTCGACAAACTACTCCATGATGTCACAGTTTGCGATCCCGCCATTGGCTCTGGAGCCTTCCCAGTGGGCATGATGCACGAAATCGTCCGCGCACGCCTTGCCCTGACTAATTCGCTGGAAAAAAAAGGGAAGGGAAAAGTTCTGGACGGTGGCAAACCGCGCACCGCATACGGGCTTAAGCGCCATGCCATCCATCATTCGCTTTATGGCGTGGACATCGACCCCGGCGCAGTCGAGATCGCCAAGCTCCGGCTTTGGCTCTCGATGGTCGTGGACGAGGATGATATCCGCGACATTCAGCCACTGCCGAATCTGGATTACAAGATCATGCAGGGGAACTCTCTGCTCGACGAATTTGAAGGTATCCGACTGTTTGATGAAAAGGTGTTAAGACAGCCTGATGAAAGCCGAGTTCAGGAAGCCGCCGAGTTAAAGGAGAAGATTCGCGTCTTGCAAGCCACGGCGATCCGTGCTCACGCCGATGGGAGGCAGGGAGCAGCCCTCAAACATTCAGCCGAGCGGGACATTACACGGCTCAAAAAGTCCGTCGATAGGCTATTGCACAACGCACCTCACGAGGAATTGGAACTGAACTCCCAGGAAAGCTGGCAACGACTTGCCCGACTCCAATTGCTCCATGCAAATTTCTTTAAGGAATCAAACCGGCAAAAAAAGGAAGAAATGCGCTCTGAGCTCGGACGACTAGAGTGGGACTTCATGTGCGCTACCCTCCGCGAGCAGGCTCGCGAGCAAGCCCTTGCTGAGTTGGAGCGTGCTGGTGCCAAGCACCGTAAGCCATTCTTTCTTTGGTGGCTTCACTTCTCAGAAATCAAGCAGAGGAATGGCGGTTTCGATATCGTTATCGCAAATCCGCCGTTTGTGAGGATGGAACTCATTATGGACGACAAGCCTGCGCTCAAACGCCGGTTTCCCCATCTATATGCCGGGCGAGCGGACCTCTACGTGTATTTCTACGGACTTGGTATGCACATACTTCGAGACGGAGGATGTCTGACCTTTATTTCCAGCAATTCCTATCTGAATTCGAAATTCGGGGAGAAGCTACGACAGCACTTTCTCGACACTGTCACGATCCGCACACTAATTGATTTTGCCGAGACCAAGGTTTTTGACGCAGTCGTGGAGCCTGCCATCATTGTGATGGATAAAATGAAGACCGAGAAGGCAAACGTGAGCATCGTAAAATGGCAGCAAGACCGACCACTTGATGAACTTGCGGAAGTCGCTATGCAGGCCGTGACTATCAGCCAGTCATCATTTACCGCAGAACCATGGCAACTTGTGGGTGGTGATACCGCGCGAATACTTGCCGAGATGCGCCATAGCAGGATGTCGCTCGCAGAGCACCCCGAGTGGAAACCATTGAGGGGAGTTGTGACAGGCTTGAATGAAGCGTTCGTAATTGACGGCGCTAAGCGTGCCAAACTTCTTCGAGACAACCCTGAGTCCGCAGAAATAATTCACCCGTTCTTGCGTGGGCGTGACATCGCCAAGTGGAATACCACATTTGGAGACGCATACATTATCTATACGTATCACGGAATAGACCTCTCCCGCTTCGAAGCGATTGAAGCGCACCTTCGCCCGTTCAAAAAGGCACTAGAAGGACGAGCGACGGAGCAAAAATGGTATGAACTCCAACAGCCGCAGATGGCTTATGAGTCCTTTTTTCGAGGTCCAAAGCTTGTATACCAAGAAATCAATCGAACCGATGCCTTTGCCTACGATGAAGGTAAGCCGACGGGAATGTTCGTGAATAACAAAGTTTTTTTTATTCCAGACGCACCTAAGGCACTTCTCGCATTCATGAACTCAAGCGTTGCCTCCTTCTTTATCCACACGCTTTCGGGAGTCCCGCGCGGCGGCTTTCTTGCCCTACAGATCAACTTAATCAACCCACTTCCGATTCCCAATTGGACTGATAAAGAACTGCGAGTTCTCGATGTGCTGGGAGACTATGTTGTCTGGCTCCGCCGCAATTGCGTGACGAATGGCGAGGTGCCGGTAAGCACGAGTGGGGCTTTGCTAGCAGGCTATTTCGAGCAATGGGTAAATGCGCTTGTCTATGAGCTTTTCTTTCCCAAATCGCTGCATGCTGCCGGCCTGCGCTTCTTTCAGCTTGCCGAGGCCGCGAATCTAGTTCCGCTCACTCAAATGAAACCCGGGACCGAGCTTGCCTGCCTACGTAACAAGTTCGATGAGCTTTACATACCCGACCACACCCTCCGCCAAAGCCTCTTCGCGCTTGATAGTATCGAAGAAGTCCGCATCATTGAAGGCAAAGTATGAGTGCTAAATCCAAATCCAAACCGGGGCCATCGGCACCGCCAAATCCAGCGTGGACTCTTGGTCGTCTTACCAAGATCGAGATCGAGAATTATCGTGGTGTTAGAGGCAAGCTCGATCTCGACCTTCCGAAAGGCGAGAATCTTCTTATTTACGGCGAGAACGGTGCTGGTAAATCATCGGTCTTTCATGCCATCCGGGATTTTCTTGAAGCAGCGGAGCGCGAACACTTCGACCGGGCGAAAATGGCGTGGCGAAAGCTCAAACCGGATGACTATAGGCATCGCTTCACACCGGACAAGCCGCGGGTGTCGCTGCACTTCGGCGATCATGAAATCGCATGGTCTGAAAGTGAAGATGGACCGAGCCAGAGCGCGGCGCGCGATTTGGACAAGGGAAAGGGTTTTCTCGACTACAAAGTCATGCAGAGGGTCCACCTGTTGGAACGCGACTCCCTTGAAGTGGACTTGTTTTCTCTCGTTATTGAGCACTTGCTACCGCATTACCCGAACACAGTGAGCGCGGGGCAGATGACATTCAGCCAGCAATGGCACGACTTCCTCAAACGTGGCGCGAAACCCAAAAAGGGCGACCCTGGATCCATACCCGTAACTCAGGATGAAGTGAATAAGTTTAATGCGGGGTTTGAGCCGGAAATCACCAAGTTGGGCCGCAATGCAACGACACTTCTGAAAGTCTTCGGTGGAGATACGGCTGTTTCTCTGTCATACCAAAAAGCCGATTGGAAGCCTGCCAAAAAAGGCGGCACCAAACTCGTTTTGCATCCGCCGCGATTGCTTGCGGTCCCGATCTTTCGGCGACTGAGTCTGCCAGACTACAACAACGTATTGAACGAGGCACGGCTGAGTGCGCTCGCTGTCTGTTTGTTTTTCGCAGCACTCAAAGACAGCCCATCGGCTAGCCTGCGCCTGCTCGCGCTGGACGACATTCTCATCGGACTCGATATGTCGAACCGGGTGAAGGTGCTCGACCTCGTTCACAACCATTTCAAAGACTGGCAAATTGTGATCCTGACGTATAGCAAGGCATGGTTTGAACGAATGAAGGATCGGTTGAAAGGTGATAATTGGGCCGCGCCGTGGAAAGCGGTGGTCTTATTCGAAGAGCAGCGGGAACAGGAAACTTCGCCGCGTATCGTAGCGGAGGACAGCGGTGGCAGGCTGGAAATGGCGGCCAGTCATTTAAGGAGGAAAGACTATCATGGTGCCGCGGTCTATACGCGAGTTGCATTGGAAGAAGCGTGCCACCACGCTTGCGCAAAAGGGTCCATTCCTGTCCCGCATGTGGAGTCGTTGAAACACCGAAAGCTCGAGCATTTCCTCGATGTCTTGGGGAACAGACTTAGTGAGTTGGCCGATGAGGCGAGGCGCAAATCGGCGCTCCGATTGATGGCGCAAGTGCGCGAGGCTAAGACCTTTGTGCTCAATCGGAACGCGCACTTTGATGCCGAGGATGAGGATGTTTTATCGGGTGAAGTCGGAGCAGCAATCGCGGCGGTGAAGGATTTCAGCGAGTTTCTCGGAAGTCAGGATTGGGGAAAATTTAGGTTTGCTTCAGGACGGCTGCTGCCGCCCGCAGAGCGCTTGTCCGCGGATCTGAGTGCCGCGCGACAGGCCGCCGCGCGCGGCGCGATAAAGCAAGCCCTCGGAGCGCTTTTCAATGCTAACGAGGCATTCTGGGAGGTGTATGGCAGCCGCTTAGAGGTCAAGTTTCCGGTAGGAGCCAGACCGCGTGCGCCTGACATCTGGAAAGCAGCGAAAGAACAAGGGCTACTTGCAGCAGATATTGATGCGCGTCTAAACCCTGCGAGGCCATATCTTTTCGCGACGCAAAGGCCGAGTGACTTCAACATCGTAAAATTCGCTGAAGCCGCGAGCGTGCTTGAGGAGCTTGTGCCCCCAGCTTGAAAGCAGTCGAGGGAAGAAACGGGTCTCAAACAGTCCAACCATCCAATTTGAAACCAGCAAAAGAGTGAGCGCAGAAATCAATTTAGTGGAGGCTCAAACCCCATGAAGCCGTTCGACCTTGTGGTTTTCCGGGAGGCAGTAGCGGAAGGCAGAATTGAGTGGCGCAAGCACGTTCTGCAGAGGCTTGCCGAGCGCGGCATTCCGCAACAGACCGTGCGTGAGGTGTTGCTCCAGGGCGATCTGATTCGGGAATACGCCGATGACAAACCCTTTGCGTCCGCACTCTTTTTAGGGTACGTTTCAGCGACGCCGCTGCATGTCGTGGCGGCCTGTGACGATGCAAGCCGCCAAGCATATGTCATCACAGCCTACGAGCCATCGCTAGATATTTTTGAATCTGACTATCGAACCAAACGAAAATAATGAACTCGACAACCGATCAATGTCCGCTATGTGGCGGCAACAAGGCGAGCGGGAGAACCACCTTCACAGCGGATTTGGGGAGCGGAGTGGTGGTGGTGCGACGCGTGCAAGCCACGGTTTGCTCCCAATGCGGCGAAGAGTGGATTGATGATGCAACGGCCCGCCGCCTGGAAGAAGTCGTCAATGAGGCGCGCTTGAAAAACAGCGAGGTGGAGGTCACCGCCTTTGCGTAGTTTTCTGCCACTTGCTCCAGGAAAATGTTCTCCGCTTCAAGCCTAAAGTTCCTGCTTCTCGCCGCCCTCGCGCTGCCCGTCATCGCCAGCGGGCAGACGGCGGCCGCCCCCAACGAGACTGTTGCACCGATTGACCGGCAGGCGCTGGTGACGCGGCACAATATCACCTGGAATGACGCGGCGGGGCGCATCGCATTGGGCAACGGCGAGTTTTGTTTCGGGACGGATGGCACCGGCTTGCAAACCTTTGCTGGCAACAGCATTGCGCACTGGGGCTGGCACAGTTTTCCGCTGCCGGATGGCTGCACACCCGATCTGGTGCCAGCCACCGGTGCGTTTGAGCATCGCACCACCGATGGAAAGATGAAGGGTGCCATCAATACCTGGATGTTCGACAACCCCCATATGATGAACCTCGGTCGCCTGCGCCTGATGCGTGCTGGCGGACGTAGTCTGGCACCGGGGGACATCACGGGGTTGCACCGGACGCTGGATTTATGGACCGGCGTGCAGACGTCGAGCTATCAGATAGATGGCAGGAATGTGACGGTGGAGACCTGCGTGCATCCCAAGCTTGATATGGTGGCGGTGCGGATTGTCTCACCGCTGGTGGAGAGCGGCGAATTGGAGGTGGCGCTAGATTTCGGCTATCCAACTGTGAACAATGCCGCCTGGGTTGGTGATTTCAATCGCAGCGAAGGCCACTCCACCGAGGTGATCTCGTCCTCGCCGGGGCGCATGGATTACAAACGGACGGTTGACGCCACCGGGTATCGCGTGGCGCTTGAGGTCGCGGACGGGGGCGTCATTCGCATGCCCGTCACGGTGCGTGGCGGGCAGAAGCTGGCAATTCGCAAGGCCGAGTATGGGACGGGCGACCAATGGGCGGAGGTGACCACTAAGATTTCGGCTGCGGTAAAGAATGACAAGATCGCACAAGCGGTGGACTTCACGGCCATGGGCGTGGATCCGGCGCCAGGCAAGGCCAAACGGCTGCGAGTCACCTACGCGCTCGACGGACTGGAGACAAACGCCGAAATCCCTGACAACCAGATCTTTCACATCCCGGCGGACGATTGCGCCAATGCCTATTTGGTGTCGGCGCGCGGCCACAAGACGTTGGCGTTTACCTGCGCATTTTCCCCTGAGCCGCTTCCCTCACGATTGCCGCTTTTCGAGCAAACGCGTGATGTGTGTGCCGCGCGCTGGCAGAGTTTTTGGCAGCACGGCGGGGCGATTGATCTATCTGGCAGCAAGGATCCGCGCTGGAAGGAACTGGAGCGGCGCATCGTGCTTTCGCAGTACCAGATGGCCGCGCAATCGGCCGGCACTTGGCCACCGGCTGAGACCGGCCTGCTGGGCTTGGACAACTGGCGCGGCCAGTTTCACATGGAAATGGTCTGGTGGCACCTGGCGCATTACGCCTTGTGGGATCGCTGGGAGATGGCAGACAAGGCGCTGGACTGCTACCAGCGGTTCATTCCAACGGCGCGTGAGCTGGCAGCCCAGTTAGGTTACAAGGGATTGAAGTGGGGCAAGGAATGCGGGCCTGAAGGGCGCTCCGCACCGTGGGCCGGCAACCATGCGTTGTTGTGGAAGCAACCGCACCCGATTTTCTTTGCCGAGTTGGAGTATCGCTTGAAGCCGACCCGCGCAACTCTTGACAAGTGGGCCGGGATCGTCAATGGCACCGCCGAGCACATGGCCGACTATCCCAAGCGCGACGCCACGACCGGCATCTATTCGTTAGACCCCGCCATGCCGCCAAGCGAGCAGGGTTTCACCAAAAACGATGTGTTCGATCTCGCCTACTGGCGTTGGGCGCTGGACAAGGCGCAGCAATGGCGGGAGCGCATGGGCTTGCCACGTGAACCGCATTGGGATGAGGTGCGAACCAACCTAACACCATTGCCGGTGGCCGATGGTCTCTTTGTGCATTCGACCGAGTGGGCCGACACCTATACCAAGCGGAACTTTGAACATCCCGATCCAATCGGTGTTCTTGGCATGTTGCCGCCAATCCAGGGCGTGGATGCCGGGATCGCCACGCGCACGGTCGCCAAGGTCTGGACGACGTGGCAGTGGGACCGCTGCTGGGGTTGGGATTTCCCGTGGATGGCGATGGCCGCCGCACGCACCGGCCAGCCGCAAATCGCCGTCGATGCCCTGCTCGCCAAAAGTCCACGCAACGGCTATGATCTCCAAGGCATCAATACCGGCGGGCCTTGTCCCTACCTGCCCGGCAACGGTGGCCTGCTGTATGCCGCAGCCATGATGGCGGCCGGATGGGATGGCGCACCGCAGCGCCACGCACCAGGCTTCCCGGCTGATGGCTCCTGGGTGGTGAAGTGGGAAGGCTTGAAGACTGCACCATGATAACCATCTTACACCCAATCATTCACCCTATGAAAACACGCAACATTAGTACGTTCCTCCTCGCCGCCGCCATTGCGCTGCCAGCCATCGCCTGCGGGCAGACGACCGTCGCCCCCGATCCCAGCGGAGTTCTGCGCAAGCCCATCCCCGACAAACTGGTGGTGCTGACCTTTGACGACGCTCCTGCCAGTCATGCGACGATTGTCGCCCCGATCCTCAAGCCGTTGGGCTTCGGCGCTTCGTTCTACGTTTGCGACTTCGATTCGTTCAAGACACGCAAGGACTGGTACATGACCTGGCGGCAGATGAAAGAGCTGGATCGTAGAGGCTTTGAGATCGGCAACCACACCGTGGGTCATGGCGGAGGCTTGGATAACTATCTGGCCATGGAGGACGAGTTGTTTGCGAACAACGGTCCCAGGATGACGACCGTCTGCTGGCCTGTCTATGCGGTGGTCTGGGACATTTGCCCGGAACTCGCAAAACGCGGATATACCTTCGGCCGGGGCGGCCATGAGCGTCCATACAGGCCGACGGTGGATAACCCTTTTGATGTGCCGTCGTTTACGATTCATGATCGTGTCCCCATCGAGACCTTTGTCAAACAGGCGCAGCAGGCCTGCCAGGGCCGGGTGGTCGTCTATTGTTTCCATGGCGTGCCGGACATGGAGCATTCGTCAGTGGGGCTGGAGCCTGAGACATTCAAGGTGATGATGCAGTACTTGAAGGACAACAACTACAAGTGCATCGCCATGCGCGACCTCGCCGAATACATCGATCCGGCAAAGGCCGCGAAACTGCCGCACACGGCCAATGAGGTCAAAGCAGAGGAGCCATACGTGACCAACAAGGACGACAAGCCCTGTGGTGTGGTCGTCAAGGCCGTTAAGCGAGATCCCGAAGCGGACAAGAAGCCTGCGGCAGACAAGCCAAAAGGCATGTTGGCTCCTGATGTTGCGAGTGTGAAGGCGATCAAGAGCGACAAGCCCAATGTATTCACATGGAGCAAGGGTGAATCCGGCAACTGGAGCGATGGCTCCAAGTGGTCGAACAATCTATCCAACGGGTCCGCTCCGGTTGCGGCGGGGCAAGCGGATTATGTCCTCAATTTCAACCAGGCCGGAAAGTATGATGTCACCCAAGACCTGGATGAAGGATTCGTGATCAACCAGCTCAATCTGTGCGTGGGACAGGGAAACGCCCTGAAGTTGACCGGCAAAGGCATCAAGTTCACCGGTACGCAGCCGAGTATCAATCAGAATTCCATATTCACCGAAGACAGGATTTCGGTACCCATCAATCTCGCGACTGATGTCACGGTCAACTCCTTCTTGAGCAATTACTCATCTCCGGCCGGCCGCTTGATCATCGCAGGCCTAATTTCAGGAACCGGCGGCCTGATTGTCAATGGCTATGGCCCTTTGCACATCATCAACTCGTCCAACACCTACAGCGGCGGAACCATTGTCAACAGCGGCACGCTTGCCATGGATGGCTGGTCGAATGGCAAACCGGGGACGCTGGGAACCGGGCCGGTAACTCTGAATGATGGCGCCACCCTGGCACCATGCGGCGGGATATGCACCAATCCCCTGATTTTGAACGGAGGCATGATCGAGGGCAACTTCACCTGGAATGCTCCCATCACCTTGAACGGCAACACTGAAATCGCCGGGTACAATTTGAATTTGAATAACATAAGCGGCGGCATCAGCGGGCCGGGCGGCCTTACGGAGCTTGGTATTCAGGGCAACTTCGGGAGGAATAACTTTGGCACGGTGTACCTCTGGGGCGTCAATACCTACACCGGTCCCACCACGGTTCGTATGGCCAAGCTGTTCCTCAAGAAAGCCGCGGCACTTTACAATACGGACACAGCGCAATGGACCCCTGCGAAAATCAGCGTCCACCCCGGGGCCACGCTGGTGCTCAGCGCCGGCGGTCCGGACGAGTTCACCGGTGCGCAGGTCGGCACATTGATTGGGAAACTGGCCACGGGAGTCAACAACAACGGCCTGATGGCCGGTTCGGTTTTGTGTCTGGATACCACCACTGCCAAGGATCCCGTCGCGGTATCGGCCAACATCACGGATTCGAAGGGTCCTGGCGGCGGCGCGTTCCTCCTCAAGAAATGCGGTGAAGGAACATTGCAGTTGTCAGGCAAGAACACTTATACAGGCCAGACTGTTCTAGAGAGTGGCGCGCTTAGTGTTTCGTCACTCAACAGCTTCACCAAAGGCAAGAATACGGCCAGTAGCAGCCTGGGCACGCCGATGGACGTTGATGCCGGCGAGATTGTCATTGGCGAGGAAGGCAAGGAAGGTGAGGGCGCGCTGATTTATACGGGAGCGGGCGAAACCTCCGACCGGGTGATGAATCTTGCGGGAAAGAAGTCAACTGTGACCTTTGATCAATCAGGCACGGGTCTGCTCAAGCTCACCAGCACATTTGTGATGTCTGGCTACGGTGCCGACAAGACGATCGTGCTCAAGGGTGATACCGCCGGCACCGGTGAGATTGCCGGAAACCTGTTCAATCCCCATGACCGCGCAGGCAAGGCGACAACCGCAGTCACAAAATCCGGCACGGGCGCGTGGACGCTCTCCGGCACCAATACTTACACAGGTCCGACAACCGTGAAACAGGGTACGCTGTCGATTGCCGGTGTGACAGGCATTGGCGACAAGACCGATGTCCATATTACCGAAGGCGCAATGCTGGAATTGGGCTTCAAGGGTGAAATGCGCATCGGCAAGCTGTATCTTGACGGGAAGTTACAACCTGAAGGAACCTATGGCGCGGAGAATTCTCCGAAATACCTAAAGGGGAAGGGCACATTGAAGACCGCACCGTAACAATCACCTGACATCCAATCATTCACCTTATGAAGACACACACGATTAGAACAATTCTCCTCGTCGCCTTCGCGCTGCCATCCATTGCCTGGGCGCAGCCAGCGGTCGATCCCGACCCTAACGGTGTCCTGCGCAAGGCCATCCCGGACAAGCTGATCGTGCTCACCTTCGATGATGCCTGTGCCAGCGGCTACACGGTGGCGGCCCCGATCCTGAAGCAATTTGGATTCGGCGGAACGTTCTATGTCTGTGACTTCGATTCGTTCAAAACGCGCAAGGACTGGTATATGACCTGGCGGCAGATGAGCGCGCTGAACGCCGAGGGCTTTGAAATCGGCAACCACACCGTGGGCCATGCGGGAGGATTGAGCAACATTCTGGCCATGGAGGATGAGTTGTTTGCCAACAACGGTCCCAAGATGACAACCGTCTGCTGGCCGCTCTATGGGGTGGCATGGAATATATGTCCGGAGCTGACCGCCAATGGCTATACCTTTGGCCGCGGCGGCCATGAGCGCCCCTATCGGCCGACGGTGGACAATCCGTTTGACGTGCCTTCCTTCACGATTCGGGATGGCCCGCCGGTCGAGGCGTTCATCAAACAGGCCCAAATGGCCTGCCAGGGCCGGGTGGTCGTGTATTGCTTCCATGGCGTGCCGGACCTGGAACATACGGGTGTCAGCTTGGCACCGGCAACCTTCAAGACAATGATGCAGTATTTGAAGGATAACCATTACCAGGTCATTGCCATGCGCGACATGGCCAGTTACATCGATCCGGCCAAGGCCGCGAAACTGCCACCCACGGCCAATGAAGTCAAAGATGCGCCGCCCTTCCTGTCCGTCAAGGACGATCAGCCCTATGTCGCCCCGCCCGCCATGGACATCCGGCCGGCACCCGCGGGCAACACCGCGGTCAGCACTGCCAAGGACATGCTGACTTTCGTGCTGCCGGGTGCGATCTCATGCGGTATTTCCGGAACCCGGATTGACGCGTATGTGCCGCCCACCGCCGACCTGAAAGCGCTTGCGCCCACCTTCACGCTGTCGCCTTCTGCCGCAGCGATTCCGGTGTCCGGCACGGCCCGCGACTTCACCAAACCCCAAACCTACGCCATCACCGCCCAGAATGGATCCACTAGGACTTATACTGTCACTGTGGTCAAGAGCGGAAAGGATTCATCCTTCGCATGGAACAAGGCGCAAGCGGGGAAATGGAGCGATGGCGGCAATTGGTCTAGCAACGCAGGTGCCGGCACCCCACCGAAGGCCACCGGTCAGCCGGACTACATCCTCAATTTCAACGTGGCCGGCACATACGCGGTCACCAACGACCTGAAAGAAGGCTTCCTGCTCAATCAACTCAACCTGAACGTGGTTCAAGGTCATGGTTTGACAGTGGCCGGCAAACCCATGGCGTTTACCACCAACAAGGACACCGGCACCCTGCCAAGCATCAATGAGAACGCGATCTTCACTTCCGACATCATTACCGCGCCCATCAATCTTACGTCTGATGTCGCCATGAATCTGGTTCCCGCCGGCCGCTTGGTTATCGACGGCCTGATCTCCGGCAGCGGCGGCCTGGTTTGCACCGGCGGCAACCTCAACGCCAGCGGCGACCTCAATGGCGGCCCCAACCAGCACTATAGCAACCTGACGCTCAACAATCCGGCCAACACCTATAGCGGCGGGACCATCGTCAACGGTGGGACGCTCCGCCTTGCGGCCAATAGCGCGCTGGGAAGCGGACCGCTAACCCTCAATGACGGAGCCGGTCTCGTGCCTGGTCCGGACAACGCCACCACGCCCCTGATCCTGAACGGCGGCACGATCGACGCAGGTGGAATCAATTGGAACGCCGCCATCGCTCTCAAAGGAAACACGCGGATCGCAGGGCATGCTGTCAATTTCAACAAGGTGAGCGGGGCAATGAGCGGTCCCGACGGCTTCACCCAGATTGGCACCTGGGGCGCGTTCGGACGCTCCAACGACGGCGGCATCTATCTCTGGGGCGACAACACATACAGCGGCCCGACCATCGTCCAACAGGGCACGCTTTATGTTAAGAAAGCAGTGGCGCTCTATCATGCGGATCCGGCGAGCTGGACCGCCGCAAAAATCCGCATTCACCCAGCCGCCACGCTGGTCATCAGTGCCGGCGGCCCGGGCGAGTTCACCGGCACCCAGGCCGGCACGCTGCTCAGGAATCTAACAACAACGGTCCATGACGACGGCTTGATGCACCGCGCGGCCATTTGCCTGGACACCGCCAACGCTCCCGGTCCGGTCACCATACCGACCGACATTGCCGACTCGCAGGGCCCGGGTGGCGGCGCGTTCGTCCTCAGGAAATGCCAGGCGGGCACCCTGCAACTTACCGGTGCCAATACCTACACCGGCCAAACGATCCTCGAAGGCGGCACACTCAGCGTGGCCTCGTTCAACAGGGTCGTTAAGGGAAAGCCCACCAGCAGCCTGGGCGCCCCGCAAGACATCGAGGCGGGGGAGATTGTCATTGGCAAAGAAGCGCAAGATGGTGACTGCGCCTTGGTCTATACCGGCAAAGGTGAAACCACCGACCGCGTGATCAATCTGGCAGGGAAGGAATCGACCGTGACATTCAATCAATCCGGCAGCGGCTTGCTCAAGCTCACCAGCGACTTGCTCATCTCCGGTTATGGCGCTAACAAAACCATCGTGCTCGCGGGTGACACCGCAGGCACCGGCGAGATCGCCGGCAACATCGTCAATCCATACGACCGTGCAGGCAAGGCGAGCACCGCCGTCACCAAATCCGGAAAGGGCATCTGGGAGCTTTCCGGCACCAACACGTACACGGGTCCGACCCTGGTGAAGCAAGGCACACTGTCGATTGCAAGCGCGCACAGTTTTGGAGACAGTGCCGAAATCGATATCGCCGAGGGCGCGACGCTTGAGTTGAATTTCAAGGGGCAAATGAAAGTCCGCAAGCTCCGTATCGACGGCCAAGTGCAAGCTGCCGGCACTCATGGCGCGACGGGCTTTCCCAAGGCCCTCAAGGGATCCGGCATATTGGTCGTCGGACCCTAGCAAATATATATCCACCAAGACCAAACAAGCCAACCAGGCACCCACATCCCATGAAACCAGCCGCATCCTCCCGTCTCGTCCGCTCCGGATCTCTTGCCGGGTGCGTTTTCGCCACCGCCATCTCCAGCCTGCTCGCCCCGCACTCGGCGCGGGCGGCGACACAGTATGCCGCGGGTTCATTTGTCTGGGATGATGGAACCACACCGGCGTGGGCGTCCGGATCGGGAGGAGCTTACACGGATGTGTGGACGAGCGGCAACGACGCCATCCTTGAGGGCACTGCGGGTACGGTAAGCATTGCGGCCACCGGCGCTACCGCCCAGAGTATCACGTTCAACACCACCAGCTATCTGATTCAAGACAATGCCCTCACGCTGAACGGAACCACGCCGACGATCACCCTCGGCACTGGCATCAGCGCCTCGATCCAATCGCCCATCGCCGGCAGTGCGGGCCTGATCAAGGCAGGGGCCGGCACCTTGATCCTTGCCGGTGCGAATACCTTTGGCGGCGGCACGACCCTCACGGCGGGCACCCTGCAGATCGGAGCGGACAACACGGGTGATGTGGGCGCCATCACGTCCAGCGTGATCGGCACGGGCACGCTGACCTTCAACGGCGGCAAGGTTTCTTCGGACAGCGCCACCGCCCGCACGATTCTCAACCCCGTGGCCTTGACTGGAAATGCCTTCTTCGGTGACGGAACCAACTTCGGAACCCTGACCTTCAGTGCCGCCGGCAGTCTTGGCGCTTCCAAAACCGTCACCGTGGCCACCAGTACGACGGCCCAATTCGACGCAATCATGTCGGGCAGCAACGTCACCTTCAACGGTCCGGGCACGCTGGTGCTATCCAAGGCGAATACCTTCACCGGTACTTTCACGATGAATGGCACGGGAACTAGTACGAGCCCCGGCGTGGTGCGGATCACCCGGGCTGACGTGTTTGGCAGCGCCAGCCTTTCTTGGAACGGCAACCCGAGAACCGTCCTTGAACTCGACGGCTCGGGCGGCAGCATCAACCTCACCAAGAACTTTGGCAACACCAGCGGCTACATTCTCCGCAACGTGGCCGGCACCAACACCGTCACCAGCGGCATGAACATGTACACGGGTGCCGGCGGCACCAAGGTTGTCAGCGACGGCGGTGGGCTGACCCTGAGCGGGGCCATCCAGGCCGGGCAGGGTGCCCGCACGCTCGAATTGTCGGGATCGTCCACCGGTGCCAATACCGCCAGCGGGTTGATTTCAGCCAGTAATGGCACGTCGCTTCTGAAAAGCGGAACCGGCACCTGGATTCTCACCAATGCCAACACCTACGGTCTAACCACGGCGGTGAGTGGCGGCACCCTGCTAGTCAACAACACCAGCGGTTCGGGCACCGGCACCAGTGCCATCACCGTTGCCGGCGCAGGCACCTTGGGCGGCCGCGGCACGATCAGCGGCACCGTAACCGTGGCTGCCGGCGGCACGCTCATACTGGGTGCCAGCGGCAGCACGCTCTCCCTGTCCAACGCCACGGCCCCCGCTTTCGCCGCCTTCTCCACGTTGCGCGTCGTTGCCTCGGCGAACACGCTGGACCAAGTCTCCCTGACCAATGCCACGCCGGGCTTCGCGTGCGACAATCTCGACCTCGTCATCGACACCACCGGCCTCAGCGGCAACGTCAGCGCAGCAACCATCGTGCGCACAGCCAACACGGCGGGGATCAGTGGCACCTTCCATAGCGTTACCGTCACCGGCAATACCGCCTATACGCCAACCGTCAACTATAACACCAGCCTCGGCACGATCACGCTCGACCTAACATCTTCCGCAGGGCCGTTCGACACCTGGGCCACTACCACGCATGGCTTGTCCGGCGATGCCGCGGCGGCCACTGCCGACCCGGATCACGACGGCCTCGCCAACGCCCTCGAGTTCGTACTCGGCGGCGAACCGAATCCCGCCAATCCGGATTCCAATTCCGTTAGCTTGCTGCCGCAGGTGACGGAAAGCGCAGGCAACCTGCTTTTCACTTACCGCCGCACCGCGCTCTCTCTCACTCAGCCCGGCATCTCCATCACCACCGAATATGGGTCCAACCTAACGGGCTGGGCCACGGCCCAGAACGGCACCCTCGGCGTCACCATCAATGTCTCCACCGACTTCTACGGCACCGGCATCGACAAGGTCGTGGTTTCCATACCGCAATCCCTCGCCACCGGTGCCAAACTCTTCGCACGTCTCAAGGTAACCCTGCCATGAAGACCCAAGTTGACAAACAACTGATGATGTTGAAACGCTGAAACCCAAGAGATTGAGGATTGCGGATAGAGGATTTTCCACCCAAACCCGATGCTTTGAGGCGTAAGATTCCGCGACCTGCCGCCGTATGGGCATGAATTGCTGCCTGTCAGCGGAATTCTCAGGCATCCACGCACCGACCACAAGCCAATGGACAACCATCCCGGCAAGAACCAACCTATCATGCAAACACACACAGTTAGAAGATTTCTCCTCGCCGCCCTCGCGCTGCCTGCCATCGCCAGCGGCCAGCCTGACGCCGCCCCCGACCCTAACGGGATCCTGCGCAAGCCCATCCCCGACAAACTGGTGGTGCTCACCTTCGACGACGCCTGTGCCAGCGGCTATACCGTGGCGGCCCCGATCCTCAAACCCTTGGGATTTGGCGGCTCGTTCTATGTCTGCGACTTCGATTCGTTCAAAACGCGCAAGGATTGGTATCTGACATGGCGGCAGATGAGGGCGCTGAACGACGAGGGCTTCGAGATTGGCAACCACACGGTGGGCCATGGCGGAAGTTTGGAGGGGTTTGTGGCCATGGACAACGAGCTGTCTGCCAATCACGGACCCAAGATGACCACCGTCTGTTGGCCACTCTATAGTGTGAACTGGAATATCTGTCAGGATCTTGCCAGGAACGGCTACACCTTCGGCCGCGGCGGCCATGAGTGCCCTTACCGGCCGACGCTGGACAATCCTTTTGATGTGCCGTCATACACGATGAATGACGGGATCACGATGGAAGCTTTCAGCAAAATCGTGCGCCGGGCAGTCAACGGAAAAATCGTCGTGCTCACATACCATGGCGTGCCGGACGGGGAACACCCGGGGGTTTCAGTCAAGCCCGAGACCTTCAAGGTGATGATGCAGTATTTGAAGGACAATCATTACCAGGCCATCGCCATGCGCGACCTGACCGCGTATATTGATCCGGCAAAAGCCGCCAAGCTGCCGCAAAAGTCGGGTGAGTTCAAAGAGCCGGAGCCCATCGCGTTGGCCACCGAAGACCAGCCCTATGTGCCGCCGCCCGCCAAGGACATTCAGGAGTTCAGCTTCCCCAATCTGCCCGCGGCGACCATTTCCAAAACCAACATCAGCGTGACCGTGCCCTATGCCACGGATGTGAGCTCGCTCATGCCTAACATCAAGGTGTCGGACGGTGCCAGCGTCACGCCAGCCTCGGGCACCAAAGGCGATTTCTCCAAACCGCAGGTTTATACCGTCACCAGTCGGGACGGTTCCAGGAAAACCTATACTGTGACCGTGGCCAGGACTGCCATCAGTGCGGCCAAGGATATGCTGGGCTTCGCGCTGCCGGGAGCCCTATCCACTGCCATTTCCAGGAACCGCATTGGCGTCTGTGTGCCGAGCCGCAGTGACGTGGCGGCATTGGCTCCCACCTTCACGCTGCCGCCTTTTGCCACGGCGGTTCCCGCGTCCGGCACCGCCCGGGATTACTCCAAGCCGCAGACCTACACCATCACCGCCCAGGACGGCTCGGCCCAGACGGTTACCGTGGCAGTGGTCAAGAGCGACAAGCCGAACGCATTCACCTGGAGCAAGGCCGAGAACGCCAACTGGAGTGATGCCTCAAAGTGGTCGAGCAATCCACCCGGTGGTTCTGCGCCGGCTGCTGCCGGCCAGCCGGATTATATCCTCAACTTCAACCAAACCGGCTCCTGCACCGTCAAGAATGATCTGCAAGCGGGATTTGTGCTAAACCAGCTCGTCCTTGGCGATCATTGCGGGGGCATGGTCCTGGGAGGCAACGGCATGTCGTTCACAAAATCAGTTTCTAACAGCATCCCGCCGGGGATCCGCGCGGGCAGGTGCTCAAGGGTTGACATCAACGTGCCCGTCAACCTCCAGGATGATCTTCAGGTGAATACGTCTCCCGACAAGGACCCCAATTGCTTCATCAGTTTCAATGAGGTGATCTCCGGTCAGCGCGCCCTCATTCTTAACAGTTCCGGTGATTCCAACGTCGCCGGGATCAATTTCCATGACGTACACTTCGGCATCCTGCAACTCAACAATAGCAATACCTACAGCGGTGGAACCCTCATCAACGGTGGCAAAATCATCGTGAGGAAGCCGGATGGACTGGGAACCGGGACGGTAACGCTGGACAGTTTCGGCACATTGACCTCCGAGAGCGCCCTTGCCAACCCACTGGTGATCAACCATGGCACGCTCTTTCATTGCGCGGTGAGCGGTCCCGTGACGCTGAACGGAATCGCCAACTTCATCAGTGATTGCGATATTTCCGGCGGCATGAGCGGAACCGGCGGCTTCACCATGCTTGGCACCAACGGCACCTATCTCAATATGGTGCCCGGTGGCACCGTCACCCTTCACGGAACGAACACCTATACCGGTCCAACCACGGTGTTTCCGGGCACGCTTATTGTTAGAAAGGCGGCGGGTCTTTACAATGGTGATGCAGCGAAATGGACGCCAGCGAACATCACTGTGCACAAGGCGGCGACGTTGCGTCTCAATGTCGGCGGCCCGGGCGAGTTCACCGGCGAGCAGGTTGGCACACTTCTTGGAAATCTAACCAAGGCGGTCCATGACAACGGCCTGATGGGCGGTTCGGTACTTTGCCTGGACACCTCCAATGCCAAGGATCCGGTTTTGGTTTCCGCCATCATTACGGATTCCAAAGGTCCTGGCGGTGGCGCATTCCTAATCAGGAAATGCGGGGCCGGCGCGATGCGGCTTTCAGGCAACAACACCTACACCGGCCAGACGATTCTTGAGAGCGGTACGTTGGGTGTTGCTTCTTTTAACAGCTTCACCAAAGGCAACGGCAAGGCCAGCAGCAGCCTGGGAACGCCGATGGACATCGAGGCCGGCGAGATCGTCGTCGGCGATGAGGGGAAGGATGGTGATTGCGCCCTGATCTATACCGGCGCCGGCGAGAGCACCGACCGCGTGATCAATCTGGCGGGAAAAGCATCCGCCGTGACGATCGACCAATCCGGCAGCGGCCTGCTCAAGCTCACCAGCGATTTGCTGATCTCCGGCTACGGGGCTAACAAAACCATCGCGCTCACCGGGGAC
>Ga0118677_10004431_pt1 | contig 25581 bp, 27 predicted proteins | sample AliMusrvi5mmetaG_FD_86154 | JGI IMG/M metagenome (GOLD analysis project Ga0118677, IMG submission 86154)
CACTTTAATCGGGGTAATTAATTTGGTCCAAAAATGTAGTTGTCGAATTGCATCGTAAAAAGAATCAGAATTCAGTAACGGTTGGGTGGCTGAGCGGTCAAAAGCAACGGTCTGTAAAACCGTCGGGCTACGCCCTACGCAGGTTCGAATCCTGCCCCAACCACCACTTTCTCACGTGAGGTGAGCATGGCACTCAACATCGTCGTCTGCGTCAAGAACACGCCCTCCACATTGGCCGTGCCAGTGGATTCGGCGACGGGCTTGCCTAAAACGGCGGGCCTGGTCTTCGCCATGAACCCCTTCGACGAGTACTCCGTCGAGGAAGCCGTGCGCATCAAGGAGCGCACCCCCGGCACCACCGTGACCGCCCTCGCCCTCGGGCCGGAGACGGACCATGCCGTGCTGCGCGAGGCCATCTCCCGCGGCTGCGATGCCGGCGTCCTGCTCTCCGGCCCGGAGCTGCAGGGCGGCGATTCCTTCGCCATCAGCCGCGCCCTGGCCGCCGCCATCCGCAGACTCAACGGCCAGAAGCCCGTGCACCTGGTCCTCTTCGGCAAGAACACCAACGACGACAACTCCGGCACCGTGGGCGGCCAGGTCGCGGCCTGGCTGGACTGGCCCGGCGTGCTCTCGGTCAAGAAGATCGAGTCCATCGACGAGTCCTCGGCCACGCTCTGGCGCATGATGGAAGACGGCGTGGACAAGGTCAAGGTCAAGCTCCCCGCCGCCGTGAGCACGGTCAAGGAGATCAATGAGCCGCGCGTGCCCTCGCTCAAGGGCAAGATGGCGGCCAAGAAGGCCGCCATCCCCACCTGGACGGCGGCCGACCTCGGCCTCAAGCCCGAGGAAGCCGGGGCCCAGGGAGCGCGCGTCAAAGTCGCGCGCTCCGCAGCACCCCCCCCGCGGCCGGCCGGCACCCGCATCGCCGGCGCCACGGCCGCGCAGACCGCGGAGAAACTCGTCGCCACCCTCGTCGAGAGGAAACTGATCTAATGAACCAACAGAAGATACTCGTCGTCGCCTTGATGCAGCGCGGGGCCGTGAGCCCCGCGACCTGGGAACTGCTCACCGCGGGCCGCATCCTGGCCAACGCCCTGAAACAGCCTTTGGTGGCCTACCTCCCCGGCGGCAGCGCCGAGGCAGCCAAGGAGCTGGTGGAGCGCGGCGCGGACCGCGTCCTGTGGTCCGGCCACGCCTCCCTCAAGGAGTTCAACGACGAGCTCCAGACCCAGGCCGTCCTGGCCGCCGCCGCTCAGGAAAAGCCCTCCTGGCTGCTCCTGCCGGCCAGCGTGGCCGGCCGGTCCCTGGCCTGCCGCGTCGCAGTCAAGCTGGGCGCGGGCTTGGCCACCGACGTCAGCGAGATAGACCCGGCCTCCGGCAGCGTCAAGCGCAGCCACTACAGCGGCAACCTCCAGGCCACCGTGGAGTTCAAATCCGAGGCCCGCGTCGTGACCGTGCAGGCCATGGTCTTCCCTCAGGCGCCGCGCCAGGCCGGCCGCTCCGGCGAGGTCGCGGAGCTCCCGTTCACGCCCGCCGCCGCGGGGATGGAATCCATCTCTTTTCAGGCCGAGGAAGCCGGCGAGATCGACCTGGGCGGCGCCGAGCGCATCGTCTCCGGCGGACGCGGCGTGGGCGGCCCCGACGGCTTCAAGCTCATCCGCGACCTGGCGCACGCCATGGGCGCGGCGGTCGCGGCCAGCCGCGCGGCCGTGGACTCGGGCTGGATCCCCTATCGGCATCAGGTAGGTCTCACGGGCCGCACCGTGCGCCCCAAGCTCTACGTGGCTTGCGGCATCTCGGGCCAGATCCAGCACCTGGCGGGGATGTCCAATGCCGGCAACATCGTGGCCATCAACACGGACCATGAGTGCCCCATGATGCAGCAGGCGACCATCTCCGTGACCGGGGACATGTTCGAGCTCATCCCGCTCGTCTTGGCCGAGATCAAGAAGCGCCGGGGCGTTCCCGTAGCCGCCTAGGCCGGACTCCTGCCGTCCTTCCGGTGCCGGCGCAACGCGCCGGCACTCCGCCTCGAGGACTGTTCCTCTCTCGCGGCGCACTTATAAGGGCCTTTATGAAGGGGCGCGCGCGCCTGACAGCGCTTCGCGCTGTCAGGGGGTTTACAACGACTCTTCCCCGAAAGCCTTGACGACGGGCGCGTCCTTGAATCCCTGGCTCTCGACGAAGGCGGCGACCAGCCGGTCTTCGGCCTCACGCCACTTCACCTCGGGCTCCTCCTCTCCCACGCCGATGGTGCCGCCCGCGATCATGGCGTGCCCGCCGCCGCGCTTGTCGCCCCAGAGGATGCGTTTCAAAAGCTTGCCCGCGTCCGCCCCGGGGTCGTCGGTGCGCAGGGAGATGTGCAGGCGGCCCTGATAGCGGCCCGTCACCAGGGCCCAGTGCGCGCGCTCATAGGTCATGAGGAAATCCGCGATCTGCGCCACGTGCTCCGGCGCGACCAGCGGGCCCAGATGCGTGCCCACGATGCCGTGGCAGACGAAGGCCCTGCGAATGGCGCGCGCCAGCTCTGAGAAATAGCCGGCGGGCCGCCGGGGATACGAGATGCTCCAAAGGGTCTTGACGTTGGCCTTGGGCCAGAAGGCCTGATAGACGGTCAGGTCCCGCAGGGTGGATTCCCGGCCCAGGTTCTGCGTCTCCGAGCCGATGCCATAGACCACGGCCGTGGCCAGACGCCGCGGCACCTTCAAGCCCGACAGGATCAGCGCCTCAGCCAGGATCGTGGTCGTCGCCCCGACACCCTCGTCGATGAGCATCACCTCGGCCGAAGTGTCGGGGTGGCGGGCGTGGTGGTCGATGATCAGAAGCGGCCGCCGCCGCGGCGGGAAGCGGTTGTTGCGGAAGGGCGGTTGGGTATCGACCAAGGCCACGTGCTCGGCCGCGGCAATCTCGCCCTTGCGCAGGGGCCGGGCCGGGATGTTGAGCCGGTCGGCCATGACGCGGTTCTCGCGGCGGCCGATGATGCCTCCGTAGGCGATGCGGCAGCGCACTTTGGCCAGGGAATGCGCCAGATAAGCCAACATCCAGGCGCTGGCCAGAGAGTCCGGGTCCGGGTAGTCGTGGGTGAGGATCAGGAGCGGGCTGATCCGCTGGCCCAGCCGGGCCAGTTCGCGCAGGAGCTTGCGGGCGTGGAAGCCGTTGCTCATACGCTCAAGGCACGAAGCGGTGGCCGATGAAGAACCACCACAGGAGCGCCGACATGCCCACGGCCAGAGCCTTCTCCCGCGTGTTATGGGTCAGGAAGCTGAGGAGGCTCTGCCGCGGCGTGCGCGGGGCGATATCGCGCAGGAAGTCCTCAAGCAGGCGATGCAGGTCCTGAAGGTTGTCAATCTGTTTGAGGTCTCCCCGCCGCCCGACGGAGATGACGCCCCGCTCCTGGCTCACCGCCAGGCACAAAGCGTCCGTGCGCTCGCAGAGGCCCAGGGCGGCGGTGTGGCGCAGGCCCATGTGCGTGATCTTGCTGAAGTCCTTGGACAGGGGCAGGTGCACGCCGAAATGCGTCACGCGCCCTCCCTCGACGATCATGGCCCCATCGTGCCCCAGGGAATGAGAATCAAAGATGCTCTCGATCAAGGCCTCGGAGAGCTCGCCATGAAGGTCCCAGCCTCCCTCCAGATGCCGGTCCAGGGGGTCGCGGCCGCGCATCACGATAAGGGCCCCCACCTTGTCACGAGCCAGGTCCGAAAGGGCGCGCGCCAGGATGTCGGGCTCCTGGGGAGCAGCCTGCTGGCGCGGCCGGACGATGCTCCAGACCGCGATGCGCTCGAAGATGCTGCGCAGCTCCTCCTGGAAGATGACCACCACCGCGATGATGAAGATGGCGACGAAGCCCTTGAAGATTAGAATGGTCATATACATGCCCATCACGCGCGCCAGCAGGTAGACGCCCATGAGGATCAGCAGGCCCTTCACTACGAAGGCGGTCCGGGTCTGCTTGAACCAGACCAGCAGACCGTAGATGAGCAGGGCCACGACCGCCATGTCCATCATGTCCGCGGGCCGCACGGGGAAATTCATCATGTTCATATCTGCGTGCCTAGGGGTTCTCTTTCATCAAGGACTTCATGTCCCAGATCATGCCCGACCTGGTATAGGATGCCAATTCGACCTGGTCCGCGTCCATATGGATGGCGTCGACCGGGCAAGCCTCGACGCAGTGCCCGCAGAACACGCACATGCCGATGTCGATGTCGAAGCTGCGCGCGCGCTTCTCCACGGCCGCGTCCGGGCTCTCTTCCGCGGTGATATGGATGCATTTGGCGGGGCAGATGGTCTCGCAGAGCAGGCACGCAGTGCAGCGCGGCGAGCCGTCGACCCGGCGCAACAGCCTATGACGGGTGCGGGCGCGCCGGCCCAGAACGGCCGGCTCGTCCGGGTACTGGATGGTGACCGCGCCGGGCTCGGCGCGCAGGCCCAGGAGCCTCAGACCGTGGCGCCAAAGGTTGACGAAGAAGTGCCGGAAGGTCACGCCCAGGCCGCGCAGGACCTCGAGGATGTAGACCTGCTCCCGCAGCCCCCGGTCGGGCCGGCTCACGGCGCGCACCCTCACCGCCACAGGTAGCACCCCCACACCGTGATGAGGAAATTGGCCAACGACAGGGGCAGCAGAGACTTCCAGCCCAGGTCGAGGAGCTGGTCGAAGCGCAGTCGGGGCAGCGTCCAGCGCACCTGCATGAGCAGGAAGAGCAGGGCGCAGGTCTTCAGGCTGAAGGAGGCGAACATGACGATCGCGCCCCAGATACCGCTCAGATCCACGAAAGGGACCTGCCAGCCGCCCAGGAACAAGGTCGCGCCCAGGCCGCAGACCACGATGTTCTCGATGAAGTCCGAAATCATGAACATGCCGAACTTCATGCCTGAATACTCGACGTGGTAGCCCACGATCTCGGACTCGCCCTCGGGCAGGTCGAAGGGGATGCGCTTGGAGGCCGCGGTCCCCGCGACCAGGAAGAGCAGGAAAGCCAAGGGCTGGGTGAACACGCCCCAGGCCGGAAGGATTCCTCCCAGGAGGCGCCCCTGCCAGCGCACCGCCTCCTGCAGGTCCAGGGTCCCGTAGAGGAACATGGGTCCGGCGAGTATGGCGGCCATGCAGACCTCGTAGGCCACCATCTGCGCCGCGCCGCGCAACCCGCCCAAGAGCCCGTAATTGGAGTTGGAGGCGTAGCCGGCCATGACCACCCCGTGCACGCCCAGGCCCAGGAGCGCCAGGACATAGACCAGCCCGACGGGGCTTGCCAACGGCTGCAGGTTCCAGTTCCGGCCGAAGGCCTCCACCTCGCCTCCGAAAGGCAAGGCCGCAAGGCAGAGCAGGCAGCAGCCCAAGGACAGGGCCGGGGCCAGGGCGTGGAAGGGCCGCAGGACGCGCTGGGGGACGAAGTCCTCCTTGGTCATGAGCTTGATGCCGTCGGCCACCGGATGGAAGAGACCGATGATCCGCCAGCCGAAGATCTCGGCCCGGTTGGCGCCGATGCGGTCCTGCAACACCGCGCTCTGCTTGCGCTCGACCCAGCCCAAGAAGCCCGCCAGGCCGAGGCCGAAGCCCAAAGCGTAGCCGACCTTGACCGCGGACCAGGCCAGGAGCATCATAGTCCGCCCCCGCTCCGCCATGACGCTTCCAGCCCCGCGAAGATGGCCCAGTCCGGCTTGGCCGCGCCCAAGGGCGCGAGGGCCTGCCGATAGCTTTGGACGCGGCCCTGGAAATTGGTGAAGTGTCCGTCCTCTTCGAGCCAAGCCGTGGCCGGAAGCCGGAAGTGCGCAAGGTCTCCGGTCAGGCCTTTGCGGGGGCCCTGATAGACCAGGAAGTCCAAGCGCTCCAGGAGCCCCCGGCCTTCCTCCCCCCAGACCTTCAGAGGATCCCGGTCCACCACGTAGAGCCCCCAGACCTTCCCCGCCTCGATGTCCCCCGCCAAAGCGTCCCAGGTCAGCGACTTGATCCGGGTCCCGAATCCCAAGGCCATGCCTCCGGCGAGGTTGGGGACCTTGTCGCGCCGGCGCAGGAGCTCGTCCTCGGCCCCGACCTGGTCCGGTTCCGGGGTGAAGAGGAAGCGACTGAGCTTCAAAGCATCCACGAACAGGCTCTTGAAGGCCTGCCAGTCCTCGTTGGAGAGGGCCCCGGAGGCGACCACGGCCAGGCCTTCGGCCTTCTTGTTGCGGACGACCTGGTGCCAGGCCACGGCGATCTCATCCGAGACGGCGTCCCAGGGGCGCTCGGCGGCGTCCCCCTTGAGCCTCATGACCTTGCCCAGCCGGTCGGAGTCGAAATCCGCGAAGCCGTAGCGGCCCTCGTCGCAGACCCAGTGGCCGTTGACCTCGGGGTTGCTGCGCGGCTTGAGGCGCGCGAGCCGGCGGCCCTTGTTGTGCCAGGGGCGCTTGGTGCTGGTATGCGCGAAGATGGCGCAGCCCCGGCTGCAGCCGGGGCAGAGGGAGGCCGTCTCGTCGAGGTACCAGACCCGGACCTGGAAGCGGAAGTCGCGGTCCGTGAGCGCTCCCACCGGGCAGATGTCCGCCAGGTTTCCGGAGTAGGGGTTGTCCAAGGACCGGCCCGGGACGACGTCGACGACCTGCGCATGCCCGCGGCCGAAGATGCCCAGCTCATGGGACTTGCTCACCTGGGCGGTGAAGCGCGTGCAGCGCGTGCACATGATGCAGCGCTCCTGGTCGAGCATGATGTGGGGGCCGATGGGCAGCCGCTTGCCCGCGTGGGCTTTATCCTCACGCATGGCGCTGGGATAGCGGCCGATGTCCATGTAGTAGTCCTGCAGGCCGCACTCGCCGGACTGGTCGCAGACCGGGCAGTCCAAAGGATGGTCCACCAGATGCAGCTCCAAGGCCGAGGCCTGGGCGCGTCGGGCGGCCGGCGTCGCGGAACGGACCACGAGGCCTTCGCGCGCGGGCAGACGGCAGGAGACCTGAGGCTTCGGCGCGCCCTCGACTTCCACGATGCACATGCGGCAGTTGCCCGGGTTGCCCAAGGCGCGGTGCCAGCAGTAGTGAGGGATGCGCACGCCGGCGCGCTCCGCCGCCTCGAGCACGGTCTCCCCTTCCCGGGCCTCGAGCACGGCTCCGTCCAGACTGAACTTGAAGGTCTTAGCCACGTCTCTCCGGGAACTTCGCCTTGAAATCTTCTGGGAACTTCTTCATGAGGGCCCGGGTGACCACGCCCACCGTATCGCCCAGCGCGCAGATGACCTTGCCCGTGATGTTCTCGCCCGCGCGCTCCAAAGTGGCAAGGTCCTGGGCCGTGCCGCCGCCGCTGAGGCCGCGCTCCAGGATGCGCTCGTGCCAGAAGCTCCCCTGCCGACAGGGGGTGCATTGGCCGCAGGACTCGTGGGCCAGGAAGCGCTCGATGTTGTGCGCCACCATGACCATGTCCGCGGTCTCGTCGAGCACGATGACGCCGCCCGCGCCCAGGAAGGTGCCCTTGGCGCGCGGCGCCTCGAAATCCATGGGGATGTCGAGCTCGTCGGCGGTCAACACCGGGGTAGAAACGCCGCCCGGGATGACGGCCTTGAGCCTCTTGCCGCCCTTGACCCCGCCGGCCGCGGCCAGGATCTCTCTGAGCGGGGTGCCCATAGGGAACTCATAGACGCCGGGCTTCTCCACGTGTCCGCTGACGCTGAACAGCACCGTACCGCCGGACTTGGCGGTACCGAGCTTGGCGAACCACTCGCCGCCGCGCAGCACGATATGGGGCACCATGCTGAGCGTCTCCACGTTGTTGACCACGGTCGGCCTGCCCATGAGCCCAGCCGCGGTCGGAAACGGCGGCGGCTGACGGGGCCAGGCCTTCTTGCCTTCCATGGTCTCCAGAAGAGCCGTATCGAGGCCCGAGATATAGGCCCCAGCGCCGCGCATGAGGTCGATGGCGCAGGAGAAGCCCGAGCCGAGGATGTGCTCGCCGACGAGGCCGGCGGCGCGGGCTTCGTCCAAGGCCTTCTGGAGGATCCTGTGCTGGAGCTCGTATTCGCCGCGGATGAAGATGAAGGCACGCTGCGCGTCGATGGCGTAAGCGGCGATCAGCAGGCCTTCGATGAGCGCGTGCGGAGAGCGCGTGACCAGGACCCGGTCTTTGAAGCAGCCGGGCTCGGATTCGTCGCAGTTGACCACCACGTAACGGGGGCCGGGGTTCTTGGCCTCGGGGATGACCGTGCTCCACTTCATGGCCGCGCCGAAGCCCGCCCCGCCCAGGCCGCGCAGGTTGGACTTGTTCATCTCGGCCATGAGAGCTTCGCGGCCCATGGCCAGGGCCTTCTTCAAGCCCTCATAGCCGCCCAGGCGGCGGAAGGTCTCCAGCTCATGGAGCCGGGTCTCATCAAAATGCTTCGTCAGCAGGGGGTCAGGTCTTGACATTTGACATTCAGGGCTAAACTCGGCCGTCCTCCCTGACTGAGTTCACTTAAGTTCCTCCACCAGCTTCGCGACCAACTCCTCGGTGGCCGCGCCTTTGAGTTCATCGTTGATCAACAGGGCTGGGGCCTGGTCGCAGGCGCCCAGGCATTCCATGGTCTCCAGGCTGAACCGTCCGTCCGCCGTGGTCTCGCCTTCCTTGATGCCGAGCTTCTTCTCCAGGCAGGAGCACATCTCCTTGGATCCTGCCAAACTGCAGGAGAGCCCCCGACAGATGCCGATACGATGACGCCCTGTCGGTTTCCGGGTGAAACTTTGGAAAAAGGTCGCGACCTCATGGATGCGGCTGCGCGGCACGGCGAAGAGCCCGGCCAGATACTCCTCATCTTCGTCAGTGACGCAGCGATGCCACTGCTGGACCTGCCGCAGAGCCTCGACCAGGCCCATAATGGAGGCCGGGTAGCGTTGCGTCCAGGACTCGAGGACTTTCTCCTGTTCCAAGTTAAAAGCGCTCATCTAATCAGCCCTCGGTCCAGAAGAGTCCGGCTGACGAATGTCAAATGTCAAGACCTGACCCTCGCTCATCGATCCAGCTCCCCGGCGATCATGTTCACGGAGCCGAAGGTGGCCACCACGTCGGCGACGTAGCCGCCGTTAAGGAGCTTGGGCAAGGCGGCCATGATGAAGAGGCACGGCGGCCGGCAGCGCACCCGGTAGGCGCGGTCCGAGCCGTCGGAGACGACATGGAAGCCCAGTTCGCCGTTGCCCCCCTCCACCGCGTGGTAGGCTTCGCCCACGGGCACGCGCACGCCCCAGCTCCACATGACGGTCTCGAACTGGTTCATGAGGCCTTCGATGTTGCCGTAGGTCTCTTCCTTGGGCGGCATGACCAAAGCCGGGGCCGCGACGCGGATGCCCGCGGCCTTGTCGCGTCCGCCTCCGTCGATGGTGCGGCAGGTCTTGGCCAGGCAGCGCGACAGAAGCGCGGTGTTGCCGGCCTTGCCCATGTCCTCGAAGATGAAGGCATCCCTCATCTCCCAGGGGGTCAAAGAGACGGGCCCGCCGGGCAGCTGTGCGAAGCACTGCTCGAGGATGCGCAAACTCTGTTCGATCTCGGCCAGGCGCACCAGATAGCGATCAAGATTGTCGCCCCGGCTGCCCACCGGCACCTCGAAGTCGAGGCGGTCGTAGACGAGATAGGGATGGGCCCGGCGCACGTCGTAGGCCACGCCGGTCGAGCGCAAGAAGGGGCCGGTGATGCCGTAAGCCAGGGCGTCCGCCTGGCTCAGGACGCCCACCCCCTCCACGCGGTCCAGAAAGATCCGGTTCTTGGTGAGCAGGGCCTCGGAATCAGCCACGAGCTTGCGGATCTTGGGGAACACGCCGCGGCACTTATCGATGAAGCCTTCGGGCAGGTCGCCCTTGACCCCGCCGATGCGCGTGTAGTCCGTAGTGACGCGCGCGCCGCAGAGGTCGTCTATGAGCTGGTAGAGGTATTCGCGGCCTTCCATCAGGTAGAGGAAAGGGGTCATGGCTCCGAGTTCCATGGCGTTGGCGCCGATGCAGGTGAGGTGGTCGGCGACGCGGGATATCTCGGAGGCGATGACGCGCAGGTACTGGCCGCGTTCCGGGATGGTCACGCCGGCGAGGCCTTCCACCGCGCCGCAGAAGCCGGAGTTGTTGATGAGCGGCGAGACGTAGTTGAGCCGGTCCGTGTAGGGGATGACGTTGTTCCAGGTCTCGGTCTCCGCATGCTTCTCGAAGGCCCTATGCAGATAGCCGATCTCGACTTCGGTGCTGACGATCGTTTCCCCCTCCAACTCCAGGACCAAGCGGATGACGCCGTGCATGGCGGGGTGGGCCGGTCCCATGTTGAGGAAATAGGTCTTCTTCTGCGTCATTCGAAGGGGGTCTCCTGACGCACGACGTTGAAGCTGGGGCTGCCGAGGAGCTCTCCGGACTTGGGCCCGATCAAAGGCTGGCGCTTCTTGACCGGGTAGTCCTTGCGCAAGGGATGGCCCACGAACTCTTCGTAGAGGAGCAGACGCTTGATATCGGGACGGTCTGCGAACTTGATGCCGAACATGTCCCAGACCTCGCGCTCAAGCCAGTCCGCATTGGGCCAGAGCGACATGACCGAGAGCAAAACCGAGCCTTCGCTGTACGGGACGCGGAGCTCCAGGCGCGGCTTGATCTCCAGGCCCGTGGCCGGGTCAAGGCTGGCGAGGCGGTAGACGACTTCATAGCGGTGCGCCCTCGGCCCAGGAGCGCCGGCCGCAAGGAAATCCGTTCGGCCGGCACCTGCGGGACTTCCGATACCGCAGGCGCCGGACGGGAAGTTCTGCTCCCAGCCCACGGGCTCCGGGCACTTGCCGTAAAGGAAGTAATCCACGGCGGTCAGGTCGATCAAAACATTGTAGTCGCCGGTCTTGAGCTGGCGCAAAGTGTCGAAGGCTTGCGCGGAGGCGACGGTCCGGGTCTCGAACCTCATCGTCCCCGCCTCCCCTGCCTCTGGATCTTCTCCTGCAGCAAGCTCAGCCCGTGCAGGACCATCTCCGGCCGCGGCGGGCAGCCCGGGATATACACATCCACGGGCAGTATGGTGTCGATGCCCTGCACCGTGGAATAATCGTCGTAGAAACCGCCCGTGCAGGTGCACACCCCGAAGGCGATCACCCATTTGGGCGAGGCCATCTGGTCGTAGATGCGCCGCAGGACCGGCGCGATCTTGTGGGAGACCGTGCCCACCACCATCAGCAGGTCCGCCTGCCTCGGAGAGAAGCGCGGGAAGCCCGCGCCGAAGCGGTCCATATCGTAATGCGACGCGGCCGCGGACATGTACTCCATGCCGCAGCAGGCGGTCACGAACGGATACTGGAATATGGAATACTTGCGCGCCCAGCCCAGAACCGCGTCCACCTGCGTGGTGACCAGATTGCCCTCGGGCAGTTGCTGGACCAGCGAGGGGACGGAAGTTCCATCGTCCTGACGACCCTCGAGGGATGCTTTGCTTGTCATGGGCGGCATGAAAGAGACCCCTTCCTCCAGAAATAGCTCAGCATGAAGACCAAGAGTCCGACGAAGATGGTCACTGCGGTCACAGCGTGGCCGTTCAAAGCGCCGCGATTGAGCGCCCAAGGCAGCAGGAAGGCCAGATCCACGTCGAAGACCACGAAGAGCACCGCGAAGCGCCAATACAAAGCGCTCATCCCCAGGCCCGCCTCTTCCTTCGGTGGCAGACCCGTTTCATAGGGGAGCTCGGCGTCGCCTTCATGCCTCGCCTCTGGGCCCAAGAGCTTGCCCGCGTTCGACAGGAACGCCACGATGGCCGCCACCGCGACGAGGTTGAGGACGAAGGCCACCGCCGCCATCAGCGCACCCCCGCCCAGAGCCCGTCGACCAGCCAGGGCATCACGCCCAGCAGCACGGCGAGCACGGCGAATCCGACCACCATGACGCGCTGAGCCAACGCCGCTTCGATGGGCCTGGACACGGCAGTGTCCAGGTCCTGACGGCCCTCAGGAAGTGCCTTGACCGTCATGGGCTCGTCGAAATACATATCGCGGATCAGGCCCAGATAGTAGCCCAGGGACAACAGGGCTCCCAGCCCCGCCAGGACCAAGGGCACGTAAAGGCCGGCCTTGAAAGCCTCCCAGAAGACCAGGAACTTGGCCGAGAACCCCGCCGTCGGAGGGATGCCGGCCAGGGCCAGGAGCAGGGTGCTCAAGACCGCCGCTTCGACCGGACGCCTGCGCCAGAGCCCCTTGAGCTGCTCACGACGGGAGAGGTCCGAGACCTTAAGCCACAGGAAAGTCCCGCCGCTCATGAACAGATAAGCGCCCAGGTAGAAGAAGAGCGCGCCCGCCGCCGAGGGAGTCTGCCCCTGCCGGGCCCAGGCCGCCACAGCGAGCATCATATAGCCCGCGTGAGAGATGGAGGAATAAGCCAAGAGCCGCTGCAGCTTCTGCTGGCGCAAGGCCACGGCCGCTCCGAAAAGGATGGTCAGCGCCGCGACCCACGGCAGGGCGGAAAGGATCGGACCCTGGGAGAGCCCGACCAGCCGCGCCAGCAGCAGTGCCGCCGCGGCCTTGAGGCCCGTGGAAAAAAAGCCCGCCAGCTCCGGGTCCGAGGCTTCATAGACGTCCGGGAGCCAGAAATGCAGGGGCACCGCGCCCAGCTTGAAGAGGGCCGCGGCGGTCATCAGCGCCAGGCCCGCTTCCCCCTGAAGACCCGGCGCCGGGGCCAGGCTCAGGCTATGGGCGGTCGCGAAATGCAGGGCCATCCCCATCAGGAAGAGCGCGCCGGCCGCGCTCCCGGAGAAGAAATACTTGACCGCCGCCTCCAGGGCTCGAGGCGAGCGGGAGCGCGCCACCAGCAGGTACGCGGGCACGGACATCAGCTCCAGGCCGATGAAAAGCGCCAGAAGGCTGCCGGCGGCCGCGACCAAGGCCATGCCGATGAGGCTGCCCAGGACCAAGGCCGGCGGCACCTCGTCGCCGGGAGTCATGACAAAAAGGAGCGGCAGGGCCGCGGCGAGGAACACCAGCTGCATGCTGCCGCCCAGCATGTCGAGCCGCAACAACGGCGGTCTGACGACCTCGGGCGCGACGAGCGATAGGACAAAGGCCAGCAGCACGGCCGCGGCCGCCACACCCTTGACGAGCCCGCCCGGCACATTCTGCGCGGCCGTCACCTGCGGTATCGGAGGTTCCGCAGGTGCCGGCCAGGCGGATTTCCTTACGGCCGGCACGCCCATGCCGACCGCCAGCACGGCCAAAGCTCCCACCGACAGCACGGCCATGGGTCCCCAGAGCCCCAGCGCCAAGAGCATCGCGGTCATGGCGACGCTCTCCTCACGTCGTAATGACCGTCACAGAAGATGCTGTTGACGGTCATGGCACCCGCACCAGCCCGAGCAGGAAAGGTTCCAGCACCCTCAGCAAAGGGCCCGGATATAGGCCGATGGCGAGCATCGCGCCGCAGAACACCCACAGCAAGGACGCCTCGCGCCCGTCCAGGTCCTTGACCGTTGAGCTCACGGAAGCCTTGCCGGCCGCGCCCAAGAACACCGCCTGATACGCGGGCAATGCGTAGGCCGCAGACATCGTCACCCCGATCACGCCCACGATGACGAACCTGGGCATGGCCCGCGCCACGCCGATCAAGGACATGAACTCGCCCACGAAGCCGTTGAGTCCCGGCAGGCCCACCGAGGCCAAGGTTGCGAAGCCGAAGAAGAAGGTCAGCCAGGGCGCGCGGTTGTAGAGCTCTCCGTAATCGCCCAGCCCCCGGCGGTGGCCGCGGTCGTAAAGGAAGCCCACAAGAAGGAAGAGCGCACCGGTGGTGAGTCCATGGCTGAGCAGTTGCAGGCTGCCGCCCAGCAGGCCCTCGGGAGTCCGCGAGAGCACGCCCAAAAGGCAGAAGCCCAGATGCGCCACGCTGGAATAGGCGATGAGGCGCTTGAGGTCCTTCTGGGCCATGGCGCACAAGGCGCCGTAGACCACGTTGACCCCGGCCAGGAGCATGAGCCAGGGCATCAACTCCCAGCTCAGCTGCGGGAAGACCGGCCAGAGAACGCGCAGGAAGCCGTAGACCCCCATCTTGAGCAGGACCCCGGCCAGCATCACGGATCCCGCAGCCGGGGCTTCGGTGTGCGCGTCGGGCAGCCAGGTGTGCAGGGGCACCAGGGGGATCTTGACCGCAAATCCCAAAGCCATGGCCGCGAAGATCAGGACGCCCGCAGTCCCTCCCGGGCCCTTGAGCGCGACCATGTCCCAGGTCCAGACGCCCGTGGCCGCGTGATGGCGGGTGACCAGGGCGATGCTGCCGATGAGCAGGAAGATGCTGCCGAAGAAGGTGAACAGGAAGAACTTCATGGCCGCGTGACGCCGCCCCTCCAGGCCCCAGAGCCCGATGATGAAGAACATGGGGATGAGCACCGCCTCCCAGAACACGAAGAACAGGAAGAGGTCGCGGGCCAGGAACACGCCCAGCAGGGCCGATTCCAGGAACAGGAACGCGGCCCAATAGCCGGGGGAGAACTCCTTGTTCCAGGAGGCGACGACGCAGGCCAAGGTCAGGAAGGCAGTCAGCCAGCACAGGGACAAGGACAGGCCGTCGCAGTCCAGAAGGTAGCGGATGCCGAAAGCCGCAGTCAAGGATGAGTCGGCCGGGGCGTGCCAGGCCCCCGCGGAGGCGGGCCCCAGAAGGACCATGCCGTAGAGCGCGGTCGCCAGGGAGAAGGCCAGGGCCGGCCACCGGCCTCGCCGGCCGATGAGCACGGCCAGGCCGCCGACGGCGGGCAGGACCCAGAACAGCGTCAGCCAGCCCTGGCTCATCGCGACGCTCTCCTTACGTCGTGATGACCGCCATAAGGGATGGTATTGGCGGTCATCGCCACCCCGCCCAGGCCAGAAGCGCCGCCGCCCCGGTCAGGACCCACCACAAGGAATCGGAAAGTCTGCCGGTGGCCAGACGGCCCCCGGCCTCGGAGAGCCGGCGGCAGACCCCGGCTGAGCCCTCGATGGCCGCGTCCCAGCAGTCCCGATCCAGGACCCGGCCGACCTTGTCCGCGAACCAGACCGCGGCCGTGACGCAGGCGGCCGGCACCCGGCGCCAGCCCAGGTCCTCGAAGAACAGCGCCTCCAGGCCGGGCCTTTGCCGGCGCCACTGCCAGTCCCAGGAAGGCCGGCGCATGGTCAGCCAGTAAGCGGCGGCCGCGCCCAGCGCGGCGGCGGCCAGCCCCGCCGAGGAGACCGCGAGCGTCGGCCCCTCAAGGACCGGCCCCGGCACGGACTTAGGCCAGCCGGAGCCCAGCATGCGCGCCAGGTCCCGGCCCAGCCAGCCCACGCACACGGCGCCCGTGGATAAGAACATCACCGGCACGGCCATGACCGGAGGAGCCTCGTGCGGATGCTCGAGCGGCTTCTGCTCGGGCCGGCTGCCGAAGAAGATCAAGAACAGCATCCGCGAGATGTAGAAGGCGCTGCCCGCCGCGATGGCCAAGCCCGCGGGCACGGCCCAGCCGCCGTGCGCGAATGCCGCAGCGAGGATGGCGTCCTTGCTGTAGAACCCGGCGGTCAGCGGAAATCCCGCCAAGGAGAGGGCCGCAGCCAAGAAGCACAGGAAGGTCATCGGCATCTTGCGGCGCAGCCCCCCAACCTCGGAGACCGTGACCGTGGACTTGCCCGCGGCGTGAGCGAGTATGCCCGCGCAGAGGAAGAGCACGGCCTTGAAGAAGCCGTGCGTCACCAGGTGGAAGATCCCGGCCGTGACCTGTCCCAGGCCGAGGCCGAAAGCCATCAGGCCCAGATGGCTCACCGTGGAATACGCCAGGATGCGCTTCAGGTCGGTCTGGGTCGCGGCGAGCAGCGCGGCGAAGAGCGCGGTGCAGGCTCCCAGCACGGCGATGGACTCGGGCAGGCCGGGCACCGCACGGATGAGCGGCCAGGAGCGGACCAGGAGGAATATGCCCGCGGTCACCATGGTGGCGGCGTGCATCAAAGCCGACACCGGGGTCGGGCCCTCCATGGCATCGGGCAGCCAGAAATAGAGCGGGAACAAAGCGGACTTCCCGGCCGCGGCCCAGACGAAGAGCACGCCGAGCCAAGCCAGGATCCCGGCCGGGATCCCGGGGACGATGGCATAAAGCGCCGCAAAACGCGTGTTGCGGTAGAGGCCCATCAGCATGAGCACCGCCAGCATCAGGCCGAAATCGGCCACGCGCAGGGTCAGGAAGGCCTGCAAGGCGGCGCGGCGGGCGGCCGGCTTATGCATCCAGAATCCGATGAGGAAATAGGAGCATACGCCCACCAGCTCCCAAAACAGGTAGAACTGAACGTAATTATTGGAGACCAGCAGGCCAATCATGGACAGATAGAAGAGATGGAAGACCAAAAAGAACCGCGCGAAGCCGGGGTCTCCCTTCATGTAGCCCACGGCATAGAGGTGGATGAGCGCGCCGACCAAAGAGACCATGACCAGCACCGAGACGCCGATCCCGTCGATGCGCACGCCGAAGGGCACGTCCCAGTCCCCCGCCACCATCCAGCGGAACAAGGTCCCGTCGAGCCCCCGGCCGGAATAGACGAAGGCGGCCAGGTAGGCGGAGCAGGCGCAGACCACGGCGCAGGAGAGCAGGATGGGGATATACGTCGCTTCGGGCTGGTACCGCCGGGTCACGAAGAAACCCACGGCCAGAGCGGCCAGGGGAGCCGCGAAGAGCAGGTAGACAGCCAGCGGGATATCGATCATCCCCGGAGTTCCCGCAGGGCGTCGGCCTCGGTCGGCCGCCCGGACCAGTGGACCCGCAGGACCAAGGTCAGCCCGACGACGGCCTCGGCCGCGGCCACGGCCAGGACCAGGAGCACCGCCACCAGCCCTTCGGCCAGCCCGGCCCGCCCGGCCTCATGGCCCAGGGCCAGGGCCCCGGCGACCACCATGAGTTCGAGGCCCAGGAACATGGCGAGCAGCTGTCGACGCAGCACCACCGCGGCCAAGCCCAGCAAGAACAGCATGCCGCTCACGGCCCAGACCACCGCGCTCATCCCTTCTCCTCAGGACTCTTGATCACGGCCAGAGCCGCGAAGAGCATCAGAAGCGCCACGGCCTCGGCGCCTGCGGCATAGGGCCCGAATAGAGCCGGACCCAGCGCCAAGTCGCTGGCCGTCCCGGACGTGGGCGTGCCGACGGCCCGGGCGGCGAGCAGCGCGGCGTCGAACACCGGCAAAAGCAGGCCCACCCACAGCAAAGGCCAGGGCAGTCCCAGCCGATTCCAGCGGCTCCGGGGCGCGGCGGTCCGCTGATCGCCACCGCTGGCCTGGATCGAGACCACGATGAGCACGGCCACGGCCCCGGCGTATATGAGCAGCAGGAGCAGGGCCAGCAGTCTGGCGCCCGAGGCGTAGAGCAGCACCGCGACCTGGAGCACCACGGCCAGGAAGCAGATGGCGGCGGCGTAGAGGGAGCGCTGCGCCAGCATCAGCGCGGCGAAGGCGACCGCGGCCGCCCCGGCGAACGGCACGAGCCAATGAATCATCAAAAAGGTGAAGAAGCGCCTATTTTATTCTATTACAGACGCCGAGACAAGGCGGGGTACCGCTCAGTCAGAGATGACGAGGGTCTTCTGGTCGTCGGCGAGCTTGAAGTACAGCACCTGCCCGCCATGGAGCCGATAAGCCGCCGGTTGGGCGCCCTTGACCGACTCGAACGGGATGGGATAGGACTGGAAAATGTGGTAGCCCGGGTCTTTCGACTCGTCGTAAAGCAGGCAGAGCCCGGTGGACGACTTATCGAAGACCGCCGGGTAGCGGGAGGAGTCCACTGAGTAGGAATAGAACAGCTTGTAAGTGTTGCCACCAATAACGACCGTCTGGCCGCTGCTGTAAGACGAGTTGAAGAAATCCGAGAGCCTGCGGGAGAGCACTTCCCGGCCGGTCTTCCCATCCTGGATCACCAGCAGGTTGTTGAACTTCTTGCGGAAGATGCTGCCGTCGATGCTGACATTGTAGACGGTGCCGGCGGTCGATGACCAGCTATCCTTCATGTCGGATGTGATCTGGAAGAAATAGGGATTCGCCCAGTCCTCTCCCTGGACCGAAAGGAAGGCGTCGCCCTTCAGATTCATCTGCGTGCTCAGGTAGAACTTCTCCCGGCCTTCTCCCATGGTTTCCGAGTTCCTGAGGTTGCGGTTGAAAAGGGCGTGCAGGTCCACCCGCACGACCTGCTTGGCGCGCATCTGGCTCGTGTCAGCGATCCGGATGACCGAGCCCACGGATATGCCTACCGGGATGCCGGGAACGGACGGGACATCGGCCGCGGCCGGCGGTAGCGCGAAAGAGGTCTTGAGATCCTGCGGGATGAGTACCGTCACGCTCGGGAGCCGGTCTCCGGATGAAGCCAGGCATTCTGCGGCCAGAAAGGCTGAGAGGATCGCTGGGATCATGGACAGATTATACGCCCTCGACCCGCGGACCGCATCAGCCGATGGTCTTAGATCCGGCCCGGGAATTGGACCCAGGATATCCGGGGCCTTGGACCCAGGTCCGCGACCGGGCACCATCCGCCGCGCCAGGACGCATCCGCGTCCAGGCGGAGCCGCTCTTGGTCCCCTGAGACTAGAGACCCTGCCAGACGGCCGCGTCTTGCAGGGCGGAGAGCGCCGGGCTCCGGAATACGGCCTGGCGCAACTGCGGCGCGACCGCGGCTCGGCTCATGAGCTGCTCCCCGGCCTCGGCGGGCGTCGGCTTGTACCAGCACAGCGGCCGCATGCCGACCTGGAAGCCTTGCGCGAGGGTGCAAGCGCCCGGAGTCGGGTCATCGTCGGCAAGCGCCTCCGAGACGGGCTTGGCGCACAGGGCGCTTTGGAAGTAGGTGTCCAGACGGCACTGCGTGGCGGGATGGTCGTCGTCGGTCGCATCGACCACGCTCGGATCCGGCGTGTCGAAAGCCGGGTCCTTGACCTCATGATGCAGGGCCTTGAACAGGGCCGTGACCGAAAGTCCGGCGGTCGCGATGCGCAGGCACAGAGCCGCTTCCCGAGGATCCTTGTACGTCTGCCTGCAGGCCTTCTGCGCCACCGGGTCGGCAGCCTCCATCCGCGTGAACCGGGCGCTGTCCGGATCGGAGAACATGCGGCGCATGCACTTGAGGTCCGCGGCATAGTCGGCTTGGCCCTCGTTGCTGGCCCAGCTGCCGCCCTCCTTCGGCGCGCCGCCGAGATGGTGGCTCATCTCATGGCAGGCGACCAAGGTCTCCCCGTCCTGGGTGACGGCCGGGTGCCGCGCCAGACCTCCGTACATATTGAGGATATATCTGTTCCCCTGGCGCTGGGCCGAGGAGTTGACCGTGGCATTGTCCCAGAGGCGGTTGATCTGGAGCACGCCGCCCTGGGCCTGGACTATCGGTCCATAGATCGCCTCCAGGCGGTCCATCACTTCGTTGTACTGCGCCTGAGATATGCCCCCGACCTCTTTGATGCCCACGGGGATCCTCATATCGTTTTCCGGCAGGAAGCCCGGGCACACCGTGACGATGCGGTGCGGCCGGGCCGCGACGAAGAGAGCGCACAGCAGCGCGACACAGCACAGACCGAAGAGACGACGCATCAGCGCACCTCCATGGATTGGACGGGGAACGGCTCGGCGGGGACGACAGAGATCAGATCTGGGTCCATCGGGCAATATCATGCGGGACTTGGGCCCAGGCCGAAAGAGGCCAAAGACCCATGCCGTGATGGGCCCAAAGGCCTACTCGCCAGAATCAGACATGGGCTATAATCCTAGCTATGGACCTTCGGCAGGGCGGGCTGGCGCTCGCTGTCATGCTCTGGGTCCCACCGTCCTCTTGGGCGGCAGGCTCGGCCTTTTTGGATTGGGAGCGCGACCCGGTCGCCCAATTCCTGCCGGCCCTGCCCAAGCTCGCGCCACGACTGAGCCCCCCGCCGTTCGTCATCGCGACCATCGACATCCCGGCGGACGACGCGCAGCGCATCGGACGCCGCATCTGGCAGAACGAATGCGGCGGGACCGTGGCCGGGCTGACCTCCTGGAACGAGGGCGAGGCCTTCGCCTCCCTGGGTATCGGTCATTTCATCTGGTACCCGGCCGGTCCGCAAGGCCCTTTCCAGGAGAGTTTCCCCCCGCTGCTGAAGTTCCTCTCCGAAAACGGTGTAGCGCTGCCGGACTGGCTCTCCGGCCGGCCCGCCTGTCCCTGGCCGGACCGGGAGGCGTTCCTCGAAGACATCGAGTCACCGCGCATGAGACAGTTGCGGGACTTACTGTCTACGACCGTGGCTCTGCAGACGCGCTTCATCGTGGACCGCATGGAAGCGGCCCTGCCCAAAATCCTGGCGGCCCTGCCGCCGGCCGAGCAAGAGCCCGTGCGCCGGCAGTTCTACCGGATCGCGGCCGAGCCCCTGGGGGTCTATGGCCTGGTGGATTATGTGAACTTCAAGGGCGAAGGCCTCTCGCCCGGCGAACGCTACCAGGACGAAGGCTGGGGACTGCTGCAGGTCCTGCAGGGGATGAGCGGCACGGCTCCGGGCCAGGCCGCGCTCGACGAATACAGCCTGTCCGCGGACCAGGTCCTCACCCGGCGCGTGGCCAACGCGCCGCCCGAGCGCCACGAGGAACGCTGGCTGCCGGGCTGGCGCGCGCGTGTGCGGACCTATCGCACCGGTCCGCTCTAGCCCGCAGACAACAGAGCTGGCGGCAATATCCTATAATGGATTCAAGAGACCATGAAGCGCAGGAGCTTGCCGAAGACCCTTGCCCTCGCCCTCGCAGCTCTGACGCTCGCCGCCGTGTGTCGGGCCGATTCCCTCACTGACGCCGAGGCCGCCTACAAGGCCGGCCGCTACGACGAGGCCGCCAAGCTCATGCAGCGAGCCGCCGAGCAAGGCGACCCCAAGGCGCAGTACGCCGTCGCCGTCATGTACGAACACGGCCGCGGCGTCCCCCAGGACCCGGCCAAAGCCCGGGACTGGTACGCCAAGGCCGCGGCTCAAGGCGACGCTCGGGCGCAGAACAACCTCGGCTACCTTTACTACACCGGCCAAGGCGCTAAGCAGGACTATCCCGAAGCCCTCGCCTGGTACGCCAAGGCCGCGCAGAACCCGGACGCCGACGAGCGCCGCCAGGGCCTGGCCTGGAGCAATCTGGGCGAGATGTATTTCCACGGGCGCGGCACCGCCCAGGACTACAAGAAATCCGCCGAATGTTTCCTCAAGGCCGCCCAGGCCGGCAATCCCGCCGCCCAGAACAACCTCGGCTATCTCCTCGAGCACGGCCTCGGCGTCGCGCGCGACGCCAGACAGGCCATGCGCTGGTACGCCCGAGCCGCCGAGCAAGGCTATCACTTCGCCCAGAGGAACCTCGGCGTCATGTACGAGGTCGGGCGCGGGACCGAAACCAGCCATGCGAAAGCGCACGATTGGTTCGGCAAGGCCGCCCGGCAGGGCAATCCCTTCGCCCAGTACAAACTCGGCCGCATCTACGAACGCGGCCAGGTCGTCAGCAAGGACCTCGTCGAGGCGTACAAATGGTACCTCCTATCGTCGCAGCACGGAGACAAGCCCGCCGGCCAGAGCCTGCGCCGCCTGGAGACCGTCCTGACTCCGACCCAGATCGACGAGGCCAAGCGCCGCGCCGCCGCTTTCACCCCGGTCGATCCATGACCCTCAGAGCCCCCCTCGTCCTGCTCGCCGCCGGGTTCTGCGCCTGCGCCGCCCCCGCTGTCGTCGTGGTCAGCCATTCCTACGACCCTCGGAACGTCCGCCGCGTGGCCGTGCTGAGCTTCACGGACTACCCCGGAGCGCCGGGCTCCGGCGAGCTCGCGGTCGGGCCCTTCGAGAAATACCTCCTCTGGGCCGACTACAGCCTCATCGAGCGCCGCCAGGTCCGGCAGGTCCTCGACGAGCAGTCCCTCCAGGCCTCGGATGCCGTCAACCCCGCCACGATCCGCAAGGTCGGCAAGCTCCTGGGCGTCGATGCCCTGGTCTTAGGCGGCCTCACCGATTTCACCAACACCCGCGAGCAGACCGTCATGGTCGACGAACCCCAGGAGCACACCGAGCCCATCTACGGCCGGGTGGAGACCACCCAGCGCTCAGGAGGCACCGTGGTCAGGACCTCCCAGCAGGTGGTGACCGGCTACCAGAGCTTCGCCACGGACCAGGTGGTCCCTGAGATCCAGACCCTCCCCGCGCACGTCGCGATGTCCGTCCGGCTGGTGGATGTGGAGACCGCCGAGGTCCTTTGGAGCGCCTCGGCCTCCAGCGAGGGCGTAGACCCCTCGGCCGCGACCGAGCAAGCCTCGGCCGCGCTCATGCAGGGAGTGGTCAAGCAGCTCAAGGAATCCGCGCGCCATACACGCTGAGCCGCCCCGCCTGGCCTGGCCCGAGTGCCGCGGCTAAGGCTTGCCGCGCACGTTCCCGGTGGAGAGATGGATGCCCTCGCGCCGCGGGCTGTCGCGCGGGCGCTCCGGGGCGAGGTATTCGAGCCCGTCGGCGGCTTCGGCCAGGCCCGGGACGCCCTGGTCCCGCTGCCATCGGATGAGGTCCCTCAAGAGAGCCTTCTCATCCTCGACCGTCTTCTTCTGCCCCTCGGGCGGCAGCCGGCGCAGAGTTTCCCGCAGCGCCGCGCCGCGGATGTCGTCCTCGATATGGTCGTTGATGTCCTTGAACACCGGCCAGACGGAAGGGTGGAAGCGGCGACGCGGAGCGGCTACGCCCGCCACGCCGCAGCGGGCCGCGCTGCTGGCCGAGACCGAAGCCGCCGGAGCCGGTTCGAAGAAGGCCTTCCAGGGATCCACCCTCACGCCGTAGAGGATGAAGCGGGTGCGGTCCCTGATGTCCCAAGACCGGTCCTTCCAGACCGATGCCGGATCGCTCAGGGCCTGGAGCACGCCGGGGCCCGCATCCCTGAGGTCGTCGAAGTCCCAACGGAGGCTGTAGCCGAGCTCCAGACGCCGGTCCTGGCGGTTCTGGATGAAGGTCAAAGACAGGGGGATATCCCCACGCGGCACCCGGGTGCTTGTCGAAGAGGAGACCTGAGGCTCGACCGCGCCGGTCCAGATCTGAGAAGAAAGCATGAGCAGCCCAAGACCGACCGCCGCCTTCCTGCCGCTGCGCGCCCAGACGACTGCGACCATCCCCCTCATGATATCAAACGGGAGCCCGACCGGTCCGCGGCTTCCGGGTCCCTAGTGGCGGCCCGAGCGGTCGTTGAGGCCCCGTGGACGCTCGGTCTGGGGCGGCTTGGTGTGCAGGACCTGGTGCAGGACGAGCGCGAAGGCGTTGATGGGGAGGGGCTTGGTCAGGACCCGAACGACGTTGCCCTCCCGGTGAAACATCTCCTGGGTCGAATCATCGAGCCTCCGCGCCGTGATCAAGATGACGGGGACGGCGTCGTGCTCCGTCCCCTGCAGGCTGCGTATCAGCTCATAGCCTCCCTGGGCCGGCATCATCAGGTCCGTGACGATGAGGTGCGGGCGGAATTCCTTGATCACCTGAGCCGCCATGGCGCCGTCGGCGGCCGTGGCCACGATGAACCCCTCCTGCTGCGCACCGATTTCCAAGAGGCTACGGATGTTCTCGTCGTCATCGACGATCAGGATGCGCTTATCCTTCGGCTCGGCCAGGGACTGTTCCTGCGATTCCATAAGATTCAGTATAACAACGGGGTCTCGCACCGTCAAGGCGTCAGAGCCGGGGGCCAGGGCCGGGCCTTCACGTTCCTCAAGGCCATATCCCTCAGACTGGATTCAACCGCGGAACTTCGGAGAATTCTGCCTGCGCGGCATGATGATCCCGATGGTCAACCCGACGAGGGATCCGACGGATCCGCCAACGATGGCCCCGACGGGCCCGGCGAGGCTTCCAATGATGGCGCCCCCGCCGCCCCACAAGAGCGTCTCCAGCTTTATGCCTTCACTTATCCCGCCGCCCCCGCCGGCACTTCGGCCATGAGCGAAGACCGGCATGCTTTCCCGCCGAGGCTTGTCGCTCGAAAAGATGATGTTGTCGCCATTCGATATCAGGCTGGGAGCCGGGGGGTGCGAGGCCGCTGACGGAGCGGTGTCGCCTGATGCCTGTCGGTCCTCAGCCTGCGGCCGCATCGGGCTGCCGAACGCCGATGCGGATAAGACCAAGGACAGACAGATCGCTCCAGCGGACAGTTTAACTGCGGTCATGGCACACAGGCACCTCGGTGATTATACCAGGAATTGCCGCAAGCATGGCTCGGCTTTACTCGTAATGAAGGGACTCGATCGGATCGAGCCGCGACGCCTGGTAGGCCGGATAGAGCGCGAAGAAAAACGAGGTCGCCGCCGCGATGACCATGGCAGCCACGACGTGGACCGCTGATATCTGAGCCATCCGGTCCTCCCGCGGCGCCAGATAGGTGACCGCCGCGATGCCCAGCCCCGCGCCCACCACTCCGCCCAGACTGCCCAGCATCGTGGCCTCCACCAGGAACTGCGTCACGATATCGGTCCGGGTCGCACCCAGGGCCCGACGGATGCCGATCTCCCGGATGCGCGAGAAGATGGTGGCCAAGGTCACATTCATGATGCCGATGCCGCCGGCCAGGATCGCCACGATGCCGATCACCGCCACGGCGTAGGCCCATTCCTTGACCTTGGTCAGGATGCCCTGGATGATCTCCCGGAAATCCCGGATCATGAAATCCTCTTCCTGGCGGTGCAGATCCCGGAGCAGAGCCTGCACGCGCTGCTTGTAGCGTTCAGCCGTGGTCTCATCGCCGGTATCGACCTGGATCTCGTCGACCCGGTCCGGGCTCGAGTTGTCCCAGCTCCGGGCCAGGGTCTGCCGGTATGTGCTCATGGGAACCAAGACCGTGCCGCTGCCGCCGTAGCCTCGGTGGAACCATCTCGGGTCCCGATCGCGGGGCGGCTCGCGCAGGATGCCGACGACGAAGAAAAGATGGTCCTCGAGCTGGATCCGACGATTGAGCAGGTCCTGGTGCTTGAGCAGCTTCTCGAGGGCCCCTTCCTGCGACCAGGACGCCCACCAGGGCTTCTTGATCCAACCGCCTGGCTGAATCAGGACACAGACGCGGGACGCGTCGCGCTCATCCTCTGCGTCGAGGAACCGGCCGCGCACGGTGTAGACCCAGTCCCGACGCCGCCACTCCGGCGTCACGCCCCAGACGAGGATGTTGTCATTCTTGAAACGCTCGAAGCGCAGGCGCGCGCTGTAGCGGCGGGTGGCCGCATAGACCATGTAAAGCTCGGGCATGGCCTGACGGATCCGCTCTGCATCCTGCCAGGTTAGCCCGCGGGAGAGACCCTTGGAGACGTAGCCCTCCTTGGGCCCGATATCCAGGCGGCCGGGGCCGGAGAGCTCGATGGCCTTGGCGAAGCGGTCCCGCATGCCCGCGATCTGCGAGAAGGTGTAGACCATAGCCGCCACGCCGATGGCGATGGCCACGCAGGTCAAGGCCGAGCGCACCTTGTGCGAGGCGATCTCAAGCCAGCCTGTACGCGCGGCCTCAGCTATCCGCATATCACCAGGCGCCGCTCACTCATTGCGCAAGGCATCCACCGGATCTAGGGTGGCGGCCTTCCACGCCGGATACAGGGAGAAGATCAGCCCCGTGGCTCCCGCGATGCCCAGCGCCCCCGCCAGATGATACCAGGTCAAGGACGCGATGTCGTGATCCGTATGGGCGGCCAGGAATCTGATCCCCCCCACCC
>Ga0118677_10004432_pt1 | contig 25581 bp, 14 predicted proteins | sample AliMusrvi5mmetaG_FD_86154 | JGI IMG/M metagenome (GOLD analysis project Ga0118677, IMG submission 86154)
AATGGACTGACATGGGGCCGGACTACGAGAAGTCAGAGGCTGTATTCTCTGAGGTCTTCGTGACTGGATCTCTGCACGTCGATGACATCCGCGTGCAAATCGAAGATGACGGCTTTGATGTTCTCGAAAAGGAATGCGAGAACGATTGAGTTGCTCAATACTCCTCGGGCAGCAAAATCGTGGTCGAACCACGTCCTGCCTCGGTGATGATATAGATCCGCCTGCCGCCGCCGACCTGGTAGCAACTCAGGATCCGGGAGCCGTCCTTGAGTGCCTCCTCATTGGCCTGTTTGTCCTCAGCGTCGAGGTCGCCCCAGTCGCCGCAGTGGTGGCGGCGCATGTAGGATGCAAGGTCGATGCCGAGTGCCAGGGCACCTGGCGTGGCGTAGGTCTTCCCGAGCGGGAAGCGTGGTGTTAGGATGTGGTATGCCATGGTTGTGTGTGGTTGTGGTGGGTTGGATCAGAACGGTTCCTCGTCGTCCTCGAACGTCCAGAATCCGGAAGTGGACGGCTGGCACACCCGTGCCTCGTCGAGGGGCAGGAAATGGAGGTTGCTCACCTTGATCCCGCCGTAGTCGTGCCACTCGCCATAGAGTTCCGTAAACTCACGATCAAAGAACGCATACCGTCCGGGCAGTCGGTCGAGAACCTGCGGACCGAGGTAGTTTACGAGGGACGCGGCGACGCGGGAATCCGACACCAGCTTGTCGGTGATGCGGTGGCGCGGCATCCGGCCCAACGCCTCGCGCCATCCCGACCACGTTCCGTTGTGGAACACGACGGAGCGGGCGCGGCCCGTGAGCCGGGTCGTGGCGCAGGGCGTCACGGGGAACGGGTGGCAGAGTTTCGGCGTCACCTCTCCGACGCTCGCCCAGCGGAAGTGAATCACGATTTCGCCGGGAATCCTGCCGATCAGGTCGGACAGTTCGGCGGCGTCGAGACCTTTCATCCACCAGACCTCCCCGCTCTCGCGCCATGCCACGCCCGCACCGTGCGGGTTGGCTCTCTCGCAGTTCCTCAAGGTCTGCTCGTTAGGCCTCACGTTGTCAGGACATACCAGAATCACGCACATGGCGGGGCGTCGGTCGGGGGTTGGGGAGTCACGAGGCCGGAAGCGATCATGTCGGCGACCAGCGCGTCGGGTGGCCACTGGCGGTGCGCTTTGCCGGTCTGCATCCTGCTGGCCCGGGCGGTGGCCCGGCAGTAGGACCTGAGATCCCTCTCCGGGTTGAAGCTGGCTTGCCGCAGTTGGCTCATCAGGTCGGTGGCGTCGGCGGCGGTGAATGTCGCTCCGTCGATGGTGTGGTATGTGGTGTTCATGTTCGTGTTTGTTGGGAGAATCATGCGGCGAGCTTCTTTGCGCGCTCGGTGTAGAATTTCGTAAGGCTTTTGGCGTTGATCGCCTGGAAGAACCATTTCATGCGGGGCTGGCCGATACCGGTGTCCTGCGGGCGGTTGCGGACGGTGGCGGTGGCTTCGGCGGCATCAAAGAGGCGGGCCATCAGCCGCACCCAGTGGGTGATCTTGTCAGGGTTGACGGTGCCCGAGTGGTGCCGGACTTCCAGCGTCTGGTGGCGGAAATAGGAATGAATGTTGAGCTTCCGATAGCGGCAGGGGTATCTTGATAGACTGCCTCCCGGCCGGGCCGTGATCGGCACGAGCAACCTGCAACTCGACCTGCTGACCGAGCGGTTTCAGACGCGGTTCCAGTCGATCAAGATCACCGCCCCATCGACCGAGGACATCGCCGACCTGCTCTGCCGTCACTGGCCGGTGGATGAGGCGACATCACTGCGAATCGCGGTCGGGTCCGGTGGCTGCGTCCGTGCCGCGCTGGCCGATCTCGAGTCCTGGCTGGACGCGGAGGGGCTGTCATGAAGGCGCGGCCCATCATTCTTCTCGATCTTAACTACACCCTCGTCGCCAACAGTCCCGCACACGGAAGCGTTCCAAAGCGCATGGAGAAACGCCTTCTCGATGAGCAATACCGCCAGTGGTTAGTGGAACTCGTGCGGCCCTACACCGTCATCCTGATGACCGCCCGCCCGGAGACTTGGGCTATCAAAACCCTCGACCGCATAGAAACTCAAACTGGCTGGCGACCACAGCATGCCTGCTTTGCGCCGGTAGGGTGGTGGAATCCTCCTGCGATCAAACAACACTTTCTCCAGAAGAGAGTCTTCCCCATCCACGGCGAGCGCGCCCGCTATCTCGCTATTGAGAGTAATCCGAGAACTCGGGAAATGTATGCACGCCACGAGATACCGTGCCTATGGGTGACGGAAGAAGGCACCTGCCTCACTGAGGGGAAGCGGATTGTGAAATACCTTCCACGGTGACGCAGGGGAATGCGAGCACGCACCGGACGAGCCCCGCTTGGACCGACGCGAAAGACCAATCGCTAGTCCGATTTGAATTTCGAGAAGCGGCCGGCCGTCACGGAATCTCCCACTTGTAGGGCGCGCGGGAGATCAACTCGCAGCCGCCGGGGACGACGTGCACCACGTCCTCGATGCGGCATCCCCCCAGTCCATGATAGTAAAGTCCGGGCTCGACGGTCACCACCATCCCCTTGCGAAGCCTGCACGGCGCTTTGGAGCGCATGATCGGTTCCTCGTGGATTTCCAACCCTACACCGTGGCCCAGCGCATGGAAAAAGCCCATGGGTTGTTTGCAGTCACGAGTCGTCTCGTAGCCTTCCTTGTCGAAGAACGCCTGCACGGCGTCGTGTACCTTGCCGCCGGTCACGCCCGGCTTGATCATGTCAATCGCCAGTTTGTGGGCTCTTCTAACAGTGCTCACCAAGCGCCGCTGGGCGTCGCTGGCCCGCCCTTTCAGATAGGTACGGGTCATGTCGCCCCAGTAGCCGTCTTCGATGCAACGCGGGAAAATATCCACCACGATCAATTCGCCCGTGCGCAGCGGCCCGTGGCCGACGCAGTGGTTGTCCACCGCTTGGTCGCCCGGCGCGGCGATGGTGTGCTGTGCGATTGCGCCGGCATCGAGCGCCGCATGGTTGATGAGTTCGCGCAACCGCTCCGCGGTGAGGACCTTGCCGCCGTGGACCAACATGCTGTTGCGGATCTTCGACTCGGCCAGGGTCTTGGTCACGATGCGGAAGCCCGCTTCGCTGGCCTTGTTGCCTTTGCGCAGCGCCTCCACTTCGGCCGCAGTCTTGATCTGTCGCTCGGGGAAAAGTCCGTTGTCATCCACGATTTCCAAGGTCATTCCCGCTTCCCTGAGCTTGCGGGCCAGGCCAGCGGGAAATCGGAAGCCCACCCGGAATGTCGGAATCCCATGGAGTTCCGCCAAATGGAGAACCATTTGATGGAGTTCGGGCAGCTTGCCCTTTGACAGCTTGAAGCGCCTGGCGGCACCTTCGCGGACTTCGTCGAGCAACAGGATCTCGTCGAACGCGGACTCCTTAGCCATCCGGCCATATTCCCCCGCACGGATCACGGCAAAGCTCCTGCCATCCACCGTGAAGGCGAGATACGGGTCGAAGGCCTGAAACCGGCTTAAATACAGCATGTCCGGATCCGTGGCTTCGGCATGAAAAAGAATGGATTGGGCACCCTTGCCATGTGGCTTGTGGCTTGCCGCGCTGAATCGGTGTTCTTGTTTGAAATGGTTCATGATGTTCGCGTCCTGAGGTTGATCTGAAAGGCATCCATGCCTGACTTGGCGCCGGGATTGGTGGTCCGTACTCAAGCGCCGCGATGAAACTAAATGGGAGCCATGCGAATTTTCTCTCAAAAAATTGAAAATCATTGGCAGTCACTGTACCTCATAAGGCTACAGTTAGCCCCGGCGGAGCGGGTTTCGCATCAATTCGGAAGTTTCTGCTGGTGAAGCGAAGTTTCCCAAGGCCCGCCAGTCAGCTATTTCCAGCTCGCATTGTTCACTCCAATATGGAATGAAACCACCTCCCCGAGGAACCGGATGCGTTCATTGCGCTCGTCCGGATCAGTGGGGGGCGTCGTCCGTCCTTCGGCCGGGCGGCCCTATCCCGGAAGCAGTCAGTACGCTCCCTTTTTTGTTAGAAAATGACCATGACAAACTTCAGTTCAAGACATGCATTCGGCCTCAGGAATCTCCTTCCTGCCGCGCTCCTCATCCAGCTCACTGTCCCGCTTCCCGCGGCAGATCCGCCTTTCGTCGCGCGGCTAGACACCCGTTACAGCTTCCAGACCAGCGACAAGGACCTGCAGCGCCTCCACGACGAGGCCGAGAGCAAGCTGTTGCGGAACATCGTCCCCTTCACCCCGGCGATGAAGGTGCTGGTCGAAGGCGGCGGCTACCAGAACGCGTGGATCGAGACCCAGCCGATGGGTGGCGAGATGTATGCCAAGCGCGACGTGCAGACGGCGCTCAACAACAGCGTGATTTTCATGCTCACCCGGCGCGCCGACGGCCGCCTGCCCGGCATGGTGATTTCCCGGCAGACAGCTGAAAAAAAGGGCTGGACCGAAAACCCGCCGGACGCTCACATCTGGTTTCCAGAGGCCGGCATCCTCGCCGATTTCGAGATGTTCCAGGGCTTCTGTTTCCCCGAGCCGGCATGGCGGATGTATCACTGGATCGGCAAGGACCGGCGCTTTCTCGAATCGTTGCGCGAGGCGCTCGCCGGCCACGATGCCTACCTCTGGCGCACCCGCGATTCCAATGGCGATGGCATCCTCGAAACCTGGTGCAGCTGGGACACTGGCGAGGACGAATCCTCCCGCTTTCATACCCGTGGGGCACCGTTCCGCTGGCCGTCCGACAAGCCGCCCGGCGATGCCTCCGGCAAAGTCCGCGTGCCGTTCCAATCCATGGATATCATGGCCTACAGCTACAGCGCCCGCGCCACCCTCGCGAAAATCGACGCCGAACTCGGCAACGCAACCAAGGCCGCCGAATGGCGCAAACTCGCGGACCAGGTGCGCCAAACCGTGATCGACAAGCTCTGGGTGCCGGAGCGCCACGCCTGCTTCGACCTCGACCGCGATGGCAAGCGCCTGCCCGAACTCATCCACAACAACCTCCGCTGCATGTGGTATGGCATGTTCACCAAGGAGATGGCGGATGCATTCGTGGATCACCACCTGCTCAATCCCGAAGACTTCTGGACACCCGTACCGCTTCCTTCCATCGCCATCCACGAGCCGCTCTTCCATAACGGCCGGGGCAACAACTGGAGCGGCCAACCGCAAGGCCTCACCTATCAGCGCGCCATCGATGCCTTGGAAAACTACGGCCGCTTCGCCGAAGTCACCCGCCTCGGACAGACGCTCCTCCCCGTCCTCATCCGCAACGACTGCAAGTTCGCCCAGCAACTCGACCCTCAGACTGGCGCGCCATCCGGCCCGAGACCCGACGGCTATGGTCCGATGATGCTCGCCGCCCTCGAATACATCACCCGCATGCACGGCATCCACCTCGCTGTCGCCGACAGCCGCGTCTGGTGGTCCGCCGTGGATGCCACGGATTTCACCGCCACCCAGCGCTGGGGCGAACAGGAGTGGCGAATGGAATCCAAGGACGCATCCGTCAACGCGCTCGTGGCCGGCAAGCCGGTTTTCACCGTCACAGCCGGCGCCCGCGTCGTCACGGATCTAGCAGGAAGGCCGCTGCAAATCGTCGGCATCTCGCCGGAAGCGCGCAAGGTCACGCTTGCCTTTGGCACCAGCTCCCGCGAATTCACCATCCACGCGAACGAAATCATTGCCATCGATCCGGTCAAACCCTGAGCCGTCCAATATTCCAATGGAGCATTGACTGATGCGTTTCATTTTGTGAGACCATTCGGATGAGACGGGATTTGCTGAAGAAATCCGCTTGCATTTTGTTCCAGCCAAAGTTCGCGTGTCGATTCGGGTTTCCGACCGTTTTTCCGGGTTCTGCGTGAGGCCAATTACCATGGCGCGCTCAACATCGAGGGATATTGGAGCGAGGCCCAACTCGGTCCGGCATTCGCGGAGATCGCGAAACAGGCAGCCGAGGCGTGAGGGTGAAGTGATCCTAGAAATCCGCAGTTTCCCGGGACTGATCCAAGAGGACCGCCGCGGCGGTGGCACGAGAAGGGCCGGCTCCAGGATCTCTAACGAACTGGTGGTGCGGGCTTGGCGGCACCTTGTTTCATGAGTTCCTGAAGATCCACGAGGTGATCGCGGTAAACCCCGCGCGGGGAGGTGTCGTGGCGCTTGCAGATCGCGGCGGCCATGCCGACGACCTCGCCCATCATCCCGCAGGTGCGCATGACCCGCACCGGACCAAGCGCCTGGTGGGTGACGCTGATGTCGCGGCCTGCCATGAACAGGTTGTCGATATTGCGGCTGTACAGGCAGCGATACGGCAGCCAGTAGGGCCCGGCATAATGGTACTCCTTGCTGGTGGTGGCGCTGGAAAGGAAGGCATCCCCGCCATTGGCGGCGCGGTATTTCGCATCCGGCAGGTGCAGGTCGATCGGCCAAGTGCAGGGGACGCAGCCATCCGGGTAAGTCACTCCGTTGCGGAAATGATCCCAGCCACCGGCAAGGTTCCTGTTATCTTCGAATTCTGGGGACCGGTATGGTATTTGAAGGAACGAAACTGGTGGCGCGACGGCGCGTTGATTCCCGAGTCGGTCGAGATTGGCAAGCCCACCTATGTGGAGATCATCCGGAGTTCCCCCGAATTCCTTCGCGACTATCGGAAGCTGATTGATCAAACGACCAACCGGATCGGTTTCCACTTCGTGCTCGAGGAAGCCCGATTCCCAAAATCAATACAGACGGGCAAGACCGCTTCCCTGTCGTTCACCTGGCTGAACACGGGCGTGGCCCCCATTTATGAACCCTGCGTTGCCAAGGCCGCCTTGATCGACAGCAGGGGCAGCATCATCGATGGTTCCATCCTCAAAGGTTCAGATCCAGCCGCATGGATCCCTGGAAAGTCCGTGGCCGAGAAGGCGGAAGTGACTTTCGGCAAAGTAAAAAGCAAGGGCACATACCAGTTGGCCATCGGACTTTTTGGTCCGGCAAGCGATGAGAAACCCTCATTTCTCTTGGGGACCGAGACACCCATGGTCGGAAAGTGGCATGTCCTTGGGTTTGTTCGAATCGACTGAGAAGTGGGTTGAGCAGAATTCGTTAGTCGGATCGCCGCGGTCTCACGACCACGCCTACGAGGCGGATCGTAGGCGTGCTCGTGAGAGCAAGGGGCGAGAGATCGGCGACTGTTCGTGTTTATTTCACCGGTGTCAGCGTGAACTGGTCGAATGTGGCCCTTGCCGGGCCGTGGAATTTCAGGACATTGCTGCCTGCTTTCAGTTCGAGTACGACCGGCGTGGTTTTGTCCCAGAGACCGATCGTGTAAGGCAGGGCCATTTCGACAACTGAGCCCCCATTGGCTGTGGCAAACAGCTTCTGGTTGGGTTTGGGCGTCGCGATGTCGGCGATGAGTTGATATTTTCCAGCCTTCGGCGCATTGAAGGTGTATTCAAATGCGTCGCCTTCCTTGGCGTAGCGCGAGAGGTGCAGGAGCGTTTTGCCAGCCTTGTTGTTGATGAAAACGATCCGATCGGATTGCCAACCGTGATAGAGACTTCTCGTGCTCTGGGTCGGGTTGCTGGACGCGGCCGACGGGATGGTGATGACGCCTTTGGCATCGACGCTCGCCTTGCCAGTGGCGGACGGTTCTGTCTTGGTGACGGATGGGGTCGTGGAGGGGGGCGTTTTCGTGGCTTCCATTTTGGAGATGATGCGGCGTTGCTCATGCAGTGCCAGATCGCTCCAGAAAGTGGGCTTCACCACCTCACCCGGTTTGGGTGGCTTGGGGCCTGTGGTCTTGCCGCTATAGGTAATGAGCCCCGGCTTCCACGATTCACCCATGACGGAGCCGATCCATTGGGCTCTCTTGACCTTCATGAAGGCGGCTTGATCTTCGCGAGCCTGGCTGCTAGCTACAAAATTGACATCGGCACCATAACCTCCGCCTCCCAGACCCACGTATGAATAATAGCCGTAAGACGACTTACCAAAATCGCCGCCGAGTCGGGTTTGCCAGCCGCTGAGATGCCAGAGCGTGACGGTGGAGTGGCCGGGCTCCACCCGTTCTGTGCTGGGCACGCCGAACGCCTGGAGGATGAATCGGCAGAAAAAACCGCGGCGTCCGCAGATTCCGCCGTTGGCGAGGATGTTTTGCATGACTTGTCGCTCAGGAAGATCGTCCTTCAAGCCGCCGCTGCCGTACGAGATCTCCTTGTCCACCACATCCACGAACACCAAGGTGTTGGCATCGTCGGGAATGCAATCCGGCCGCAGGGTGTGAAGCATCTGGCGACCCCAGGCCAGGGTCTCGTCGGGATCGGTGCAATCCACGACCCTCCTCAGGTTCCAGACACTGAGATCCTTGAAGCACTGGTGGAGTTCGCCGGCTTCATACCATTTCTCATAGTTCAAATAGCGTTGCAACGGATCGATGTACGTGGAAGGATCCTTGGCCATTTCCTCGGTCAATTTCACGAGATCGCTGGTTGGCCGATTCCGCTTCACGACAGGCACCGCGTGAACGAGACTGACCGCCATGGCGAGCCGTTGGAAAACGCCCTCTTTGGCCTTGGGGCTGGCTTTCTGGATGTCGGTGTAGATCTTCATCGCCTGACCGCATTTGCCACCGGCCGCGCCGTCGGCGATCAGCATCTGCAACATGAGATTCTTGTCGGCGAGAAGTTGCTCGATGAGTTTCTGATTCTCCGGGCTCTGTTGGGCGAATTGCGCAAGACCGAGCGGGGTCGCGTCCTTGAGGATCACGTATTGGGCCAGCTTGGTATCGAGCACGCTGCTGGAAAGGAGGCCATTGACCCCCAGCGCATCCATCGCCTGCCACGTGGCAGCCATGGCCTTCTCGTGTGCCTGCTTGGCGACTCGCGCGGCCTGGATCGCTGCGGGCAATTTGACTTTGGCGTCTGCGACCTCTTTTCTGGCTTTCTCGATTCCGGCTTTGAGTTTGTCAATTTCACCCTGACGGCTTGCCAGGAACCTTTCCGAATCGGCCAGCAATTTCGCTCTTTCAGGATCCTCTTCGCCCCTTGCCCTGGCCCGCTGTAGTTCCGCTTGCGCGGCCTCAAGCGTCTTGGGACCCGCTTTGAGATTCTCCTCCATTTGCCGGAGTTTGCCTTCGGCACCCTGCATTTTCTCAACTTCCTTTGCTTTGGCGGCGGCCTCCTTCTCCGGCCCCTCCTCCGCCTGGATAGCCTGCCGCCATGCGGCGATTTTCGCCTCGTTGATCTTGGGCAGCGCCTTCTCGATTTCCGCCTTCAGAGCGGTTTGGGCAGAGGTGTATTTGGCCTCCAGGGCCTTACCCGCATTGGTAAGGACCACTGGGGGGGCCGGGTTCTTTTGATTTTGGGCGTTTGCGTAGCCCGAGACGAGGATGACGCTGCTGAATGCTGCGGCGAGGTAGGATGGGTATTTCATGGGACGGTGATAGGCGACAAAGTGGCGCGACTGCGATCCCGCAGTCGGGTTTGGCTGGCGCGCACCCGTGCGCGTGACAGAACTACATGCGCGCACGGCAGGTTCTCTCGACAAACATTGGAAATTTGTCTGAGCTGCTGTCTCTCAGAAGGTGACAGTTTGGAATGTTGGATTTTGAACGTTGAATGTGAGATGGGGGCCATCGCCGGCGCCTCTGATAGAAGGGATGCCCTTCAACATCCAACATTTCATCTCCTCCGGCGCGGCCGATAGGGCGAGCCAGTCGGTGAATTCGTCGATGGAGCGGAAGGTTGGCGCGCCCGAGACCGAGTCCCTGTAAAGAACAACGAAGGCGCGCTTGGCGTCGAAGTAGGGCCAGAGGCTCGCGGCGAAGCGTTTGGGCTTGCCTTCCTTGAGGTAGAAGAAACGGACTTGGTAATTGGAGAGATTGTCGATCCGTTGAGGGTGGAAGATCGTCTGACTGCCGGGTGCGAAGGTAAGTTTTTGGCCCCCGAGGTCGGCGGCGAAGGTTTCCGAGGCGAGATTCATGATCATGATCTGGCCCGGGCGGAATGCGGGGTTGTCGGCGCGCACCAGGATTGGGTGGAACGTCTGGTCCTTAGCGGGAAGGAGAATCACCAGGAAGCGCTTGCCGGTGTCGGGAAGTTTGATGGTGGCGAGGCTGCGAAACGGGTCATCCTTGGCATTGCCCAGAGCGAGGAGGGTTGCGGAGGCCGGGGTGGCCACCGGAGTGGAAAAGCCATTACCGGGAATCACAAAGGGAGCGGTCTTGGATTTGCCTGAGGCAAGGACGTATTCATTGCCGGTATCCACCGATCCGAATGAGGTGAAGCGGATCAGTGTATCCTTGGGTGATGGCTTTTGCTGGGCGACGGCAAAGGTTGTTAGGCAGGCGAAGCAAACGGCGGAAAAGCGGATGGCGGAAAAGCGGATCATGGAGCTCAAGGTTCAAGTTGGGAGAGCCAGCGGAAGGCCAGCAGGGTGAATTTCCGGCCAAAGCGTTTATTGGCTTCGCTGGTGAGGTTGGCGGTTGCGGTGAGGCGTTGGTCGGCGGGGTCGATATAATCGGCGTCGCGTTGGATCACCGCCTCGCAGCGGGCACTTGCGAGCAACGCACCGGTTGCGCTGCGGGACTCGCCGTACGCCCGGATGGTGAAGGTGTCCGAGCGCGGAGAGAACCTCGTTCCCAAGGAGGTGAGGATGTCCCCTTGTTTCACATGGCCGGGGACATGGGTCATCTGCGAGCCGGCATCCGCTTTCTGGAAAGCGACTCCAGACGCCGCATCGCCACACGCGCGGGCTCCTGATTCCAAGCCCTTGTTGAGGGAGCGATCCAGAGCGGCCTGCAAGGCGCCGCGCGAGGCGAGGTCAGGGTCAGTGACGAGGCGCCGGTTGATAAAATCGGCCAGGGAGAGGAACGGTCCGCGTTTCCTCACCTCTTCTACCATCGCATCGGCAAGCTCTTGCAGTTCCTTGTCGCTCGGGTCGCGGTAGCCAGTCCATTGATTTTCGGATGAAGGGTCGGTGAGTTGATCGGAATCCGCGGCGGAGCCTTTGGGAACGAGCAAGGCGGCAAGCGGGTTTTTCCCGCTTTCCCAACTTCTGGTGGTGCCGTTGCAGGCCTCGACGGGGACTTGCAGGCCATGGGATGAACCAAACATGGCCAGCCATGCGGCGGAATCGGTCGAGTTGATATTGAAGGCCCCATGGATCCGCAGCAGCGAAGCCACCTTAAGGTAGGCGTCGCTTTTCGGTGTGGCACCGCTGAAGAGGTCGGACACATCGGTATCGGGGCCGTGGCCGGCATAATCATAGTGGCGGTTGGCGAGGGGAACCGACTGGCCATGTTTCCCGGCGAACTTCTCGAACAGACTGCGCGGCGTCCCGGTCTGATCCGCGCTTAGATACGGGGCATTGCGCGTGGCAAGGGAGGAAACGAACCATTGGTCCCAGAGGGCGTCATTGGCGAGCCACGAATGATCGACGGCGGCCACGTTATTGAAGGTGCCGGTGGTTTGGTCCGGTGCGATGCACGGGGGGGCGAAGGAGTTACCGATGGCATGGGTGATGCTCGGTTGGAGGGGGCCCGTGACCCTTATTTTTGTATCGAAGCTCAAGCCTAAGCCATTGGCCAGCGCGTGTTGGAAGCTGCCGAGGGAGATCGGCGGTTCCCTTGGCACGGAATGGGTGACAAGGTAGGATTGCCCGAAAAGGGACTTGTAGGACCCGCCGAAGAAGCCCTCGCCGCCGTCGTAGTCAAAGCCCCCGCCCCCCCCGCCGAGGTCATTGTCGAGAGGCTGCATGAGCGGTTCAAAAGGCAGGGATTGCAGGGTGTTGGCATCGGCCGCCGAATGAGCGTAGGTCAGCGCTGTGGGATTGAGCCGCGCCAGATAACGGGACTTCAGCGAGCCCTCCTTCTCGGTTCGCGCGAAATAGGAGAAGAATGCGAGCGGCTGTTGGGTGGTAAGGTTGGCTGCGGAATTGAAGGTCTTGACTGGCACACTCGGGAACATTTCCGACGGGAATTTGGTGAAGTTCAGCGAGCCGTCGGGACTCCCAATCGACAGACCACCATAAGAGTATGGGGAGGCACCGCTCGATGGGAGTTTGCCCACAGTAAAGCCGAAAGTCATGATGTTATTGTGTCCGGACGCCTGGCCCTCCTGGTTGGGAGCCATCGAGATGCTGACCGGACTGGAGGCATCGGCCAGAACGCCAGTGTCGATCCAATAGCCGCCTTTGCTCGACCAGCCCAGCTTGGCTTCGGTGTACAGCCTGTCGAACTCTTTTTTGTAATCTATGGGATCGGTGGCGTCGCGTCCCCGGCCGTAGATCAGCACCTCGCCAGGACGCATGACAAGCGGTTTGGTCGTCGCGACGTTCAACCCGACGAAGGTCCCGGAAATACTCGGGTCAAGTTGTCTGAATGTCTTGGTTATGGAGGTGCTGCCGGCCTCAATGGTGAAACTATACGGGATGCCCCAGCATCGGATCCCCAGGTGGCCGCCTGGGTTCATCACCAGGTTGACGTCAAAGGGGTTCCAAAGCCAGACGAGGGGGTCAACGACGATGCAGATCTTGTATTTCCCGGTTGCGGGATCGAGTATGGAGTAGGCTGAAAAAAACCATCCGCAACGGATGACCATGGGCCGCAGATAAGTGAAGAACGGATCGGCGGTGGCCTCTAATTGGCCAGATTTTCCAACCAGGCATGGAACATCCGGATTCAGCTTGCCGCCGTCGGGGTGAGTGAAACTCGAGGCGTTATAAGTGAGCCGGGAGCTGACCTCATGGAAGTTGCGCAGTTCTTGGAAATTGATCCCGAGGCTGGCACCATTCTGGTAGAGAGCCTTGCTCATGCTGCCCGAGTTGGGATCTTGGAAATAGAGGCTCAGATCCTTGCGGAAGCCGCCATTGCGGACATCGGTGAGGAGTCCCTCGGACCAGACGGTGAATGAGGTGGTGTCATCCTCGCGTGCGGTTTGGCTGCCGGGGAGCAGATCGACGGTTTTTACTGATACCAGCCTGTCGAGGTGAGTTTCGTCACGGGTCACCGCTTTGAGTCCTGACAGCAGGTTATGGCCAGAGGGTGGTGATTGATAGCGGGTGAGGTGGTCGGCAAAGTCCTTGGCCTTTGCCGCGGGCAACGACGGGCCGACACGGGCCTTGCTGTTTTCATCGGCAACCGCATAAGCAAGGCCGCCGTGAGGCAGGCTGATCTTGGGTGCTGCCATCAAGGCGGAATCTTTGCCGCGCATCAGTGAGACTAGGTCCGATGCCTGAGCCGGGAAGGATGCGTTCGCGAGGTCCTGGGGCGGGCCTGAAACCAGCCAGCGGCGGAACTTGGGTTCGGGCCGTTTCGTTGCATTCGTCGGCCAACTCTCCCAAGTACCCACCCATTTCTGGCGACCTCCGCTCAGTTTGGGCTCCGCCAAATTGGCCGGCGCGTTGATCCGCTGGTCGGGGCCGAGCTCGCTTTGGAGTTCGCCAATGGCCAACATCAAGGCCAACCGCGCATTGGCGCGCGCCTCGGCAACCGCCTGTTCTTGGGAGCTTGTCCGCAGGGATACTGCTGAAAGGCCGAGCAAGCCCACCGCAACCACGGTGAGAAGCACCATCATGGTGATGGTGACCACCAGCGAAAATCCTGCCCGGTCGGCAGGGAATTGTTTTACACCTTTGGAATCCATGAGTGCCTGAATTGAATTGTAGCGCTTGATGTGAGAAAGAGACGGGAGTGATTGAGTGATTACAAAGCACATAATGCGACCGGCATAAAAGAAAATGCGTCCGAGCAAGTGTATCTGGAAAAGTGACAGTTTGGGTGGTCGGAGGGCGAGCAACGGCCTCACGAATGCGCTGTTGCCAAAAGGTCAGCCGCAAGCGAGTCAGGACGGATTGGCGGGGCTGGTGATCCCGAGTTCCAATGTTGGCTTCTGAATTCAGAGCTGATGAACCTAGATTCCGAAATGAAAACCACGAAAGGCGCCAAATATCACTAAACCTGAAGAGGAAAATAGAACCACGGATGGACGCTGATGAACGCTGATAATAAGGAATTTGCGGCTATTTCTCCCCTCGTCTTCCGGGTGATTGGACCGATCTCTGTAACCTCTTGAAAATCTGTGTCCATCCGTGTTCATCTGTGGTTCCAATTCTCTTTCTAGGCTAAAAATTAAAGAGTTGAGCCGATGGTTCCACTAACCCAGAAGGTGTGGCTGGAAGCCTGCCTTGCTATCTCTTTTTCGCCTCAAGTTCCAACATGGAACCGGCAAAACCCTTGCCGATGCCGGCCATGATCTTGCCCGACCCGAGGTAGTGGTATTCCCCTTCCGAGGTGCCGATTTTGACGAGATTCTCTTCCTCCGGCGTGAGCGGTTTGGTCCCCGCTGGGGCGGGCTTTTTGGGATTATTGAGCAGGCTGTATCTTTGCGCCAAGTCAGCCAGATGGGCATCCCAGAATTTGCCGGTTTGCGTTGCGGCGACGTTGCCTTTGAACTCAGGTTTGTCAGCGACCGCAGATTGGGCCGCCTGAAAGTTGCCGATCTTGGAAGTTTTAGGATCTTGAATACCGCCAATACCCATCACGCCAATCACGACCGGCATCTTTGGAGCGTTGAGATCCTTGCGCACATCGCGGATGAGATGCTCTAACAACCAGGTGTATTGATCGTAGCCACCGGGTTTGCCGTTGTTCGGATAGACCCCCTTTTCGATCATGTCGTTCCATCCTTGGAACCAGACAAAACCGGAAAGCTCGTAGCCGGCTTTCTCGTCATATCCCGGGTAATACTTTTTGAGATCGCTGAGCACGGTTTTCGTGTGATCAATCATTTTTTTGTATTCGTAGGATACGATGGTCTTGGGATTGTTTGGATTCGCCTGCACTTCTTGGAACTTGAACTTGCTGGGATTCGTCACATCCGGATGACCCGGAGGCGGAGTCCACTCTCCGGCACTCGGCGGGCGGAAATTGAAGAAGAGGTTGCGACCGCCCTGACCACACTTGATGAGCAGAATCGGCTGTTGCAGCTTTTTATACATGTAAACGCCGAAACCGTATTCCGGCCCGAACATCAACCCGGCGTTGCCGCCCCCGTAACCGGGTTTGAGATTGCCTTTGGCTTCGGTGCCTTTCGGCCAGCAGGACACTTGAACCTGGCTGAGTTCCACTGGCTTGCCATTCGCGTCGAATAGATCCGCAAACTCCTTTGCCGTATCCGGAAACATTTTGACGTGTTCCAGGGTGGTGGTTTTGGCCATGCCGGTCATGTTCGACTGGCCTGCCATGAGGTAGATCTTGAGCGGCTTGGCTTGCACGGCCAGGGAACCGGCGGCGAGGATGGAAAAGACGATGGATTTCATAGGATGAATTTCGATAGATCGATAGGCGGGAGAGTCAGAGGGCGATAGAGGGTGGGACAAGGATTGCAGGAATCAGGGGTTGGTGCCTTTGACGCGGCCGAAGAGCTTGCCGGAAGCAGACTCGGTAGCGTCACTGATGGTCGCCACGACATGGATCAGTGCGTCGCCATTGCCATTGGTGCCGCCATCGGTCGCCACGAAGCTGACGCTGCCGGTGGTGGTGGTTTCGACGACGGGGTTGGGAGCTCCCACCGCGCCAGGAACCGGAACGCTCAACCATGTGCCGACCAGATCACCCTTATATTCCAGCGTCAACGTCGCCGTTCCACGGTCCGCCGTGGCCAGGCAAGTGAATCTCATCACAAGGTTAGCGCCAGTCTGGCTGGTCGTGGGCAGGGTGACCGCAGCGTTCGGACCGGACGCTCCCAGCAACCATGCCAAGCCATTGCTCACGCCGTCGCCGTTGGCATCCGCACCGAAGCCGGCACCACCGGCCCAAGCCTCGTATTGGGTCTGGATGGTGGCGATGAGCTTCCCTCCGGCGTCCAATTTGAAATTGCTGAAACCGGTGGCTGAAATCTTGGAGAGTTGGGCGGCGGTGAGGCCGGTGGCAGAACCGAAGTTGAGCGAGGAACCGGAAACAAAGCCGATGAGATTGAGCGTCCCGGCCCAAGTGCCAGAGCCAACCGTGCTGCTGTCGGCGAAGGTCAAGGCGGCGCCGGAACCGAGGTTGATGACGGCGCTGCCGGTGACGTTGAGGGTTCCCACAGTGTCGGTGCGGGTGTCGGCATCGAGGGTGGCGGTGCCGATGGAAACCGCAGAGCCATTGGGAAGCACGTCGTTGGCACCCAGTTTCAGCGTGCCTTCGGTGATTGCGGTGGCACCGGTGTAGGTGTTGGAGTTGCTCAGGACCACCGTGCCGGCACCTGCCTTGGTGACGGTGTAGCTGGTGGCGTCCATGCTGGTCGGATTTTGAATCACCCCGGAGAAGGTGACCTGGCCACCGCTGGCGGCGGTGAGGGTGACACCACGACCTGCGAAGTTGGTCGCGCCGAGGAAGATGCTGCCGGAAAATTCGGAGTTGGCCGCGGTGTTGCCACCGATGGTCAGCACGCGGGTTCCGCCGTCGGTCGTGTTGCTGGTCAGCAGGCGGATGTTGCGCCCGACGGTGAAGGCACCGCCGATGAGGAGCCCGGCATCGCTGTTGCCGCCTGCCACACCCAGGTTGATGTCACTGGTGGCGTGGCCGAAGGCGCCGTTTACCCCTGAGGGTGCGTTCGTTCCCGCGACGAGATTGCCTTGCTGGACTGCGGTTGCTCCGGTATAGGTGTTGGTTCCGGCCAGAGTCCACGTGCCATTGCCAGACTTGGTCAATCCGCCGGTGCCGGGAATGGTCTGGTCGATCTGCCCGTCGCCGGCACCCGTCAGGGTCAAGGTGCCCCCGTTGCTAGCCAAGGTGGTGTAGCCACTGCCGCTGGTCACGGTCCATTTCTGGCCGCTCGTGGCGGATTCCAAGGTGGCCCCACTGGCGCCGATCGTGAAACTGCGATTGGCTGATCCGTTGGCCGTCGTGCCGACATATCGCAATTTACCGCCATTGATCACAAAGTTGGTATTTGCGTACCAGAGCGTGCCGAAACTCCCCCCACTGGTTCCGTAGAGCCAATTATCGAACTCGATCGTGCCGCCCGAATTGATGGTAATCAAATTGGCACTGTCATTATTCAGGGTGCTGTACAACTTACCGCCACCCGTAACGGCTAACGTTCCACTGCTGACCGTGGTCTTACCGCTGTAGGTGTTGACTCCGGTGAGGGTCCAGGTGCCGCTGTCGATTTTGGTGAGAGCGACGCTGTTGGTGGCGCTGTTGTTTTGAATCGTTCCGCTGATCGTGCCGCCATTGCTGCCACCGAGAGTGAGGGTACGGGTCACTGTACTGCCATTGGTGTAAGCCGCATTGAATGTAGCCGCAGCGAAAGTGAGTGCACCGCTGCCGTTGTTGAGAATCGTCGCGCCGCCGGTGTCGGTACTGGCGGTGCTGTTGATTTGGATGGTCCTGTTGGTTGATTGCACACCTCCCGTGTATTCAAGGGTCCCCGTGGTGGAAATATTACCCAGAAGGATCGCCGTGCCCAAGGTTCCCTTGCCGATCGCGCTGTCGGCTCCGTAGCTGGCGATGGAATTGATCGACAGGGTTCCTTGCTGGACCGTGGTGGCACCGGTGTAGGTGTTCGTACCGGAAAGGATGAGATTGCCCAGGCCATTTTTCTGCAAACCGTTGGTTCCGGTGATGTTGGTGGAGATGGTGAGGGTGCGGCCGGACTGGGTCACATCAATCACGGGAGCGCTGGCGGTGCGCGAGAGCGTCAGCAGGTTCGCACCGGAAATCGTCAGGTCGTGTGACGAGGTGGTGGAATCCGTGAAGGTGATGTTGCCGATGGTGGTGGCGGTATCGAGGTTGACCGTCTGGTTCGCGGTGAGATTGGGCGTGAACAGGGCGGTGCGGTTGAAGCCCGAGGCAACGACGCCTCCGCTCCAGTTCGCGGTATCATTCCAGTTGAAGGGACCCGCAGTGGTCGGCAACCAGGTGCCTTCGGTTCCCAGCTCCCAATACGCGTAAAGGGTGAGCGGAGCATCAATGGTATAGGTGGCCCCGGCTGGGTAGGTGATACCGGTCCCGTCCGCGGCCGTATTCCAACCCGCGAAGGTGTAGCCGGTTTTCACGAGGGAGCCGTAATTGTTGGCGAGGGTGAGGTCCTCGTTGGGCTGTTTCTCCTGACTGACAGGAGCAATACCTCCGGTCTGACCGTTGCCGTCGTAGGTGATGGTTGGAACAGGGACGATAGTCAGGGTTCCCGCATCGGCGATGGCCGTGGTGGTGTTGAGCGCATTGTTCGCCAGGTCGGTAATGACGGCTCCAGCGTTGACTTTGAGTTGAAGGGTTCCCGTCGTGGTGGGGGTAACGCTCACACTGTAGAAGCCGGGCGAGACCATGGTGATGGCACCGATGGAAATCGTCGATGTGCCGGCGTTGCCGAGATCCGTGGCATCCAGGGTGGTGTCCTTGATCTCTTCGCTGAAGGCCAGCAGGCAGGTCACGGCATCGCCTACTTGGGACGAACCCGTGGAGCAGTTGTTAGAAAGAGTGAGCGAGGGCGGAGTGGTGTCCGTGTCCGTGGTGGTGAAGTTCCACGCGGAGGCGTCGGTGATTCCGGCGAAGCGGTTGCCGACTTGGTCCTCCACCGCTTGGATACTGGCGAAGACCGTGTATTGCTTGTTCGGCAGGAGGCCGCCCGATGGATAAATGCGGACGGTGTTGCCAGAACAGGTGACGCCCGACGGGTCGCTCGGGTTGAGGAACTGCTGGGTGCCATCGGTCACATTGCGCAGGGTGAAACCTCCAGCACCCAAGGTGACCGGTTCATTGAAGGTCATCGTGAGGACATGGTGCGTGTCGACGCCGGTGGCCTCGTCTTGAGGAGAGGTGGCCACGAGCAACGGAGGCACGGTGTCCGCGAGCGGCACCCCGACGGCCCAGATGCTGACGTTGTCGATCAGCGCGTTCGTTTGGGTCCACGGGGCGATGAAGCGGACGGCGACGTCTTTGCCAAGATGCGGGCTGGAGGCCAGCGCAGTGAAGTCGAATGAAATCCGGGCGAAGCTGCCGTCCGAGAAAGCATAGCCATGCGTGGAAGCCAGCACGGTTCCGGGACGTTTGCTGGTCGCGTTGCGCCGGTCGTCACCCGGATTGAAAGCCACCAACTCGCATTCGTAGGTGGTGCCGGCGTTGAAATTATCGCGGACGACATCGAAAGACACCGTGTAGCGGGTGTTGAAAGTCAGTGTTCCGACCACGCCTTGGGCGGTGGTGATGCCGGTGTTTGCGTAGCGCAGAGCGTAGGCCTGGTAGTTCGGGTGGGGGGCGCTGAAGTCGCCGCCCGCCTTGTCGGTCATGCCGTGCCAGGTGGATCCGTAATCGACCCAGGATCCGAGCCATTTGCCGTTGTCTGGCAGCCAACCTTGCGCGTAGGCGGTGGGAGTGGTCGGGCTTTCGAAGTCCTCGAAGAACAGTTTGGAGAGCGGCAGGAGGGTGGATCGAGAACCTGCGGAAACCACCAGATCAACAGTCGAGCCTGGATTGATCTCCGAGCCCGCGACCGGGTTGGTGCTGATGATCTGCCCGGCGGGAACGGTCTCGCTGTAGTCCGTGAAGACGGTGCCAACGAGGAGGTTCTGCGCGGCGAGCGCGGTGTTGGCGGCGGACTGGGTCTGGCCTGTGAGATTTGGAACGGTGGCCAATAAAACCGTTTCCGCAACCACGAGGTTGACAGCGGCACCGAGGGCGGCGCTGGTGCCGCCGACAGGATTTTGCTGCGCGACATCGCCTTGATCGACGGACGAACTGGCAGTCGTGGTAATGGTGCCGACGACCAATCCCCGCGAAGTGATGAGAGCCTCGGCCTCGGCCTGGGAGAAGCCCAAGACGACGGGCACCTGGCCGTTGACGGGTAACGTGATGGAGGCGGCGGTGGAAGGCGCGGTTTGATTGTGCGCAACGGAGCAGTCACGGGCCTTGACGGTGTAGCTGTAGGAACCACCGGGATTGAGGCCGGTGTCGGTGTATTCCGGGCTGCTCTGCCAGCCGCTGTCGTGCCCGCCACCGGCGGCGCAGGTGAAGAAATATTCCACGCCGCTGGGATCGAAGGCGGTGGAGGCGACCATGCGGATCGAGGTCGGGCCGGCCGGTGCGGGAGCGGAATGGAAGGCGATGGGGTTGGGCACCGGCGCGGCGGCATCGGTGGCGGGCACCGAGCCCATGAGCACGCTGCGATAGTCCGCTCCGAAGCGGATTTCATCGAGCACGGGGGTGGCAGCGCCAAAGAACGTAAGGGTGTCGAAGGTGGATTGATCGACCTTGCCGGTCTGGGACGCGATGGGTTGATCGGGCAGGCGAAGATCCGTGTAGGGCTCATAGACCTCGATCCGGTCGTCATCCTGCGGCGTGGCGCCCCAGGTGATTTTTGCGACTACCAAGCGGGATCCTCCCGTGGGAATGTTATCCCAGATGTTGCCAGAGTGGTCAAAGTAAAAGCGGTCGGGCCAAAGGCAGTTGGCGGCATTTCCAACGAAAGCAGCAGCAACCGATCCATCCCTATTTGTGTACCCAAGAGTGATGCCGATTCCCGCGCCGGGTTGGGCACCTTCGTTTTGGATCCATTGCTGCCACTGGTCCCATGTGCTGCCCGCGCTGGAGAACGAGCTGTTGGCAAGAAAGAGGCAGAGGTAAGACCTGTCAATGCCCGGACCGTTGCCAACGACGGCGCTCATCCAGAGGGTGGCTCCATCGGCCAGCAGACCTTTGTCGGCAAGGGCCGAGGGGCTGATGACGCGGGAGCCAATCTTGGCGCCGGCCGCCTTGCCGCCCTTGGTGAGGAGCGGTCCGTAGGTGAGGGAACCGTCGGAAATGGTGTTGCCGGTGGAAGCAGACCATGGTCCGGCGAAGCCGACCTCGGAAGTGCCGGATTTGCCATTAAGGGCACCGGCCGGATAATCGAAGGGTTCGTACACGGCGAGCTCGGTGGGGGCCGCGGTGCCCACAGTGAGGTTGATATTGGCGGTGGCCACCTGGCCCTCGCTGTCCATGACCTGGAAGGTGAAGGTGTCGGAACCGGTGTAGTTGTGATCCGAGGTATAGACCAGATAGGGCGCGGTGCCGGTGAGTGCGCCATGCGCAGGCGGCGTGGTGATTTGGTAGTTCAGCGCGAGGTTCTCGGGATCGCTGCCGGTGAGAGTGATGGGGGTCGGAGTGGCCGTGCCGACCGTGAGTGTTTGGGCAAGGGCGCTCGGTGGGCTGTTTGACGGCAGAGTGCCGTTGGAATTGCGGAGGGTGACGGCCACCGTTTGGCGGACCTCGGTGAAGCCGCGGGAATCGGACATGGTCACCTCGAAAAGATACTGGCCGGGGGTGCCATCAAAGAGCGCGATGGTGTTTTTGCTCCCGGCGGTGCCGTTGGGGGCGAAAAGCACTTCGCCTTTGCCATGCACCTTGCGCCAGGTGAAGCGGCTGTCGCCTTTGGCGTAGTCGTAAGCCTTGACCCGCAGCGTGGTCCAATTCGCGGGCAGGGTGAGGGTCGGCGCGTCGGCGGTGACGGACTGGATGCTTTTGAAAGGAGTAGGGGCAACCGGGTTGGTATCGGCGACGATGGCATTGATTGCGTCCAAGGCATTCCACGAGCTGTCACTCCTCCACCAGTAGGATTCTATGAGAAATTCGATCGTGCGGGGATCGGGCTCGACCAAGGTGCAAGATCCGGCATAGCGGCGGAGCACATCGATGCCATCGCTTGGATCTACTACCATCTCTGCGAGCGGAACACCCTCTGCAAAATTGTACGATTGCATCGCATCGAGTCCAGCTTTGCGGACGTAGCGGTCATTCATCCGGTCGCCGGGGGATTGGTGATGGACGGAATCGACGAGGACGTCGGCGAGGGCGAGGCAATCCTCACGGCTGAGCATGGGGTAGATGGATAGCATCGTGCGATTGACGTTGCCGAACGGATGGAGAGCTGCCATGCGAATGGCCGGATAGAGGTAATTCCGGTCGATGCTGTGGAGGGTGCTAGTATCCGTAAGGATATTTTGGAAGAGGAGACTGGCCAACTCGGCGTCAGCCAATCGGGCGGGGTTTTCAGGATCCAAGGGCATCGAGGGTCTCGCATGTTTTCCCGCTACGGCGAGGATCTCGTATATCAAGGGAAAGAGAACATCCCGGGAGAACCAGCGCAGTGCGGCCGTTGCGGAATAGCGCACATTCTCATCCGGATCGTCGAGCTGGGCGACGAGGAGGGAAGCGCTTGCCGGATCGCCCATTCTAGCCAAGGCGTCGCAGGCTCCGGCGCGGCTGGGGTTGTTGGGGTTGGGCACCATCGAAACCAGGGTGGCGAGGATTTGCGCCCTTTCGCCAGTCCGCCCCGCGAGCTCGGCGCTCGCCCCCGGTCTCACGACGCAGGAGAAGGAGCCGAGATCCTCGATAAGTTGGCTGGTGCTGCGTGTGGTGGGATCGTAGTAATCGATATCGGCCAGATCCGCCTTGACTACATCCTCGTGGCTCATGCATCCGGCGGGAGCGCGCCCCTTGCCGGTGATCTGGAGGTTGCGGTAGGGAAGCGCGTAGGTGAGCAAAATCGCGGTGGACATGTTGAAGCCACTCCAGTTCGAGCGGTAACCGGCGCGATTGTCGGGTAGTTTGTCATAGGAAAATCTGCCGTCCCATGTGCGGCAGAGATCGAACATCCAGATGGCGCGCCGGAAATGCGAGGCGGCAGCCTCCTCGCCGCCGACGGCCGCACCCAGTGGCGACCAGAGGGCATTGAACCAGTAACCGGTATGACCGCCTAGGCGCTCGGAGGCTGCGGCGGTGGCTATCTTGGCGAAGTAGTCACGGGCGGCGGTGCGCTGTGGCTGCATTTCGAAGACGAGCGCGGCGGCACCGGATTTGCCATTGGCCGAGTGGGAGCCCCCGGGCATGTGTTCTCCGTAGGGGATGACGCCTTTGCCGACGTAGGATGCGAAAAAGCTGCTGGCGCGTTCGATTCCGATGTCCAGTCTCGGATCGGTGCAACCGCATTTTTTGGCCAATTGCAGGCCAAGCAAGGCGGGCACTGCGGCGGAGTTGACCGAGCCGTAGCCGGTCATCGGACCGTTGGGAGAGCCATCGGGCCAATCGTTGGCCCAGAAATGACCCATGGATCCGAAGGTGCTTTGACCTCTTTCGATGACATGGACGAAGCCATTGATTCCGGGAAGAACCGCGGGGTCATGGGTTTTGAGGTAGTATTCGCAGAGGACGATCAGGGCATGGCCGGCGTACCAGGGCTTTGGCCAGTCCGGGCGCACCGTTGGACTGCTCATCGACCACAAGGCACCCTCATTGGGAATCGAGGCGATGGCCTCGTTGCGGGCGCGGGTCTGGCGCGCGGCATTGTTGGGATTGGAGGGATCGTCGGCGGCTAGCAGCGCAAGGGTGCCGAACGAGTATTGTCCGCAGCTCTCAGTCGCCATCATCTTTTGCAGCCCCATCTCCAGAATGGCGGCGGATTTCGGGCAGTTGTAGGGCGCGGTGGCGCTGTAGGCCCCAAAATACTGCAGAGTGATCTGCACCGTATCAGTCACTCCAGCACGCCAGCGCAGGAATTTCAGGGTGGCCGGGTTGCGGGCCTCGGCATTGGTGATGGCGTTGCCGAGGGTCTTGCAAGTATCGGCGGTGAACGGCGTGGGTGCGGCACCGGTGCCGCTCACACCGAGGATCACGTCATTGGCGGCGAGGATGCCCGCTGCGGGAGAACCAGCTTCCACTGACGTGACCAAAATCTGACGGCTGTCCGTGGTGTCGCCATTGTCATGGTACATCCATCCGCGCATGCCGGTGGGGCCCAGGTTAATGTCACCCCACTCGGTACGAGTGCCACCATTCGTTAGGTCGGGTATGGCGGCCAACGCCGCGGGAGCGCACAGCAGCAGCACGAGCAACAGCCAGTGGCGGACGATGCAACATGGCGTGACGCCGGAAGAAACACGCGCGCCGGCACGATCAGCAACCATGAACCGATCTGGTTTGTTAGTTTTTTTCATAAATCGGTATCATCTATACTACCATGCATCAGAATGGTCAGGGCCGCCACCCTTTCAGATGGCGGCCCCTTTCCCGGCGAAAACCCATTAACGCCGAAAAGCGATGGCTCGCACGCGAGCCGATTTTGAATTTTGGATGTTGAATTTTGAATTTTGGATGCAAGACCAAGTGGCAGCGCGAAGCGCCTCTGCTCTTCAATCCAAAATTCAAAATTCAAAATTTAACATCTCTCCTCTTCCTCCGCAGCAGACCCGCGCCTAACAACAAGCCGGCGAGCGCACTGGTGGGCTCGGGCACGGCAGTGAAGTTGAGCGCGCTGCCGCTGAGCGAGAACGAGCCGGCTGTCGGCGCACTGGTGGAGCCGTTGGCATTGGCATAGCTGAAGCCGGTGAACAAACTTTCGAGGGCCAGCGAGTTGCCCGAGGTAAGCACGTTGCTCCAAGTGTGGCTGGTTGTCCAGAAGGTGTCGGCAAAGCTCTGATTACCCGCCAGCAGCACCTTGAACACGGAACCGCCGACCGCATCGCCGTCGACCAAGTTTCCGGTGACCGCGAAGGTGTCTGCGGCCGTGATTGAATCCTTCGAGCTGGGATCGGTGACGCTGAGGTTCCAGGCGAAGATCGACCCGTTGTTGAAGGTCGCGTTGCCACCCACCGTACCGTCGCCGCCAAGCGCCGCACCATTGGCGACGCCGACCGCGCTGCTTGCGTGGGTGCTGCCATTGATCAGCAGCGTGCCATCATTGACGTTGGTGGCACCGGTGTAGGTGTTTGTGTTAGTGAGCGCCAGAGTGCCGGCTCCGTCCTTGGTCAGGTTGCCGCTGCCGGCGATGGGCCCGCTCAGGGTCAGGGTGTTTCCGCTGTTGGTGACGGCGGCGGTCGTGTTGCTCGACAGCGTAACACCGGCGCTGATTTCGTGATTGCCGTTGTCGTTGGTGACCGTGGCATTACTGCCGCCGTTGTTGAGAGTGAGGCTGCCGCTGCTGCCCTGGGTGATAAGGTAGCTCGCACCATTGGTGTTGTTGAAGGTGATGGCCTTCAGGCTCGGGCTGGCTCCATCCAGGCTGACGGTGGCGGTTCCAGAAGTGAGCACGTTACCAAAGGTCGCCGTGTCATCTTTGTTGAACGTGGCGTCCAGACCGGGGGATCCTTGATTTGCCCCCCAGTTCGCGCCAAAGCCGGAGGCCAGCGTGCCCCAGGAACTGCTGCCGTTGGTATTCCAAGTGCTCAGACCGCTGTAAACCTCGCCGGTTGTGGTGATGGCCGCAGGCGATCCCTCCACCGTCGCGGTGCCGTTGCTCAGCCCGCTCACGCCATTGGCATTGGAAACCAAGCTCAGCGTCGCCGTGCTGGCGAGGCTCCCTGCGGTCGTGGTGTTCACCCCAAAGCTGAGGTTGCTGGTGGTCGCTCCGTTCGTGCTGGCTGCCAAACCGGTGAAGCCGGTCGCCGTCACTTTGGCGTTGCCCGTGGTGGCCGAGACATTCAACAAGTCCTGGTAGCTGGCGTTGGTCACCGTTTGGTTGCCGATGGCCACGTTTTGCGCCGAAACCGTGGCACCGACGTGGACGTTGCCGAAGGCCAGCGTTGCGCCGGTGTATTTCGCGTTGGCATAGTCATACAC
>Ga0118677_10004436_pt1 | contig 25560 bp, 22 predicted proteins | sample AliMusrvi5mmetaG_FD_86154 | JGI IMG/M metagenome (GOLD analysis project Ga0118677, IMG submission 86154)
CGAACACGTACTCGCGGGTGCGGGCGACGACCGCCTCGTACTCCGGTCGCGTGAAGTTGGAGCGGAACACCGGCATGTCGTTGCTGTGCAGCGTGGCGGCGGCGCCGCGACGCGCGCGCTCGAGAGCTTCGCCGACGCGCGCGCTCGTCCGCGCCGCCGCGTCGTCCGCGCTCGCCCCTTCTGCCCCGCCGCGTTCGCCGGCGCCAGTCTCGCCCCGGCCGGTCTCTGCGCCCGCGAGCCGGTCCAGGAACACCGCCTCGCCGCTCGCCACGTCGAGGCGCAGCAGCCGCCCCGGCAGGAAGACGTCGATGTCCGGCAGGCCGAGGTCGTCGCGCATCGAGTCCGGCAGCCGCTCCAGGTAACGCACCGCGTCGTAGGCGATGAGCCCGAACAGCGCGCCGGCCTCGGGGAAGTCGCCGGCTTCTGGCGGCGGCTCATCGTCCTTCGCCGGCTCATCGTCCTTCGCCGGCGCGGTGGCCACGCCCCACCCGGCCGGCGCCGCCTCCGCCGCGAGCCGCGTGGCGGCGCGCAGTGCCTCGAACGGCGGCAGCGCGGCGAGCGCGCGCGCCCGCCCCGCCACAGCGCGCGCCTGCCCGTCGCCGGCGCTCGCCGGACCCGGCGTGACCTCGACGACGCCGCGCCGCGCGCGCAGGCGAAAGACCGGGTCCCAGGCGAGGTAGTGCCGGCGGGCGAGCTCGGCTGAGCCGCCGGCCGAATCCAGCAGCACGACCGGCGCCGCGCCCTCGAGGCCGAGCTCGCGCAGCAGCGCGACGGGATCGACGCCGGGCGCGGAGAAGACGCTGGTGCGGACGTTCATGCGAAGGCGGGGACGGGAGCCGGGCAGGGAGCGGCGGGCGGCCCGCTACTCCTCGTAGTCGTAGTCCTCGGCCTGACTGAGGGTGCGGAACTTGGTGTAGTCCCTCACGAAGCCGAGGCGGATGAGCCCGGTGGGGCCGTTGCGGTGCTTCGCGATCTTGAGCTTGACCACGCCCTTGGAGGCGGGGTCGCTGGGGTCCTCGTAGATGAACATGACCATGTCGGCGTCCTGCTCGATGGCGCCGGATTCGCGCAGGTCGGCGAGCTGCGGCTCGCGGTCGGCGCGCTGCTCCGGGGCGCGGTTGAGCTGGGACACGGCGATGACCGGCGCCTCCAGCTCCCGTGCCAGCTGCTTGAGCGAGCGCGAGATGTTGCTGACCTCCTGCTGGCGATTCTCGGCGCGCGAGTCGCCGGCCATCAGCTGCAGGTAGTCGACGATGACCAGCGCGAGCGGCTGCTTGGCCTGCAGGCGCCGCGCTTTGGCGCGCAGCTCGAACATGTTGAGGCCGGCGGTGTCGTCGATGAAGATGTCGGCCTTCTCGAGCTCGCCGGCCGCCTGCACGAGCTTGGCGTAGTCGTCGCCGGAGAGAGCCCCGGTGCGCACCTTGTGCGAGCTCACGCGCGCCGACGAGCACATCATGCGCTCGCCCAGCTCCTGGGCGCTCATCTCGAGGCTGAAGATGGCGACCGGCGCCTTGCCCTCCACGGCGACGTTCTGGGCGATGTTGAGCGCCAGCGACGTCTTGCCGACGCCGGGGCGCGCGGCGAGCACGATGAGGTTGGCCTTCTGGAAGCCGCCGGTGAGCTTGTCGATGCCCTCGAACCCGCTGGCGGCGCCGCTCATGCCGCTCTCCCGCCCCCGCGAGTCGATGTACTCGAAGTTGCGGATGAGGACTTCCTTGATGTGCTGGAACTCGGCGACGCGGCGCTGCTGCTGGATGGCGAAGACCTTCTGTTCGCAGCGGTCCAGCAGGTCCGGCGTGTCGCCGGGGTGACGGTAGCCGAGCTCGGCGATCTCGTTGCCGACGCGGATCAGCGAGCGCAGCACGCTCTGCTCGCGCACGATGCCGGCGTAGTGGGCGGCGTTGGCCGCTGCCGGCACGAACTCCGCCAGCGTGTGGACGAACTCACGCCCACCCACCCTCTCGAGCACGGCCTCGCGCTCCAGCTGGGCACTGATGGTGACGACGTCGACCTCCTCGCCCTTCTCGAAGAGCGCCAGCACGGCGCGGTAGATGAGGCGGTGCGAATCGCGGTAGAAGTCGTCGGCGGCGAGCGACTCGGCGACGGCGGTGATGGCGTTCGGGTTGACGAGCATGGCGCCGAGGACCGACTGCTCGGCCTCGAGGTCGTGCGGCGGCAGGTGGGCCACGGGAGTATCGATACGCTCGACCGCCATGATCGCTCCGGGTGCTGAACGGGATGGACTGGGACACGCAGTGTAGCGGGTCCGAGCGGCGCGTTCCATCACCGTCTTCGTGACCGATTCTGACCCCGGCGCCGGACGGAAGCGCCGTTGTCCGGAGGCCGCGCCGGCGGGCACCGGGAGGGCGCGCGGCCGGCGCCCGAAGGGCCCTCCGGCGGGCAGGTGGCCGGAGTCGGCGGACCGCGAAAGAGCGGCGGGCGGGGCGGCGCAGCCGCCCCGCCCGCCGCGGGATGCACGTCTGTGGCGGGAGCCTACTCGGGCACGACGATGGTCTTGACCGAGGCCACGAAGCCCTCTGCGACCTCGATGTCGACCTGGAAGGTGCCGAGTTCCTTGATGGGCTCTTCGAGCAGCACCTTGCGCTTGTCGATGGTGAAGCCGCGCGCGGCCTTGATGGCGTCGGCGATGTCGGCCGCCGTCACCGAGCCGAAGAGGCGGTCGCCCTCGCCGGCCTTGGCGCCGACGGTGAGCACGGTCTTGTTGAGCGTCTCCGTGTACTCCTCGGCCTGGACGGCCATGCGCGCCTCGCGCGACTTGCGCTCCTCGTCGCGCCGGCGGAACTCGACGATCTTGCCGGGCGTCGCCGGCTCGGCCAGCTTGCGCGGGATCAGGTAGTTGCGCGCGTAGCCCCTGGCGACGTTGGCCAGGGTGCCCTTGTCTCCGAGGTTCTCAATGTCTTGGAGAAGAATGACCTCCATGGTGCCCTCCTCAGCTGTTGACGCAGGGCAGTAGAGCCATCTCGCGCGCACGCTTGACGGCCACCGCGACCTGGTTCTGGTGGCGCCGGCAGGTACCGGTGATGCGGCGCGAGCGGATCTTGCCCTTATCGGACATCATGCGGCGAAGGGTCGTCACGTTCTTGAAGTCGACCTCTTCGAGCTTCTCCTTGCAGAAGTAGCAATAGCGGCGGCGAGACTGGCCCAACGCACCGGCCTTCGTCTTCTTCTCGCGCCGCGGCTTCAGTTTGGTGCTCGGCATGCGTGTTCTCTCCTCGTGCGCCCGACGGCGCCTTCAACTACAGCTCAGAACGGTATGTCGTCGTCAGGCTCGCTGAAATCGCCCTTGGACGGCTCCGGGCTGGGGCCGGTGAAACCGGCGCCCGCGCCTTGGCCGGCCTGGCCGGCGCTCGGGCCACTCCAGCCGCCGCCCTGTCCGCCGCTGTCGCGGGGGCCGATGAACTGGACGTTGTTGGCTACGACTGAGACGGCCTGGCGCTTCTGGCCGTCCTGCGACTCCCATTCGCGCCAGCGCAGGCGGCCTTCGACGGCGACCTGGCGGCCTTTGGCGAGATACTGCGCGCAGCGCTCGCCCTGGGCGCCGAAGACGTCGACATCGAAGTAGTTGGGTTTGTCGCCCCATTCTCCGGTGGTCGGGTCCTTGACGCGATCGTTGACGGCCACGCGAAGGCTGCACACGCTGGTGCCGCCGCCGGTGGCGCGAAGCTCGGGATCGCGCGTGAGATTGCCGACGAGCACGACGACGTTGACTGAACCTGCCACGGTGGACTCCCTTCCCGGTAGAAGACCGCTAGGACTTCATCCGGATGGTCTTGTAGCGGAGCACCTCGTCCGTGATGCCCAAGACGCGTTCGGCCTCGACAAGGGTCTGGGGAGTGGCCGTGAACGTGATGATGGTGTAGACGCCTTCTTCTTCCTTCTTGATCTCGTAGGTCAGCTTCTTCTTGCCCCACTCGTCGATGGCGGCGATGTTGCCCTCGCCCTTCTCGACGGTGGCACGAAGACGCTCCACGATCTCCTTCTGGCGCTCCTCATCAGCGTTTGGATTCACGATGAGCATGAGCTCGTACTTGTTGATCGCGATCACCTCCTGTGGTCTGTGCGGCCCCAGCCTCGGATGCTGGAGCAGGGGTGACACGCTGCCGTGCGGCAACGTGAACGGGCACTCTACCAGTCTCCGCCTGATGCGTGCAAACGCTACGCCGGTGAGCGGATGGATGCGAGGGTGACGACCGGCGGACGCGGTTCACGCCGGCGCCGGCGAGTGGTTGACGTGGACCTTCGCGCGGGTGTCAGGCCTCGGCGAGCAACTTGCTCGCCTCCGGCGCGCCGGTGTCCACCTCGCGCAGGGAGAGCTCACCGTCGACCATGCCCTCGACGCTCCAGATCGCCGCGAGCCGCGGCCGGCCCTTCTCGTCGGAGTGCATATGGGCGAATGCGGGCGCCACGCGGGCGATCGACTCGCGGGCGTGCTTCTGGTCGCCGCCGAACGCCGAGCCGATCGCATCGATGGCCTTCCCGATGGAATCGGCCCGCAGGGTGGCGAGGCCGCCGACGCCGGGATCTTTGGCGAGAAGAGCGAAGAACTCGCGCACTTCCTGCTTGTGGATCTCGCCGACCACGAGGCGCCCGGGGCTCATGCGCCGTGCCCTGGCGAACAGCGCCGGGATGTCGGTCTGGTCGTCGACGCCGAGGCGCACGCAGAACGAGCGCTCTTTGAGCGCCGGCAGGTCGGGGCCGCGCTCGATCGCCACGAAGCGCTCGTCCACCGAGATGAGCTCGAAGAGGGAGTTGAGGAGCGTCGACTTGCCGGTGGCGCGGTCGCCGAAGATGACGAGCGTGCGCCGCTCACCCAGGTAACCCACGATCTTGGCCGCCTGACCGCCGGAGAGCGTGCCGCCGTCGAGGAGGCCGCGGAAGGTCGTGGAGATGACGCCGGGGGCGCCGACGTCGCCGGCGTACATGACCGACGTCTGCGAGAACAGGGTGGCGCGCCGCGCGATGAAGTGCTCGAGGTAGGCCGTCACCTGCGCCTTGAGCAGGCTGCGCAGGATCTCGAGGTGCTCGCGCGTGGCTTCCCCGATGCGCGCGCGCTCGAGCTTGCTGACGGCGTCGTCGATCTCCTTGAGCAGCGCGACCTGGACGGCGCGCAGCGCCGCGTCGCGACCGTCGGCCGTGCCGCCTTCCGGCGCGCCGTCCTCCGCGCGGTCTTCCGCCGCGTCCTCCACGTCCGCGGGGTCCACCCCTGCATCGTCCACTTCCGCCGGGGTGCCGGCCGCCCTCTGCTCGTCTGCGTCGTCGATCATGCCCGCCTCTCTCCCGCGCGCCGCGCGCGGTCGGCTTGAGTATCGGCAGCTTCGGGAGGCGGGATGAGTGGTACAGTCCCGGCATGACGACCGCCACCGACGTCATCAACGTCAGGCTCTTCGCCGGGCTCGAAGCGCGCACCACGGAGCGGCGCGCGAGCTACTCGCTGGCGCCGTCCGAGGCGGCCACCGTGGGCGCCGTCGCGGCGCGGCTCGGACTGGAGCCCGGAGCCACCGGCATCGTCCTCGTCAACGGTCTGCACGCGCGCGCCGACCAGGCTCTCACCGCCGGCGACGAGGTCTCCCTGTTCCCCCCTCTCGGAGGGGGATGACGGACGCCGCCGGTCCTCCCGGCGCGACCGAGCCGGAGGCGTCCGCCGGCGAGCCGGCGGACCTCCTCCCGCGAGCCTCGCGCCACCGCTTCGCCAGGGCGATCGTCGGCCTCATGGCGGCCGCCTCGCTGGTGTGCGTCGCCCTCGTGGGCGCGCGCATGGTGTACTCGCACACGATCCACTACTGGTTCCTGATCTGGAACCTGGCGCTCGCCTGGGTGCCGTTCGTCTTCGCCGGGCTGGCCTACTCGCTCTCGACCTCGAGGCGCGTCGTCGTGTGGATGCTCATCGCTCTCGCCGCCCTCGTGTGGCTGCTGTTCTTCCCCAACGCTCCGTACATCCTCACCGACTTCCTGCATCTGGGCAGCATGGGCGACATCGTGCCCGGCTGGTACGACGTGCTGATGCTCTACTGGTTCGCCTGGACCGGGCTGATGCTGGGGATCGTGTCGCTCTACCTGATGCAGGACATCGTCGCCCGCGGGCTGGGGACGGCCGCCAGCTGGGTCTTCGTCGTCCTGGCGGCCGCCCTCGGCAGCGTCGGCATCTACCTCGGCAGGTTCGTGCGCCTCAACAGCTGGGACGTCGTGCGCCGGCCCGGCTCGCTCGCTGCCGACGTCTATGGCCGGCTCACCAGCGCGACGGCGCAGCCGCGGCTCCTCGGCTTCACGCTGTTGTTCGCGCTGCTCTTCCTGTTCATCTACGTGGCCGTGTCCATCTTCGCCAAGCTCACGCGGCCGCAGCCCGGGCACGGAGGCCCGCCGCGGCCCGACTGATCGCGGCGCTCGGACTGATCGCGGTGCGCTCGCGGCCGGGTCGCGCTTGCCGCCGCGTGCACCAGTGCTTACACTCGCCGTCATGACCGCCGGCAACATCCCCCGTCTCATCGAGACCCTCAAGGCGCAGGCCGGCGACGACAAGATGCTGGCCTGCACCGACGCCTTCAAGATCGCCCGCGACCTCGACGTCCCGCTCGCCGACGTGGGCAGCACCTGCAACGAGCTCGGCATCAAGGTCATGCAGTGCCAGCTCGGCTGCTTCTGACCCGGGCCTGAGGCGATCTTCCCCCGCGCCGTCCGGCGATGCGCCGGGCGGCCTTCGTGCGCCCCGGCGCCGAGCCGCGGGTGCGGTTCCGCGAGAACCGCAAGCCCGGCATGTGAAGGACGGGCGCCGGGCGGGTAGGGAGCGCTGAGAGCAGCACGGCGCCGGAGAGCGACGCCGGAGTCTATCGGGGAGGTGCCGAGCATGAGTCCGACCGCCAACCGGGTCTCCGGCGTAGAGGTCAGCCCGCTCATCGAGGAAGGGCTCGTCATCCGCGCGCCTTTCGGCCATGGGGAGCCCATGATCCTGCGGGCGCCGTGGGACGGCGCCGAGCTGGCGCGCATCCCGACGGCGACGCTCGAGGACATGGACGTCGTGCTCGACCGGGCTCGAGCCGCGGCCCAGGGCTATCGCTGGTTCCCGGCCTGGAAGCGCGCCGCCATCCTCGAGCGCGCCTCCCACCTCATCGAGGAGAACGCCGAGCAGATCGCGCGCATCATCGCCGCCGAGGGCGGCAAGCCGCTCAAGGACGCGCGACTGGAGGCCAAACGCGGCGCATCCACGTTCCGCTGGGCCGGCGAAGAGGCCAAGCGCACCGCCGGCGACCTCGTCGAGATGGACGCCGACCCCAGTGGCGAGCATCACTTCGGCTGGACCATCCGCGAGCCGCGCGGCGTCATTGCCGCGATCTCGCCGTTCAACTTCCCGCTCAATCTCGTCGCCCACAAGGTGGCGCCGGCGCTGGCCGGGGGTAACGCCGTCGTGCTCAAGCCGGCCTCCAACACGCCCCTCACCGCGATGCGGCTCGGGGAGATCCTCATCGAGGCCGGCCTCCCCGACGGCGTCCTCCAGGTCGTGGTGGGCTCGGGTAGCACCATCGGCAACAAGATGGTGATCGACGCGCGCACCAACATGGTGAGCTTCACGGGCAGCCCGCCGGTGGGGCGCCAGATCGCCAGTGACGCGGGCATGAAGATGGTGACGCTGGAGTTGGGCAACAACTCGGCCACCATCGTCGAGAACGACGCCAACCTCGAGCTCGCCGTTCAGCGCGTGCTCGCCGGCGGCTTCGCCAACTCCGGCCAGATCTGCATCTCCGTGCAGCGCGTGATCGTGCACGAGGCCGTCTACGACGAGTTCCTCGCCCGGCTGGTCCCGCTGGTGAAGGCGCTCAAGGTCGGCGACCCGCTCGACGAGACCACCGACGTGGCGACGCTCATCAGTGCCGCCGAGGTGCAACGCGTCAAGGCGTGGGTCCAGGAGGCGCTAGACCAGGGCGCCACGCTGGCGGCCGGCGGCGTGCGCGAGGACGGGCGCCTGCTGCCGACCGTGCTCATCGACGTGACGCGCGAGATGAAGGTCTGCGCCAGCGAGGTCTTCGGCCCGGTCATCAGCATCATCAAGTCCCGTGACCTCTGCGAATCCATCGATATCAGCAACGACAGCACCATGGGCCTGCAGGCCGGCGTATTCACGAACGACCTCAACAAGGCCCTGTACGCCGCCAGGCGCCTCGAGGTCGGCGGCGTGATGATCAACGAGGTCCCCACCTTCCGCGTCGACCACATGCCGTATGGCGGCATCAAAGGTTCCGGCATCGGCCGGGAAGGATTGAAGTACGCGATAAGGGAAATGACAGAGTTGAAGATGGTCGCCATCCGTGAGATGGATTGGCAGACCGGCGGGACGCCGACCGACGCCTGCCTGCGCGAGCCGCTCGGGCCGTGAGGCCCATGAGGCTCGGACGGGCAGGCGGTCGGGAGCGGTGAGACCAAGACGGCTCACCGCACGACGGCCGGGAGCCACGAGGAAAGGAGGCACGCGACATTGACTGACTTACGAGGTGCGGCGCGCTAGACGCCCGCACGCGGTGCTTCTGCGCGCCGCACCACTAGTCTGGGGCGGCGGGCCTTCGGGTCCGCCGCCCCTCTTTCGTTTGCGGCCCCGGCGTTCGATCATGCCGGGGCCGCCATCGTGCTCGGGTCCACGCCGGCCACCGGCGTTCCGCCGGGGGACCGGGGGTGCGAGCGCGTCCGTGCGCCGGCGCGGTACGATGGCTCCAGGCGCGGTGCGTCCGCGAGCGGTCGCCCGGCGCCGTCCTGTTCGCCGGTGCTCGGCAAAGCCCGGAGGTTCGTGGATGAAGGAGATCCTCGACGAGACCCTGCAGCTGCTCGAGAGCGGCCAGGACTTCGCCCTCGTCAAGTTGACCGCCGACCGCGGCTCGACGCCGCGCGCCGCCGGAGCGGAGATGCTCGTGCGCCACGACGGCTCGATCGCCGGGACCATCGGCGGCGGCCTCCTCGAGCTGACGATGATGCAGGCGGCGCGCGAGGTGCTCGAGGAGCGGCGCTCGCGCGTCGCCGATATGGGCCTCACCGGGACGGACGTCGAGAGTGAGGACAAGATGATCTGCGGCGGTTCGGCGGAGGTGCTCATCACCTACGTGCCGCCCGGCGACCCGGCGCTGCTCGCCGTCTGTCGCGCGGTCCGCGCGGCGCTGGACGTGCAACGCCGCGCCTGGCTGTTCACCATCGTGCCGGTCGCCGAAGCCGAAGCCGACGCCGGCGGTGTCGCCGTGGAGTACTGCCTGCTCGGCGACGACGATCGTGTCGCCGGCGCCCAGACCTGCGACCCCGGCGTCCTGCGCGCGTCCGTCGGCGAGATCGGCGTCCACGGCTCGACGACGCTGCCGGACGGCAGGACCGCCCTGGTCGAGCCCCTCGAGCCCGCCGCGACCGTCGTGATCTGCGGCGGAGGGCATGTCGGGCAGGCGCTGGCCCCTGCCGCCCTGGCCGTCGGCTTCCGCGTCGTCGTGATCGACGATCGCGAGGAGTTCGCCAGTCCGCAGCGGTTCCCGGGCGCGACTGTGGTGCTGGCGCCGTTCGTCGGCGTTCTGGACCGCATCGGCGTGGCGGAACAGTCGTATGTAGTCATCGTCACGCGCGGGCACGTGCACGACATGGACGTGCTCGGTCAGGCGCTGCGCACGCCGGCGCGGTACGTCGGCCTGATGGCGAGCCGGGGGAAGCGCGCGCGCATCTGGTCGGCGCTCAGGGAGGATGGCTTCGCCGAGGACGATCTCTTGCGCGTGCACTCTCCGATCGGGCTCAAGATCGGCGCCGAGACGCCGGCCGAGCTCGCCGTCAGCATCGTCGCCGAACTGATCCAGGTGCGGGCCGGCGCGGCCGCCTGAGCGATGGACCAGGTCGCGGCCATCGTCCTGGCGGCCGGCTTCTCCTCGCGGCTGCCGGCGTTCAAACCCCTTGTCGAGCTCGACGGGTGCACGTTCCTGGAGCGCGCCGTGCGCGCCTTCAGCGATGTGGACATCACCAGCGTCCTGGTCGTGACGGGCCACAGGGGAGCCGAGGTCGCACTCGCCTCCGAGGCGCTCGCCGCGCGCCCGGTCCACAACGAGCGGTATGCGCAGGGCATGTACGCGTCCGTGCAGGCCGGCGTCGCCGCGCTGCCGTCTGAGGTAAGTCGCTTCTTCGTCCTCCCCGTCGACTGCGCTCTCGTCCTGCCAGAGACGATAGGGCGCCTGACGCGCGCGGCATGGGAGACCGACGCAGACGTCGTGTACCCGGAGGCCGGCGGCACTCGCGGCCACCCGCCCTTGGTGGACGCGAAACTGCGCGCCGAGATCCTTGGCCAGGAGCCTCCAGGCGGGCTGCGCGCCTTGCTCCAGACTCATGCGGAGCGATCCCTCTGCGTCCGCGTCACCGATCCCGGCGTGCTCTTCGATGCCGATACGGCGGCCGACCTCTCCCAGGCGTTGCCCCTGGCGCGGGCGGCCGACCTCCCCGGCGAGTCCCTCTGCTCCGCGATCCTGAAGGAACGCGGCGTACCGGCGCGGGTCGTCGCCCACTCGCGCGCCGTGAGGGCCGTCGCAGGAGGGCTCGCCAAGGCGCTCAACGAGCGCGGCTGGCATCTCTGTCTGCCGCTGGTCGCCGCCGCCGCCCTCCTGCACGACGTAGCCCGAGGCGAGCCGTCTCACGCCGAAGCGGGCGCGGCGCTCCTCACCTCGCTCGGCTATCCGCGCGTGGCGGCCGTGGTGCGCAGTCACATGGACCTCGGGCAGTCCGGCGGGGACGTCGGCGAGGCCGAGGTCGTCTACCTGGCGGACAAGCTCGTGCTGGACGATCGGGTGGTCTCACTCGAGGAGCGCTTCAGCCGACGCGCCCACGAGCTGGCCGGTGACGCGCAGGCGCTGACGGCCGCGCATGCACGCCGAACCGCCGCCTTCGCGGTCCGCCGGCGCGTCGAACAGGTGCTGGGCCGCGGACTGGATCAGGACGCGCTCTCCGGCATGCTTGCATCGGGCAGGGCGAACGCCGGGTGGAGCACGCGCGGTGGTCCTCGTCTCCTGAGCCCCGGAGGTCCCGACTGCCTGGTGGCCGACCTGGACGGGACGTTGCTCGAGCCGGCGGGCCGTGCTCTCCTGCCGGGTGTCGCGGCTGCGCTCTGCGACATCGTCGACGCCGGCTCGACGTTCTGCGTCTGCACCGGGCGGCCATCGGCCGCCGCCATTGCGGCGGCAGAGGCCATGGGCATCCCCAGGGGCTTCGCGGTCGTGTACGGCGGCGCCGAGACTCGTGAGCTGGGCCGCGGAGAGCCGTTGGTGCGCGTCGCGATGCCGGATGCGGTGACAGGCGAGACGATGAAGATCGCCGGGAACCTGGGGCTCGCCGTCGCCGTGCACGACTCGCCGGCGGGGCCGCTGAGGCTCGTGCTCACCGGCACGGAGCGCGACGTCGAAGGCGCAGCCGTCGCTCTTCTCGAGGCGCTTGGCGAGACCGTCGTCCTGCTCCGCCCGGCGGCCGGCGTGCTCGCCGTGCAGGACGCGCTGGCGACCAAGGAGCGGGCGCTCGCAGCGCTCATGGAACGGCTTGGAATCTCTGCGGCAGCCGTCGCGTACTTCGGCGACGCGGCGGATGACGCGCCGGCGCTTGCGTGGGCCGGCCTCGGAGTGGCCGTCGGGGCCGGCTCGCCGGAGGCCGCAGCCGCGGCCGACGTCGTGATCGCGTCCACCAGCGTCGTCGAGATGATCGGGCGCCTTGCGGGCTCGCGGCGACTGCGCGCTCTCGGCTAGGGCGCAGACCGATGCCCACGCAGAGACCACCTGAGGTGAGTGCGAGCCCACGCGCTCCCGGCGTCGGGGTCGGCGTTTTGATCGCGGGCGGTGACGGCGGGCGGGCCGGCGTGGACAAGCGCTTCCTGGTCCTCGGGGGCCGCACGCTCCTGTTGCGGAATCTCGCGTTTCTGCGCGCTCGCTTCCCCGATGTCGCCGTGGTCATCGGCAAAGGGCAGGAGCTCGACCTCGGAGATGGCGGCGGAGTCGATGTCATCAAGGACGCCTATCCGGGCTCCTCGCCGCTCGTCGGTATCGCCACCGCGCTTGCTCACTTCCAGCGGCCGGTCTTCGCGCTGGCAGCCGACATCGCCTTCCCCGACCACGACGCGGCGGAAGCCGTCCTCGCCGCCTTCCCCGGCCACGATGTGTCGTTGCCCGTCATGGGCCGCGGCTACCGGCAGCCGCTCTTCGCCGCCTATGGCCCCGCGTGCCTGGCCCCGATGGTCGACCTCGTCCGAGCGGGGCGTCACCGCATCGCCGGCATCTTCGGAGGAGTCTCGGTGGCGGAGGTGCCGTTCCCCGACGGCTCCATGTTCCAGAACATCAACACGATGAGCGACTACGAGGCCGCGCGCCGCGAGAGCAGCGCGGAGAAGGCGGCCTGCCCCGGCCGGCCGGCGTTGGTGGCCGTCGTCGGCAAGAGCCACACGGGCACGACGGCCCTCGTCGACAAGATCGTGCCCGAGCTCGTCAAGCTTGGTCTGCGCGTCGGCACCGTGACGTTCGGAGCGCACGGCTGCGAGATCGAGTGCCGCGTCACGGACTCGAGCCTGCGCGGCCGGGCAAGCGCGCCGGCCCGTGTCGCCGCCTCGTCGGAGCCCTCCGCCGTCCCCGCGCGACCGGGCGGCGCGATGCCACCGGCCGCCCTCGTGCGCCGGTTCTCGGGCGCGGTCGACATCATCGTGGCGGAGGGTCACGGATCGACGGTGCCGCATCGCGTGGAGCTCCTTCGCGCCGGTGTCGGCCACACAGAGCCGCCTGGCGGCTCCGACGAGGCCATGGTGGTGGTCACCGACGTGGAGCTCGATCGCGAGCACAGCTTTGGGCTTGATGACGCGGCCGGTCTCGCGCGGTTCCTTGCCGTCCGTCTGGATTCGCTCAGAGAGTACTGAGGCAGGGTTGGGCGATGCGGCGGGCGGACGCCGCGCTCGAGCGAGGGTTTCCGTCCCCGGGCGCGCGCGAGTACACTCACACCAGCGGAGGCGGGGAAGCGATCACCGAGGAGACGCGCAGTGGAGTTGACCATCGACGGGCGGCGTCTCGCCGCCGAGCCCGGGACCACCATTCTCCAGGCCGCAAGGGCCGCCGGCATCGAGATCCCCACGCTCTGTCAGGACGACCGTCTGGAGCCGATCTCGGCCTGCCGTCTGTGCGTCGTCACCGTCGAGGGTCGCAAGGATCCGGTGACCGCGTGCGACACGATGGTCGCCGAGGACCTGGTCGTCACCACGCAGACGCCTGAGCTGCGCGCGATCCGTCAGCTCAATCTCGAGCTCATCCTCAGCGACCACACCTCGTTCTGCACGCCGCCGTGCCGCGATGCCTGCCCGACGCACATCAAGATCCCCGCCTTCCTCGAGCAGATCGCCGCCCGCGACTACGAGTCCGGCATGCGCGTGCTGCGCCAGGACCTGCCCTTCCCCGGCATCCTCGGGCGCGTCTGCCCGCGGCCCTGTGAAGGCCCCTGCCGTCGCGCGCTCGTCGAGGAGCCGATCACGATCTGCCAGCTGCACCGCTTCATGGCCGACCAGACGCGCCCGGGCGAGCAGGGGGGCGAGCTGCTGCTGCCACACGAGCCCAAGCCGGAATCCGGGCGGCGCATCGCCATCGTCGGCGGCGGGCCCGCCGGCCTCGCCGCCGCCTTCTACGCCCGCCTGGAGGGCCACGCCGTCAAGATCTACGAGGCGCAGCCCAAGACCGGCGGCATGCTGCGCTACGGCATCCCCAGCTACCGCCTGCCGCGCGACATCCTGGAGGCGGAGCTCAACATCCTCTGGCGCATGGGCGTCGAGCTCGAGACGAACGTGCGCCTCGGCGTCGACTTCCAGCTGGACGAGTTGCGCGCCGGGTACGACGCTGTGTTCCTGGCGCTCGGCGCCTTCAACGCCAACGCGCTCGGCTGCGATGGCGAGGACTCGCCCGGCGTCGTCACGGCCGTCGACTTCCTCGGCGACCTCGAGCGCGACGGCACGGTCGCCTGCGGCCAAAGGGTCACCGTCATCGGCGGCGGCTTCACGGCGATGGACGCCTGCCGCACCGCCGTGCGCCTCGGCGCCGAAGAGGTCACTTGTCTGTATCGCCGTTCGCGCAAGGAGATGCCGGCGCACCACACCGAGGTCGACGAGGCCGAGGAAGAGGGCGTGCGCTTCGTGCTCCAGGTCGCTCCGCTGCGCGTGCTCACCGGCGACGACGGGCACGTGCACGGCATCGAGATGATCCGCATGGAGCTCGGCGAGCCGGATGCATCTGGCCGGCGTCGTCCCGTGCCGCTCGAGGGCTCGGAGTTCGTGGTGGAGTGCGACCAGGTGATCAGCGCTATCGGCCAGTACCCGCAGCTGGACGGCGCCGGCGAAGCCGAGGGCCTCGCGCACACGAAGTGGCGCACACTGGCCGTCGACGACTGGACGCTGCAGACCGCCGATCCCAAGGTCTTCGCCGGCGGCGACGCCGTGCTCGGCGCCCAGACCGTGGTGCAGGCCATCGCCCAGGGCAAGAAAGCCGCCTGGAGCATCGACGCCTACCTGCGTGGCGCGGACATGGCCGAGGCCTCGCGGGAGCTGCACGACCTGCGGCGCACCCCCTTCGTGAAGGCCCTGAGCGCCAAGGTCGAGCTCGAGCCGGGCGTGCGCCGGATGGCCGAGGTGCCGCCGGTGTTCATCGACATCAACGCCGGCGCGCTCGAGACGAGCATGCCGGCTCAGATGCCCAAGCTCTGGCCCGAGGATCGCAAGGCCAACTTCGAGCAGATCGAGCTGGGCTTCGCCGAAGAGGACGCGGTGCGTGGCGCCGACCTCTGCCTCCAGTGCAGCTGCGAGGCCAACGGCAAGTGCGACCTGCAGCGGCACGGCATCGACTACGAGGTGTTCGCCAACCGCTTCCAGGGCACGGAGGCGCGCGGGTACGAGGCGCGCGACGAGGAGCCGTTCATCGCCTACGACCCCAAGCGCTGCATCCTTTGCGGACGCTGCGTCTCGGTGTGCCGCGAAGTCCAGCAGTGCAACATCCTGGACTTCGCGGAGCGCGGCTTCGACGCCCTCGTCACCACGTCGTTCGGCCGCGACATGATCGAGACGGAGTGCGAGATGTGCGGCAACTGCGTGTCGGCCTGCCCCACGGGCGCGCTGCTTGACCGGCTCAGCAAGGTCGAGGCCCGCGCCGGCGCCGCGTCCGGCGTCGAGACCGTGTGCCCGTTCTGCGGCTGCGGCTGCGTCGTGCAGCTCCAGGTCAAGGGCGACCGCGTGGTGCAGGTCACGTCCGAGGTCGGCAAGGGCGCCGGCGAGGGCAACCTCTGTGTCAAGGGGCGGTACGGCTTCCAGTTCATCGGTCACCCGGACCGGCTCACCGAGCCACTCATCCGGCGCGACGGCGAACTCGTCCCGGTCGGCTGGGACGAGGCGCTCGACTACGTCGCCGAGCGCCTCCAGGGCATCAAGGACGCGCACGGTGCCGACGCGATCGCGGGCTTCTCGTCGGCGCGCTGCACCAACGAGGACAACTACGTCTTCCAGAAGTTCATGCGCGCCGTCGTGGGCACGCAGAACGTGGACCACTGCGCGCGGCTCTGCCACGCGAGCACGGTCACCGGCCTGCGCCAGTCGCTCGGCAGCGGGGCGATGACCAACTCCTTCCGCGACATCGAGGACGCCGACGCGATCCTCATCATCGGCTCCAACACCAGCGAGGCCCACCCGATCGGCGCGCTGCACATCAAAAAGGCGCTGCGCAAAGGCGCGCGGCTCATCGTGGTCGACCCGCGCCGCATCGACATGGCGCGCCGCGCCGACGTCCACCTGCAACTGTTGCCGGGCACCAACGTCGCGGTCCTCAACGGGATCATGAACGTGATCGTCCAGGAGGGCATGGCAGACGAGGAGTTCATCGCCGCGCGCACCGAGGGCTTCGACGGTCTCCCCGAGGTCCTCGCGGCGTACACCCCGGAGTTCGTCGAGGAGATCTCGGGCGTGCCGGCGGACAAGCTGCGTGAGGCGGCGCGGGCCTTCGGCACCGCCGCCCGCGGCGCCATCTTCTACTCGATGGGCATCACCCAGCACTCGCACGGCACCGAGCACGTGCAGGCGATCAGCAACCTCGCGCTCCTTACCGGGAACCTGGGCAGGCCGGGCACGGGCGTGAACCCGCTGCGCGGCCAGAACAACGTCCAGGGCGCCTGCGACATGGGCGCGCTGCCCAACGTCTACACCGGCTACCAGGGCGTGGACGACCCGGCCGCGACGGCCAAGTTCTCGGCGGCCTACGGCGTGGAGCTCTCCGGCAAGCCGGGCCTCACGGTCACCGAGGCGTTCGACGCGATGGCTGCCGGTGAGGTGCGCGCCGTCTACGTCGTCGGCGAGAACCCGATGCTCTCGGACCCGGACCAGCAGCACGTGGAGAAGGCCCTCAAGGGGCTCGACCTCCTCGTGGTGCAGGACATCTTCATGAGCGAGACGGCGGCGATCGCGGACGTGGTGCTACCGGCGACGAGCTTCGCCGAGAAGGATGGCACCTTCACCAACACGGAGCGCAAGGTGCAGCGCGTGCGGTTCGCGGTGCCGGCTCCGGGAGCCGCGCGCTCCGACTGGGAGATCATCGCCGACCTGGCACGGCGCCTGGGCGGCGACGCCGGCGAGTGGGACTGGGAGACCTCAGCCGATGTCATGACCGAGATCGCCGGCCTCACGCCCTCGTACGCCGGCGTCACCTACGAGCGGCTCGATGCGGAGGGCGGACTCTGCTGGCCGGTGCCGAACGAAAGCCACCCCGGCACACCCATCCTGCACATCGGCGCGTTCACGCGCGGCAAGGGCAAGTTCTTCCCGATCGTCTACCAGGCGCCGGACGAGGTCGCCGGCGGCGACTATCCGCTCACGTTGACGACGGGCCGCATGCTGGAGCACTACCACACCGGCACGATGACCCGCCGCTCGGATGGGCTCAACCAGCTGGTGCCGACCGGCTTCGTGGAGATCCACCCGGACGACGCCGAGAGGCTCGGCGTGGTCGACGGCGCCGCAGTGCACGTGGAGACGAGGCGCGGCGCCATCAGCGTGCCGGCCAACGTGACGCCCCGCATCCGGCCCGGCACCGTGTTCGTGCCGTTCCACTTCTGGGAGTCGCCGGCCAACATGCTCACCAACACGGCGCGCGATCCGATGGCCAAGATCCCCGAGTTCAAGGTGTGCGCCTGCCGGGTCGTGCGCTAGCGGTAGTGGGGGCGGTCTCCGTGCGGCGATGAACGTGCGCGGCCCTTCCCGGCGGCAAGTCTGCGCACGCGCCGGCGAGCCCTCAGAGGGCTGCCGGGCTCTCGCGCGGCAGGGCTTGGAGGGGAGCGTCGATGAGGGCCCACACCTCGTCGCCTTGCTTGACGGCGAGTTGTGCCTGCGCAGTCCGGTCGAGCACGGCGTCGACGGTCTCACCCTCCCAGTCCAGCGAGACCCTCCAGTGGCGGCCGACGGGGCGCAGGCCGCTCACGGTGGCGGGGAAGCTGTTGGGCCGCTCGGGGCCGACCGCCTGCGGGGGCTCCCGGAAGAGCACCACGTCGTCGGGCCGGATGCACACGAGCGCCGGCCCCGGCCGGGGATCCTCGACCGTGAGGCAGCCGCCGCCGCGGGCGACGAAGGTCAGCCGGCCGTCGCCGCCGTCCCGCACCTCGCCCTCGATCCACGTGTCGACGCCGAGGAAGTCGGCGACTTCCTTGGACGCCGGTCGCGTGAGGATCTCGTCCGGCGTCCCGTCCTGGCGCACGCGCCCCTCGGTGATGAAGGCAATACGGTCGGCCACGGCCAGCGCCTCGCCGATGTCATGCGTCACCCACATCACCGACGTCTTGAGCTCGCGGAAGATGCGCTCGAGGTCCGCGAGCAGCTCGCGCCGCGTGGGCGGGTCGAGCGCGGCCGTCGGCTCGTCCAGGAAGATGATCGCGGGGTCCACGGCGAGCGCCCGCGCGATGCTCACGCGCTGCGCCTCGCCGCCCGACAGCCCGTCCCGCGGCCGGTCGGCGAGGTGGGCGACCCCCAGCATCTCGAGCGCGTCGCCGGCCCGGCGGTGACGTTCCTCCGCGTCCACGCCGCGGATGCGAAGACCGGTCTCGACGTTGGCGCGCACCGTCGTCGCCAGGAGGTAGGCCTGCTGGAAGACGGCGGCGGTCTGGCGCCGCAGCGCGAGCTTGTCGCTGCGGGTGAGCACCGGCGCGCCCTTGAACAGGATCTCGCCGGTCGACGGCGTGAGCGTGTTGAGAGCACGCATCATCGTGGTCTTGCCGCAGCCGTTGGGGCCGAGCACGACACGGATCTCGCCGGATTCGATGGTCAGGCGGTCAACGTGCACGATGAGGCGCCCGCCGCGCACGATGTCGAGGCCCCGGGTCTCGAGGATCGGGGCTGTCGCGGCGCGGGGCGAGGTCAGCGGAGCGGCGGCCACGCCGTCACCCCGCCTGGCGCTTCGGGCGGCGCTGCAGCAGAAGCATCGCGAAGTTGGTCGAGAACGACAGGATGAGGAGGACGACGGCGAGCGCGATGGCCGACCCGAAGAGCCCCGTGTTGACGTTGGCCACGATGCCCGTCGTCAGCACCTCGGTCTGCCCCTTGATGTTGCCGCCGACCATCATCACCGCGCCCACTTCGGCGATCACGCCGCCGAACGCCGCCGCGGTCGCCGCGAGCAGCGGACCTTTGATCTCGCGCATGAGCAGCGCGAACGTGCGCATGCGCCCGGCGCCGAGCGACGTGACCTGCAGCTTGAACCCGGGGTCCAGTTGCTGAAGAGCCGCGACGCAGAGGGCAGCGACGATCGGCGTCGCGATGAGCACCTGGGCGATGATCATCGCCTGCATGGTGTACATGATGCCGAGGAACCCGAGTGGCCCGGTGCGCCAGAGGAACAGGGCGACGACGAGGCCGACGACCACCCGCGGCATGCCCATGCCGGTGTTGAGCGAGGCCACCACGAACTGCCGGCCGTGGAACTGGCTGAGCCCCACGAGGGCGCCGATCGGGACTCCGATAAGCAGGGCGATGGCGAGCGCCGAGGTGGATACCTCGAGCGAGCGCAGAGCGATCTCGTAGGTCTGGGGATCGCCCGTGAAGATCAGGCGCAGGCCTTCCCAGACGCCTTGAAGGATCGAGTGCATGCCGCTCCTTTCCTCCCTGATCGCGTGGCGCGGAGTCTACCGCACGGGTTTGGCCGGACACGGCCCGGGTAGGTCATCAGACGACCCCCGACCCACGGCGTACTACCCTTTCGCAAGGAGGCAGCGATGACTCTCAGTGCGCGCAACCAGCTCCCCGGTACCGTCAAGACGGTCGTCCTCGGCTCGGTAATGGCCGAGGTCGTCGTCGACGTCGCCGGCCATGAGGTAGCCGCGGCCGTCACGAGACATTCGGCAGAGAAGCTCGGCCTGTCATCCGGCGACTCCGTCAAGGTCGTCATCAAGGCCACCGAGGTCATGATCGATAAGTGACCGGGCAGACGGCCGGCAAGGGCCGGGCGGGGCGGGCTGCGATGCCCGCCTCGCCCGGCCCTTGCGCGTTCCGCTCCCGGTGGCCCCTGGTCGACGGCTCGGACGAGGCGTTCGTGGGTGGTACGCTATGCATGTCCTTACAGTGGCCTGCTCGTCTTCCAGGGAGTCTCGTCGGATGAACCGTCGTCCTCGTCTTCGCTATGTCGCAGCAGGCGTGGTCGCGCTTGTCGCGATCGCCGTCATCGCCGGAGCGGTCGCCGCCGAGCGCGGCGGCAGTTCCGCCAGCGCCGGCGGCTCCTCCAAGTCGCCCAACTTCAACCAGTTGATCGTCGCCACCACGACGAGCCTCAAGGATTCGGGACTCCTCGACGACGTGGTCCTGCCGGCCTACAAGGCGGCGCATCCCGACATCACGGTGAAGCTCGTCGCGCAGGGCTCCGGCGCCGCCATCGCGATGGCGCAGGCCGGCAATGCCGACGTGCTCCTGGTGCACTCGCCGGCCGACGAGGAGAAGTTCATGGCGGAGGACTACGGCACCCTGCGCCTGCCCTTCGCCTACAACTACTTCACGATCGTCGGCCCCAAGAACGACCCCGCCAAGGTCGCCTCGGCGCCCGACGCGGCGACCGCGTTCAAGCAGATCGCCGCCACAGACTCCAAGTTCGTGAGCCGCGGCGACAAGTCGGGGACGAACTCGAAGGAGCTGAAGCTCTGGAATGCGGCCGGCGTGACGACCGACCCCACGCAAGACCCCACGTTCTCGAACTACATCAAGACCAGTCAGGGCATGGCGCAGACGCTGCAGATCGCCAACGAGAAGGACGCCTACACGCTCACCGACACCGCGACCTACCTCTCGCTCAAGAGCACGCTGCCGCACCTCACGCCGCTGCTCAAAGAAGGCGCCGACCTCAAGAACCAGTACAACGTCATCCTCATCAACCAGATCAAGTTCCCGCAAGTGAACGCGTCGGGCGCCGAGTTCCTGGCCGCCTTGCTGGTCAGCCCCGAGGGCCAGAAGGCCATCGGGGAGTACGGGAAGGCGAAGTACGGCCAGGCGCTGTTCACGCCGGACGCCTCGTCTCTGGGGACGCTCTCTCAGTGACCCGCTGACCTGACGATGGCCTGACGGGCGACCCGCTGGCGCGGGATCCTCGTGCGGACCGGGCCGGCGGCGTGCAGGACAACCTGTCCACGCCGCCGGCCCGGTCTTTGTCCGGAGCGCACTTGTCCCTACGGTAAGGAACTCCTTAGAATGACGGCGCTTCTCCGAGCGTCGGAGTCCTAAGGGCATGGGTGCCTACGGAGCCGGCGCCGGCAGGGTACAGCGGGAAACCGCCGTGTCTCCCAGTGCGGAAAGGAGAGCGCGTGCGAGCTGGAGCTCATGCTCGAGGCGGGAGGGTCTGACGTCGGCATCGTCTCCCTGCCGGCCTCCCCGGCAGCGCCTCCCGGCGGTCATGCTTCTTCCAGCGGCTGCGACACGGCGGGCCCACTCGGTGAATGAGGAGGGAGAGCATGGTCGGGCCGGTGCCGAAGTCTGTGAACGATCCTATCTGGAGGCTGAAATGGTAAAACGTGCCATCACACTCGCATCGACCTTGGTCAGCTTGGCCATGGTCGCGGTCTTGGTCATGGGTCTTGCCGGGACCGTCTCCGCCTTCGCGGCGACAAAGAAGATGCCCATCGTCACAGCGGTCAGCCCCGCTTCCGGCTGGAACTCGGGCGGCGCTACGGTGACCATCACCGGCAAGAACTTCAAGCAGCACGGCAAGAGCATCGTCAGGAAGGTCATGTTCGACCGGACGGCTGCGACGCGTGTCCAAGTGACGTCCGCCACGTCGATCACCGCGACCGCTCCTGCCGGCAAGGGCAGAGTGAACGTGCGCGTGTTCACGAGGACGGGCAAGAGCGCGCGGGTCGCGGCCGACAAGTTCACGTACATCGTGCCGGTCGCCACGCAGATGTCATTGAACGCGGGCGACAAGCAGACCGCTTCTCTGGGCGCCGCGGTCAAGATCGCGCCGAGCGTCATCGTCAAGGACGCCAAGAACGACCCGGTCGCCGGCACGACGGTCACCTTCGCCGTGGCCACCGGCGGCGGTTCCGTCACCGGTGCGACCGCGGTGACAGACGCCTCCGGGATCGCCACGGTCGGCAGCTGGAAGCTCGGCACCACCGCCGGGGCCAACACCCTGACGGCGACGAGCGCGGGCCTCACCGGCTCTCCGGTGACCTTCACCGCTACCGGCGACCCCGGCATCCTGCTGGTCGAGCACAATGGCACGCCCGTCAGGGCCTACAGCCTCGACGAGCTCAAGGCGCTGACGCCGTTCGTCGGCTGGGCCGGCCTGTTCAAGAGCCCGGCCATCGGCCCCGACGCAGTGACTGGTGTGAAGGTCACCGACATCGTCAAGGACGCGCTCGGCACTGCGCTGGCGACGGGCCAGTCGGTCAACGTGGCCGAAGTCGACGCCACCCCCTACAACAAGACCATGACCTATGACCAGCTGGTCAGCTTCACCGGCTTCGCCTACTACGACGCCACCAGCAGGCTCACCATGACCCCGACGGGCACGCTAGCCGCGATCCTGATTTACAGCGACCCAGCCGGCCTCGTGATGAAGCCGGGCGCCTCAGGCGACGGCCCGCTTCGCTTCGCGGTCGCCGACTCAGTCAGCGAGAACATGGTGTACGGACCGACCAACACCAGCGTCTCGAAGGTGAACCAGCTCAACGTGATCACCCCGTAGTCCTGACTGAAAGCAGCAACGGGCCGGCCTTGAGGCCGGCCCGTTGCTGCTACAGCATCAGGCCGCGAGGCAGACGAACGACCATGGAGGGAGTGAGCCATGCGAAGACGAGCCATTCTCGTGCTCGCCGGTGCGGCAGTGCTCGTGCTGACGCTCGCTGCGCCCTCGCTCGCGCGCCGCGCTGCCACGCCTCCTCCTGAGGTTCGGGCCGGCGCCCGGGCTGCGGGGTGGACACTGACCCTGCAAGGCAAGACGACCAAGGTGCTGCCCATTGCCCAGGTTCCGGCTACCGCGACGTGGAACGGGACCAAAGCCGGCAACATCAACCAGGAGATTCGCCACGTGTACAAGGGCCAGCTTCTCTACCAGCTCTTGGGGATGGTGGACGACAAGCTGGCCGGCTTCAACTCGGCGCTGGCCAAGAAGGGCTACACGATTCAGCTCTTCGGCCTCGACGGCTACAAGCAGACGTTCAGCAGCAAGGTGCTGTTCCGCAACGGCAAGCTGCGCACAGACCTGATCGTCGCGAAGATTGAGGATGGCAGACTCCTGCCGGCAAAAGAGGCCCCGTTCCGCTTCGTAGGCGGCCCGCCGATCACGCAGCCTTTCAACTGTAAGCTGTCTGCGCGAGAGCTCTTCAAGATACGGCTCATCTTCTGAGCCGGCAGAAGCTCGGCACCAGCGCGGCGTGGCGGGGGTTTCTCGCCCATTCTCCCCGCCGCGCCGCCGCCGAGCCGCAGGGTCCCGGCCGCGGCCGGTGCCGCCACAACCGTGAGGGGTCGAGATCATGAGACATCGCAGAGTCATCATCGGGGCGGCGCTCCTGGTTCTGTTGGCGATCGCTGCCGTGTTCGCCGCCGGCGCGTTGGTGCCGGGCGGCACTTCAGCAGCCAAGGCCGCCGATCCGCCCGTGCTCACGGTGCAGCACAACGGGACGCTCATCAAGCAGTACACGCTCGCCGACTTGCAGGTCCTCACGGTCTACAACGGCTTCGCGGGCATCAAGAACAGCGCCTTGCACGTGACAGGCCCGGACGCGGTGACGGGCGTACGCGTCGCCGACGTTCTACAGAACGCCCTGGGCGGGACGGGCATCACGAGCCAGCAGTCGGTGGACGTCATCGCCTTCGACCTGTATTCGCAGACGTTGACGAGCGACCAGGTGTCGAACCCCAGCGCTGCGAACTGGTTCATGTTCAACACCACGGACGGCGACGGTACCCAGCTGACCGGTGCCGACGTCCACGGCCAACTCTCCAGTATCCTGGCGTGGGCGCGCAGCGGCTCGGCCCTGCCCGCCGACGAGGGGCCGTTGCGCCTCTACGCCGCCGACAGTCTCAACGAGCCGGTCGTCATGCGGGGCAGCGACAGCGAGTTCCGGGTGGTCAAGCTCAACGTCCGCGACCAGGTGCTACCCTCGTGGAACCTCACGCTGGTCGGGCTCAAGTCGCACGGGACCCGGCCCACGGACGTCATCGACACGCAGAGCTATCAGAGTTGCGCTGCGCCCGGGTGCCACGGCGTCGGATGGAAGGCCCCCGACGGTGTGCGCTGGACCGGAGTCGCCCTCTACATGCTCATCGGGCAGGTCGACGGCGGCAAGGACATGACCTACAACGCTCGACTCGCGCGCAAGGGATACCGCATCCGCTTCTACTCGGCTACGGGCAAGACCGTCACGCTGAGCTCGAAGATCACCGTTCGCAGGAGTTCCATCGTGGTCGCCAACAGCGCCGGCGGCGCCCTCGCGTCGCAGTACTACCCGCTGCGCCTCGTCGGGCCGGCCAAGTATGTGCCGGCCAGCAAGCGCCTCGGCCAAATCACCAAGATCGTCATGCTGCCGCTCAAGTGAGGCGGTCTCTGTTGAAGCGGCCTACATCGAAAGCGGCCGCCCGCACGCGACCTATCGCGGCCGGCGGCGTGCTCGCCGCCGGGCTCGCCGCAGCGCTGCTTGTCGTGCTCGGCGGCGCTTGCGGGGGCTCGACCGCGTCGTCGTCGAGCCCCTTGCCGAGCCCGTCGGGCAAGGTCGTGCTCACGCTCGTCGGCGAGAAGGGCGAGAAGCGCTTCACCATGAACCAGCTCGAAGCGCTGCCCTCGTACACGGGCTACGGTGGGATCAAGAGCAGCACCGGCACGATCACGCTGCCCTCGAAGTTCACGGGCGTGAAGCTGAGCTACCTCACCGATCTCGTGGGCGGCATCAACAAGTCGACCGGCGTGACGATCGTGGGCAGCGACGGCTACGGCATGACCTTCTCCTACGACCAGATCATGAGCCAGAACTTCACCGCCTACGACCCGGCCACGGGATCCGAGGTGAAGCCGGCGAAGGACCTCACCGTCATCGTCGCCTATCGGCACGACGGCAAGCTGATGGGGGCCGGCGAAGGGCCGCTGCGCCTCATCGTCGCCGAGCCCACGGCCGGCGGCCAGGTCGTGGACGGTCACTGGTCGGTGAAGTGGATCGACCGCGTCTCGGTGACCAAGGCTTCGGCGCAGTGGGACGTGCAGGTCCAGGGCGCCCAGTCGGCCCACATCGACAAGGCCTCCTACGTCAACTGCGCCTCGCCGGGCTGCCACGGCTCCGGCTGGGTCGACGCCCAGGGCAAGCGCTGGGAGGGCGTGCCACTCTACCTCGTCACCGGGATGGTCGACGGCGGCAAGAAGCACGGGCCCGGCGCCTACGACATGGCGCTGGCCAAGAAGGGCTACGAGATCCAGCTCGAGACCGCGGACGGCAAGGTCGTGACGGTCGACTCGACGGCGATCGCCGGCAAGACGGATGTGGTGCTCGCCGGCAAGGTCGACGGCGGCGAGCTCCCGGACTCGTACTTTCCGCTGCGGCTCGTGGGGCCCGGTCTGACTGAAGCCCAGATGCCGGGCCGCATCCAGCGCATCGTCGTGCGCGTGAAGTGAGGCGGTGACGACGGTGCGGCGACGGGCGAGGCGCCGGCACGGCGAGAAGATCCCGGCCGCGGCGGGCGCCGCGGCCGGGATGCTGCTCGCCGCCGCGCTCCTGGCGGTCGCGGTCGTCGTCCTGCTCGGTGGCTGCGGCGGCCAGACGCGGCAGGTCAAGCTCATCTACGCGGGCAGCCTCATCGTGCCCTTCGACAAGCTCGCGACGGCGTTCGAGGCCGCGCACCCCGGTGTGACCGTGACGACCGAGAGCCACGGCAGCATCCAGGTGCTGCGCCACGTCACGGAGCTGGGCGACCTCTTCGACCTCGCGGTGACGGCCGACGAGCAGCTCATCCCCCCGCTCATGTACGACCGCAAGGCCCCGCACACCGGCAAGCCCTACGCCGACTGGTACTGCAGCTTCGCCACCAATCGCATGGTGCTCGCG
>Ga0118677_10004437_pt1 | contig 25548 bp, 22 predicted proteins | sample AliMusrvi5mmetaG_FD_86154 | JGI IMG/M metagenome (GOLD analysis project Ga0118677, IMG submission 86154)
CCAACGCCGGCAGCGATACCTTGAGCGTCATAGACGCGCGGGCGGATCTGGTCGTGGAGACGATCAGCACTCGGCAGAACCCGTCGGATTTGTTCGGCGCGCAGCCCGACGCCCTCGCTTTCGACAAATCGGGCAAGACGCTTTTCGCGTGCAACGGCTCGCAGAACGCAGTGGCGGTGATCGGCTTCAAGCCCGGCGGATCAAAATGGCGCGGCTTGATCCCTGTCGGCTGGTTTCCGGGTGCGATCGTCAGCGATCCGCGGAGCGGGGCGATTTGCGTGGCGAACATCAAGGGCGTCGGTTCGACCGTGCGACTCGGGCCCGGCGAAAGGGGGGAGTTCAATTCCAAGCAATACGCCGGCACGCTCTCGCTCGTGCCGGTGCCGTCGGAAAAGAGGTTGGCGGCGCTCACGCAAACCGCGCTGGCCAACATGCGCCACGGCTTGTTGCTGGAGGCGAAGATGCCGCCGCGGCCCGGCCAGCCGCCACGGCCCGTGCCCGAGCGCGCCGGCGAGCCAAGCGTCTTCAAACATGTCATCTATATCATCAAGGAAAACCGTACTTACGACCAGGTGTTTGGCGACATGAAAGAGGGGAACGGCGAGCCGTCGCTCTGCACGTTCGGCGAGAAGTTCACGCCCAACCAGCACAAGCTCGTTCGCGACTTTGTGCTGCTCGACAACACCTATTGCTCCGGCGTCCTCAGCGCGGATGGGCATCAGTGGGCCGACACGGGCATCGCGACGGATTACATGGAAAAGTCTTTTGCCGGATTCCCCCGGAGTTATCCCGACGGCATGGAAGACAATGATGTGGACGCGCTGGCCTACTCGCCGGCCGGATTCCTCTGGGACCAGGCGCTCGCGCACGGCAGGAGCCTGCGCATCTACGGCGAATTTTCAGGGGCCGAGGTGCGCTGGGCGGACCCGGCCCGCAAGGGGGACATCAAGTTCCCCGACCATTGGAAGGATTTCACGGGCGGTGCCGGCGAGATCCGCATCGGGAGCCGTCCGATGATTGAATCCATCCGGCCCTACCTGTGCACCAGCACCGTGGGCTGGGATCTGAATATTCCGGACGTGTTCCGCGCGAGGGAGTTCATCAAGGAGTTGCGCGGATACGAAAAATTCGGTGCCCTTCCGAACCTCATCGTCATTTCTCTGCCAAACGACCACACCTCCGGCACCAAGCCCGGCGCGCCAACGCCCGCCGCCCAATTGGCCGACAACGACTTCGCCTTCGGGCAAATCGTCGAGGCGATCAGCAAGAGCGCATTTTGGAAGGAAACCTGCATCTTCGCCATTGAGGACGATCCGCAGTCGGGTTGGGATCATGTCAGCGGCTACCGCACGACCGCTTACGTCGCGAGTCCCTACACCAAGCGCGGAGCGGTGGTCGGCACGCAATACAACCAGACCAGCCTGTTGCGCACGATGGAGCTGATGCTCGGCCTGCCGCCGATGAACCAGTTCGATGCGACCGCCACGCCGATGGGCGATTGCTTTACCGCCACGCCCGACTTCTCGCCATTCACAGCTGTTCCCAACAATATTCCGCTCGACCAGACAAACCCCGAACCGCAGAAGATATCCGATTCGATGCTGCGCAAGAACGCCCGCGCATCTGCCCGGCTGCCGCTCGCCAAAGCGGACGCCTGTCCCGAAGACCAGTTGAACCGCATCCTGTGGCACGCAATGAAAGGGTCGCGGACGCCTTATCCATCTTCGGCGGGCAGGCTGGAGGCCGATGATTAGCGATTTTCCGCACCCCAGCGGCCTTCGAGCAGGGGGACAACCCTTGCCCAATGACATTTCGCGCTGCGCTCCCATCGTCAAGGAATCCATCCGAGGCACTTGACGCAGGGGGATGAACTCCCTTAATTATCTCCCCTCCTGATGAGATCCCGTTTTTTCATGTTGTGCGCGGCCGTTTTCCTTTCGGGCATGGGGCCGGGGTTTGGGCAGAATCCGGACCGGCAGGCGACCCCTTCCCCGACCCCGTCCGTCAAGATTTCCCCCGCCGATCAGGCGAGTTTCGATCTGGCGAGGAACGACGACGAGTCCGGGGCCACCCAGCAGGCGATCGCCGACTACAAGCAGTTCATCAAGGGCTCGCCCGCTTCGCCGCTCGCCTCCAAGGCCCAATACCGGATCGCCGAGCTCTTCGAGGCCGCAGGGGAACTCAGCAAAGCGTTCGATGCCTATCAAACCCTGCTCACCCGCTACCCGGACACGCCGGAATTCGAGAAGTCGGTGACCAGGCAGGTCGTGATCGCAAACACGTTCCTCGCCGGACGCAAACTGAAATTTCTCGGGATGGAGATCGTCCCGTCCACCGACCGGGCCGAGCAGATGTTTTCCTCGATCATCAAGAATGCGCCATTCAGCAAAAACGCTCCGATCGCGCAATTCAACCTCGGTCTGACTTTCGAGAAGCAGGGGAAGCTCAGGGAGGCCGCTGCGGCATATCAGACGGTCCTCGACAAGTATCCGAGCAGTTCGATCGCAGACGACGCCCTCTACCAGATCGGGTATATTTACATGCAGGAGGGAAGGACCGGAAAATCCCAGGATCTGTCCGCGCTGTTCGTCGCGAAAAACACCTACGAAGACTTCCTGCTCCAATACCCGAACAGCGAGAAAGCGGCGCAGGCCAAAGACAACCTGATTTCCATCGGCGGCAAGGAATCCGGCGACCTGCTCTCGATCGCCCAGTTTTACGACCGCTACAAAAACTACCGGGCCGCGGCGATCTACTACAACGATGTGATCCGCCGCCAGCCCGGGACCAAGCAGGCCGAACTGGCACGCAGCCGGATCGAGGTGCTTCGCAGCGATGTGGGCGACGACGCGTTGAGGACGGGGCCGGAACAGGCGGAGACGGGCGAGAAAGCCGCCCTGCGGCGGCGGCTGCAGGCCCAGATTGAGACTTCGGCCCTGGCGGATTTCAACGGCCCCACGCGAAAAGACGTTGTTCCAGACGAGTTGCCCGTTGTCAACAAACCCAAGCTCCGCACGGAGGCGCGGGATGTGCGCCCGCTCCCCTCGGTGGAACCTGCTCTTCCGACCCAATGAAGTCTCCCGCCGTCCTTGTTCTTGCCGTTTCTCTCCTGCTCGCGGGGTGCGGGTATAAGCTCGGGGAGATCCGTCCCACTCCGATGCGCTCGGTGAGGACGCTGGCCGTTCCCACTTTCAAAAACAAGACCTTTATGCCACGGGTCGAGATCCTGTTTGCCGACACATTGGTGAAACGGCTGCAGCAGGACGGCACCTACGAACTGGTGGCCGACGACCGGGCCGATGCCATCTTGACCTGCACCATCGACAAAATCGAGCGGCGGGCGATCCGGTCCGTCCAGAACGACGTCCTGGCAACGAGCGAATACGGCCTGAGAGTCTTTCTGTATTATGATGTCCAGGACCGGGTGACGGGAAAGACTCTCCTGCAGGGAAAGCTGCAGGGAAACGCCACGTTTTTCAGCGGAAACGATCTCGTGACGATCGAGCGACAGGCCCTGTCCAATGCGGCTTCGGACCTTGCCAACAACATCATGGCCGTGGTCTCCGAGGGCTGGTAACGGGATCATCCCGTGTTGAGCGTCGTCCCCACCCCCATTGGAAACCGGCAGGACATCACCCTGCGGGCCATCGAGGTTTTGCGGGCCGCGGATCTTGTCGCGGCCGAGGACACAAGGCACAGCGGCATGCTCCTCCAACACCTCGGCCTCAAAAAACCGTTCGTGAGCCTCCACGAACACAACGAAGCCGCGCGATCGGCCGAGCTCGTGGAACGGATGGCCGCCGGCGCGCATGTCGCCCTGATCACCGATGCGGGGATGCCCGGCATTTCGGACCCCGGGCACCGGCTGGTCCGTTCCTGCATCGAGCGCGGCATCCCGCTGACCGTTCTCCCCGGCCCGTCGGCCGTTCTCACCGCGCTGGTGGGCTCCGGGTTCCCCGCCGACCGTTTTTATTTCGGGGGCTTCCTTCCTGTGAAAAGCGGACGCCGTGCCGCCGAGATCGCCCGGGCGGCAGAGCGCCGGGAAACCAGCATCTATTTCGAGTCTCCGCACCGGATTGTGCGCACGCTGGAAGCCCTGCGGGAATCGTGCCCGGGCCGCCTCGTTTGCGTGGCGAGGGAGTTGACCAAAGCGTTCGAGGATTTCCAGCGCGGCACCGCGGAGGCATTGCTCGCGCATTTCCAAAAGCACCCGGCCAAAGGGGAGATTACCCTCCTGGTTGCGGCGGTGGACAAAGTCGCGCACGCTCGCGCCGGCGATGAATAGCATCCCTCCGGAGGGACGGTGGCTGAGGCTGGGGCTCGCGGTCTCGATCCCTCCCGTGCTGATCTTCATGGCGCTTTCGGTTCCCGGACACCATCTTCCCTTTCTCACGTGCGGGTTTTACGCGGCCAGCGGGCTTCCCTGCCTTTTTTGCGGGGGAACACGGGCCGCGCGCGCGATCCTTCACGGGGACCTGCACTCGGCGCTTTACCTGAATGCCCTCGCGTTTCCCGCGCTCGCTGCCGTCGCGGCCGCATTTGTTGTGCTGATCCTCGAGGCCGCTGCGGGACGCCCGCTTGCTCCGCGGATCATTCTCTTCCGGAAACTGAACCGTTTTGTTCCGGCCCTGATCGCGCTGGCCCTGGCATGGTGGGTTTTCCACATTTACACCGCGCTCAGGACACCGAAGCCGGAACTCGTGAATTTTCGAAACCCGATCGCTGCACGGGCAGCGGCGCTCGTCGCCCCCTCCGGGCACTGATAATTCGCTTTTTGTGCTGGGGAAATTGCGGTAGGGATCAACAAAACCCCCAAGCCCTGAACCATGCAGGAACCATCCGACCAAAAACTGCGCATCCTCTTCATCGAGGATAACCCGGACGATGTGGAACTCGTGGAGCAGGCGCTCCGCAGCGAGCGGTTCGAATTTCTCTCGCGGTGCGAGCAGGACGTTCCGGGCGTCACCCGCGCGCTGGAGGAATTTTCCCCGGATATCATAATCTGCGGCTATTCGCAGCCGCGACTCGACGGCCTCGCGGCCCTGCGACTTTGCAAAAGGGTTCTTCCGGCCACGCCTTTCATCCTGCACACCGCCGCGGTCGGCGATGAGACCGCCGCGATCTGCATCCGCGCGGGGGCCGACGATTACGTGCTGAAGCAGAACATCGCGCACCTGCCGTTTGCCGTGCAGATCGCGCTCGAGCGGCGCCGGTCCAAAAAGGCTGAGCAGGCCGCCGAGATCGAGCTGCCCACGCTTTTCCGCGCGGTCGAGCAGAGCCCTGCCTCAATCCTTATCACCGGCACGACGGGAAAAATCGAATACGTCAACCCGAAGTTTCTCCAGGTCACCGGCTACACCCGCGAGGAAGTGGTCGGGCAGAACCCCCGCATCCTGAAATCCGGAAAACAATCCGATGAGTTCTACGCGGACCTCTGGAAGACGATATCCTCGGGCGAGCAATGGCAGGGCGAACTCGAGAACAAAAGGAAGAACGGCGAACCGTTCTGGGAGTCGGCCAGCATTTCCCCGATCCGTGACGAGCGGGGGGCGATCACCCACTATCTCGCCGTCAAGGAAGATATCACCGCGCGCCGCGATGCGGAGGAACTTGCCCTCCGCGAAAGCGCCCTGCTCGGCCAACTGATCAGCACCATCCCGGACCGCGTCTATTTCAAGGACAGAAACTACCGGTTCTTCAAAGTGAACGACGCCGTCCTCCAAGGCTTCGGCGTGAAGGATCTGGAGGCGGTTGTCGGGTGCAGGGATTCGGACTTTTATCCTAAGGAATTCGCGGAGAAATCCCTCGCGGATGACCGGTTCGTCATCGAGACCGGGCGGAACTTGATCGGCACGGAGGAACACCTGTCGATGCCCGACGGCACGAAACGCTGGTTTTCCACGACCAAGGTGCCGCTCCGCGACCTGCAGGGGAACGTCACCGGCCTCATGGGCATCACCCGCGATATTTCGAGCCTCAAGACGACGGAAATCCGGTTGAGAGAATCGAACACCCGGCTCAAGGAGGCGGTGGCGCGGGCCGGCGAGTTGGCCGAAAAAGCGGAGGCGGCCAACCAGGCGAAGAGCGATTTCCTGGCGAACATGAGCCACGAGATCCGCACGCCCATGAACGGCGTTATCGGAATGACGGACCTCTTGCTCGAAACCAGCCTGAATGCGGAGCAGATCGAGTATGCCGAGACCATCCACTCGTGCGGCGAGGCCCTGCTTTCCCTCATCAATGACATCCTCGATTTCTCGAAGGTCGAGGCCGGGCAGCTCAAGCTCGAAAGCGTGGACTTCGATCTCCGGACAACGCTGGAGGACACGGTGGAAATCCTCGGCTATAAGGCGCAGGAAAAATGGCTCGACGTCGTCTGCCTGGTTGACCAGCAGGTGCCCGCATACCTTCGCGGGGATCCGGGGCGGCTCCGGCAAATCCTCTTCAACCTGATCGGAAACGCGATCAAGTTTACCCACCAAGGCGGCGTCTCGGTGCATGTGGAGTGCCTGGCCGGGTCCGACACGTCCGCCACGCTGCGTTTCAGCGTGACAGACACCGGCATCGGCATCGGCCGGGATAAGCAGGGCTCGATCTTCTTGAAATTCACGCAAGCGGACACCTCGACGACGCGGGAATTCGGGGGGACGGGTCTCGGGCTCACGATTTGCCGGCAACTGGTGAACCTCTTCCACGGGGAGATCGGGGTAACTAGCGAGCCGGGCAAAGGCTCCACGTTTTGGTTTACCGCCGTATTCGCCGTTCCTCCTGACGGCACCATCAAGCCCCTTCCGAAGGAGGCGGATATTTCCGGCGCGAGGGTCCTGCTGACCGACGATTTCCAAACGAACCGCATCTTTATCAGCACGCTTTTGAAGAGTTGGGGGTGCCGGCCCGACGAGGCGTCGGAGGCAAATGAGGCGCTCCATTTGCTCAGGAAGGCGGCCCAGGAGGACGACCCTTACGCTGTCGCGCTTCTGGACATGCAGATGCCCGGCATGGACGGGGCGGAGCTTGGGCGGCTGATCAAGGCGGATGACGAAATCAAAGCGACGCGGCTGGTGATGCTCACCTCCTTGGGGAAGCGTGGGGATGCGGAGCGGCTCTCGGGAATCGGTTTCTCAGGTTACCTGCCGAAGCCGATCCGCCCCGCTCTCCTGAGAAAATGCCTGGCGCTCGTGCTGGGCCGCGAGGAAGCCAGCGGTTCGGACCGGGATTTGATCACGCGCTACACCGTGGCCGAGACATCGCGGAAAAGGCTCCGCGTCCTCGTGGCGGAGGACAACACCACCAACAGGATCATCGCGATCAAAATGCTCGAAAAACTCGGCCACGTCGCCGAAGCCGTGGGGAACGGCCGGGAAGCCGTCGAGTCCCTGCGACGCATGCCTTATGACGTGGTTCTCATGGACTGCCAGATGCCGATCATGGACGGGTTTGAGGCGACGAGAGTCATCCGGGACCCCGGCTCCCTCGTCAGGAACCCGAAAATCCCGGTGATCGCCCTCACCGCCCATGCGCTGAAAGGGGATCGCGAGCTCTGTCTCGAAGCCGGAATGGACGACTACCTCTCGAAGCCAGTGAGCCCCCGGGAACTGGCTGAGGCGCTGGAGCGCTGGAGCGCCCACGGATCGCACTCGCGCTTGGTCGTGAGGGACAGCCCGCCGGAGGAGCAGAGCGGGCCTCGCGATTTCGACCGGGAGGGTTTTCTGGAAAGGACCATGGGCGACCGCGTGCTGGCCGCCGAAGTCGCCGTCGCCTTCCTCGCGGACGCGCCGCTGACATTCGCGAACCTCTCCGCCGCCATAGGTTCCGGCGACCCGGAAGCCGCCGGAAAATTTGCCCACAAACTCAAAGGTTCGAGCGCGAATATGGGCGGGGAGAAACTTCGCGGGATTGCCGCCCGCATGCAGGCCGCCGGAACGGAAGGGGATCTCGGCCGGCTTTCCGAGCTTCTTCCCTCCGCAGAAGCCGCCTTCCGCTCGCTGCTCGCCGGGCTGAAAAGCGAGTTCAACCTCCCGGGCTGAGAGCTCCGGAGAGGCCGCGCTTTTTGTGAGGGTTTGTCATCGCGCTGCGGGCTTGGTGATATGCGGGGGCTTGAGGTAAACTGGCGCAGGCACTCCCGCGAAAGAATCCCGGACGGCGAGGATCGCGGCACGGGGAGGCGCGACGACGGCTTCCGGCAGATCCTCGAGGGCGGAGGTGGCGAAAACCGGGATTCCCGGCCGCAAATTTCCGCGGGCTTCCGGCGGAAGATAAAGCGCGGGCGGCAAAAGAAATTTCCCGTTGGCGACATGCGCGAGGAACCATTGTCCGGCACGCGCGTCACCGGCGACAAAATATTCCGGCGCATCATAGCCGAGAAGCGACGAAACCCCCGCGATCTGGGCTCCGGAGGCTCTGGCGATCCCCCACGCCGCCGCGATCGACGTCCGCAGCCCGTTGTAGCTGCCCGGGCCGGTGCCCACGACGACGCGGTCAGGGAGGCGTTTCCCGCCGAGCGCGGATTCGAGGTGGGCGAACAATTCGGATCCCCGTCCGCGCGGGCTCTCAAACTCCCACGACTCCACGACAGCCCCGTCGTTCAAAACGGCCAAGCTGCCGTGCTGGCACGAGCATTCGATCGAGAGCACGTTCATCGCGTCCCCCGGATCCTGCGGCACCCGGGCTCGATGGAAAAGCGGATCCTCCATGCTCCCGCCGGAAGCGCCCCAGGAAATTTGTCCCCCCACTCGATCGCCCGGACGCCCGGCGTCTGAAAATATTCCTCGTATCCCAGACCGGCGAGTTCCCCCTCCGAATTCAAGCGGTAGAGATCGAAGTGGAGCAATGGCAGCCGCCCGCCCGGGTATTCGTGAACCAGCGTGAACGTCGGGCTCGAAACCCCGGAGGGATCGACCCCGAGCCCCTCGGCAAGCCCCTTTACGAAACAGGTTTTTCCAGCGCCGAGCGCACCCTCGAGGCTCATTGTCGCATCCGCGGCGATTCGTACGGCCAGATCTCTTCCCAAAGCCCGGGTCTCTTCCTCGGAGGAGCAGACGACTCCCTGCCCTGAAAAGATTCGGTCACACATCGGATTTCGGTTTGCCATACCGGCCCCAATCTAGTTCGCTGGCGGGCATGAGCACAATCACCCAATCCTCACTCTGGGGCCGGTTCCAGCAATATTTTCTCAGCTACGACGATCTGGGAATTTCGGTGGACATCAGCCGGATGGATTTTCCCGAGGATTTCTTTCCCGGCATGGCGTTCGTCGCCGACCGGGCCTGCAAGCAGATGAAGTCGCTCGAAGCGGGCTCCATCGCCAACCCGGACGAAAACCGGATGGTCGGACACTACTGGCTCCGCAACGCCGCTCTCGCCCCCACCCCGGAACTCCGCGAGGCCATCACCACCACGAAAAAATCCATCCTGGGTTTTGCCGCCGACGTTCACGCGGGAAAGATCCTCTCGGCTACGGGCGCGAAATTCACCGACCTTCTGGTGGTCGGGATCGGCGGATCCGCGCTCGGCCCCCAGCTCGTCGCCGACGCGCTCTGGACCCCGGAAAACCCGGTCCGCCCGCACTTCTTCGACAACACCGACCCGGACGGGATGGACAAAGTCCTCGGTCAGATCGGCGCGAACCTCGGCACCACGCTCGTCGCCGTGATTTCCAAATCTGGCGGCACCAAGGAATCCCGCAACGGCATGCTTGCCGCCCAAGCGGCCTTCAACAAAGCGGGGATCGCCTTCGCAAAAAACTTTGTGGCCGTGACCGGCGATGGGAGCGCCTTGGACAAGGTGGCCGTCGCCGAAGGCTGGCTGCGCAGGTTCCCGATGTGGGACTGGGTCGGCGGCCGGACCTCGGTGATGAGCGCGGTGGGGCTCGTGCCGATGGCGCTGCAGGGGCTCGACGTCGAGGATTTTCTCGACGGGGCGGCCGCGATGGATGCCAAGACCCGCACCGACGACATCCGCAAGAATGCCGCCATGCTCCTCGCCCTCATGTGGTATCATGCGGGCAGCGGGCACGGTTTGAAGGACATGGTGATCCTTCCCTACAAAGACCGGCTGCTGCTCTTCAGCCGCTACCTCCAGCAACTGGTCATGGAATCGCTCGGCAAGGAGCTCGACCTGGACGGCAACGTCGTCAACCAGGGCATCGCCGTTTACGGCAACAAAGGCTCGACCGACCAGCACGCCTATGTCCAGCAACTGCGCGACGGCGTGGACAATTTCTTCGTGACGTTCATCGAGGTCCGCAAGGCCTCGGCCTCGGCCCCGCTCGAAGTCGAACCCGGCGTCACCCCCGGCGATTTCCTCCAGGGCTTCCTCCGCGGAACCCGCAGCGCCCTCCACGAAAACGGGCGCGAGTCGATCACCGTCAGCATCCCCGAATTCAACGCGTTCCAGCTCGGCGCGCTCATCGCGCTCTACGAACGCGCGGTCGGGTTCTACGGCTCGCTCGTCCACATCAACGCCTACCACCAGCCGGGCGTCGAGGCCGGAAAAAAAGCCGCCGCCAAAATCATCGAAACCCAGCTCAAAGTCGTGGCCTGCCTGCAGAAGTCCGAAAAGCCCCAGACGCCCGAGCAAATCGCCTTGGCGGTCGAGGCCGACCCCGAGGAAGTCTTCCACATCCTGCGCCATCTGGCCGCCAACCGCCCGGACATCCGGGTGGAAAACGGGCGCTCGCCCGCGCTGGACACGTTCTCCGCATGAAGCTCCGTGTCGTTGCCGCCGCCGCCCTGCTCGTTCTCGCCGGATGCGATTCGCCGGCGCGCTCGGCCGACACAGCGCGCAAGCAGCTCGCCGCATTTCAAGCCGCACCCGACGCGCAGAAACAGGCGGCAGTCGAGCAATCGCTTGACAAGCTCGATGCCCAGGTGGACGCACTGGACAAGAAAGGCGACCGTGTCCAAGCGGACCTCTTCCGCCGCCAGGCCTCCAGCCTCCGCACCGACTTCCAGGCCGCCAAGCTGGCGGGCGCCTTCAATAGTGTCTCCAAGGCCATCCGGGGGATCGGCGAGGCATTCAAGGATGCCGGAAAAAGCTTTGGCGAAACTTTCAAAAACACCGGCACCAACAATCCCTGAACCTGCGCTGGAGGGACCTGCGCCATCCGGTCCGTCTTGATCCAAACACAGCAGGCTGCCATACCTCCATCATTTTAGGAGCAGGGCAGGTCCAGCGGACTTTTGACTTCCTTCAGCTTCATGGTGGGTGCCGTCTGCACATAGATCATCGTCGTCTTCACATCGCCATGACCCAGGAGTCGCTGGATCGTCGGCAAATCATATCCCGCCACTCGGCCAATCTCAACCCGCACCCGTAGAGCAAAAGCGCGACCAGTTTGTATGGCGGCTCCACCTCGGCCAGCACCGCATCCACTTCCCTCCGCGAAAGCACCACCGGCACATAAGGCCGCCGCTTCGCCCGCACCACCCCATCCAGCTTCCCGAACTCCCGCCGCAACACATGCCGATAAAAAAACAAAATCGCGTTAAATGCCTGGTTTTGCTCCTCACGCGGCGGATGCTTATACTTCCGGCAGAAATCCAGATAAAATCTCACCCCATCGAAGAAATGATGGCCGCTCCGCTTCCGGCACTCCCGCCCCGGCCATTCGCCGCTCGTATGCCACAACGGTTTGTTGGGAAAGCGCAATCATTGTTTATCAGTTATCACCCGATTAGGCATGATAACCGATAAATAAATCAACCCGCCAAGTCACGGTGAATCGCCAAATCCCTCAATTCCAGAAGAAAACGTCTTCTCCGTCCCTTCCTTTACCGCTATGAACCCCCTAATGTAGTGTCTCATAAATAGATGGTGTTATTCTGTCCGTGTGGTATTTTGCTGCAATGCCTCGCATTGCCCCGCCGATGAATCTCTCGGAACCTGATCTTCAAGAGCTTCAGTGTTGGGTCTCCGCCCATCGCACGCCGCAGCAAGTCGCGCAGCGCTGCCAAATTGTATTGGCGGCAGACCGAGGCCAGCAGGACAAAACGATCTCTGCCGAGTTGGACATCAATTTCAAAACGGTGGCTTTGTGGCGAAAGCGCTTCCTCTCCGAGGGACCTGATTGCTTATGGGAAGTCGCGGCGGGGCGAGGCCGCAAACCGAGCCTCACATCCAAGAAGGTTAAGAAAATTGTGAACGCCACGCTTCAAACCAAACCTGCGGGAGCAACCCACTGGAGTTGCCGTTCGATGGCCAAAGCGCAGGGCGTCAGCAAAGCCACCGTGAATCGCATTTGGCAGAGCCACCACCTGCAGCCACACAGGACAAAAAGTTTCAAACTCTCCCGCGATCCCAAGTTTCTGGAGAAGCTCACCGATGTCGTTGGACTCTACCTCAATCCGCCCGAGAAGGCTTTGGTGCTCTGCGTGGACGAGAAAAGCCAGATCCAGGCACTTGATCGCACTCAGCCGGGCTTACCTCTCAAAAAAGGTCGCTGCGGAACGATGACCCGCGATTACAAACGCAACGGAACCACCACACTCTTTGCGGCCCTTGAAATCGCGCAAGGCAAAGTTGTTGGCCAGTGCTCTGCCCGCCATCGTCACCAAGAGTCCCTTAAGTTTCTTAAGCGCTTGGATGAGGAGTTTTCGGGCGATGTCAAACTCCACCTCGTCATGGACAACTACGGCACGCATTCCCATCCGCGCGTCCAGTCATGGTTAAAGCGACATCCCCGATTTATTCCCCACTTCATTCCCACCAGTTCCAGTTGGCTCAATCTGGTGGAGCGCTGGTTTGGAGAGCTGACTGGGAAGCGAGTGCGCCGTGGCGTGTTTGTCAGTGTCGAGGGTTTGATCAACGCCATTGAAGAATATGTGGCCGTTTGGAACCAAGACCCGAAGCCTTTTGTTTGGACAGCGACGGTCGAATCGATTGTCGAGAAGCTCAAAGGCTGCCGTCAGACCTTGGAGCAAATCAAACCCGGCTGCACAATGCCACGATCAAAGCGGGCAAGCATCACAAAAAATAACTCCAGTCGTTTATGAGACACTACACTAGTTTATCGGGGCACGGGCCGCATGCGGCGCTGTTTCCCCAGCCAGACGGTCGCGTAGCCGGCCAAAGCACCGCCGAGATGGGCGGCATTTCCGATGTCTCCCATCAGGCGGGTCAGGATGAGAAAAACCGAGAGGATCACGATGATCCGCCCCAGCCATTTCGCGCGCATCCGGATGGGCACGACGAAAAACAGCAGCGCCGTGATCGGCATCTCGGGATACAGCGCCGAAAAGGCGGCGATGACCCCGCAAACCGCTCCAGACGCGCCGATCAGGATCGGCCCCGGACTGAGGACAAGCTGAAAAATTCCGCCGCAAACTCCGCAGGCCAGATAAAATAACAGGAACCGCCGGCCCCCGAAAAGATTTTCCAGGATCCGCCCGGCGAACCATAGCCCGAGCATGTTGACCAGCAAGTGGAAGAAGCTGCCGTGGAGAAACTGGTGCGTCACGAACTGCCAGAGCATCCCGTGCGAAATCCCGCGTACGCTCAGCCCGAAGAGCGCATCCACCCGGATGTGTCCCATGGGCGTCAGGAACGACCCCAAAAGAAAAATCACGACATTCGCCGCAACCAGGCTTTTCAGAACCGACAACCGCCCATCCTGCCTCAAACTGAACATTCGAGGACCGGTTTACGGGACTGCCACGGGATCGAGCTTCCAGATGTCTCGCGCGTATTCGGAGATCGTCCGGTCGCTGGAGAATTTCCCGACGCGCGCGGTGTTGAGGATCGCCATTTTCGCCCAGCGCGGCTTGTCCCGGAAGGCGGCAGAGACTCTTTCCTGGGCCGCGCTGTAGGACTCGTAGTCCGCGAGGCAGAGGAACGGGTCATGGTAGAGGAGGTTGTCGCGCAGCGGCTGCAGCACGCCCGGCGGCTCGTCCGCGGTGAAATAGTTCGACCCGACCCAATCGACCACCGCCCGCAGTTCCTCGTTCGCGTTGTAAAAGTCCCCGGGCTTGTAGCCTTTGGCAAACAGGGCATTCACCTCCTCGACGGTCTTTCCGAAGATAAAGATATTCTCGTCACCCACCTCTTCGAGGATCTCCACATTCGCGCCATCGAGCGTCCCGATGGTGAGTGCCCCGTTGAGGGCGAGCTTCATGTTTCCGGTACCGGAGGCCTCTTTGCCGGCCGTGGAGATCTGCTCCGAAAGGTCCGCCGCCGGAACAATCCGCTGCGCCAGCGAAACCCGGTAGTTCGGGAGGAAAACGACTTTCAGCTTCCCGCCGACTCTCGGGTCGGAATTGATTTTTGCGCCGACGGCATTGATCGCCTTGATGATCAGTTTCGCCAGATCGTATCCGGGCGCGGCCTTGGCCGCGAAAACGAACACCCGCGGCGTGACCTCGGCCTCCGGGTTTTGGAGGATGCGCCGGTAGAGCGCGAGGATATGCAGGAGGTTGAGATGCTGTCGCTTGTATTCGTGCAGCCGCTTGATCTGCACGTCGAAGAGGGCCGAGGGATCGACCTCCACGCCGCAGTCGTGAAGAATAATGTTCGCGAGATCCACCTTGTTGGCATGCTTCACAGCCATGAATTCGCCCTGGAATTGAGGGTCGTCCGCAAACGCCTCCAGCCCGCGAAGCTTGTCCAGGTCGCGCTCCCAGCCGTGACCGAGCCTTGATGTGACCAGTTCGCTGAGCCGCGGGTTGCACGCGAGCAGCCAGCGCCGGGGAGTGATTCCGTTGGTTTTGTTGTTGAATTTTCCGGGGTAGAGCGCGTCAAACTCGGGAAAGAGCTCGCTCTTGAGAAGCCGGGTGTGCAGCGCGGCGACGCCGTTCACCGAGTGGCTCCCCACCACAGACAGGTGGGCCATTCTCACCATCTGGCTTCCGCCTTCTTCGATGAGCGAGAGTGCCCGCTTTTTCTCGACGTCTCCCGGCCACCTCGCCTCGACGGTATCGAGAAAGCGCTTGTTAATTTCAAAAATGATCTGCAGGTGGCGCGGGAGGACTTTCTGGAAGAGCCCGACGCTCCACTTTTCGAGTGCCTCCGGCAGAAGGGTATGGTTCGTGTAGGCAAACGTGCGGGTGACGATCCCCCAGGCCTGGTCCCACGGCATCTTGTATTCGTCGTGAAACAGGTGCATGAGCTCCACGATGGCGATCGCGGGATGCGTGTCGTTGAGCTGGACCGCCACCTTTTCGGGGAAGGTCTCCCAATCGGAGTTGTTTTTGTGAAACCGGCGGATGATGTCCCGCAGGGAACAGGCGACAAAGAAATACTGCTGGACGAGCCGCAGTTCCTTGCCGATCTCGGTCTTGTCGTTCGGATACAGAACTTTCGAAACCGTCTCGCTCCGGTTTTTTTCATGGACTGCCTGCTCGTAGCCGCCGCTGTTGAAGGCTTCCAGGTTGAACTCTTCTGAGGCGCGGGATTCCCAGAGCCGCAGGAAATTGACGGTGTGGGTGCCGAATCCCGGGATCGGGATGTCATACGGGACGCCCAGAAGTTTTTGCCATCCCACCCACTGCGAAACGTAGTTTCCCAGGTCGTCGAAAATATTTTCCACGTGCCCGTAGATCGGGATCTCGGTGGTGTATTCGGGGCGCACGATTTCCCACGGCGTGCCGTATTGCATCCACGCGTCGGGAAGCTCCACCTGGTAGCCGTTGCGGAACTCCTGTTTGAAAAGCCCGTATTGGTAGTGGATGCCATACCCGACAGCGGGCAGGTCGAGGGTGGCCAGCGAATCCAGGAAGCAGGCCGCAAGGCGTCCGAGACCGCCGTTCCCCAGCCCCATGTCGTATTCTTCGCGCCGCAGGGTATCCATGTCGAGGCCGAGCTTGCCGAGGGCATCCTGGACATCTTTGAAAATTCCCGCGCTATACATGCTGTTGACGAACAGGCGCCCCATGAGGAATTCCAGCGAGAGATAATAGACCCGTTTGACGTTGCCGTGGTGGTGGACGGTCTGCGTGGCGATCATCCGCTCGATGATGATGCTCTGCACCGCCTTCGAGGTCGCGATCCACCAGTCCCGCGGCGTCGCCGACTCGGCGTCGCGCGCCAGCGAGAATTTAAGCTGGTTGAGGATAAAAAGATCGATCGGGAGTTTGTGCGGGTCTTCGGTGTTCATGACGTGTGGGTTCTATTAGGCAAAATCCGCGCCAGAGCTCGAAGGCTCAGGCGGACGGTTTGCTGGTGTTGATGTGTTCGGCGATCGTGTTTACGCTGACGAAAGCCCTGCGGGCCACCTCGGCGTTCGGCGTGGCCACACCGAAGTTTTTTTCGACGGCCACCGCCAGCTCGAGCGCATCGATCGAGTCCAGCGCAAGCCCCTCGGGACTGAAGAGCGGGGTCTCGTCCCCGATCGACTCGGGGGCCACCTTCAGCATGAGGCTCGAAACCAGCATGTGCTTGATGCGCGTGTTCAAATCGTTCTCTGGCATAAAATATCGTTACGGATGGTCTGGACTGCGCCAGACTGACAGGACTGCATGAGTTCTGGCAAGTCCCGCTTGGATGTGGCGCTGGTCGAGCGCGGTCTTTTTGACTCGCGCGAGAAGGCGCGTCGCGCCGTCATGGCCGCCCAGGTCCTGCTCGATGGACAGCCCTCCACAAAGCCCGGCACCCTGGTCCCCCCACTCGCAAAACTGGAGGTCGTCGCGAAAGAAAAATTTGTGGGAAGGGGCGGCTACAAAATCGAGGCGGCGCTCGACGCCTTCGGGATCGACGTGGCCGGCCGGGTCTGCGCGGATATCGGAGCCTCGACCGGCGGGTTCACCGATTGCCTGCTGCAGCGCGGTGCGGCGCGGGTTTTCGCCCTGGATGTCGGGCACGGGCAGATCGACTGGCGGCTGCGCCAAGACCCGCGGGTCGATGTGCGAGAGGGGGTGAACGCCCGGTATCTGGGGCCCGGCGATTTCGAACCGGCCCCCACGCTGGTCGTCGCCGATGTCAGCTTCATCTCGTTGACATTGATTTTCCCCGCCATCTTTGCGTTACTGCCCCCGGAAGCCGACATGGTTGTTCTCATCAAACCGCAGTTTGAGCTCAGCAAGGCAGAGGTTGGACGCGGCGGGATCGTGCGCGACGAAGAAACCCGGCTCCGGTCTGTGGAAAAAATTCATGCATTCATCGAAAACTCCGGCCACCGCTGGGCGGGTTTCATCACGTCCCCGATCACCGGCCGCGATGGAAACGTGGAATACCTTGCCCATTTGAAACCATGATCGGCCTTCTCGCGCACTCGGAAAAGCCGGCCGCAGCCACGGTTGTCCGGGCGATGGCCTCGGAACTCGCAAAGCACGGCGTGGATTTTCTTGCCGAGCGGACCACGGCCCCGCTGGCAGGCCTGCCGCCATCGGACCTCGACGTGCAGGACCTCGCGGAGCGGTGCGATCTTCTGGTGGTCATGGGGGGCGACGGGACGATCCTGCGCGTCGTGCATAAGCTGCTCGATGTCCTCCCCCCCGTGTTTGGAATCAACATCGGCTCGCTCGGTTTCCTGACATGCCTCGGCCCGGGAGAAATTGCCCGCGCGGTGGCCAGCATCCGGGACCGCGATTACATTTTGAGCAACCGCCCCCTGCTCGAGGCGCGGCTCACCCTGCGCGGGGGCGAAACCCGGATATTCCACGGCCTGAACGACGCGGTGATCAGCCGCGGCGAACGTTCCGAGCTGGTGAAAATCCGCGTGCGTCTTGGAGAAATCCCGCTCACCGAATACAATGCGGACGGACTCGTCGTTTCCACCCCCACGGGCTCGACGGCCTACTCGCTGTCCGCGGGCGGCCCGATCCTGATGCCGGAATCGGGAGGTTTTGTGATCACGCCGATCTGCCCGCACGTGCTGACGAACCGTTCGGTGGTGGTGAGCGACGCCTCGAAAATCCACGTCGAGGTCTCCGAGCAGGGGCACGTGGTTTTCGTGAATGTCGATGGCCAGGAATCCTGCGCGATGGGAATCGGCGATTCGCTCGCTATCGCGAAAAGCTCCCGCATCCTCCCGCTTGCCATGCTTCCGGAACGTTCTTTCAGCGAGGTTCTCCGCCAGAAACTGAAGTGGTCGGGAACCAACATATGATTTCCGATATTCTGACCTCCTCCCATATCAACCTTGCGCTCGCCGCCCACGACCAAACGGAAGGCGTGCGAGAGGTGCTTTCGAGCCTCAACGGGGACCCGCGCGTCGCGGATTGGGATTCCCTCGCGCAAGCGGTCACCGCACGGAACGCCCCCGCGATTTCCTGCGGGCCCTGCGGGATCTGCATCGCCCACGGAAGAACAAATGCCGTTCAGTCCCTCGTGATGGCCGCGGGCCGCTCGGTCGAAGGGCTTTCTTCCCCGGATATCCAGGAACCGGTCCGCCTGGTCTTTGTCGCGGGCATTCCCGCAGCCTTCCAGTCCGAGTATCTGCGCGTCGTCGGAGCCATCGCGCGCCTCTGCCATGACAGGGCGCTCCTGAACAAACTTCTTTCCGTCAAGAATCCGGAGGAGTTCGTCGGGCTGCTCAGTTCGGGCGAGGCGAAGCTTTAGCGGCCTTTCGGGGCACCGAGAGCCGCGCCGGCCGCCGCAGCAACGGCCAGCTCGCTCACGGTGACCGGCCCGCTTGACTCCAAGAATACCCCGTCCTCGAACCGCTGCTGCGAGAGGATCACCGGCGGCAGGTGGCGGGCGACCGTCTCGGTCTGCGGAAGTTTTCCCGTATCGATCATGTCGGCGGCACCCGGCATGACCTGCGCCCCGAAAAGAATCACCGGACGCAGGGCCGCGTAGGCGCGCACGAAAACGGATCTCGTGTCGATGAACGCAAAAACCTCGTTCGCGGATCGGTAGGCGGGAATGGCCGGGGCGAAGGCCGGAACCTTCTCGATCGCGGACGCTTCCGAGCGGGCGGCACGGGTCACGCTCGAAGGATCGATCCCAAGGATCAGGAACTGGTCGGTCAATGTCAGCGTGGGCGAGACCAGGGGATTAGAGACCGAGGGGATGCTGTAGAGCTTGATCCCCTCGTCTTCGACGACGCGTGTCTCGGGGAAAAATGTCATGAGCTTTTTGAGCGCTTCATCCGCCTTGGCGCGGTCGCGGATTTCGACGGCGAGCAGGCCGGAGGGAGCCATTTGCCCGGTGCCCCAGTTGACGATGACCGCGCATTCCAGCCCGCAGGCTGAGGTGGCGAGTTCCGCCAGTTCGACGACCGACGACTGCGGCGCGGCCCCGGTCAACGCCTTCTCCAGAATGGCCGGCAATCCCGCGAAGCGCGCCAGGAAATCCACAAACACGACGGTCTCGGGAGCGGTGAATCGCGCCGTTTTGTGCGTGAGGGTATCCGACAGTTTCGGGCTCTTGCGCAGGATGAACAAGGCATCGCGCTGGAGTTCACCGTCGAGCTTCAATGAGCCGCCCACCGCTTCCGTAGCGCGAAAATCTTCGACCTGATCGGGAATCGATTCCGCCCCGAGCGAGCGCCCGGTCTCCAGAAGCACATCGATCACCTTCTGCGGTTGCAAAAAGAAAGAAAAATCCGGGGCTTTCAGCATCCGCTTGGAGACCTCTTGGAACCACGGGTTTTCGGCCAGGGCGGGTGAGCTTTGTTTCGCGCCCGCGCGGTCGAGCGCCGACTTGATGAGGTCGCCGTTCGTGGAAACGAACCCCCACTTTCCGCGAGAGGCCGTGAAGACCATGAAATTGCCGTGCCGGCTGCAGACGATCTCCTCCCCATCATGGCTTTCCCTGGTCGTCTCCCCGGGCGGAAGCTCCCGTCTCATCCTCGCCACCGCCTCGTCAAAATCCCTGCGGCCACCCCAATACTGAAACCCCACCAAGGCATCGACCCGATCGGTGGCGACGCCGGTGACAGCAAGAAAAATCCGCCCCGGCTTGAGCCCGATCAGGATCTTTCCGGTCTCGTCGGTGCCCGGGTTTGCGAGCAGTTTAGCCATCGGTTTTTCCAGGAACGCCTTCACCTCAGGCTCTCTTCCAATGCCGGCCAGCGCGGTTCCCTGCCAGCGCAGAACCGAACGCGGCAGATCGGAAAATGATGCGAAGAACACGGTGTCCGCGGGGACCAGCATCGCCGCATCCGAGGGGCCGGCCGCCCTCAGGAAAACGAGAACGGCGACAAGAATCAGGACCGCGAACACCGCCGCAGCAATTGACAACCTTTTGATCATGCCACCTGTTAAGGCAAATCGTTTGACGCCGCAAGCGCGAGGCGTAAGCTGTCCGCTCTATGCAAGCCGACTGGGAAATCAAATCGCGGGCGCATGTTTGCGCGAGGACCGGTGAGGAATTCCAGCCCGGGGAGACGTTCTTCACCATGCTGGTCCGCGAGGGGGAGGGATTTCGGCGCGAAGATATCTCGGAAGCGGCCTGGGAGTCGCGAAACGACAACATCCAGCCGTTTTCCTTCTGGCGCTCGAAATACGAGCCCCCTCCCCCGCCGAGCCCCGAACCGCTTCCACGAGACGATGCGGAAAGCCTGCTCCGCCGCCTTGTTGCGGAAAACGATCCCGCCTACGCAAACGTGCGCTTCATCCTCGCCCTGATGCTGGAACGCAAGCGAATGCTGCGCCCGATGGAGAGCCAGGATGAGGACATGCTCGTGTATGAGCACGTCGCGACGGGAGAGACCATCGTGCTCGCCAATCCCCGCCTCGGTCTCGACCAGATTCCCGCCGTTCAAAGGGAAGTGAGCGCGCTCCTCTCTTCCGATTCCGCGACCGGGTGATGCCCGACCGCAACGGCCTTTGCGGAAGACCCAGCCCGATGCCTCCCCGCCCGCTGCTGTTTCTCGCTCCGATGGCGGGGGTGACCAACACCGTGTTCCGCCGCCTGTGCAAAGGGTTGGGGGCCGACGTGCTCACCACGGAATTTGTTTCGGCGGAGGGGATCCTCCACCGCAACGAGCGGACCCGGCGATATCTTGATTTCCACCCGGAGGAGCGTCCGCTCGGGGTCCAATTGTTCGGGGCCGATCCCGGCCGCCTTGCCGAGGCGGCGCGGGCGGTCATTGACTGGGTGGCCCCGGATTTTATTGACCTGAACTTCGGGTGCCCGGCCAGCAAGGTGGTCTGCAAAAACGGGGGCTCCTCGCTGCTGCGCGACTCACCGTTGCTGGCAAGTGTCGCCGCTGCGGTTGTCCGAGCCGCCGACCCCGTGCCCGTGACGGCAAAAATCCGGACCGGGTGGGATGCCCGGTCGGTCAACGCGGTGGAAGTCTCGCGGGTTCTCGAGTCCGTGGGGGGTCAAAGGGTCGCCGTGCATGGGCGGACCAAGGAACAGGGATACTCGGGCCCGGCGGACTGGTCACTCATCGCCGAGGTCGCGGACTCGGTGACGATTCCCGTGATTGGAAACGGCGACATCTCCAGCGCCCCGCTCGCCATGCAGCGACTCCAGGACTCGCGCGTCGCCGGGCTCATGATCGGACGCGCAGCGATGAACCACCCATGGATATTTTCCGAAATCCGGCAGCTTCTTGACGGGGGCTCACTCCCGGTGCCGCCGTCCTTGCACCTGCAGTGGGAATTGATTTTTCTCCACTGCGCCAAGGAGATCGAATGGTGGGAGGGACGGGAGGCGCACGCCATGAAAGCGATGCGGGCCAGGCTGATGGCCTACACGCGCGGGATGCCCGGCGGCCCGCGTCTCCGCGAACGGCTCCAGAAAGTCGAGTCCCTCGCGGAGGTCCGCAAAATCGCCGGAGGATGCTCCGCGCAGGGCTAACGCTTTTTCGCGGGCGTCGGCTTGGGAGTCGGGGCCTCTGGAGCAGTTCCCCAGAGAAGCAGGGACGGGCGCTGGTTCACGACGATGCTGAGTTGCTTAAGGTTGGCGGACGTTGCGGCGAGGTTGTTGACGATTTCCCTGACCTGCGCGGGGTTCAGCTTGGTCGCCGGCTCGATGTTTTTCAGAATCCCACGCAGCTCGCGATTCGTGGCATCCAGCTCGCCGAGAAATTTTTTCGCATCGGCCGAGAGCTCTGGGATCCGGGCCTTTTCGAGGGCGGTCTTGGAATCCTTGATGAGGGATTGCAGGTCGCCGCTGATTTTATCCACCTGGGCACCCACAACGGCCTTGTTGAGGTTGTCCAAAAGCTCGGTGCCGGTCTGGCTGATGCCTCCGATGTTGAGTTTCTCGACCTCGCGGAGGATGCCGTTAATGGTGTCCAGGAAGCTGGTCAGTTCTCCCGGCGCGGAGGGAATGTAATAAACATGCGGCTTCCAGGGCGGCCAGAGTGCCGGGAAGCGTGTCGGGTTAAAATAGTCGATATCCAGATAATTCAGGCCGGTGATCCCCTGGGGGTCGATGCGGACCCGGAGCCCCTGCTCGATACTTTTTGAAAGCAAGGGGGTGAGATCCTCGGTGAACATCCCCGGGAAAACCGCCCGGTTGATCTCCATAAAGATGACGACGTAGTTGGAAAGGCCGTCGGACTCCTTGAGGTCGTATTCGGTGAAGGCAAAATTGATCTTCGTGACCTTCCCGATCAGAACCCCGCGGAACTTCACCGGCGAGCCGATGTCAATCCCCTGCACCGTGCCCTTCACGTAGGTCTCCATCTGGATCTTCGGGCGAAACATCTGGCCGCCGCCAAAAAGGAGAAGCGCAAACACCAGCAGCGCCACCCCCCCGGCAACAAAGACCCCGATGCGGAAAAAATCCGGCTTCGCGCTCATGCGGCCACCTCGCGGGCTTCCCGGTGAAAAAACGCATGCACGTAGGGGTCGTTGTCGTGATCCCGGAGTCGGGCAGGCGGGCCTTCGGCAAGAATTCCCTTCATGGATGAGTCGAGCATAATCACGCGGTCTGCCACGGCATAAATACTTGCCAGTTCGTGGCTGACAATCACAAAGGTCACCCCCAGATTGTGGTTCAGGTTCAAAATCAGCTCATCGAGCCCGGCGGAGGTCACGGGATCGAGCCCGGCGGACGGCTCATCGAGGAAAAGGACCGCCGGGTCGAGCGCCATCGCCCGCGCGATCGCCGCGCGCTTTTGCATGCCGCCGCTGACTTCTGAGGGAAAATGCGCGGCGAAGCGCTCGAGTCCCACGAGCGACAGCTTCATCCGGGCCACAAGCTGCCGTGCATCGGCGGGCAGATCGGTGAACTCCTCCAGGGGGAGCATCACATTTTCCTCCAGCGTGAGGGATCCGAAAAGCGCGCCGCTTTGATACATCACGCCGGTCTTCCTGATCAGCTCCGCCCGCGCCGTTCCGGACGCCGTTGTGATGTTTTTGCCGGCGATCAGGATTTCTCCGGAAGCGGGCGGAATCAACCCGATGAGATGTTTCATCAACGTGCTCTTCCCGCAGCCTGAGCCTCCGATAATCACAAAAATCTCGCCGCGATGGACATCAAAGGAGATTTTTTCGAGGAGAACAAAATCCCCGTAGGCGGCGGTCAGCCTGCGGACCTCGATGATGTTCGATGCCGTCACCATTTGAGCACGTAAAAAATCCCGGCAAAAACCGCATCAACGAGCACGATCAGGAAAATTCCGCTCACGACGGACCGCGTGGCGGATTCCCCGACGGCCGTGGCCCCTTTCCCCGTCTGGAGCCCGCGCAGGCAACCGACCCCGGCGACAAGGATGCCGAACACAAAAGATTTGATCAGGCCCGTCATCACATCGTTCACGCCGACCGCGCTAACGAGCTGGTTCGAAAGCGCCGCAAGCGGAAACCCCTGGGCCATCATCACGAGAAATCCCCCCGCCACGCCGAGCACGCTGGCGTAGATCGTCAGCACCGGGGTGACAAGAAATCCGGCCAGCACCCGCGGCACCACCAGAAACCGCATCGGATCAAGCCCCATCGTCTGAAGAGCGTCGATTTCCTCGTTGACCTTCATGGTCCCGATCTCGGCGGCAAAGGCGGACCCCGACCGGCCGGAGAGAACCACGGCGGTCATGATTGGGCCCATCTCGCGCAGCAAAGCCAGCGCGACGAGGTTCACCACAAAAATATCCACGCCGAATTGCTTGAGCGGCACCGCCGCCTGGAAGGCCATGATCATTCCCGTGAGAAGGGAAACCATGCCCGCAACCGGCAGGGCATCCATGCCGGCTTTCTGGGCGGTGACCCACATGTCCCCCCACCTCACCAAGCGCGGCTTCGCGAGGCAGAGCAGGGCGGTCGCCGTGAATTCCCCAATGAAGGAAATCTGCTCGCGGGTGTCTTTCAGGATCGCCCATGCAGCACGCCCGATCTGGGAAAAAATCGAGTGGTCCCGTTCCGGCGCACCGGCAGACTCCGCGGGCAGATTGTCGAACGGCTTGAGCTGCGCCTCAATCTCCGGCCGCAGGCCCGTGATCCGCGCATTTCCCCGGCGGCCCAGCGACCACAGGAATGCGAGCCCAGCCCCATCCACTGCGTCCACCTTCGAGGCGTCGACTTGGCACGCCTTCGAGACTTGCCCAAGGAGATTCCAAGAACGCGACACCTCGGCCGCGTCCAGGCGCTCGCCGAGAACCAGTTTTTCGCTCTTGGAATCAAAAGTCATGGGGCCGAAGCACTGGATAGCTGGCCGGGCACATCTGAGCAAACCCCGATTTATCGGATCAAATATTGAGAACAGCACGGACATTGTTCAATCTACAGAAATGATTTCGATTCGGGAGGATGGCGGGAGCGCGGAAGTGTCCGCATTTGAGCGCGAGGTTCACGGGATTTTTTCCGAAGACGGGAAGCTGTCGCACGGGGCCGGGTTTGAGTTCCGCAGGGAACAGCAGGACATGGCCTGCGCGGTCGCACGGACACTCGAGCGCGGCAGGCAGATCGTGGTCGAAGCCGGGACGGGCGTCGGCAAATCGCTCGCCTACCTTGTGCCAGCCGCTCTTCATGCCGTGCGGACGAAACGCATGGCGGTAATCTCAACGCACACGATCTCGCTGCAGGAACAACTGATCTTCAAGGACATCCCGTTCGTGCAGCAGTTGCTCGAAGAGGATTTCGAAGCGCTGCTCATGAAGGGTCGGCAGAATTACCTCTGCACGACGCGCCTCGCACGCGCGATCAACCAGGCGGCGGATTTGTTCACCACCGAACAAAAGTCGGAGCTGGAGAGGATCCGGGACTGGAGCCAGACGACGAAGGACGGCTCGCTCAGCGATTTTCTCGAACAGCCGGATCCCGCAGTCTGGGAGGAAGTGCGCAGCGAACAGCATCTCTGCACGCCGAAAATGTGCGGACAGAACTCCGGGTGCCATTATCAAAACCTCCGCCGGCGGATCGCGGGCGCACACATGGTCGTGCTGAACCACGCACTTTTTTTCACCCTGCTCGGCGCAGTCGAGGATGCCGAAAACCGCACGGGAGGCCTGCTCTTCGCGAACGATTTCGTGATTTTCGACGAGGCCCACACGCTCGAGGAGGTGGCCTCGCGGCATATCGGCATGGAGGTTTCCCAGCTCGGGCTCCGGCGCGCCGTCCAGCGGCTCTACAATCCGCGCACCAAAAAAGGGCTGTTCCAGATGATGAAAAATGGCGCAGCCTGCAAAGCCGTGGCAGACATCCTTCCGGTCTCGGACAACTTTTTCGCGAGCGTCACCTCCAAATGCGTCTTCAAAAAAGGGCGGGAGTTCCGGATCCGGGA
>Ga0118677_10004438_pt1 | contig 25548 bp, 20 predicted proteins | sample AliMusrvi5mmetaG_FD_86154 | JGI IMG/M metagenome (GOLD analysis project Ga0118677, IMG submission 86154)
AATATATACCAGTGCCGCAATGCTGAAAACAACCCAACCTGTAAGGTTGTTAAGTTTCCTGAATTTTTTCATTGGAAAGAGATTAGAAGGATGGAATACTTTTACAGATTGCAAATTTATTGCATTATTGTCATTTGGACACAACCATTTTAGCCGTCAGGACCTGGTTTCCTGAAACCAGCCTGATGATATACAATCCCCGGGGGCAGGTTGCGGCGTTCCATTCCATAGTGTGATTTCCTGCGGTTGAAAATTTGCTGTTCACCTGGTATATGATCATTCCGTTCAGATCACAAATGGATAAACTGACGGCTCCGGCCTGCGGCAGGTACATCCGGAAACTGGCCAGGTCAACCACCGGGTTGGGTGATACATCGAGTTTTAGCGATGCATTGGCAGCCGGCACTTCAGTCAGGCCAGCCACATAAGTTTTTGTCGATTTGTAGGTAACGGCGTAAAGCCCGCCTGTTTGGGCGGGGATCGTCAGCAGTCGGCTGTCGGGGTCGAAATTCGTGTATGCCGAACCATCAAGGGTAACTGAACTGATCTTGAAATGTTCGAAATCAACAGCCAGCGGATTCATCCGGACTACCCGCACAGAATCCATTGGCGTGTAATAATAATTCAGTGTAAACGGCTGGTTGTTTATGATCAGGTTGCCATACATGTATGAATAATAGGCGGTTTCTATGCTGTGGTATGCCGCCTTTGATTCACTGCCTTTATTTTCGTCCCAGTAACCACCGCTGTAGTACACGCGTCCGCCTGTCTCCGAACGGTCGGCAAATACCTCTCCATATTGGGCATCCACGAAATAATGCATGAAAAAATCGAGTGATTCGTCAGCCATTTTCAGGTACTTGCCATCTTCGGTGATCTCGAAAAGCAGCAACCCCGAAGTGATGGCCTGTTCCACCTGCCACCAAGCCTTTGCCTTGTCATATGCGCCATACATCATCATGGCACCCGTGGTTCGGTCGTAATCTTTATAGGGGCCGCCGTTTACATGGTCGTATCCTTTTTCCAGGACATGATCGACCAGCTGTTTTGAGGCCTGCAGGTATTCGGGCCTGGGGTCAATTTTATAAATCCGTGCCAGGCACCAGCCCGTTTTCAGAACATGGCCCATGATCGTTCTTTTGTCACCGGCATTGATCACCCAGGAGGTGTTGAAATCTTCAGGAAAGCCAATTACCTGTGAAGCCATGTTTCCGTAAAGGTAATCGAGCATGTTCTGCGCCATCAGGGTGAGCCGTTTCGCATATTTTTCATCGCCGGTAATCAGGTACAAATTATACAGGTGCGTGGTGACTGCATCTACCGTGGCATTGAAACTTTTTCCGGTGCCGTTGGAGCCATCCCTGTTAACGGTGGTGTAATAGCCATAATGCAATGAATCGGCATCCCAGAAACGGGATTCATCAAACTGGTAGCCTTTCTGCAGCAGGTGCAAAACAGCCGTGTCGCCCGTCGCTTCATAATTTGCCATCAAACCCAGCAGGGCGTAATGGTGGTCGAACGCCGTTTTGCTGCCCGTATAGGGATTGTTTCCGGTTCGGTCGCAGCGCGTAAACCAACCGCCATATTGCGTATCATAGAGGTGGTCGCGCATGAAACGAATGGCGGAAGCCGCCATATCCAGGTATATCCTGTTTCCCGTTAGCATGAATACCCGTGAAAACCCATATGCGTCACGCGACTCGCATACGATCGATTTTTTATTGTTGTCGAGCACATTGCCCTGGCGGCCAACTTCAACATAAAAACCATCATATTCCGGATCGTGGACTTTTGTCCAGAATCGTGCACAACTGTCGGCATATTTCACCATCAGTTGCGGGTTTTTAAAATATTCCGAAACGACCCCGTTTTGAGCCTGAATCAACTGAAAACCGGCCAGGATAAAAAGGATCGGGAGTACTACGCGTTTGCTGACATGGGTTGTTTGCCTGTTCATTTTTTTGTTGTTTCTGAGATTGTCCGATGGGAATGCACCGGCCGGGGAACAATTACAAATGTATCCATTTTTGCCCACCAATTGTTTCAATTGTCGGTTTTTTCCACTGATTGGCAAATTCAGAACAGGTTCAGCCATTTTCCAGCGGTATAAAAAAAAACCGCCCTGGTCTCCCCGGACGGCCAATCAAACACAATTTTTCACCCTGAAACCCTGCCCCTTAAAGGCGGACCTTCCTCACCCTTCTCTTCTGGAAAGAGGGTGAGGAAGGATCGGGCCCTACAACTTAACCAACTTTATCGTCTCCACATACCCGTCGGCCACAATCTTTACAAAGTAAAGTCCAGTTGCCATGTTGGAGAACACGAAGTCGTGCATCTTCTCTCCGGCGAATCTTTCTGCCAGGACCTTTTCTCCGTGCATGCTGAAAATTTCAACGTTCACGTTTTCATAGAGTCCTGAATTTTTCTGCACCAGGGTAAAGTTCCCGTTTGTCGGGTTTGGGTATAGTTTAAAGTTCAGATTATCAATACCCGCAGGAGCCTCTTCCATTCCTGTCTTAACCGCAACCATTGGCGGCACCGGTGCGCTGCAATAGTTATTGGTGAGGGTAATATAGCCATGCATATACCCACCCGGATGAACCATTGTTCCGGCATAGTAAAGGATGTTTCCCCCGGCAATAAAGGTTGCACTGCCTCCAGCCTGCACCTCGAATATATTATCACCTCCGGCTACGGTAATGGTGCTGGTCGCATTGTAGCATGTGTCTGTCGCACTGGTGACTGTTCCTGTAATGGTGATGTTTTCCGGAACCAGGGCGGCAGTCACAAAGGTCATGTCAGACCCGTGATATATCGAAGAACCACTGGTCCCCGTTGCCCGGTAATGATAAAGGGTGGCGGCTGACAGTCCGCTAAGGGTCAAACTGATGGATGCAGTAGAAGTTCCGGTTACAATTGCCGGGGTTGCTACCGCTGTATTGCCATATGCCGCGCTCAATCCATATTCAAACGATGTGGCGACACTCTGGCTGCAACCGTTGGCCGAACCGGTTAAGGTTGCCCCTGCAGCGGATACTGATGTTGCAATGGAGGTGGTTATCTGCGGGAGTTCATATGCCCCGATGGAAGGAGGATTTGTTCGTGTTATACCGGAAAAATCGGTTGTAAGACCTGTTATCGGGAAACCGGCGATAAGGAGCGGTTGTTGTGAGTGCAGATTGGTTGCGGATATGAATAATGGGTCCGCATTTTTTCCACTGGCTTCTTTCCCAGTTGCTGTTTGCCAGGCCGTGATAGTGGATTGGTTTCCCCCGATATACCCTATATTCGGCTGAACCCCGTCGATGAAATAGTTGTTGAAATCAAGATTTGAATAGGCTGTGGGGGGCAAGGCACTGTATATGCCATAGGTGAGATTTGCGGTACCCGAAACCGGTTGCATGGAATTCTTCAGAATGTTATCCCTGATGTCGAGCGGTGCAACAGCCCCTGTGCACACGGATATACAGGAGCTGTAACTGGCGCGGGCTGACGACAGGCAGTTTCCGCTCAGGTAAATGGAATTGTGATAAATCCTGGCGTTTCCACCAGTGTAAAGTTGAATCCCGGCAGGTGTTCCGTTTCCCGATGTCCAACCGTCTGCCCGGAAGTTATACATTAAGTTGCTGGATATCTCAGTAGGTGTGGATGCGTCGCCAGTATTAAAGTAAATCGCAAAGGTGCCATAGCCTGAGGTGCCGGTATAGTAAAAATCGTGCATGCTGTTCTTTCGGATTTTCGTATTGGTTGCACCAGCACTCAGCCAAACAGCCGATTGCTGGGAATTGGCGTTGCCAGACGGTGCCCCCATGATCTCATTTCCCTGGATTAGCGTATTGTCTGCCTGGGATACCAATATACCGCAGTATTTAATGGCTGATGCGTCCGTATTTGTCCCGATGATGTTGTTGGTGATCTGGCCATTCAATGCAGGTGTTCCTGAAATTCCGCCAAACTGAATGCCATAACGGGCGCTGAAGATGGAGTTGTTGTCGATCACAATATTGCTGTAACCGCCACCTGCCTGGTTAAGGAATATGCCATAGGTATTGTTTGACAATTGAGGGCTCGCCTTAAGGATGCAATTTTTGATCGTACAGTTGGATGCACCGGTAGCCCCGTTGTTAAGAAATCCCAAGGTGTAGGTGTTGTTGCTTGCATTTGTGTTTTCCCATGCAAGGTTTTTATCATTACCCCCGCTGTTCGATCCGTCAATGGTAATGAACTGGCAACCATTCATCACAAGCAACCCTGTACCGGAGGATCCGGTTACTGTTGCCGAGACACTTGCTCTGGGCTTGAAGGATACCGTGTTGGCTACGCTTGCGCCCGCATATGGGTATATGGTCAATGGAAATGATTCTCCTGTTGAATAGGTTGCATCCCATAGTTCGAATGTGACCGGAGCGACCACTTCTTTAATGTTCAGGTCGGAAATTGCAGCTGTAAGCGATGGATAAACCTGGCCGGTCCCGACAGGGTAGACACCGGATAAAGCTCCTACAATAGTATAGGAATAGGGTGTTGTTGGGGGAATGCTGCAAAATGGCGGATCGAAGGTGAACCCGCCGGCCCCGTTAAGCGGATTGGATCCCACATTCGGAATCGTTGCAATATCCTGGGTCACTATGTAGTATGAAACTACATCATTCAGGAAAACACCTGAACCAAATGTGAAGGTATACGTATTTCCACCTGCCCATACCCCCGTTGTGTTTGACCATGCGCCCGAGTTGACCTTCCAGTAAATTACCGGTAGTCCGGCTCCCAATACAGGAACGCCTGTGGCATCGGTTATGGTCGTAGAAAGGACTCGTGCGATTGTGGACGATGTATTCATTAATTGTGTGAATGAGATATTCGGAGGGGTCAGGTCGACGGCAAGCCCGCCAAATTCATCCGCGCCAATATCAGGGGCCGATGCCTGGGATGCAACATTGTTTGGGTAGCCAGAATTTGGGTAACGGGAGTTGCCGTCATAGTCGGTTGTCACGGCTACCGGGATGGCAACGGTTGCACCGCCGCTTTCACATTGTGTAAGGGTGGTCGTCTGGATATGAAGGTCATAGGGTGTGGATGAAACACTGATGAACGGGGGGTTTTCGGTAACAGCCGAAGCATCCCTGGGTGAAACTCTTGCTTTATATGCGGCCAGGCTCTGGTCTGAATTTGTCGGATCTGCAAAAATCAGGTTGTTTGGCCCCGGGGCTCCTGCCCAGAAGTCGTTGTTGTTGGATGTTGAAACATATGAAGTAAGGTTGACATTGTTTCGCTGGTAGGCAATTACCCGGCCGGTTCCGGTTGATGCCGATTTGTTGACAACAATGTTATTGCGCAGTTCAACAGCAGGTGTCGCGGAGGCGAAAATGCCGGTAGCTCCAAAATTGGTTCCCGTGGATGTGGCATCAAGGTAAATAGTATTGTTGTATGCACCAAGGGAAGTTCCCCCGTTCATATACAAACCATAAATGGTATTCCCTGAAGTGGGTGCTTTTAATTCACTTACAAAGTTGTTGTAATAATATACATTGTTTCCGCTTGCCTGGAAAATTCCATACAGGAGGGCGGTACCGCTTGCCATATTGATATTCTGGACCCTGTTGTTGTAATAATATCCATTTCCGCCCCCGCCGTTGTACATCCCGTACGTTGTGTAATTGGTATTGTAAATGTTGGAGATCCTGTTATTGTACACATACTTGGTCACGCCATTGTAAATGCTGTAAAATCCATAGGCAATTCCGCTTGTGCTGACTGTAATGTTTTCAATCGTATTGTTATATTCATTGCAAACATTTCCTGTACCGGCATTGTAGAACATATAGGTTGTGGCGGAAGCCAGGGTTGACTGGATGCGTATGTTGTTTGAAACGGTGTTGCTGTATACGTTCGCAGTACCGGCAGTGGAGGGGTTGCAGGTAAAGTAACTGTAATATAGAGGACCAGTAGAAGTCGCTGTAACAGAGCCAATTGTATTCCCAGAGACAAGGTTTCCATAAAAATTAGCCGTTACCCCGCCGGTGGTGATCCAGATAAGGTACACGGTTCCCCCTGCATGATTTGGCAGGCTGTTATTCACAATGCTGTTATTGTAATAATTAACTGCATTTGAGGTGCCGCTTCCACCCATTGCGTTGTTATAGATTGCATAAAATGAGCCCGTTCCGTTATAAGTCATGCTTATTGTATTGCTGTACACATCCAGGTTGGAGTTCAACCCTGTCATCAGGTTAAACACGCTACATGAACCGCTTGTTAAAGGGACGGCACCTGTGAAGCTGTTGTTGGCCAGCGTCATTCCATTCTGATAATATGTGTTCAAACCAAAAGCCGGGTTGGTGGTTCCACCGTAGCCAAGCCCCCTGAAACTGTTTGCACCGTCTTTACCCACCTCGTTTCCCTGGTCATAAAAGCTGAACGGTGTCACATCGGCAAACCCATAAAGGTATATCCCGTTATAACAACTGTTAAAAGTCAGGCCATAAAACCTGTTATATGAATTTGTTCCTGAGGAGGATGTTACCGTAAGGATTGAACCCGGAGCTGCATAGGCGTAGTTGTTGGAATATATTCCATAACTGTTGGAATTGCTGCTCATGTTGATGGTGCTGTTCTTTATGGTAATATGTTGCGCTCCATCCGTTCCGGAAGCTTTGAAAATTGCAAAGCCGAATTCCATCTGGTCGACAGGAACCGTGTTTGCAGCGTTTTCCTGCACATCAATCCCGTCAAAAGTGATGTAGTCGCCACCTCCGATGCAAAAGATATAATCATAATTGCCGGTACCGGGATTACATGCTGTGATCATTGGATTTATTCCGGTCCCGTCCTTCATAAAAACAACAGGGTTGGACGCCGTTCCCGAAGCGGTGACGAGACCCGATGTCAGTGAAAGAAAAGTTTCAATATAACCCGGCGCAACCTTGAAAGTCACTCCGCCTGGTCCTACCCCGGAAGTGTTAAGTGCATTGATGGCGGTTGCAACAGTTGCATAGTCGCCGGGAATGGTTTTGATGCCGCTGATCTGGCCAAAACCTAAAAGACTGATGACACATGCAGCCATCGCAAGCAGTACATTTCTTTTCATTTTGGTGGGTTGTTAATGGTGAATGTTAAATTAAGACTATCAGGATAAATGAATGGTCATTCACGACTGAATTGGCATGAGACCGGCATGGCTCACAGACAGTAAGAAATTACGCTGTCAAAAATATCCTCGCTGATTACGGATTCCTAATTTATTGGCCTAACAAAATAGACCATCTGCGTAACAAAATGTAACAGGATTGACATACAAAGAGTTACACTCTGAATATTTACTGTTTGATTGTAGGGGCCGGGCGGGGAAAGACCTTCGGATAAAATTAAATCAGGGTTAAAAAGCTCACCAGGTTCTCATCTTTCGATACACCAAGTTTCTGGCGAAGCCTTGAGCGTGCCATACGGATACTGTCCTGCGACTGGTAGGTCAGCGTGGAAATCTCTTTTGTACTCATGTTAAGCCTTAGAAATGCACACAATTTCAACTCATTGGGTGAAAGGTCAGGAAACTTCTCACCCAGCTTTTTGTAAAAATCAATGTGTACATTCTGAAACCTGATTTCGAACTCCTTCCACGCATCAATGATGGAAGATTGTTCAAGTTCATGGATCATTGACCTGATGGTCTGCTCATTCCCGGCTCCTTCCCGGAGATCAAGTCTTTTTAGCTTACCTGCCATCGACATCGCAAGCTCATTCATTCTTGAGAGGTACACTACATTGGTGGTTAACTCTTTATTCTGAAAATCAAGCTTTTCATTCAGGCTTAACTTTTCAAGATTTGCCTGTTTCTTCTTTGACCGTTCGAGGCGGAGCATCAGGAAAAGGATCAGGATAACCGCCAGCAACCCCCCGCCACTGGAGATATAAACGATAAACAAAGTCCGTTTCGCTGAGTTTGCCAGTGCCACATTCAATACATTCACTTTTTGCTTTTTGTCATATTCCTGCTTCACTTCCAACAGTTTAACCGCCCTGATATTTCCTGATTTCGCGAGGCTGTCGGCTTGGGCGGTGTATATCTTATGATAAAACAGGGCTGAGTCGAACCGGGATTCTCGTTCAAAGATCATGCTGAGTTGTTGTGTCGTGATCATGATCTGCCTGACCTGCTTCATCGACCTGGCGATTGAAAATCCCTTCCGGTTATAAATAAGGGACCTTTGAAGGTCTCCCATCCTGTACCATGTATCACCAAAATTTGCCATCAGTTCAGAAAACTGAATATTGGCAGGACCGGGATGTACGACTGCGTTCTTTTTCTGGATCTCATAGCTTTTGTTAAAAAAATCAATGGCCTCAGGGTATTTATTTTGTTTGCTACTGATCATCCCGAGGATCATCAGACCCCTGGCCTCCAGCACATTGTCCTTTGATTTCCTGGCAACATCAATGGATTGTCGTATATATTCACACGACATATCCAGGTTACCCAGGTAATAACAGGCTTCCCCAAGGTTTAGCAGCGGGTACGCGGTGTTGACGGTGTCACCGATCTGCCTGAAAAGTATTAACGAATTTGAGTAGTAATCCAATGCCGTGTTATAATCATCGCAGTCGAGGTAAATGTTCCCGACATTGCTGAGAACATGCGGCAATATCGTGTAGAGGTGATGCTTTTCCGAGAGATCGATCACCTCCATGAAGTAAGTCAGGGCCTCGACAATATTGTCCTGCACCAGGCAAATACTCCCAAGCATCGATTTCATTCGCGTACTGAGTTCCTGGTCCCCTGAAATACCGTAGTACTTTGCAGCCATGTTGAAATTAAAGAAGGCCTGGTCAAGTTGGTTTTGTTTCAGGTTTAAGAAGGCAGACTGGGCATACACATCAGCAAGTGGTTTTTCCGATTTCAAACCCTGGGCCAGGGATCTGGCTTCCTTTAAAAAAACAACCGAAGAATCAGGAGTGGTCTCCTCCATCGCCTTAGCGATCTCAAGGTAAATTTTTACCTTGTTCCTTAAATCATCACTCTTGAACAATGCCATACGAAGGCTGTCAACCTTCGGTCTTACGCCATAGGCATTTACCAGGGTAAGGATGGTCAACCAGGAAAGAAGGATAAAAAAGAAATGAGTCTGAATATGACAGCCAGGTTTTGGATATCTCTTGGTTACCATAAAAGTACGCTATTTTTTATCGCTGTTCAAAATCATTGAAGTTTTCTTCGATGCTGTTCGCTTCAAAAACGCCGAAAACGATCAATCCCCCGCCCCTGTATTGTTAATACACCCTGGCCAGCGGATTTATGATCCCCTGGTTTAAAGGTTCAGGGTTTCAAAGACAGGGTTCAGCCACTTCTAAACCTGTCATTCCCACCCGACTGGCAGGGAAAAATAAAACGACGCCCCCTTATCCACCTCGCTTTCAGCCCAAACCTCGCCTCCATGCCGCAACACGATGCGTTTAACGATGGCCAGCCCGACTCCTGTTCCTTCGAACTCTTTCGCGCTCTGTAACCGCTGGAACACCCCGAAAAGTTTGTTAAAATATTTCATGTCAAACCCGACCCCATTGTCCTTGATGCAATAGATGCAATTCAGCCCCTCCTTCCTGCAGGAAATGGAAATGACCGGCTTCTCTTTTTTTGAGCTGTATTTGATCGCATTCGAAACCAGGTTGGTCCAGACCTGTCTCAACATGACCGGATCGCCCTGGGTATCGCAAATGTCACCGATGTTCATTTCGATTCTCTCACGTGTCGCCGGGTCTGCTAATTCTTTGTAAACCGAACTCACCAATTGTTTCATATTGATGGCACTTCGCTGCATTTCAGTACGGTTAAAGCGGGAAAAGGTCAAAAGGTCGTCGATCAGGCATCCCATCTTCAGGGAGTTTTCCTGGATAATGGAACAGATTCTCTTCCCCTCATCATCCAGCTGAGGAGCGTAATCCTCCACAAGGATGTTGGTAAACCCATGCATCCCCCTCAAAGGTGCATGCAGGTCGTGCGATACGGAATAGGAGAACGACTCCAGTTCACGGTTTGCCTCCTCAAGCTGGGCAGTTCTTTCAGCTACCCTGGCTTCCAGTTCGCTGTTGAACCTGAGAATTTCTCCGGCGGCGCGCTTGCTTTCGGTGATATCCCTGAAATACCATACCCGTCCAAGGTATTGATCGCCTGCTCCAACCATCGGCGCAGAATACCGGTTGATAACCCTGCCATCCTTCAGGTTAATTTCATCCATGCTGGTCGCCTGCTGGTTTTCATTGATAGCATGAACGAGATGGATAAATGTATCCGGATCTGAAACATGGTCCGTCACAAATTGCAGGACCGGCCCATCAGACCTGGCTTCAAGCAAACCGGGAGAAATTCCCCATAATTCAATGAACCTTTGATTATAGGAGAGAATAAGATTATTTTCATCCACAACCAGTATGGCATCAAGGGATGTTTCCTGCTGCGTTGAAAGTATGATGTTTTTAAATTGGAGGTCCAGCTCTGCGCGTTTACGTTCCGTTATATCGACCCCCATGATCAGTAAATAGGGTTTTCCTGTCAGGTCGACCTTTTCAACCGAGATCAGCATGGTTCCACCTGACTGGTCCTTTTTATTTATTTCCACCTCAAAGTTGCGGACGCATCCATTGGCGATCAGAATTTCCTTCATTTTTTCACGCTCGGCGGGGTTCTTCCATAATCTGATATCCCTGAAAGTGCGGCCGATAATCTCCTCCCGGGAATAGCCGGTAACATTCAGGAAGGCATTGTTTACCTCCACCCATTTTTCGGAAGTCACATCGGTGATGCTGACCGGTATGGGACTGGCGTGAAAAGTGGAGTAAAACAGTGCTTCACTTTCCCTTAACGCAACCTCTGAACGTTTCCTGTTGGTAATATCAGTTGCCAAACCGACTGTGTATTGCTCACCCCCTATTTCAATCAATTCCACAGAGATCAATACATCCCGGATTTCACCGTTTTTTTTCCGGGATCTGATCTCCATGTTTTTACAACAATTTGACTGCTTCAGCTGTTTGAACATGGATTCACGTTGATGCGGGTCATCCCATAATTTCAATTCGACGGAGGTACGTCCGGTCATCTCACCAGGACTGAATCCATGGATTTCTGCAAAGGCAGGATTTACATCCGTAATCAAACTATCTGAAAGACGGGTGAGGACAATTCCTACCGGGCTGACCTTGAAAATGACAGAAAGCCGTGCTTCATTTTCATGTAATGCTTCTTCTACCAGCCGGCGTCCTGTAATATCCTGTGAATTCAACAACGCAAGCCTGATGTTTCCCGCGTAATGCCTGACAGGTTGGATGTTGTTGAGGAAAAAGCGTATCTTTCCGTTGATGCTGGTCTGTGTTTCAATTACAATTCCCTCGTTTGATTTCAGCACCTGCTTTATATTCTGCAGCTGCCTTTGGGCTAATTCCTGAGGGAAAAAATCATTCATGTGTTTACCAATAATATCGGCTGGTCTGAGGTCCAGAAAGTTGGCTGCAACCTCATTGACATAATGGAAGTATCCGTCATTGTCGATGGTGGCAATCACAGAGTTGGAACTTTCTATCAGGCTGCGGTACTTAGCCTCGCTTGCTCTCAACTCTTCCCCGGTCTTTAAAAGCTTCCTCTTTTGGTCCGCATGATCAATTGCCCGTTCCACGGCGGAGGGAAGACGTTCCAGGCGATCCTTTAATACATAGTCAACGGCCCCCTGCTTGAGAAGTTCCACGGCCATAATCTCTCCAATGGAACCCGAGATACAGATGAAAGGCACCTCCGGACAATGCCTGTTGCATATTTTCAGGGCGGCGAATGCATCGAAATCCGGGAGGTTGTAGTCTGCCAGGATAAAATCATAAACATTGTCCTGTACCAGTTTTGCAAACTCCGCCTCCTTCTCAACACGCGTGATTTCCATGTTGTAGCCTGCCTCGATCAGCTTTTCACTAATGATCTCAAAATCCATTACTGAATCTTCAAGCGACAATACCTTGTACACATTAACCTCTTCATGTTTTTCATTCATATTATATCCCTCCGTCATTAGGCAGTTCATTAAGCATGGCCCAGAATATCCCCACCTGTTTAACTGTGTTGTAAAAATCGGTAATGTTGACCGGTTTCACCACGTAGGCATTGATGCCAAGTTCATAACATTTTTTCAGATCAGGATAATTTTTCTTAAATCAACCATAGTTCACGGGATTAATGAGGTAATGTAAAATAAAAAGAGGCACCCTTGCCAGGTTCTGATTCTGCCCAGGTAAGCCCGCCGTGTTTGCTTATGATACGCCGCACGATTGCCAGACCAATGCCTGTTCCTTCGAATTCCTGGCTCGAATGAAGCCTCTGAAACACACCGAACAGTTTATGTGCATATTGCATGTCAAAACCCGCGCCATTGTCGGTCACAGAAAAAATAAATTCGTTATCATCTTCATCCGCACTTATTTTGATCCTTGCAACCTGTATTCCTTTCGTGAATTTGACGGCATTGCTCAACAGGTTGAACCATACGATCCGCAACAATGCATGATCAGCCTTCAACAATGGCAATCCACCAACTTCCCACTCAATATTCCGCCCCCCGGTATCCCTTGAGATCATCGCCACCACCTCATCCACCACAAGATTCATATCGAGCCTGCCCGGTTTCATCTCCTGCCTTCCTGTTCTGGATAATTGAAGAAGGTCGTCAATGAGTGTTCCCATCTGCCTGGTGGAATAAATGATCGTTTCGAGGTAGTGTTTCCCGGTTTCAGGAAGTATATCGTGATACTTCCTGGTCAACAGGTCGACATAACCATTTATGTGACGGAGGGGTGCACGCAGATCATGCGATACCGAGTAGGAAAATGCTTCAAGCTCACTGTTAGCTTCCATCAGTTGGGCGGTGCGCTCCTCAACCCTTCGTTCGAGTGTCTCATTTAATCTCGTTATCAACTCCTCCGCCTGTTTTCTTTCTGTAATCACTTCATGCTGAATGATCACATGGCTCAGTTTTCCATTCTCATCAAATATAGGATAGGCCCAATTGGCATAATATTCCTTCTTTTTTTCCTTTACTTCAATACTTTGAGATTCTGCTGCGGTTCCAATATCAAAAAGCACCTCCCACCGGGCAGATTTGCCCTCATAAAAAACCTTTTCAAGATGTGGAATGATCCCACCCTGCCTGATGCCTTCATCTTTGAAAATATTGTACACCTTTCCTTCAATATGTTTTGGCTCAACCCCGAAAATAGTGCTTAATTTAGGGTTGATCCTTTCGCACCAGCCTTCGCTGTCGAGTATCTGGGTACTCACCGAGGACTGCATGAACATCTGCTCAAAAAAATTCTTTTGCCTGACAAGTTCCTCTTCCACCTTCTTTCGCCCGGTGATGACGTCGAAGACCGAAACAAAATGCTCCTTTTCAGGACAATAGACGGATACGGAAAACCACTGTTGCAATGCTTCCAGGTAGACTTCAAATTTTTCATGCCGGCCGGACATGGCAACACGTGAATATACTTCAAAAAGCCCGGGATCGGTATCCAGGATGCCCGGGATCACATTCGACACATATTTCCCATTGACCCCCTTCAGGCCGGTCAACTCCCCGAATGCATCATTAACCGAAAGATAGATCCAATCAACCGGCCGGCGCTCCTTGTAGATCATCCTGCAATAGGCATATCCTTCTGCCATGTGTTCAAACAGCCCGTGGTAACGTTTTTCGCTTATGCGCAGTTTTTCCTGCACCTGCTTTCTCTCCGTGATCTCCTGCTGGGTGGCGACACTGCATTTCCGCTTCCCTGTATCATCCTTTACGCTCACAAGGTCAATCTGTACGTCATAACGCGTTCCGTCGTTACGGATTTTTGAAATCTCAAATTGTACGCTGCCTGTCTGATCAGATTGTTCGATATGCTTTTTCACCTGTTCATGGTCTTTGGGATCATACAAGTCCAGGATCGTCATGGAGGAAAGATCTTCCTGTTGCAAACCCTCCTGGCGTGCAAAGGCCGGGTTGCAGGTAAGCAGTTTACCTGATGGAAGACCAACGGCAATGCCATGCGCGCAGTACTTGAAAGCATCAGCCCAGAGGCGCCTTGTTCTATCACTTTCAAAATGGAATTCATTTTCCATTTGTACGGGAACCCGCTCGTGCATGCAGCGCCCGATATAGGAAAATACCAGGGTGGATTCGATGCCGGGCCATATCTCGCTGTATTTTTTTCCCAGCAGCTCATCGTTCTGACGACGGTTATGTATTTCGGCTGTTTTATTGAGATAGCGGTACCTCCATTCAAAATCCAGTACCTGGCACCCTTCCAGTAAATTATCCAGAACAGATCGGAAGAAACTATCCGTCTCTATTATATTCGTCATGAAGTAAGTTTTTGATCCGGTCAATTCCGGAACAGGTGAACAATTGCCTAAGATTCCTTTCCCACAAAAGCATTTCTGTGCATGTTCAAAAAAACCCATGTAAAGTTAGCAAATAATCACAGGAACATGAATTTGTTGTATTTTTATTCACCTTCTCAAAGAACCGAAACGTTCATGGTATCACAATCACAACCCATCAGCGGCAATGTAGATCAGGTAAAAGCAGATGAATGAAAACAAATGCCCTGTTTCTTTTCTTATCCTTGTTCATCCTCATGTGTTCAGGAAGATGCATGGGGCACAACACATTGTTTGAAAACATTGCTAACAGCAAATCTTGCAAACAGGTTCATCCAAATGACCGGGGCTTGTTCATTAATGATACCATTATTGTAATCTCACCGGATTATTGTTCAGGAAATGCTGCTGTTACCCTCACTTGTAATCTCTTTTCTTCTTACTTGTGGAGCACCGGGGAAACAACGCAATCCATCGCGGTGAATGAGCCTGGCTTTTATACTGTTTTTGTTACCAACCTGATCATGTGCCGTGGATTCGGATGATTTTAGACCCACTCCAATCCGGCCTTGTTAAATATTTCACAAAACACTTGACTTTCATCTTGAAAAACTGCAATTTCCGGGGATTAATTTCAAATCCCCGTTCCTATGAAAAAATCTATCCTCATTTCATTAATTGTAATTTTTGCTTTTGTCCGTAGAATTGCCCAGGTTGGCATCAACACAGACAACAGCGCACCCGATCCTTCCGCGGGGTTGGATGTGAAGTTCACCAATAAAGGGTTACTGCCACCCAGGATGACCTTTGCACAACGCAATGCCATTGCATCCCCTTCTGAGGGCTTGGTGGTAATTTGCACGAATTGTAAAGCAGATGGAACCGGCTGCATATCCATGTATCTTGGAGGGCAATGGCTTAACCTGGCCGGGAACTGCGACCTTCCTGCTCCACCCGTGGAAGGAAATCATATCCAAACGAATACACAGATTACCTGGAACTGGAATACGACACCCATATCAACAGGATACAAGTGGAACACAACCAATTACTATCCCGGAGCGACCGATATGGGAACTGCAACAACCAAAACCGAAACGGGTCTGGCCACAGGCATCAGTTATACACGTTTTGTATGGGCCTACAATGCCTGCGGGCACTCCGGGCCGGACACCCTCACTGCACAGGCATTACCATGCGGATCATCTTTTACAGTCAGCCATGTGGCAGGAGGTATTGCTCCTGTTTCCAAAACGGTCACTTATGGAACGGAACAAATCGTACCCCAAACACAGCATGGATAACATCCATAACCGAAAATTCAGATTGGACAGCAAATAATGACCCGTGTTCACTTCTGTTAGGCAGTGCATGGCGAATTCCCACCTTTACCGAATGGAACAACGTGGATGCCGGCGGGAACTGGACCAACTGGTATGGTCCCTGGAATTCAGGTCTGCAGATACATGCTGCGGGTTACCTTGACGGAAGCAGTAGTTTGCTAATCAACCGGGGTGTAAACGGCGATTGCTGGAGCAGTACAAAGTACAATACCTCTTACGCTTGGCTTCTCGACCTCCTCAATCTCGGCTGCAACATTGACTGGACCAACAAGACACTTGGTTTGTCCGTCCGCTGTGTCCGGGAAAATTAATTTTGCAGGGATGGGAAATAAAGTTGTTGGCGTAACGGTCCTGGTCCCACTTCCACCCGGGGTCCCACAGCCAGCCGATGCTGACAATTCGCTTCCAAATGGCATTTCCAATTAAATTATCTCCCCTAAATGTTTATAATTAGAAGAAATAATTTTAAATACTTCGTCCATACGCCCACTTAGCATCATTTTACCCATATATAAAGACAACCCTTTCACCTGGTCGAATTCCAGCTTGGGAGGCATGGCGAGAGCGTTTGGGTCCGTTTGGATTGTGACTAAAACCGGCCCCTCCCGAAGGAATGCCTTTTCCAGTTCAGATTTAACCTCATCGGGATTACGAATTGTGATACCAGGCATTCCCATAGCTTCCGCTATTTTTGTGAAGTCCGGATTCAGCATATCGGTCTCGCGGTCGGGAATCCCTGCAACTTCCATTTCCAGCTTGACCATTCCCAGTGAACGGTTGTTGAAAACGATGATCTTCACGGGTAATTTATATTGTACAATTGTCATCAGGTCGCCCATCATCATGGACAGCCCACCATCACCGCAGAATGCAATGACTTGTTTCCCAGGACAGGCAAAAGCAGCACCAATGGCCTGGGGCATTGCATTCGCCATTGAACCGTGATTGAAAGAGCCTAGCATTTTCCGGTCGCCTGTTCCATCAATATAGCGGGCGGCCCATACACAGCACATTCCTGTATCTACTGTAAAGATGGCATCCCTGTTGGCCAGGTCATTAATCACAGAGGCAACAAATTCAGGGTGAATGGCATTTGATTTTCCGGGGTCCTTAACATAGGATTGTAATTTCCTTGTGACCTCTTTGTAAAATTCGAGTTGTTGCCGGAGGAAATTGGAATCTTCTTTTATTTCTATCTTTGGCAAAATTGCCTGCAATGTATCTTTGATATCGCCACAAAGTCCCAGATCGAGGTTAGCCCTGCGCCCAAGTTTTTCAGGTTTAAGATCGATCTGCACGATTTTATTTTTGACAGGCATGAAGGGCGTATAGGGAAAATCTGTTCCCAGTAAAACCAGCAATTCACATTCATGCATGCTATGGTATGCCGATGGAAAGCCCAGCAATCCTGTGAGACCAACCTCATATGGATTTTCAAACTGGATGGCCATCTTTGCCTTATATGAATAAGCAACCGGGGCCTTTAGCATTCCGGCCAGTTGTACAACCTCATCATGTGCCTTTGAAGCGCCCAGACCGCAGAAAATAGTAACCCTTTTGTTTCCGTTTAACAATGCAGCAAGTTGAACCAGTTCTGCCTCTGATGGTCTCACGATCGAATTGCTCCTGAAAAGCCTGGTAGTCGTTTCAGCTTCCGATGCCGGCAGGTTGGTAATGTCACCTGGTAATCCTATTACAGCCACTCCTTTCTGATGTATTGCGTGTTGGAGGGCAGCCTGCAACATCCTCGGTAATTGTTCGGGCGTATCAGCAACCTGGTTGTAACATGAACAATCGTCAAAAAGTTTGATAGTGTTTGTCTCCTGAAAATAACCTGTACCAAATTCTTTGGTAGGAATTGTAGACGCAATCGCTAATACTGATGAAGCTGAACGGTGTGCATCATACAAACCGTTTATCAGGTGAACATGCCCGGGCCCGCTGCTGCCGGCACAACAGGCCAGACCATTCAACTGAGCCTCGGCTCCGGCAGCAAATGCAGCAGTCTCTTCGTGCCTTACATGGATCCATTTCATTTTTCCATTGCGGTAAACAGCCTCGTTTAAATGATTGAGACTATCGCCTGTTACGGCATAAATCCTCTGGATACCTGCTTCAACCAATGTTTCCACCAACTGGTCCGATACATTTTTTTTCATACTTACTTGATCTGCTATTTATTCTATCCGGATAAATCCCACTCTTAAGGGTTTGTTTCCGTTGTTCCAGAAAATGATCAATGCTAAACACTCCAGAACCCCTGGATGCGATGAATAAAAACAGAAAGCAAAGTTCCTGTTTCCATTTTGGTCATTGAAGTTATGTTGATTCCCTCTACCGGGGAACTCCAAATATTTCTTCCGAATTAATTAGTAAATCGGCATATTGCGCTCTTTTATAAATAAATGGATTGCTGCTGAGCCTCTTTTTCGACAACTTCCCTCTAAATTCATCAATGTTAGTGTATTGTTTGCTCTCCATCCAATCCTCCAATTCGGTTTTCATTTTGGTAATTTGAGTCAGGCCATTTTTATACAACGTACTCACGACCTGTACACATGAAGAGCCGGATAAGATCAGTTTGATCACATCTGCACCGGTAAATACCCCGTGACTGCTGCATATATCAGCTTTAATTGTTTCGAAAAGCAGTCCTGAAAAACGCAGCGATTTCTTGTAGTCTCCTGGATGACTGAGATCAATCGATTTAATGTGTTTTTCCGTGACGATATCAATATCGGGCTGGAAAAATGAATTAAAAAGAGCAAAACCATTTACACCGGCCAGGTCAAGTTTCTTAATAAAGTTCAGGGTATTCGTATAGTCTGCACTTAATTTAACACTCACCGGTATTGCTGAATTTTTCCTGATCTCTTTCACAATATGAATCTGTTCGTCTTCTATCTCTTTAGCCGTCTTGTCAAAGTCTGAAGGAACCTGATAAAAATTCAGTTCTATCCCGTTTACCCCGGTCTGACTTAATAATCCGGCATATTTTATCCAGGTATCGATGTTGACGGCATTAAGACTGGCTATTAAGGGAATAGATAAACTTTCCTTTGCTTTCCGGATAGCTGACAGATGTTCATCAGGGCCTGAATAATCTGCCTGCGGATGCGTTGTAAGCATTTCTGCATTGATATCGTTGAATTCATTAAGCCGTTCATCCAACTGCAACTTTTCAAGTTGTATTTGTTCCTCGAACAATGACCTGTAGACAATCGCTCCGGCGCCAAGTTCTTCTGCCTTTTTAAGCTTATCAAGGTCTTTTGACAAATTTGATGCTCCGATTATAATGGGATTATCCAATTCGATACCCATGTACTTTATTTTCAACCTGTTCATTGGTGCTGATTTAATCCTGTTGAATAATTTTTATTGTGATCCCCCGGTTATAAACACAATTTTATTTTGGGGATTCTTCAATCTGTTTTTCGACAATGTGTAAAATTGTTTTCTCTTCCTCCTTCACCTTTTTTTCCAGTTCTGAGTATTCTTTTGAAAGTTCGGTTATCTCCCGTTCTGTTTTTCCTTCTACATCAATCACGGCATTACTTGCCTGCTCATGTGACGAAACCAGTTCATTCACCTTTAAATGAAGTGAAGCGGAGAAACGGTTGAAGGATTTCTGGATAATAAATAAACTTAGAAAAGCAACTCCCAGGATAAGATCGCTGATGCAGGAGTGAATATCCTGGGAGTAAAATCGTTTGTTGGTAAGCCAGAATATGATCGTACACAAGGCAAGAATAAAGGTGATAGAATTGCCAAGTATGGCAATTGAAAGAGAGACAAGTTTTTCAAAACCTATTTCTAAACGTCGGTATACTATACGCATTAACAGGCAATTAAAAATTCATTGAGAACCTTTCATTACGGCCTCTCTGCCGTTACATCCTGAGCTGATGTTGCACCATCAGGAGTTTTTTCCAAATCCCTGTCTAATGAATACAGAGCAATACTGCTCACCTTTTCGCCACCTGCAATTTTCAATTTGTCCAGTAAGGTCAGGGCAAGCGTTTCTTCTTCTGTTTGTTCCTTCACGAACCATTGCATGAGGTTCCAGGTTGCCCAGTCCTGTTCATCAAGGCTCATTTTTACCAGGGCATAAATTGACCTCGTATTTTCAACTTCATGTTCAAAGATCTTTTCAAAACAACTGTTAATGTTAACCGGAGTGTCATGAGGAACCGGTATGGCTGTAACATGAACCTCCGCTCCTCTTTTTAATATGTACTCCAGTATCTTCATCATGTGGTTACGCTCTTCCTGCGCGTGCCTGAACAGAAAGTTGGCGATGCCGCCAAATCCCTGGTGACTGATCCATGAAGCGTAGGATAAATATATTTGTGACGCATGAGCTTCTTTTGTCATTTGCGCATTCAACGCTGCTGCAAGCGTTTTTGAAAGTCGGTTCGTATTCATTTACTTTTTGTTTTTATATGGTTAAAATACTTCTTTGACTATTGATTTAACAGGTACATGCAGATTCGCCAGGTATTTTTCCATCGCATCCATCATTGGCGGAGGTCCGCATAAATAAAAGATTTTGTTCATTCCATCACTTTGTGCTCTGATAAATTCTTCGGTAATTACCCCGAATGCATAACCATCGGCATTTTCATCAGACAAAATGTTAATGAAATTTTTGCCTAATAATTTTTCAAATTCAGGTTTAAGAATGATGTCGGCCTTGGTTTTATTGGCAAAAATGAGTTTGTTCTGCCCGATTTCGTTTTTTGACTGAAGAAACCTGAAAATGGAAATAAACGGCGTCACGCCTGCTCCCCCGGCAATAAACACTCCCTCTCCTTTATACGCGATTGCGCCAAAAACATCATGCAGTATCAGTTCATCATTCGCCTGTAAATGCAGAAGTTCATTGGTAACACCATTGTGGGAAGGATAGGTTTTGATATGGAATTCCAGGTAATCATCATCAGGCAGGCAGGTGAATGTGAAGGGCCGTTTTTCTTTCAGCCAGTCGCTTTTATTCACAGAGACTTCAGTTGCCTGCCCGGGAGTAAAGCTATACCCCCGGGGTTTCTCCACACGAATTTGCAATACGTCGTGGGTGACATGCTTAATGGATTCTATTTTAACATGATGGTTCATCTGTTCCTACTTTTTATGCAACAAGGTTAAAGCAGCTTCGTATCTTCCGGCAACTTCTTCCCAATTGACAACATTCCAGAATGCCTCGATATAATCCGGCCTTTTATTCTGATATTTCAGATAATATGCATGTTCCCATACATCAATCGTAAGAAGTGGAGTCCCTTTTTTCTCAGCGATGTCCATCAAGGGATTGTCCTGGTTCGGTGTGGAGCAAATAAACAGGGTGCCTTTATCATCAAGGCAAAGCCATGCCCAACCGCTGCCAAACCTGGTTTTCCCTGCCTCTGAGAATTGTTTTTTAAACTCATCAAAGGAGGTGAATGTTTTCCCTATGGCTTCTGATAATTTACCTGCTGGCATCCCGCCTCCATGGGCTTTCATGCTTTCCCAGTAAAAGGTATGATTGAAATAGCCTCCACTGTTATTTCTCACAGCCACAGGTTCTTTACTTATATTTCTGAAAATTTCCCCGATGGTCATCGATTCCATCGGCGTACCTTTGATGGCGTTGATGAAATTATCAAAGTATGCCTTGTGATGCTTGCTGTAATGTATCTCTACAGTAAGTTTATCAATATAAGGTTCAAGGGCGTCATACGCGTAGGGTAATGGTTGAAATTCAAATTTTGTTGGTGTATTCATTTGGATTTTAGTTTTTAAGTTACTGTTTGTTTGATTCTTTTTCACTTGATTTTGTTGGATAGCTTGTGATTGTGCAACCAGGTTAATTTGTAAGCTAAGAAACCCGGCGATAATTATTACTGATAAATAATTGAGTTTATTCATGATCCGTCCTCCCTGTTGTTATTGAGTTTTAGTACCTGTATAAATTAATTTGACAGTTAGCTGAAACATCAATTCACCTGAATTCCAGACTGGCTGGCCAAATAATTTTCCAAACCCATTTGTTCTATCTGTGAATGTTGCATTTCGGCCCAGTCAACATGACCTTCTTCCATTTTAAGGATCATTGACAACAATTCAACTGAGCCCTGGTCATTTACTTCACGGGCGGTATTTATTGCTTCGTTATATACCCGCACGGCTTCCAGTTCATCCTCATTGCCATTTGAAATCATTTCGGCGACAGTTTTGCCAATTTTAATCAAGTTAAGCTTTGATACAGTTGGCGCCCCATCAAAAAAAATGATTCGTTCGATAAGCCACTCCGCATGATGCATTTCATCCATTGCCTGTTTTCTGAGTGCCATGTGAAGTTTAAGGTAGCCCCAGTTTGCGCACATTTCGGAATGGACCATATACCGGTTTATGGCAGTAAGTTCCTCTGCAAGCAGTGAATTCAGGCTTGACAACATTTTCCTATTCCCTTTCATTTTTTTATCTTTTAAAGCAATTTTGACTGTGCGTTCCATTTTAGGGCTACAGGTGTTTTACTTTTTTACTACCTGGATCGAGGTTGCCCAATCACAAATGATCGTTGCCTCGTCTTTGGTTGGAGCCGCACCAGGATTTTTTTCCCTGAAACTTTTTGGAGGCATCTTCCCTTTTGAAACCATTTTGCACATGTCTTTTGCTTTGCCGGCTTGCTTTTCGGGTGAAAATTTATCCCAGTTTGATAAGTTAAGATGCATCAAAGCCATTCCATTTCCGCCTTCCGTATGACATTTCACACATGATCTTTCGGCTATTTTCATCACACCGGAAGATATCGGCTTGCTAACATTGCCCTCTTTCTGTGGCGGCAGGGACGTTTGGGCCGATGAATGGTTCATGATCATTGATGTAAGGAATACGATTCCCAACATTGTTAAAGTGATGCTGTTTGCTTTTTTCATGGGTTGAGTTTTAAGGTTAAGAATGGATGTTTAACGTAATGCCAAAGGTCAATATCATAATGATTGATTGTGTTATATAATATTGGAGAATAGTTACATAATTCACACTTTCATCAACCGTGGTTGTCAAATAATCAGCAGGTAATATATAGCCCAACATAAGCGGTTGCCAGATTTTCATTGACGATACTATGTCCACCTGAATAGAGAACATGCACGTGTTCAGTAAAGTTGAGCGAACCTCCGATCGTAAATCCGGTGATTTCTTTATCTTCGGTTGTGGATGCTGTATGGTAATAAAGTTCTGAACCCAGGGTTATAAACTCAGAAAAATCGTATTGTGCCTCCCATCCCGCGAATACCCAGTTTTTATTCCCTGAACCGGGATTGATCCAATACCCGGCTCCACCATTTGAGCTAAATTTATTCCAGGATTTCTGGAACCATACTGGCAGATACACCTGGACCTTCTGGTCACTGAAGCGGGAATCTCCGGCCGTGGGAATTTCAACTATGGGAAAAATCCCGATTTCAGGGATGTTCTTCCTCTCTTTAACAAAGCCATCATCACCTTTCGAGTCCGGAAATCGAAATGGAATGCAGAAACTACATGTTATCTTCTTCACCATCAACCCATCTTTCCATCATTACTCTTTCAGATGGCGACTGGTGCGTGCCACCTGCCAGAATATCCAGAAATTTATCCCAAAGATTTTTTTCTTTTTAAATTCATCTTTAAAATTCACCAGCGCTTTATTATAATCATTTTGGTAATGTCTTGCTTCGGCATAAGTAAAATCTACTGGAATATGGGTTGCGATCATCCGGGTTATTGCATTCAATTCATCGGGGGTGTATCGCTCAATCATTTGCAGCAATACCCTGCACGAACCCACATGCATAACGAGGGATTCCACCAACGGTGTTTCAACTGTTACAAATTCCATTTCCCACTGCGGGTGAATCGCTTCGGGCAATAAACTCCATCCTGAATTTGCAGCATTTTTAGAATTTTCCTTCAATACAGTTAAGTGTACAGCAAGTTCCTTCCACAGATCAGTAAAACCGTCTTTATCATTTTGCGCCCTCTTTTCTTTTACAGCAGTAAGGGTTTCATGAATGCCTTTTACTGCGTTATAAACTTCCTGTAAAACCGCTTTCCACCGCGCGGCGATTACCGGCGAAGTATTGGTTTCAATGATATGCAAGCCATTTTTATACGCTTCATCAAGCTCGCCTTCAATTTGCAGTAATCCGGAATAATCATTTTCCAGTGTGGCTGTAATCTTTTTAATGGACAGCAAAGCCCTGAGTCCTGGATTAATGTTTTTCGTGCCGATGTTTTTTTCGGATGTTTCTTCATCCATTGTTTTTATGATGATTTGTTCCTCTGATGATTCCATGGTTGTGGTTTTAATTATGGTTCCTGGTTCCAATGCAAAGGTGAGCCGGCAAATAATATTAAGTGTTACACAATCCTATAAATAAGTTATATCATTCACACATTCACCGAATTCTGTCCTTATTGAATCGTATTAAGTTTGCCGGATAATAAAATGATCAGTTTTTTCAGTGTATAATCATTTTTCCAGGGGATGAATCTTTTCAAATTTTTCAGGTCTTAACAACAATTTCAGGCAATCAGCAAACCCGCCATGCACTGCGCCCGGGCAAAGTCAAGAGTGTACTTATGCCAATATTTATTTATCCGGATTATGTGAGATGTATTAGTTAATTTCTTATTTTTGCTCTCAATGAAAATGGGATATTAATTTTTGATTTATTTATTCATTTATAATGCTATAATACATCTTTTACAATATCCGTAATGAGTGGATAGTGCAATACGGTTTGCGGGATGGTTTTGAAAATTCCAGTGCCGCCGCGGACCCGGCGGTTCCGGAAAGGAGTTGCAGATACTGATATGAAAATTTTATTTATCTGTACAGGAAACACCTGCAGGAGCCCGATGTGCGAAGGTTATTTTCGCAAGCTGTGCAAGTCTGCTGGACGCGACGATATTATCGTCGGCTCTGCCGGGATATTTGCCTGTGACGGCACCGGTTCATCAGAACAGTCAGTCGCGGTAATGAAAGAGCATGGAATTGACCTTTCCGGTTTTTCCAGTTCAATGCTTACGGCGGAGCTGCTTAAAGATGCTGATTTGATCGTTACGATGACGACGGCGCACCGTCTGCATGTCGGATCAATATTGCCGGCGTCGCTGAAAAAGACACATCTGCTGATGGAATTCAGCAGCCACGGCAAGGGGCGGAATGTTAATGATCCTTTCGGCGGGGACAAGGAAATGTACAGCGCCTGTTTTGAAGAGATGAAAGAAGCTCTGGACAATCTGTTCCTTGACCTGGATAAGCTTTTGAAAAAGCCGTGAATATTTTAAAAAAGTTTCAATTATTTACATAAGGAGTGTTCATCATGGTAGAAATTAAAGACTGGTACGGAAAACAACCGCTTACAATGGTCGTGGCCACAGATCACGGCGGTTTCGAAATGAAGAAAAAACTGGTTTCCGCGCTTGCCGGCAAAGGCATTAAAATTACGGATATGGGGCCGTTCACCCTGGATTCGCAGGACGATTACCCGGATTTTGCCGGCGATGCCGCCAAAGCCGTGTCGGTGGGCAAGGCGGACTGCGGACTGCTGATCTGCCGCAGCGGCGTCGGCATGGGCATCAATGCCAACCGCTTCCACAATGTCCGCGCGGTGATTGCCGGCGAACCTGAAATTGCGAAAAAAAGCCGCGATCACAACTGCACCAACATGCTGGTGCTGGCAGCCGACCGGCTGAACGACACGCTGGCGCTGGATATTGTCGAGGCATGGCTGGCTACTCCGTTCAGCAATGACAGGCGCCATGCCAGACGGCTGGAAAAAA
>Ga0118677_10004440_pt1 | contig 25540 bp, 19 predicted proteins | sample AliMusrvi5mmetaG_FD_86154 | JGI IMG/M metagenome (GOLD analysis project Ga0118677, IMG submission 86154)
ATTATAGGGGATATTAATAAACTTTCAATAGCTTCATTATCTCTTGATTCTCGTTCCTGTGGAAAGGGCTATCTTTATTTCGCTATAACAGGCACTCAGGTTGATGGTCATAGCTTTATACCATCAGCTATAAAGAATGGCGCAGTCGCAATCATTGCAGAGCGAGAAACAGAATGCAGTGTGCCCCAAATAATCGTGGAAGATACTCGCGCAGCTATGTCTTATATAGCTGCTGAATTTTATGGGCTTCCTTCACAAAAGCTGGTTCTAATCGGCGTTACAGGAACAAATGGCAAGACAACTACTACACATATGCTGCGTTCAATAGCTATGGCAAAAGGTATATCTACAGGAATGATAGGTACGTCCGGAATATTTCTAAATACAGAAAAGCTGGATATTAAAATAGCCACCTCAACAACACCAGATCCAATAGAGCTTCAATATATTTTGCGAAGGTTGGTTGATGGTGGGGCAGAGTGGGTTGTTATGGAGGTTACCGCGCATGCCTTAGACTTGCGAAAGACGGAAGGCGTGCTATTTGCATCTGCGGTATTTATAAACCTAACGCAAGACCATTTAGATTATTTTGGGGATATGGAGCATTATTTTAATGCAAAAGCAAGCTTTTTTAATGCAACAAAAACAAAGAATGCAGTTGTAAATATTGATGACAGCTATGGAATGCGCTTGAAAAGTGATATAAAGGATATTTCATTAATAACCTGTGGTATTAATACAAAATGTGATTTGAGAGCAGAAAATATTGAAATGGCTGTTAATGGCAGCAGTTTTAACTTAAACTATAATGGCAAAATTGCAAAGGTGCATTTGAAATGCTCAGGTGCTTTTAATATTTATAACAGCTTGTGCGCTATTGGTTCTGCCCTGCAATGCGGGCTTTCTATGCAGGATTGCATTAGAGGAATTGAAAGCTTTGTCTATGTGCCAGGTCGTTTTGAAACGCCTGATATGGATGGACGAGATTTTTCTGTTGTGATAGACTATGCACATACACCAGATGGATTAGAAAATATTTTAAAAGCTGTTATAGGCTATAAAAAAGGCAGACTGATATGCATATTTGGCTGCGGAGGAAATCGTGATTCGGTCAAAAGACCTATTATGGGGTATATTGCCAGCCGTTACAGCGATTTTTGTATACTAACCTCTGATAACCCTCGCTTTGAAGAGCCGCAAGAAATTATTGACCAAATAGCGGCAGGAATGGAAAAGGGCTTTACTTCATATATTGAAGTGGTCAATCGCTCTAAGGCAATAGAATTTGCTATAAATATGGCACGAAAAGATGATATAATAGTACTTGCCGGCAAGGGCGACGAGAATTATCAGGATATTAATGGCGAGAAAATTCATTTTTCAGACCGTGAAGCAGTACAGGAAATACTAAAAAATACTAAGAACGCTATATGAATTCAAAATAATTTTAAATAGAAAGTGTTATTTTGAACTCTGGAAGGAGCATAAACAATGACATATTTAGTTCTTCCAATAGTTGCGGCATTCGTAATTTGCCTATTTGTTGGACCCTTAATAATAAAGTTTATGAAGCGAATAAAATTTGGGCAACAGGTACGTGATGATGGCCCAAAAACCCATCTGAGCAAGCAAAATACGCCTACAATTGGTGGCTTAATGATTTTATTTGCCTTGAGCGCCACATGTGTTATTTTTCAGCTTAACAATATGGCACTTATTGCCCTTTTGACAACGCTGGCTTATGGAGTAGTGGGCTTTTTGGATGATTATATAAAGATTGCAAAGAAGCGTTCTATGGGACTGCGAGCCTATCAAAAAATAATAGGGCAGTTTGGCATTGCAACAGTAGCGGCAGTTTATGCCTACAATAATCCATTGATTGGCAGCATAATTTATATTCCTATTGCAAATATTGAAGTTGATTTAGGCATATTCTATATACCATTTGCTATTTTCGTAATTGTCGCTATGGTTAATGCAGTCAATTTAACTGATGGACTGGATGGGCTTGCATCTGGAGTGATGCTTATTATAATGGCGGCGTTTGCAATAATTCTTGCGTATCTATCTACAAAATATGCAAATGATGGTAATACATTATGGGCACAAGACATTAAGAACCTTGCGATTTTTTCTGCGGCTGTAGCAGGTGCCTGTCTTGGGTTTTTGCGTTTCAATGTATACCCTGCACGAATATTTATGGGCGACACAGGAGCACTAGCCTTAGGCGGAGCAATAGCAATTGTAGGCTTGTTCAGCAGATTCGCGCTTTTACTTCCCTTGATGGGCGGAGTGCTTGTAGCATCCTGTATATCGGTAATATTACAGGTAGGCTCGTACAAACTAAGAAAAGGCAAGCGCATTTTTAAGATGGCGCCCTTGCATCACCATTTCGAGTTGTGTGGTTATGCCGAAACGACAATAGTTTCAATGTATATGATAACTACAAGTGTTTTTTGTTTGATTGCATTTATTATAATGGGGTAAATAATATGGATTTTTCTAATAAGACAATACTTGTTATAGGTATGGCACGAAGTGGAATAGCTACTGCAAAGGTTCTCCGCTCTTTAGGCGCAACTATAATAGTAAATGACTCTAAGCCTGCTGAAAAGCTGGAGGGGCTAGAAGAATTGCAGGGAGAAGGGTATATTCTTGCATTGGGAGAAGCAGCGGAAAAATATGTTGATATGGCAGATTTAATCGTTGTTAGCCCAAGTGTTCCATTGAACCTTCCCTATGCACAAAAGGCGAAGGAGCAGGGCAAAGAGGTTATTGCAGAGTTTGAACTTGCTTTTCGTATTTGTAAGGCACCTTGTATTGCTATAACAGGCACAAATGGTAAAACTACTACCACCACTTTAACTGGTCAAATTTTTGCAGATGCCTGCAGAAGCCATTATGTGGTCGGAAATATTGGCTATCCATATATTTTAAAGGCTTTGCAAGCAAAAGAGGATGATATGATGGTGGCTGAAATCAGCAGCTATCAGCTTGAAGGTATTGTGAATTTTCGTCCCAAGCTTGCTGCACTGTTAAATATAACAGAAGACCATATGAACAGACATAAGACAATGGAAAATTACATTGACGCAAAAATGAGAATTTTTGAAAACCAAAATGAGAGTGATTTTGCGGTGCTGAATTATGATGACCCAACAGTTAGAGCAATGGCAGCTAAAATAAAGAGTAAGGTACTTTTTTTCTCGCGCACTACCAAATTAGCAGAGGGTGCATTTGTAGAGGATGGTCAAATCGTATTTAATTTTGGCGCATTAAATCAGGTAGTATGTCCATGCGAAGATGTTTTAATTAAAGGGAAACATAATTTGGAAAATGCTTTATGCGCTACAGCACTTGGAATGCTCTCTGGAATTTCGGCAGCCAGCATTGCTTATACCCTTAGAAATTTCAAGGGAGTAGAGCATAGGATTGAAACTGTAAGAGAAATAAATGGCATTCGTTTTATAAATGACTCTAAGGGTACAAATCCAGATTCAACCATAAAAGCCATTGAAGCAATGGATAGACCCACTGTGCTAATACTGGGCGGATATGATAAGGGCGCAAGTTTTGAAAGCGTTTTTGCTGCATTTACGCCATTTATTGAGCATACTGTTTTGTTAGGAGAGACAGCAGATAAGCTTGCAGCGGATGCAGAAAAAGTAGGCTATAAAAATTATACAGTAGTTAGAGACGGCTTTGAAGCAGCGGTATTGGAGGCGTTTTCAAAAGCGAAGACGTCTTCGCTTGCGAAGACATCTTCGCATACAAGAAGCGGCGGCAATGTATTGCTTTCACCTGCATGTGCCAGTTTTGATATGTTTGTGGATTTCGAGCACAGGGGTGAAGTATTTAAGCAAATTGTAAATTCTATTAAGGAGTAAAGACATGCGTGATAAGTCAGCAAAGTTAAAAACAAGAGTCTATCGGCGTGGGATTTCTTATCCTTTGCTTTTTGTGATATTGTTGTTAGTATGCATTGGACTGGTAATGGTGTTAAGCAGCACATATACCGGGCTTTTGCTCAAGGATAAAGATTCTATTTCACTATTTCAACAGCAGGTAATAGTGGCGGTAGCAGGCGTTATTTTTATGCTGGTTGCATCGAAAATAGATTATCATGCCTATAATAGTATAAATGTAGTGCGTTTTGCATTACTGGCGACCGTTCTTGCGCTTGGTGCAGTATTTTTATTTCATGCAAGAAATGGCGCGCATCGCTGGATAGAGATAGGAAGCTTTACTATTCAGCCCTCTGAAATAGCAAAATTCACAATGGTGATTTGGCTTTCATATTATTTAAGTAAATATAAATGGTGGTATAAATCTCTAAAAAGCTGGGCAATTGCTGTAGCTCCGGTAGGGCTTATGGCTGCTATGATTCTAGCGGAGCCAAACCTTTCTACCACACTATGTTTTATTGCGGCAGCTACTGTTATTTTGTTTATTGCAGGAATGCAAAAATGGTTAATAGGTGGTGTAGTTGGGCTAGGTGCAGGGCTTATTCTTTTGATGTGTACTGTTACAGGCTACCAAAGCGACAGAATCGTGGCATGGCTACATCCTTGGGAAAATATGGGGGATAAAAGCTATCAGGTGGTACAATCGCTTTTTGCGCTAGGTGATGGCGGTTTGTTTGGAGTTGGGTTAGGCAATAGTAAGCAAAAGATAATTCATTTGCCTGAAAGTGATACGGACTATATTTTTTCTATCATTTCAGAGGAGTTTGGCTTTATTGGAGCAATAGTTGTTCTAATTCTATATGGCGCATTTATATACTATGGAATTAAAACTGCAATTGAGGCAAACGATACATATGGCTCTTATTTGGCAGCTGGAATTACTGGAGTAGTTGCAATACAGGTATTAGTTAATGTTGGCGTAGTTACAAATAGTATTCCTTCTACAGGTGTTACACTCCCATTTATAAGCAGAGGAGCGACCTCTCTGGGGGTATTTATGGCCGCTATGGGAATACTGCTGAGCATATCTGCATATGGACGACGAAGTAAGCCGACGCAAAAGAAAGAGAAGCTAAAAAGATAACAGAATATTATTTCTTCGCATACTATAAAACAGGCGTTTTAGTTTATGCGGAGGTGTATATATGAAACAGATTCTTATCCAGGGCGGTGAAAAGCTTTGCGGCACTGTAAAAGTGCATTGTGCAAAAAATGCCCTGCTTCCAATATTAGCGGCAGTGGTGCTTGCTGACAGCCCGGTGCTACTATATGATTGTCCTCCCTTAAGGGATGTAAGTAATATGCTGGAAATATTGACTCATTTAGGATGCAAGACAGAATGGCAAGGGGAGAATATCTACATAGACCCCACCTGCATCAACAGATTTGATATGCCTGATAGCTTGGCAAAGGTTGTCCGCTCATCAATATTTATGCTGGGTTCTATTGTAGGAAAGCTGGGAAAAGCAAGTTTGTGTTATCCTGGCGGGTGTGAAATTGGCATAAGACCAATTGACCTTCATTTAAAGGGATTGCGCACACTTGGAGTTGCCATTGACGAGCAATTTGGGCATATCAATTGTAGCTGTGAAAGACTTTATGGCGCAGAAGTATACCTGGATTATCCTAGCGTAGGCGCAACAGAAAATGTAATGATGGCTGCAGCAACGGCAGACGGAGCGACTGTAATAAGCAATGCGGCAAAAGAGCCTGAAATAGTGGATTTACAGGATTTTATTAATGCAATGGGCGGACGTATTAGCGGAGCAGGCAGCAGCACTATAATGATACACGGTGTTAGTTCATTGCACGGCTGCGAATATAAAGCCATTCCTGATAGAATAGTGGCAGGCACATATATGATGGTTGCAGCTATGACTGAGGGAGACATTATATTAGAAAATATCTGCGCGGAGCATATAAAGGTGCTGACAAATAAGCTTGTGGATTGCGGTTGCGGCATAAGTTTTGGCGATAACAACTTGAAAATACAAAGTTTTTCCAGACCTAATTCTGCGCATATGATAGAAACACTGCCATATCCTGGATTTCCAACCGATATGCAGTCTCAGATGATGGCACTTCAAAGCATTTGTGAAGGGACCTGTATATTAGTAGAAAATGTTTTTGAGAATAGATTTAAGCTAGCAGCGGAACTTAAAAAAATGGGAGCAGATATTACAATAAAGGATAGAATGGCAATTATTAGAGGAGTGAAAAAACTCTACGGCAGCGAGGTTCAGTCGCATGATTTGCGAGGGGGCGCTGCACTTATAATGGCAGGACTAAGAGCAGATGGTATTACACGAATACTTGATAATGATTTGATAAGCAGGGGTTACTATGATTTTGAAAATCAATTAATACGATTAGGAGCAAAGCTTAAATACACGGAGGAATAAATATTGTCTAGTCGTAAAAGAAAAAATAAAGATATAAAAGTAACCAAGCCAAAGCGTTTTCTGCTTTGGCTATTGGTGCTTATGCTTATAGTGGCTAGTGTTCTTTTAATGAACAGCAGTATTTTTGACGTAAAAGAGATTTTAGTCTATGGAAACGGAACCTATGACCAAAGCTACATAATTGATAGAAGCGGCATCACTATTGGCGAAAACATTCTAAAGGTGGACGAGCCTGCCGCTAAGCAAAACCTTGAGGAAGACCCATTCATTGAAGTAAAGGATATTAAAAGATGCTTTCCTGCATCTGTAGAAATATATATGGAGCAACGTACTGCATATATGCAGGCAGAATATAATGGCGGATTTCTTGTACTGGATAGAAAGGCGCATTTACTTATGCAAAAGCCAACAAAAGACGATTTTACACTTTTAATCAGCGGTCTAAACTTAAAAGAACCTGTATTAGGTAAAACGATAGAGAGCAATGCTGAACAACAAATTGAGCAAATTCTAGTTATTCTTGATAATGCAGATAGCTATGGAATTAGTTCTTCCCTAACAGGTATTGATATGTCCGACCAAACGAGTATATTAATGAAGATGAAGGGAAATATTATTGTCAATCTTGGGTTTGCAGATGATATTGATAAAAAGCTTGCATTGTATGCGCCTTCCATTGAATCTGTAAAGGACAAGTTGTCCTTAGGTGGAACCTTAGATTTATCTGTAGAGAATAAAGCTTATTTTACTGAAAATCAACCGACGCCAACCCCAAAAAAATAATAAATATATAGCAGGTATAACAAATGTTTTGCAATTATGGCTCGCGAAATGCTCTTTTTGGCGAAAAAGGTATAAAAAAGTAATAAAGTTGAAAAAAACACTTTAAATATTTATGGTTTTCTGTTATTATATATAAGTGATATTATAGTATATCATTATTGGAGGGTTTTTGCTTAATGAGGCAGGTTACTGCAATTATAGAATTCAGTACTAGCAAAATAGTATGCTTGATTGCTGAAAACAGTCAATATCAAGCCTATAATCTTCTAGGCACTTCAGTAGTAGAATATGCAGGATATAGAAACAAAAGATGGCTAGAGCCCTCCGCTGTTGGTAAGGCTGTACTGAAAGCAATATCAGAAGCAGAAAAGCAAGCCGGTAAGCATATTCGCAGCATTCATTTGGGTGTTCCCTCTGATTTTACAGAGGTTGTTTGTCGTAAGGCTGTAATAGACTTTGGTAAGCCCAAAAGAATTACACAAGAAGACATAGAGGTGCTATACAAAAAGGGAGAGGACATTTCTTTATTAAGGGATTTTTCTGTAATACATCGCTGTCCAATATATTTTTCTATTGACGGAAAAAGAAGGACAATGGACCCAATAGGCTCAACGGCAAGCGGTCTTTCTGCATTGGTTTCATATGTGTTGGCAGATAAAGCGTTTACTGGAAATGTAATTCGTTTGCTAAAAGATAATGGCTATGAGATTGCAACTCTTATTTCTGCATCTTATGCCCAGGCACTTTCCTTTATACCTACCGATATACGCGATAAAACCGCTATTATAATAGATGCAGGGCATCGTTCTACAGCGATTATAGTAGTGCGCGGAGATGGAATTCTTTTCCATTGCAATATTCCTGTTGGCGGGTATAATATAACTAGAGACCTTATGATGACTATGAGTATTAGCGAGGAAATGTCAGACCAATTAAAAAGACGCTCTATTTATGGACTTACACTAAACAAAGATGATTTTTATGAGGTCAGCGAAAAAGATAGCTTTAAACTATTTCGATTTAATGCTATAGAGGTACAGGATGTTATTGAAGCCAGATTACTTGAATGGTTTGATATTATAGACTATGTGCTTAGAGATAGCGGCTGCAACCTTCCAGACTACATTGGTGTTTGGCTTACAGGCGGAGCATCCTCTATGAGAGGCATTAGGGAGTTTGCACAAAAGCACTTAGCAAGAAATACTGCACTCATAATACCCAAGACTACTAGCCTAAACAAACCTTGCTATTCTTCCGCACTGGGAATTTTAGAGCTTGCTATGGAGGCAGTTCAGGAAGACGAAATAGGTTTTTGGAATAATTTAAAAGGTTTATTTTTGAAGTGATTCTTTAAGTATAAAAGGAGGACAAGCAGATGATTGATTTTAACATGGACATGGGTGGCTTTGCTCAACTAAAAGTAATAGGAGTGGGTGGCGCAGGCAATAACGCTGTTGATAGAATGATAGCCGCTGGGCTAAAAGGAGTGGAGTATATCTCCATAAATACCGACAGGCAAGCGCTGCAGATTTCAAAGGCAAACAAGAAGGTTCAAATTGGAGAAAAAATAACGAAGGGCTTAGGCGCTGGTGCTAATCCTGATATTGGAAAGAAAGCAGCAGAAGAGAGCCGTGATGAAATTGCAGAGCAGCTCCGCGGCGCAGATATGGTATTTGTTACTGCTGGTATGGGTGGCGGTACAGGTACTGGTGCAGCGCCAATTGTTGCAGAAATAGCAAAGGAATTGGGTATGCTTACAGTAGGCGTTGTTACCGTTCCATTTACTTTTGAAGGCAAAACACGTTCAGCAAATGCTGAAAAAGGCGTTGCAGAGTTAAAGGCTTGCGTTGATAGCTTAATAATAATACCTAATGATAAGCTTTTACAGGTTGTAGGAAAAGGCACATCTATGATGGAAGCCTTCCGTCAAGCTGATGAAGTTTTAAGGCAGGGCGTTTCCGGTATTTCTGAATTAATTACACGCCACAATATGATTAACCTTGACTTTGCAGACGTTAAGACTATTATGAAGGACAAGGGCATTGCGCATATGGGCGTAGGCACAGGTACAGGCGATAACAGAGCCTTAGACGCTGCAAAGCGTGCAATCTCCAGCCCATTACTAGATACTACCATTAGCGGTGCTATGGGCGTTATACTTAATGTTACAGGCGGTCCTACACTTTCTCTTAATGAAGTTAATGAAGCTGCATACCTTATTCATGAATCAGTTCATCCTGATGCAAATATCGTATTTGGTGCAGGCATTGACGAATCGCTTGATGACGAGGTTCGCATTACTATTATTGCGACTGGTTTTGAAAAGCAAGTTACTAAACCAACACGTGCAGCTCATACCCCTTATGAGGAGCGCATTCCTGTTAGAGAAAAGAGAGAGACACTACCAGATGAAGAGGATGATGGCTTAGTAATGACCCCATTTGCAGGTCGCACAGAGCGTGAACCATCCGCAAGAACCTCTTTTAGGCAGGATGCCAGCTTTCAAATAGATGATGAAGAAGAAGAGGAAAGACTGTTTGTTCCTAAACGCCCAGAAAGAAGCCCAAGAGCATGGGAACAGGACGAAGACAACACACCAAGTGTTACACCTGCTTCTAAAACAAGAGAAGAACAGCCCAAAGCCAGTAGAGGTCTATTCTCCTTCCGTAATAAAGATGGGGAAGAGTATGATGATGTGGATTTGGATATGCCGGCTATAACTCGCAAACAACAACGCAACAGATAGTCGGCTGGTGATAAGCCCTATATTACTTCGTTACTTCAAAATGCCCTCTGCGGTCACTTATTTCACTATAAGCTCCCTTGAGGGCATTTCTTGCGCCTTGTACTATAGGGCTTCTGACCAGCCTTGATTTTGTGGCATAGCCCATTCTACTTTGTTACATGCCTAGATATTATTGGCATTCTGAGCCGCCTTAGTTGTAGATACACGATATATCGTGTCCGTGGAAGTTTCTTTACAAATTTAACCATACGCTCCTGTGACGGTATTTTTTTATTCAATTTGGGAGTATAGCTATACGCCCCTGCGAAAACAAAAGTCTGCACAAATAATGCAGACCTTTAATTTAATAGTAAATAATTTTTATTTTTCAGCCTTTTTAGCAACAGCCGCCTTAATAAAATCCTTAAACAGAGGATGCGCACGATTAGGACGTGATTTAAATTCTGGGTGATATTGCACCGCCACGAACCAAGGGTGAAGCTCAGGCTGTAATTCAATTGCTTCAACTAAACGTCCATCAGGAGATAGACCGGAAATAATCATACCTGACTTTGTCAATTTATCTCTATAATCATTATTAAATTCATAGCGATGACGGTGTCTTTCAGAAATGCTATTGATATTATAAGCATCCAGTAACTTTGTATCGCTGGCAATTTCACAGGGATATTTACCTAGGCGCATAGTGCCGCCCTTTGCGGTAATTTCTTTTTGGTCTGGCATTATATCTATCACTGCATTTTTTGTGTTTTCGTCAAATTCGCCTGAATTTGCATCTGCCAGGAGGAGTATATTGCGTGCATACTCTATAACCGCCATCTGCATTCCGAGGCAAATGCCTAGGAAAGGAATTCTGTTTTCTCTTGCAAATTGTATAGCAATTACCTTGCCTTCAACGCCTCTGTTACCAAAGCCGCCAGGTACTAAAATACCATCGCAATTTGCAAGTTTTTTAGCAACATTGTCGGGCGTAATTTTTTCGGAATCAATCCATTTAATATCAACCTTCACTCTATTGACAATGCCTCCATGAAAAAGAGACTCTGCAACAGAAAGATAGGCATCGTGAAGCTTAACATATTTGCCAACTAAGGCAATAGTAACTGTATCTTTTCGGCTTTTAATATCTTGAACCATTTGCTTCCATTCGCAAAGGTCTGGCACTCCACAAGGCAAATCAAGCTCTCTGCAAACAATATTGCCAAAGCCATTTTGCTCCAGCATTAGGGGTGCCTCATATAGAGTAGAAACAGTCGTATTATCTATTACGCATTCAGGCTTAACATTACAAAACATAGCAATTTTATGCTTCATACTAGCTTCCATACGCTTGTCACAGCGGCAAATAAGTATATCTGGCTGTATTCCAATAGATAATAACTCTTTTACTGAGTGCTGTGTGGGCTTGGATTTATATTCATTTGAGCCAGGTATGTAAAGAATAAGTGTAACGTGAATGAACAGACAATTTTCCTTGCCAACTTCAATGGATATTTGGCGGATAGACTCTAAGAAGGGTTGTGACTCAATATCGCCAACCGTTCCGCCAATTTCGCAAATAATAACATCAGCATCACATGAATTAGCCGCATCATAAATGCGTGCCTTTATTTCATCGGTAATATGTGGGATAACTTGAACAGTTTGTCCCAAATATTCACCATTGCGTTCTTTATTAATAACATTTAAATAAACCTTACCTGTAGTAATGTTTGAGTTAACATTAAGATTTTCGTCAATAAATCTTTCGTAATGGCCAAGGTCTAAGTCGGTTTCTGTGCCATCATCAGTAACAAAAACCTCGCCATGCTGATAGGGGCTCATTGTGCCTGGGTCTATGTTAATATAAGGGTCAAGCTTTTGCATAGTGACCTTTATTCCTCTAGCTTTAAGCAATCTTCCTAAGGATGCGGCCGTAATGCCTTTTCCAAGACCTGATACGACGCCACCTGTAACAAAAATGTACTTTTTATTCTTCTTCATAATTCACCTTCTATATTAATTTCTCCGTCAAAAACCTTTGTAGCATCACCAGTCATATATACAGTGCCATCCTGCATATATTTTATACTTAATTCGCCACCCTTAAGGAGTACGCGGATGTTTTCACCAATTTTACATTTACCATTGAGTACACAAGCAACCACACTTGCACAAGCTCCTGTTCCGCAGGCAAGCGTTTCTCCGCTGCCTCTTTCCCAAACTCGCATTTTTATAGTATTACCGTTTAATAATTCGACGAATTCTGCATTTATCCTTTGGGGAAATGCTTCGTTAAATTCAAAAAGTGGACCTATTTTTTCAATATTAATTTCATCTGCATTGTCAACAAAAATGACACAATGAGGATTACCCATAGATACGCAAGTAACTTTGTATTCTGCACCGTCAACAAGTATAGGCTGGGATATGACCTGCTCTTCATTGGAAATTACCGGTATAGCTTTAGCTTCGAGTATCGCTTTGCCCATATTCACCGTAACGCTTTTCACTATATTATCAACTGTTTCCAGCTGCAAATATTTAATGCCGCTTAATGTTTCTATTGAAAGTTGTTGCTTTTGTATCATACTATTTTCGAAAAGATACTTGCCAACGCAACGAATGGCATTGCCACACATTTGACTCTCTGAACCATCGGCATTAAACATACGCATTTTTGCATCTGCTATATTAGACGGACAAATTAGTACTAAACCGTCAGAGCCTATTCCAAAATGTCTGTCGCTAATAGTAATAGCTAGCGCCTCAGGGCTCGGCACGTCTTTAAAAAAGCAATTAATATAAACATAATCATTGCCCGCACCATGCATTTTTGTAAATTGAAGCTTCAAAACTAGACCTCCTGTTCACATAATATCATCTTTAAATGCTATTTATATCAATCAAATCAATGCTGTCTATTGTCTTTTCCATTAACAAGCAATCTACCAAAGCATTTGCAGTATCCATGGATGTTAAGCAGGGTATATAACGCTCTACAGCTTTTCTGCGCATTTTTACGCTATCTCGCGCAGGGTTTCGCCCAACGGATGAAGTGGAAATTACATAGTCAATTTTACCGCTTTCAATAAGTGTGAGCATATTATAGGTATCTTCACTTATTCGCTTAACTAAATTTACAGGAATAGAATTTTGGTTCAGTAATTGTGCGGTGCCTACTGTAGCATAAATATCAAAGCCAAGCACATCGAATTTTCTTGCAATATCTATTATTTCTAGCTTGTCTGCATCTCTCACAGAAATAAATACACCGCCTTGCTTTTTCATTTTGTAGCCTGCCGCTACTAAGCCCTTTAGCAAGGCTTCATTAAAGTTTTTGGAAATACCCAATACCTCGCCTGTGGATTTCATTTCTGGACCGAGATGCGTATCCACATCATGTAACTTTTCAAAGCTGAAAACAGGTACCTTTACAGCGATATAATCAGACTTTTTGTAAAGTCCAGTGCCATAGCCCATATCAGGCAGCTTTTCGCCAAGCACCGCTCTGGTGGCTAATTCCACGAGTGGAACACCTGTAACCTTGCTTATGTAGGGTATAGTTCTAGAGGAGCGCGGGTTCACTTCAATGACATAAACTTCATTATTATAAACCACGTATTGAACATTCACTAAGCCCTTAACCTCCAACTTCAATGCAAGCTGTGTGGTGTATTTCATAATAACATCAATAATTTCTGCGGATAGGTTTTGAGAAGGATATACGGAAATGGAATCTCCGCTGTGAACGCCTGCTCTTTCAATGTGCTCCATAATCCCTGGAACTAAGACATTTTCACCATCACAAACTGCATCCACTTCCACCTCTGTACCCATGAGGTATTTATCAATAAGCACAGGATTTTCTAGCATTTGCAAGGTAATTATATTCATATACTCCACAACATCCTGGTCACTCATGGCAATAATCATATTCTGTCCGCCTAAAACATAAGAAGGGCGGAGCAATATAGGAAAGCCAAGTGTTTTTGCAGCTACAAGGGCTTGCTCAGTGGTATAAACCATACGTCCGTCAGGGCGGGGTATATTACATTCCTCCAGCAGCGCATCAAAGCGTTCTCTGTCCTCTGCGGCGTCAATACTTTCCGCAGAAGTGCCAAGTATATTTACATTTGCCTTAACTAAGTGCTTGGTCAGCTTAATGGCGGTCTGACCGCCAAACTGCACCACTACGCCTTCAGGCTTTTCAGTTTCTATTACAGACATAACGTCTTCAGGAGTTAAGGGGTCAAAATAAAGCCTATCGGCGGTATTAAAATCTGTAGAAACGGTTTCAGGGTTATTGTTTATGATTACTGCATCATAGCCTGCTTTTTTCAACGCCCAAATGCAATGTACAGAGCAATAGTCAAATTCTATTCCCTGACCAATTCGAATAGGACCAGAGCCTAGCACAATAATGGTCTTATTTCTCTTAATGTTTAATGCTTCATTTTCAGAGTCAAAGGTGGAATAAAAGTAGGGAGTGACAGCAGCAAACTCAGCTGCACAGGTATCAACCATTTTAAATGATGCAAAACGCTTATTTATAATCTTTTCGCCGCTAAACTTCTCTATTGTTTTATCAAGGTAACCTAATTTTTTTGCTTCAATATATTTTTCTTCTGTTAAGCCTTGTGCAAGGTCTTTTTCCATACGCAAAAGATTATCCAGCTTGGCAATAAACCAACGGTCAATTTTTGTGGCATTGAAAATATCGTCATAGCTAATGCCTCTTTTTAAGGCCTCAAATACTACAAAGGAGCGTTCATTGTCGCAGGTATTTAGTAATGCCTTTATTTCCAGGTCAGAAAGCTTTGCAAGCTTTGCAAGGTTCATAGTATCTAGTCCTAGCTCTATGCTTCGCACTGCCTTCATCATAGCCTGCTCAAAGGTAGTGCCTATTGCCATAACCTCTCCTGTAGCCATCATTTGTGTGCCAAGTGTGCGGCGAGCATATACAAATTTATCAAAAGGCCATTTGGGAAATTTGACAACTACATAATCCAGTGTTGGCTCAAAGCAGGCATAGGTCTTTCCTGTCACCGCATTTAAAATCTCATCTAAAGTATAGCCAACGGCTATCTTTGCTGCCACCTTGGCGATAGGATAGCCCGTAGCCTTGGAAGCAAGAGCAGAGGAGCGGGATACTCTGGGATTAACCTCTATAACTGCGTATTCAAAGGTATCTGGGTGCAGAGCAAATTGGCAATTGCAGCCGCCTTCCACTTCTAGTTCTGTTATAATATTTAAGGCTGCACTGCGCAGCATTTGATATTCTTTATCAGAAAGTGTTACAGCGGGAGCAATAACGATGGAATCGCCTGTATGTACGCCCACTGGGTCAAAGTTTTCCATACTACAAACGGTAATAACATTTCCAGCACTATCGCGCATAACTTCAAACTCTATTTCCTTCCAGCCGGAAATGCATTTCTCAATCAGTACCTGTGTAATGGGGGAAAGTCGTAAGCCATTTCCTGCAATTTCCTCTAGCTCTTCTGCATTATTTACAATACCGCCGCCTGAACCACCTAATGTAAAGGCAGGGCGCACTATTACAGGATAATCAATTTCCTCTGCGAAAATAACAGCATCTTCAACTGTATTCACTACTTTAGAAGGGATACAGGGCTGAGAAATAGAGAGCATCGTATCCTTAAAAAGCTGTCTGTCTTCTGCTTTATCAATTGTTTCAGGGCGAGCACCAAGTAAAAGAACATTATGTTCTGCTAAAAAGCCAGACTTTGCAAGCTGCATGGAAAGCGTAAGCCCCGTTTGACCGCCAAGAGTAGAAAGCAGACTATCAGGCTTTTCTATTTCAATAATACGTTTCAATACATCTACGGTAAGAGGCTCTATGTAAATTTCATCCGCCATAGCCTGGTCTGTCATAATAGTTGCTGGGTTAGAATTAACTAAAACGACCTCTAAGCCCTCTTCCTTAAGCGCTGTGCACGCCTGTGTTCCTGCATAATCAAATTCAGCTGCCTGACCTATTATAATAGGACCAGAGCCTATCACTAATACTTTTTTAATATTACTATTTAAAGGCATATTATTTATCCCCTTCCATTAGGCTTATGAATTGTTCAAATAAGAAGCCGGTATCCAGTGGACCTGCACAAGCTTCTGGATGAAACTGCACAGAAAAACATGGAGCGTCAAAATAAGTAATGCCCTCGCACGTTCCGTCATTCGCATTTATGTAGCTTATTTCCCCGACATCTTTAGGCAAGGTATCATTTACTACAGCATAGCCATGATTTTGGCTAGTAATATAAACTCGTTTCGTAGAAAGATTTTTTACAGGTTGATTAGAACCCCTATGACCATATTTTAGCTTTTCTGTACGTGCTCCGCTAGCTAAAGCAAGCAATTGATGTCCAAGACAAATACCAAACATAGGGATGCCGGTCTTCTTTAGCTTTTTGAGTTGTTCTATAACTCCAATATTTTCAGCAGGGTCTCCAGGTCCGTTGGACAGCATAATACCGTCGGGCTTCATAGCAATTACTGCTTCTGCAGCAGTATCTGCTGGCACTACAGTGACATCACAGTTATGCGCCAGAAGAGACCTTAGTATATTGCGTTTATATCCATAATCAAACAGAACGACGTGCTTTTTACCTTCAGCACTTTTAAAGCTTTTAATTTGCGTGCCGGATACACCTTTTAATGCGTTGATTACTGAATATTGCTTTATATCTTTTAATAATAAATCCTTGTTTTCGCTGGGATTTATTGTAGTAATAATTCCGTTCATTACACCGCTTTCGCGAATAATTTTCGTTAGCTGCCTTGTATCAATATCATAAAGCCCAATGACTCCTTGAGACTTTAAAAAAGTGTCAATATCGCCCTCACATCTGAAGTTTGAAGGGAATTGACACCATTGTCTTACTATATAGCCTTTCACGTAGGATTTATCAGACTCAAAGTCACTAGGTATTACACCGTAATTTCCAATAAGCGGGAAGGTTTGGATAACAATTTGCCCGAAGTAACTCGGGTCTGTAAGGGTTTCTAGGTAGCCGGTCATTCCGGTGGTAAAGACAATTTCACCAATGACCTCACCAACTGCTCCAAAAGCCTTGCCTTCAAATACGGTTCCATCTGCAAGCAGCAAATATGCTTTTTGTTCAGTACTCATTCAAACTCTCCTAATAGTTATATTTTAACAGCCTTCAAACTGTTCTTTTAAAGAGCAACCGCTAACATCAACTGGATATGTTCCTGAAAAACAGCCGCTGCAAAAGCTAGTGTTTTCTTGTTGCTTAATCTTTTGAAGATTTTCTAAGGATAAAAATTCCAGGCTGTCTGCTCCTATATATTGTCTAATTTCGTCAATTGTCTTTTTATGGGCAATTAAGTTTTCGCTGGAGTCCACATCTGTGCCAAAGTAGCAAGGAAAGAGGAATGGGGGAGAAGAAATGCGCATATGGATTTCTGTGGCACCCGCTTTCCTAAGTGTCTGAATAATTTTTGCGCTTGTAGTGCCGCGCACAATGGAATCATCCACCAATACAATGCGTTTTCCTTCTACAGATGCACGCAGGGGATTTAGCTTCATGCTAACTGCATTTTCTCTGGCTAATTGAGAAGGAGCTATAAAGCTTCTTCCAATATAACGATTTTTTACAAAGGCAGTGCCATAGGGTATGCCAGAGTGATGTGCATAGCCTTGCGCTGCTTCTAGTCCGCTATCAGGTACGCCGCAAACCAAGTCGGCCCCAACAGGCTTTTGCATGGCAAGGAATTTACCCATTTGAATACGTGCTTTATATACACTTTCGCCATCAATTACAGAATCCTGTCTTGCGAAGTAAATCATTTCAAAAACGCATAGCCCTTTTTGTGGGCAAGCATCATTTTTTAGGCTAGTAATTGTACCATCAAGATGCACGCTAACAATTTCACCTGGCTCAACATCACGAACGAATTTTGCCCCAATATTGTCTAGTGCACAGGTTTCTGATGCAAATACAATAGCATCCTGCATCTTTCCCATACATAGAGGGCGAAAACCAATTTTATCTCTAACAGCAATAAGTCTGTCGTTAGTCATAATAAGCAAAGAGTAAGCACCTTCCAAAACATTCATTGCGCTCTTAATGGCTTGCTCAATACTATCTGTTTTCAACATCTCGTGAATTATATACATACTAATAACTTCAGAATCGTTTGTAGTGTGAAAGACTATTCCATTTGTTTGCTCTAGCTGCCTGCGTAATGCGGACGCATTAATAAGGTTACCATTATGCGCAAGTGCAAAGCTAACAATCGAATGATTTGTCACAATAGGCTGTGCATTTTCAACGCTATTGCTGCCGGTGGTGGAATAGCGGACATGTCCAAGGGCAATATTGTTTTTGCTAAATTGATTTAAAACAGCTTTGGTGAAAACATCGGTTACCAGTCCAAGGTCTTTATGACAGAAAATTCTATTATCAATTGAGGCAGCAATGCCAGCACTTTCTTGACCTCTGTGCTGGAGCGAAAGTAATGCGGCTGCAGTGTAGTTTGCACATTCACAGGGTTTTCCGGATAATATACCAAACACTCCGCATTCTTCGTTTAGCTTGCTCAATAAAATCACTCCTTAAGTTTCGTATGTTCTAATAATATCCTCGGCAATTTCCTTCTTTGGCTTGCGTAAATTCATTGCCTGACGTTCTATATAGTGGTGTGCCTGCTCTTCAGTCATATTCATAAATTGTATTAGGCAACATTTAGCTCTGTCCACAGATTTCATCGTATCCATTTTCTTGTTTAGCTCCTGCTCTTTTTGCCTTAAAGCTAATATCTTTTTTCGCGAAGCATTTACAAATTTAAGCGCACTAAACATTAAATCTCTATTGATAGGCTTACCAACTACAAAAACGCCATATTCCTCAACTTTTTCTTGTATTTGGTCAGCTAGCTCTGCTTTTACCAAAAGCAAAACGCCGCTATCGTTTTTTTCTGCAATATCTATGCTCAATTCAATACCCGTTTCGTCTGTAAGCGGTGTATTGATAAATATTAGGTCATATTCGCTATCCAGCAATGTCCTTCTTGCCTGACCAGAGGATGTAATAATATCAATCTTACATTGCATAGTCTGATTTAGCATTCTAACTAAAGCTTCTGTTATCTTTTCGGAACTTGATATTAGCAAATACTTATCCAATCAGAAGCCTCCCTTGAACCAGTTTTTTAATAAAAAACTTAGATAATGCCAAAATATTTAGCGGTTTCCCAATCATCTACATACTCGCAGTAGCTTTTCCACTCTGCCAGCTTTGCATTAAAATACTTAGTAAATGTTCTCTCACCAATTGTATTCTTAACCAAAGTGCTGTTTTGCGCCTCAATTAATGCATCAAACAAGGTTGTAGGAAGGCACTCTAGCCCAGAGGTATCATCCGTATAAGTGTCAATTGCAGACTCGCTTTGCAAAGGCATTTTCTTCTCAATACCATCCATACCGGCATTAATAAGCAAAGCAAAAACTAAATAGGGGTTGCAGGAAGGGTCTGGGTTTCTTAATTCCATACGAGAATATTGCCCCTTTGCAGCAGGTATTCTAATAAGCTGTGAACGGTTTTGATGTGACCAGGAAATAAATCTTGGCGCTTGAAAACCGGTGCTTAAGCGCTTATATGAATTAATCAATGGATTACTAAAGGCACATAACTCTTTTATATGAGCAAGTATGCCGGCAATAAAATTGCCACATTCGGAGGTTATTCCTCCCTCAAAGAGGTTAATGTCGTCTTTAATTAATGACATATTAATATGCAAACCAGAACCACTAATATTATTAAGAGGCTTTGGCATAAAGGACGCATAGAGCCCATTACGAGAGGCAATCGTTTTTACTACAGTTTTAAAAGTGACAAGATTATCGGCAGAAGTAAGTGCATCTGCATATCTAAAGCTAATTTCGTGTTGCCCTGCGCCTGTTTCGTGGTGAGAGGATTCTACATCCAGTCCCATTTCCTCTAATGTCAGGCAAATTTCCCTGCGAACGTTCTCGCCCTTATCAAGAGGGGCTACCTCGAAATAACCAGCATTATCGTGCAAGGATGGGGTAGGCTTGCCGGCACTATCTGTTTCAAAGAGGAAAAACTCACATTCAGGACCGAAATTGATTGAATAACCCTTGTTCTCAGCTATTAGTATAGCCTGCTGTAATATTCTTCTGGAGTCACCTTCAAAGGGCTCACCATTTTCTCTTTTTACATTGCAAAAAAAGCGAACAACTCTGCCTTGCTGAGGACGCCAAGGGAGTACACTCATAGTGCAAGGGTCTGGGAAAAGCATAAGGTCGCTATCTACCGTATTAAGAAAACCCTTTATGGAAGAGGCATCAAAGCAAATGCCTTCATCAAAGGCTTTTTCTAGCTGTGAGGGCATAATAGAAATATTTTTAAGAGTGCCAAATATGTCGCAAAACTGCAATCTTACGAACTTTACATCGTTTTCTATTACATATTCTAAAACGTCGTCTTTATTTCTAACCATTCGCTTCACTCCCTACATATTCTTGTATGTGCATAGATATATTCTACTATATTTAGTTGTGCGTGTAAAGCTGCTTATAAGGATTTTTTGTGTTTGGAATAAGCACAAAAAAGTCACTATTTAGCAATTCTTCACTATTTTCGTTGAATGCAGAAGCGAAATCTTCAATATGCTCTTTTATTTCGTTTTTATCCTCGTTTGTAGCTTTTCTGCATATAACTTGAATAGGCAAATCCTGCGGAGCTTTTGAAGAACGTATATAGATTTTGCCGCCATGCATACCTGTACCACAGAAGGGACCTACAGGAATAGTCGGATCGCCAATTCCAAGAACAATTATTTTGCCGCCCGCTTGGTATTCACCAAGAAAATCGCCAGCCCTGCCGCCAATCACTACTACAGGCATATGCTCTTTGTAAGCCTTCATATGTATTCCTGCACGGTAGCCTGCATTGCCTTTTATGAGAATAATTCCACCACGCATAGCATAGCCGGTAGCATCTCCGGAGGAGCCTTCTATAACTATTCTGCCATTGTTCATAGTATCGCCAGTCGCATCCTGAGCATTGCCCTTTACTAATACAGTGCTGCCATTCAGATAAGCACCGAGTGCATTGCCAGGTACGCCTTCAATAGTGATACTTTTGCCACTGGAACCACTTGCTATATATCTATGTCCTAGGACATCAGTAAGCAATATATTATTATCACTGCTTTGTCTTACCTTATCATTAAGTTCAGAAAAGTGTAAGTCCTTTGCGCTAATTTTCATTTTTCGCTACCACCTAACTTTTGTTTTCTGGCTGTCTTTGAAAATGCCAATAATTGTGGTTTTTCTTTTAGCATATCAAAATCCACGGTATCGAGAGGGATTTGGTCTCTAATAATGGAGGTATATATACCCGCTCTTGACACATCGCCTATCATAATAGCACCCTTTAAAAGCCCATCTTTAACAATTAGCTTTTTGTAAGAGTCTGCATTTTTAATTACTTCGCTTTCTCCATCAAAGCTTCCGGCGGTAATAATATGTAGTCCAAAGAAACCAATGGCATTCATAGGAATAGCATTGTTATATTCTTTATTTCCGCCCGCCATATTAATGCCTGCACATTCTCCCTGCATATATGCATTTGGAAGAAGAGCTAAAACACGATATTCAGCAATGGTTATATCAAAGCTTTCAGCGCAGTCACCAGCTGAAAAAACATCCGGCAAGCTAGTGCGGCAGAAGGTATCTGTTACTATGCCTCTGTTTACTTCGCCGCCTGCATCCTTTACTAGATTGGTATTGGGGCGAACGCCTACCGCAATAATGAGTATATCAAATGCTATTTGCTTTCCACTTTTTAAAACTGCGCTGTTCTTTGAAAAAGAGCTTACACTATCATTTAAGAAAAAGCGAACGCCCTTGCTTTCTATATGCTTTTGAACAAGTGCAGAGCCTTCAATATCGAGAATACTTGGAAGAATTCTATCTGCTAAATCAATGACAGTAATGCTTTGTACCTTATCATTTATACCCTCAGCCGCCTTTAAGCCAATAAGCCCAGCACCAACAATAAGCACTCTGCTTTCGGGGGTAATGGATGCCTGCAATGCCAAAACATCATCAAGTGACATAAAGGTATATTTCTTCTCTACATTTTCTAGACCAGCCATTGGCGGAACAAAAGGTCTGGAGCCTGTTGCAATCAATAGCTTATCATAAGAAACCGTCTTTCCATCGTCTAATAATAAGGTTTTTGCTTTTGCATCCAGCTTTTCTACAGTTGCAAACATTAAAGTGCAATTGTTATCCTTATAAAAGCTGTTAGAACGATATTTCATTTTTTCTTCTGTCGTTTTGCCATAGAGTAAATATGAAATAAGAGGTCTTGAATAGGTATGATAGTTTTCATTAGAAATAAGGGTGATATTACTTTTTTTATCCTGCTGACGTATTCCTTCTACAGCACCTATTGCGGCAGCGGAATTACCAATAATAACATAATTCATTTACTTAATCCCTTTCCTCAAATACTATTGCTCTGTTGGGGCAGCCTTTTACGCAAGCAGGCTCTCCACAAGAATTTTTTAAGCAAAGCTCGCATTTTTGAACAACGCCTTCATCAGAGGGCATTATTGTGCCATATGGGCAAGCTGCAATGCAAGTGTAGCAAGAAACACAGCGTTCCTTATCTACTGAAATCACACCGTCTACTATGGATAATGCGCCTGTAATACAGGATTTTACGCACAATGGTTCTTTACAATGGCGGCAGGAAACCGCAAAGCAAACGTCACCGCCATCTTCAACTTTTATTCTGGGGTTAATTTTTTTGCCCTTTAGAGCTTTTATCATATCTGGGTTAGTGCCATTGGCAAAAGCACAGTAATATTCGCACAAATGACAGCCAAGACACCATTCTTCATTTACATAAATACGTTTCATATTTTCACTCTCCTGCATGGGCAATGCCCAGAATGTCCAGTTCCTTTTGGTTAAGCCCAACGCCTCTAAGCATAAGACGATTGCCCTTTAGAGCCTCTATGGAATTTATACCCATACCGCCCATCATTTCCTTAATTTCGTGCTCCCAAGCAGTCACTAAGTTAACAAGGCGTTTATAGCCAACTTCTGGATTAAGACGCTTTACCAATTCTGGTCTCTGTGTGGCAATACCCCAGTTACATAAGCCAGCATGACAGCTACAGCAAAGATGACAGCCAAGTGCTAAAAGAGCACTTGTGCCAATGTATACTGCATCTGCACCCAGTGCAATAGCCTTTACTACGTCAGCACTCGTGCGAACGCTTCCGCCAATCACTAAGGAAACGTCATTGCGAATGCCCTCCTCACGAAGGCGGGTATCTACTGCTGCCAAAGCAAGTTCTATAGGAATACCGACGTTATCTCTTATTCTTGTGGGAGCAGCACCTGTGCCTCCTCTAAAACCATCAATTGCAATAATATCTGCACCGCTGCGGGCAATACCGGAAGCGATAGCAGCGACATTGTTTACTGCGGCAATCTTAACAATAATGGGCTTTCGGTAATTAGTTGTTTCTTTAAGCGAATAAACAAGCTGGCGTAAATCTTCAATAGAATAAATATCATGGTGAGGAGCAGGGGAGATAGCATCACTGCCCTCAGGAATCATTCTAGTTCTTGAAATGTCACCAACTATTTTTGTGCCAGGTAAATGCCCTCCAATACCGGGCTTTGCACCTTGACCAATTTTAATTTCTATAGCCTGTCCTGCTTCAAGATAATCCTTGTGCACACCAAAGCGACCAGATGCAACCTGAACAATGGTGTTTTTACTATATTTATAGAAATCCTGATGCAGACCACCCTCACCAGTATTGTAATAAATACCAAGCTCCGTTGCCGCTCTGGCAAGACTTTCGTGTGCATTATAGCTGATAGAACCATAGGACATGGCGGAAAACATAATAGGCACAGAAAGCTCAAGGTTTGGAGGACGCTTTGTAATTAGGTTTCCGTCTTTATCGTACTCCATATTATGGGGCTTTTTGCCTAAGAAAACCTTTGTTTCCATTGGCTCACGCAAGGGGTCAATAGAAGGATTTGTAACCTGCGATGCGTTAATAAGAATTTTATCCCAGTAAACAGGCAGTTCTTTTGGATTGCCCATAGAGGAAAGCAATACGCCGCCAGTTTCTGCTTGGCGATAGATATCGGTAATGTTTTGAGCTGACCAATTGGCATTTGGTTTAAAGGTATGGTCAGTTTTGACTATTTTTAATGCTCTTGTTGGGCATAGTGAAACACAACGATGGCAATTTACACATTTGCTTTCGTCAGCGACCATTTTGTCTTCATCGGCATCATAAGAGTGTACGAGATTAGCACATTGTCTTTCACAAGCACGGCAAGTAATGCATCGGTCTGTATTTCTAACGACTTCATAATCTGGATATAAATAATTTACAGGCATTATAGTACACCTCCATCAAGGTTTACAAATATGGGCTCTCCGCCGCGCGGTGACCAAATACGGTCGGGGGAGGGCTCAATAGCTCTAATAGCGCATTCTTCGCTTGCGATATAGACCATATCGTCTTTTTCTGCGGCTACCATTGAACGCAGCTTGAGTCTATCGTTTAATGCCATCATTCCGCCAGTGTAGCCTAATAATATAGAAAAAGGACCTGTTATAAGAAGACTGGAGAAAACATTTCGCAGGAAAGTGAGCTTTTCTTTTTCCTGGGCAGGCATTTTATCAATAATGCTCCAAAATGGAGCAGCGATTACGGATGCCACATCTTCTAATGTTAATCTCTGCTTGCGGTGAAGGTAATCAATTATATATGTAATTACCTCTGTATCTGTAAGTAATGTGCATTTGTAGCCAAACATTTCTACAAAACGACGATTAGCATCATAAGAGGAAATTTCGCCATTGTGCACTATAGAATAATCTAAAAGTGCAAATGGGTGAGCGCCGCCCCACCAGCCAGGCGTATTTGTTGGATATCTGCCATGAGCAGTCCAGCAATAGGCAGTATATTCTTCTAGCTTATAAAAGTTTCCGACGTCTTCAGGAAAACCGACAGCCTTAAAAACGCCCATATTTTTTCCGCTGGAGAAAACATAAGCACCCTTTATATGCGAATTAATATTGGTAACACATCTAACAACATATTCAGCCTCGTCAAGCTGGTCTTCTATAAGCTTAGCAGTTATGGGCTTAACGAAATATCTCATAATAATTGGCTCGTTGCTAATATTAGGATGTCTGCGTGTAGGTATAATGCCAAAATCGGCAACTTCAAAGTAACTCTCCAAGAACTTTTCGGTTTCTTTTTTTACTTCTGTGTCTTCGTAAAAAATATGAAAAGCAAATAAATCCTTGTATTCAGGATAAATTCCATAAGCTGCAAAACCGCCGCCTAAGCCATTTGAGCGGTCGTGCATAGTCGTTATAGAAGTTATAATGGATTCTCCATTCTGCAATTTGCCCTTTTTGGAAAAAATACCAGAGATTGCACAGCCAGATGGTATTCTAACTTGACCTTCTTTTTGCATAGCTTCACCTCAAAATTATATAAAAGCATCAACAAGAGAGTAGAAATCCCCCTTATTGAACGCCTTTGTTCTTGATAAATTATACAATATATAATGTTTTTCGTCAAATGCTTTATTG